>Ga0075423_10005449_pt1 | contig 11888 bp, 7 predicted proteins | sample SoiMethybrSBSTD2_FD_80114 | JGI IMG/M metagenome (GOLD analysis project Ga0075423, IMG submission 80114) | Bulk soil microbial communities from a Populus tree surrounding site in Tennessee, USA - Soil MetaG P. TD hybrid SBSTD2 | ecosystem: Environmental > Terrestrial > Soil > Tree plantation...
AGCAGTGCTCGGCCACGCGCAGCTAATGCAACAGAACGCTTCGCCGGCACTCCAGCCCGATCTGCGCACGATCATACGGGCGGCGCGCGATGGCAGCCATCTCATGCGCCGGATGCTGACGCTCCAAGGGCCGCAGACCAACTCATCGCCAGCGTCGGTCGTGCTGCTGCCGACGATCATCCGCGATGCGATCAAGCTCACCCAGCCATTCTGGGAAACCAAACCCAACCTGGTCGTCAAGACAGCGCTTGCCTCTGTCCCGACCGTGCGCGGGCACGCCATCGAGCTACGCGAGGTGCTGATCAACCTGATCATGAACGCCATCGCGGCCATGCCCGAAGGCGGGACACTGACCGTCCGCACCTATACCGCCAACGACCAAGTGCTGGTCGATGTGATCGATACGGGTGAAGGGATCGCCCGCGCGCTACACAGCACGATCTTCCAGCCATTCACGACCACCCGCGAGACAGGCAGCGGCTTGGGCCTCAGCGTGAGCCGCACGATCATCGAAGGCTACGGCGGGACGCTCACCGTCGATAGCACGCCGGGCGAGGGCGCGATCTTCCAACTGGCACTGCCGGCCATCCGCGCGCTCGACATGCTGCACGAGGCGCAGCTACCCCAAAAGCGCGCCGTCTCCTAACAGCGCAGCACTGCTAGCCGAACCGGCCTCACGCGAGCGGATCGCGCCGACTGGCCTCGCGCTTCTGCCCAACGATCAGTTGATACACCTCGTTCTCCACGGCTTCGAGCAACAGCGCGATCTCGTGCTTGCGCAGAAACGCATGCTTGAAACCTGCCTTGATCAGCTTCAAGATCTCCCAATGGGTCAGCCCGCCCGACATGCGCGCGGCACACAGATATTCGTCGGTGAGCGTATGCGCGCTGTGCAGCTGGCGATTGTCGGTGTTAATGCAAACGTCGAGGCCGCGCTGAAGATAGTAGCGCAGCGGGTAGTGCTCGCGCCATGCGCCCTGGTAGCTGCGCCGCTGATCGACCGTGTCAAAGCCATTCGTGAACTTATTGCTGATCGGGCACATCTCCATGCACAGCCCCTCGGTGATGCAATAATCAAGCAGCGTATTGTTGTCGCGTAGATGCAGCCCGTGCCCGATCCGACGCGCCCGGAAGCGATATACCGCCTCCCAGACGCTCTCTGCCGTCTTGGCCTCGCCAGCGTGAATGGTGATCGGGGCCGAATACGTGAAGAGCGGCGACATCAGCGGCTCGGTCTCGCGCACATTCATGGCCTCGTCGCCGGAGAGATCGAAGCCGACCACCTGGCTGGGCTGCCACCATGGCGGAATGAGCCGGCGCAGATCGCGCGCCGCCGCTGTCTCTGGATCGGTCTCGCCCGTCCCGCGCCGCTGAAGGTAGTACGTCAGCAGCGAGACGATATGTTGAAACTGCTCGGCCGACTTGTGGCGCTTTGCACCAAGCAGCAGATTAATACGCACCCAGCGCTTTTTCTTGTACAAGGCAAAATACGCCACGCCCAGATCGAACGCCGCGCAGAGCAGATCGGTCGCGTTGAGCGCGCTCATGCCGCCGGCAGCATAGCCATTCGTCGCACAGCGGATCTCGGAGTAGACGATATTTTGCTCGACCGCCTGTTGAACAACGTCCTTGCCGGCCAGCAAAAGATTCTCGGGGTATTGCAGGTGTTCGGCACCAAGCAATCCAGCACCCCAAAGATAGCGCAGCAGGTTCTGATCGCGCGCATCCGCCGCATCCGGTAGCTGCACGAACGTGGCCAGCGCGGGCAGCGCGAACATGCGCTCGGGCAGCGGCCAGCGCAATGGCGGCTGCGCCCCATCAATGAGTTCCTTGATCGCAGCCCCATACTGATCATCGCCAAGCGCCCCAGCGTCGGCCCAAAGCTGCGCCAGCTCGGCTGCGAAATAGCCGCCGAGCTGCTCGACGACAGTGCGAATCCGCTGCTCGACCATCGCAAAGCACTGCGCCCATGGGCCACGATCCAGGTCGGTCGCAGCAAAATTCATCCGGCTCGGATTGCTGGTCGGGCCGCGCTGCCAGGCCGCGCCGGTGATATCCTGGCAGCGCTTCGCCGTCGTGCGCAGGAGCTGCGTCACCCATGCCAGCTCGTGGCGTTGGTTCGCGCCGGCCCATTCCTTCAGATCGTCAAGATACGACCACTGTTCGCGCACGCGCACATGCAGCGGTGCCGCGACCGGACCGGGCAGGGCGCTCCCGGCCATACAGATCGCTGCCACCAGCAAGGCACCGACTTCAAACGGCGCGATCGGGCAGTCGGATGGGGTCAGCCATGCGATCACCGTCGCGTAAGGATCTTTGTTGGGCAGATTTTTCGTGCGCTGCTCGTACTGCTCGTGCGCTCCATCGATCCGCGCGGCCTGAGCAGCCGCGATCAGCAACCAGTGCGCCGGGTGCTGATTCTGAAAAGAGCGGTTCAGCATGCCGGCCAAAATAACCGTCCGGCAGATCCTGCGCACGATCCGCTCAACTCGCGGCTGTAATCGATAGGTAGGCGCGCCCGACAGCGCACTCGGCGCAACACTGCCCGGTGCCGGCTGATTGCCCAACACATACCCGCAGGTATTCACGGCCAGCGCCTCGATCACCGGCAATGTGATACACGTACCGATATGGGTATGCAGATCGGCTTTGGGCAGCGCGTCGAGCCAGCGCCGGTCGATCACATCCCACTCATAGCCATAGACCAGCTGGTCGCGCTCCGCACTTTGCAGTTTAGCGATATGCGCCGGCAGCAATTGATACAACGACCGAAAATTCGACTTATGCCCGCGCCGCTCGGCTGGCACGCGCCCGATGCGCGCCTTCACCACATGCGACGGCAGCTGATAGATGCGCTCCTTCGACACATACGCCTCGGCACCCAGCGTCAGACACTGTTGGATGTAGCCGATGTTCTCTTTACGGCTCAATGCGACGATCACCGGCCGAGGCGCGGCAGCGAGCGCCATGCGATCAACATGCGCAGCGATCCGCCGGACGATCTCGGGCCCAACCAGATACCTGCTGAACTCGACTTCGACCAGGATCAGATCATACGCGAGCAGATCATCGCCGATCGCATCCTGGCCCAACTCCCGTCGCAGCTGCGGCTCGGCCTCGACCGAGCTGAGACGTTTGATATGCAACCGGCTGTTTTCCCACAGATGGCGGTCCAGCTCACGATACGACGCGATATAATCGATCGACAGCTCGCCGCCGCGATCCGTGAGCACGTCGTATATGCTCACCAGCTGTTCGCGAAAAGGCACGCCTTCGCCAGTCTCTAGCATATCGTCGATCAGCAGGATGTGTAAGCGGCGCGACCTGGCCCAATAGGTCGCGCCCGCCTCCAGCCAGCGCGCCAGATCGCGCAGCACTTCGTAGCTGTGCAGCAAGATCTGCAACCGCGCGAACTCGGTGCCCTTCGCGCCATCCACTGATCGGCTCCGCCCCAGCGCCTCCAGCTGCGCGTTGATCGCTCGTTTCAGCTTGTACGCGCCGTCGTACTCAAGCCAGGGCGCTTTATTGCCGACATACGCCTCGGTATCAGCGTGCGGGCGCCGACCGAGCTGATAGAGCGCGCCAAGCGTGATCAGGAATGTGCGCCGCGTTTCCCACTGCCGGGCCAGGTCCGCCGCTGGCTCAGGAACGCCCTTGAGCCCTTCACGCTGGGCTATCTCATACAAGCGCTGGATGTCGGCCGCGATGTCTTTCAAGGCCGTCCACAGCGGCTGGTGCGGTGCTTGCTGCCGAAACACGATCCGGCGCAAGACCGTCGCTAGCTCCGCGTCGTCGTGGACCTCCAGCCCCTGCGCCGTTATGAGCGAGTACGCAACGAAGCGGCCCAGCTGGTAGGACATCAAAATACGAATGAAAAACTCATTCACTTTCAGGTAATAGTGATACGGGTTCGGATCGGTCCAGGCAGCTAGCGATGTGCTGCGGCTCAGAAACAGGAACAGGCCGCGCTGGCTTTCGGCGCATGGCAGCAGCTCGCGCAGATCGGCCTCCGAACCCGCCAGCAGCTCGGGCAGCCGAATCGGCTCGATCTTATCCGGCGTCACCGATAGCGACGTGGCCAGCGCATGATCGGCATCGACCAGATAGATCTGGACCAGCTCGTCCGTACCGCTCAGATCATCCCCACGGCCAGCCGCGAGCTGCGCGGCAGCAGTATCAAGCACCTTTTGCGCTTGAGCGTGAATATCGGTATGCGCAAAAGATGTCGTGAAGGATTTAATCGCATAGGTATAGCGAGCGGACATCGTCATCCTCCGATAGTTGATTGCTGATTCTCGTAGCCTGCTGCACGAAACTGTTCAGATTTGGGTAAACTGCGAGAACGCAAAGACGCAAAGCAACCGGCAGATGGCCTTTGCGCCTTTGCATTTTTGCATTAAAACCGAACACATACTGCTGCACGCGCACCCGTTCCAGCCACAAGATCTCCCCTATAATATACTAACCTGCACGCACACGCGTAACCGTGCCGATCAACAGTTGGTTACGTTCTGGTTACACTCACGCCGTACAGTGAGCGATACGCCAGCCTGGGCGGAAGACGCGTTGCAAAGGTAAAATATGACGCTGCGTAGCAAGACCCTTTTCATCGTCGGCATAACGCTCGTGGGCCTGATTGGAGTGTTATACATCACTTCGACGACAATCTTACTCGGAGGCTTCGCACGTATCGAGGAACAGACCACCCGTCGAAATGTGCAACGCGCCCTGGATGCCTACACCGATGAGATCGCCAAAGTCGACATTACGACCCACGACTGGGCCGCATGGGATGACACCTATACCTTCATCGAGGACGGCAACCAGGACTATATCAAGACGAATCTGATCGACGCAACGGCAGCACGGCTCGGCCTTAATCTGATCGTCTATGTTCATACCCCTGATCGGGTGGTCTTCAGCACCGGCTTCGATGTAAAGACAGCTAAAAATACCCCACTACCCAAGAGCTTTCAGGCCCACCTATTGGCCAGCGATATCCTGATCCAGCATGCCGATCTGCACAGCGCGACGACCGGCGTGATCATGATGCCCGAAGGCCCGCTGCTTGTCGCCTCGCGGCCGATATTGACCAGCGATGGCACAGGTCCAAGTCGCGGAACATTGATCATGGGCCGCTACCTCGATAGCGCCGTCATCGAGCAACTCGCGGCCCGCACGCATGTGGCGCTGAACGTGCAACGCTTCGACGCGCCGCAACTGCCCGCCGACTTTCTGGCAGCCCGCGATACCCTGCTCCACAACAATGCGACTCCGGCCGTCCAGTCGCTCAACGAAGACACAATCGCGGGCTACACGATCGTGCCCGACATCTACGGGAACCCAGCGCTGCTGCTACGCGTGACATTCCCCCGCGAGATCTATGCGCAGGGTCAAGTCAGCACCCGCTATCAGATTGGCTCGCTCGTCATAATTGGGCTGGTCTTCGGCATCGTAACCATGCTGCTGCTCGAACGACTGGTTCTGGCGCGGCTGGGGCATCTCAGCGCGAGCGTCAGCCGCATCGGCGCAAGTGGCGACCTCTCGGTACGCGTGTCGATGACTGGCCGAGACGAGCTATCGTACCTGTCCAGCAAGATCAATGACATGCTCGACGCGCTGGAGCACGCTCAACACGAGCGTGAGCGAGCAGAAGCCTCGCTGTATCAGGCAAAAGAAGCCGCAGAGACGGCGAACCGGGCGAAGAGCGCCTTTCTGGCAAATATGAGCCACGAATTGCGTACGCCGCTCACCGGGATCATCGGCTATAGCGAGCTCCTCCAGCAAGAGGCCCAATTCCTAGGCTACGGCGACATGATCCCCGACCTGGAGAAGATTCGCACGGCCGGCAACCATCTGCTGGCGATCATCAACGACGTGCTCGACCTTTCCAAGATCGAGGCCGGCAAGATGCAGCTTGCGCTAGAGACCTTCAATATCGCCGCGCTCGTTCGCGATGTCATCACGACCGCACACCCGCTGGTCGAGAAAAATAGCAATGCCTTGAAGGTACATTGCGCGAGCGACCTTGGCAACATGTACGCCGATATGACCAAGGTCAAACAAGTGCTGCTCAATCTATTGAGCAACGCCGCCAAATTCACCGAACGTGGGGTGATCACACTCGGCATCACCAGCGAGGTGGCTCACGGCACCGCGTGGCTCCGCTTCCGCATATCCGACACGGGTATTGGCATGTCCAAAGAAGAGCTAGGACAGCTTTTCCAAGAGTTCACGCAAGCCGATCCATCGACGACCCGCAAATACGGCGGCACCGGCTTGGGGTTGTCGCTCAGTCGCCGGTTCTGCCAACTGATGGGCGGCGACATCACCGTCGCAAGCGAGGTCGGCATCGGCTCCACCTTCACGATCCGGCTGCCGCTGCAAGTCATCGGCCTCGCGCTCCCGCCTGCGCCAACAATGCGAGATTTCGCGAGCGCCATCCCGCCGACAGCGGGCCCAAGTATTATACAGGGCGACAAAACAGGCACAGTGCTGGTGATCGACGACGACCCAGCGGTGCGCGAGCTGCTGCCGCGCAGTCTTGCCGGCGCAGGAGTACATATCGTGACGGCGGCGAATGGCACAGAAGGACTCCGGCTCGCCAGAGCGCTCCATCCGGATCTGATCACCCTCGACGTCGTTATGCCCGAGATGGACGGCTGGAGCGTGCTCGCTATCCTAAAATCGACGCCTGACTTGGCCGACATCCCGGTGATTATGCTGACCATCGTTGACGAACAAAAAATCGGCTTTGCACTGGGTGCCATAGATTACCTGAGCAAACCAATCGATAGCGAGCGGCTCACCCGGCTCGTAAGCACACATCGGCGCGATAGGCGCGCTCCGCCCGGCATGATCAAAGATTACATCCTGATCGTTGAAGACGACGCTATGCTACGCGAGTTGCTGCGGCGCACGCTCGAACAGGAAGGCTGGGAAGTCGTCGAAGCCGAAAACGGCCGCGCCGCGCTGGCGTTGGCCACGCACAACCGACCGACCATGATGCTGCTGGACTTGATGCTGCCGGAACTGGACGGCGTTCAGGTGATCGATGCGCTACGTGCGCTGCCGGCTGGGCCGAGTATCCCAATTGTGATGATCACGGCCAAAGACCTCACGCCCGCCGAGCGCGAGCGACTGAACGGCTCTGTAGCACAGATACTCCAGAAGGGGATGTATAGCAGCGAAGAACTGCTGCGCGAAGTCCGAGAACTGGCCCTCAGCTGTGCGTACCGTCAACGTGACTGGATACTGGAGGAAACTGATGCCTAACATTCTGCTCGTCGAAGACGACACGATGATCCGCGAGATGCTAGCCCGCCGTTTGAAATGGGAGGGATATCATGTCATCACAGCGGTCAACGGCGCGCACGCAGTGACGCTCGTCCAATCGGAACCGATCGACCTGATCTTAATGGATATGGGGTTGCCGGTTATGAACGGCTGGCAAGCGACCAACCGTATCAAAGCCTCGCCTGAAACACGCGCCGTCCCGATTATCGCGCTGACGGCTTATGCGTTGACCGAGGATCGGGCGAAATGCATTGATGCCGGCTGCGACGACTACGAGACCAAGCCGATCGATTTCGCACGCCTGCTGTTCAAGATACAAGGGCTATTGGCGCACACCACACATGCAGATTAGTATCACCGCTGGCACAGGCGAAGGGCCGACGCCGCTCGCGGCATTCGATGCGGCGTTGCTCAACGCGGGTGTGGCGAACTACAACCTGATCGTATTATCATCGATCATCCCGCCCGGCAGCAGCATCAAACGCGCGACCTTTGTGACTCCAGATGCAGAGTACGGCCACCGGCACTATGTGGTTATGGCGCGCAGCGATGCGGACATGCCCGGCACAGCGGCGTGGGCGGGTATCGGCTGGGTACAAGAGCTAGGCGACGGGCGCGGCCTCTTTGTCGAGCTGCATGGCACCAGCAAAACCTGCGTTCTCGATGCGATTGAGACGACTCTTGAATCGATGATGGCGAGCCGTGGCCGCGCATATGGTCCCATCCAACACGAGATCATCGGCGTCGAGTGCCATGATCGCCCCGTGTGCGCGCTGGTTATCGCCCTGTATACAAGTGAAAGATGGACCTGATCATGCAGGCGCTATACACCAACATCCCGCTAGCACATCCATATATGTGTGAGCCCGATTACACACCTTTTAATCCACGAGCGTATTTACAAGAGTATTACGTGGAGCTTGGCACTGAAAATATTGAGCTTCTCAACTTTTTCGATCAAGCCTATTCGCATATCTTCAGCGAGATAAAAAGAGCCCGAGTTTTAGAGTTTGGTGGTGGGCCGACGATATATCAGCTCATTAGCGCGGCAAAGTATCCAGTATCGATTGATTTCAGCGATTATCTTAGCGTGAACCTACAGGAACTGAGGGCATGGCTGCACAACTGCCCGGAACAGTTTCCCTGGGATGCGTTCATCGGGTATGTGCTCGCGCGCGAGGGCGATCACAGCACGCCAGCGCTGATACGCAGACGCGCTCATATGATCCGGCGCAAGGTGAAGTGCCTGCTGCACTGCGACGCACGCATACCTGATCCGTTGGGCGCGGAGTATCGCGCGCGCTACGAGATTGTGAGCGCAAACTTTGTGCTGGAGGCAATCACGCAAGAGCTCGCGGACTGGGACGAGCTGATCGATCATGTTTTGCCATTGGTAAAACCCAATGGGTATCTGATCATCTGCACGGTCGTCGGTGCCTCTAGCTATCGCGTTGGCGAGCTTTACTATCCGGCAACGCCGATCACGCCAGAGATTGCGACGGCAAAACTGCGCCAGCGGAATTTTTCGATCGTTATGACCCACTCGGTGACCGCGGAGCATCGGGAACGGCACGGATATGCGGGGATCTTTATGGTTGTGGCACAGAACGGTCCTCCGCTTCGTTAGCCGGTCCCAAGGATGAATCTGATGGTAGCGCAGCTGAAAGTTGGCTTGCTAATTCTTGGGTTAACGCTTCTATCAGGTCTCGCGGATTCGCTGGGATTTCTGCACGCTGCCCTGATCTGGCAGGATCGGAAAGTGGTTTGGGGCGAGCTCGTCAAGTCGGCGCTCGGATTTGGGTCCGGCATTCTGCTCTACTGGATCACCCTCAGATACCTCAAAGATGTTCAGATCGCCGAACCAGAAGTGCAAACGCTGATATGGTTCGGTGTAACAATGATTGGCGTGGCACTCCTGAGCGGGAAGTTTGCCCAGTGGCGCCTGATCGATCAGATCGCCGCGATGGTTGTGCTAGCGGGCATCGGCTGGCTGCTCTTCCGCACGAGTGGCTAGCACACTCCAGCTGACATATGCCGATCGTTTTTCACTACCAAGACATCAAGGCACCAAGCCTTGGTGTCGCCCAGAGGGCACCCGGTGTTTTGGTGATAAAATCCTCGTGGTATGTACGCCACATCTCACGAGGTGACAAGATGACGCGCGATCCCCGGTTGATGAGTGATGCATTTCCGCAGTTTCGCTTAGATGATCAGGTGGCGTTGGTGACTGGTGCCGCGCGCGGACTCGGTCGCGCCTGTGCTATCGCACTGGCCCACGCCGGTGCTGACATTGCGCTGGGCCTACGCGACGTTCGGACGGCTGACGATCTGGTGGCAGACATCGCGGCGCTGGGGCGGCGCGCGATCGCGCTGCAGATGGATGTGACGCGGCTCGACGAAATCCGGCGCGCGGTAGACGACACTGTCGCTGCGTTTGGGCGGCTCGACATTCTGGTGAACAATGCCGGCGGTGGCCCGAGCAATCCCGCCGAGGATGTGATCGAGGCGGATTTCGACTATACACTCGATCTGAATCTCAAAGGGACGTTCTTTGCCAGCCAGGCCGCCGGCCAGGTGATGATCAGGCAGCACTACGGACGAATCATCAATATGAGCTCGCAGGCGGGATTTGTGGCGCTGCCGACCGAATCGGTCTACTGTATGACGAAGGCGGCGATCGCGCACCTGACGAAGTGCCTGGCGGTCGAGTGGGCACCGCACCAGATCACGGTAAACGCGGTCGCGCCGACATTCATTCAGACGCCTGGGACGGCCAAGTGGCTCGGCGACTCGGCCTTTCGCGCGAGTGTGTTGGCGCGCATCCCCGTCGGACGCATCGGCGAGCCGGTGGATGTCGCGGGGGCAGTCGTTTTCCTGGCCTCGCCAGCCGCCGCGCTGATCACTGGTACGACGCTGCTGATTGATGGCGGCTGGACGGCGCAGTAGCGATTTGAGAGCGGCTGCCCGCGAAAAGCCTGCGGCGCTTATTGCGACGCGAGCGACTCGTCGAGACAGCTTTGCAACTGTTTGGCCAGCTGCTGGACATGCGGCTCGGCGAGCATGGTGTAGTGGTTGCCTGGGACGTTATAGATTTTGATGCCCGCGCCGGCAAGCTGGCCCCAGCCCAATGCTTGGTCTTTGAGGATCGCCCCGATCTTGGCTCTACCCCTCCACAGCAGGCGACCGATGCCGGATCGCGATGCCGCACGCGCGCTGGCATCGCTGATATCAAGCGATTCGATGGCGCTGAAAAGCGTAATGCGGCCGGCGTAGGGACGCGGCATGTAGCGCCAATACGCCTGGATGTTTGCCTTGAATGTCGCATAAAAGCGCTGGGTTTCCGACAGCCCAAAATCGGCTGGAACGATGTTCGCGAGCTTGGCTTTTTCGAGCACCCGAGCCAGCTGCTCAATTGGTTCGCGCTGACGAGCGCCGCTTTGCAAAGCCACGATTTGTTCCCAAGGTAGCCCAAGCGTTTGGCTGAACATGATCAGCGTGGTCGCGTCGTCGACGACTTCAGCTTTTCTGCGAGTGGAGCGCGGCGCCCATCCGTCGATCAAAGCCAGCAGCGCGACGGCCTCGCCCGCTGCCGCGAGCTGCTGGGCCATCTCGTAGGCAACGACGCTGCCAATCGACCAGCCGCCTAAGAAGTACGGCCCGTGCGGTTGAACCGTGCGCAGCGCCGCGATATAGTCTGCGGCCATGTCTTCGATCCGCGTATGCGGCGGCTGCCCATCTAAACCCCTGGCCTGGAAGCCATAAAAAGGGTGTTCCGGGCTGATGTGGCGCGCGAGATACACATAGTGTAGAACATGGCCCCCACATGGATGGACGCAGAAGAACGGCGGCTTCGTGCCAGTCGGGCGAATCCCTACGATCAGCGGGCGCGGGGTCGCGTCCGCATGCTGACGCAGATAGCCGGCAAGGTGTTCGATTGTCGCACCCTGGAAGAGCGCTGCCAGTGGCAGTTTCCGCCCGATCCGCTTTTCGATCAGCGCGAGCAGACGCACGGCTAGCAGCGAGTGCCCGCCGAGTTCAAAGAAGTCGTCGCGGATGCCGACCGAGCGAATGGCGAGTACTTCCTCCCACACCTGTTTTAGCTCGACTTCGAGCAGGTCGCGCGGTGGTGTAAAAGTTGCTTCCTGCCCACGATGCGCTGAGGTAGGCGCGGGCAACGCTAGGCGATTGATTTTGCCGGTTGGCATGAGCGGCAGCGCAGCTAATGGCACGAAGGCGGCGGGCAGCATGTAGTCGGGCAGCCGCTGTTGAAGGAACACGCGCAATTCCTGGACGAAGGACGATGGACGATGGACGAAGGAGGAATCGGCCTGATCATCGGTGGTAGGGGCACGATATATCGTGCCCCTACGATCGTCTGTGGCCGGCACGACATAGGCGACCAGCAGCCGTCGGTCGCGCGCTATGGCAGCGTCTGTGGCGTCGGCGGCGTCTGCGGGTTCCGCCGTGTAGGCGACGACCGCCTCGCGCACGGCGGGGTGCGCACGCAACGCCGCCTCGATCTCGCCCAGCTCGACCCGGTAGCCGCGCACTTTCACCTGCCGGTCGCGCCGCCCCAGAAACTCCAACTGCCC
>Ga0075423_10005452_pt1 | contig 11885 bp, 9 predicted proteins | sample SoiMethybrSBSTD2_FD_80114 | JGI IMG/M metagenome (GOLD analysis project Ga0075423, IMG submission 80114) | Bulk soil microbial communities from a Populus tree surrounding site in Tennessee, USA - Soil MetaG P. TD hybrid SBSTD2 | ecosystem: Environmental > Terrestrial > Soil > Tree plantation...
GCGCCGGCGTAAAGCGGCGACGGGTGGACGCCAGCACCTGGATCCTCCTCGGGCTCGTGGTCGCCGCGGTGATCGTGGCGGTCGCGCGCGACGTCAGCCTGCCGATCCAAGCGGTGGCGGCCAGCAGCCGCCTCCTTCGCGGGGTCTGGTTCGATCTGGCCCTCGGGTTCCTCCTCGCCGGCTTCATCGAAGTTCTGATCCCTCCGCAAGTACTGAGGCACTGGCTCGGCGGCGAGCGGATGGGGCAGGGCATCCTGATCGGGTGGGCAGCGGGACTCGCGCTGCCCGGCGGCCCCTACGTCTTCTTTCCGGTTGCGGCGAATCTCCTGAAGAACGGGGCGGCGGCGGGCCCGCTCATCACGCTCCTCACCGCGAAGACGCTGGTGAGCCCGATCCGCATGCTGACCTACGAGGCGCCCCTGCTCGGGTGGCCGCTCACTCTCGCGCGCTGCATCCCGGGGCTGCTCCTGCCACCGTTCCTCGGCCTGCTGGGGCAGTGGCTCTTCAACCTGTTCAAGCGCTAGCGCGGGGACCGTTCCGGGCCGGCTACGTCACCGTGGACGCGCGGTATCGCGCGCGATCACTGAGAACGAAGAGCTCTACGCCTGAGCTGCTGACGGCGCCCGTCGTCAGGAAACGAGGTCGAGGCCGAGCAGCGCCCCGAGCTCGCGCAGCGCCTGCTCGGGATCGTCGACTTTGATCGTGGCCATCCCGAGCTCGCGCGCTGGCTTCAGATTGCGGCCGATGTCATCGAGGAACGCGACGCGGGCCGGCTCGACGCCGAGCTTGTCGCAGACCAACGCGTAGATCCGCGGATCGGGCTTGCGAAGCCCGACCACCGCCGACTCCACGAACACGTCGAAGTGCGCGGCCAGGCGCGACTTCACCGTCTCGGAGGCCGCGGCGGCCGGCGTCTCGGCCACCCAGTTGTTGGTGAGCGCCGCGACTCGAAGTCCGGCCGCGCGCAGCCGGCGGATCGCCTCGAGCATGAGCGGACGCGGGACGCTCGCCCCCGCGATCCGCGCCATGAGAACGCGCCCGTCGACGGCGATGCCATGGGCGCGGCAGTCGGCCTCGAAGGGGCCGCAGAAGGTCTGGACCGTCAGCTCCCCGCGCTCGAGCCTGGCCCACGCGCCCTCCTCGCCGGCCGCGACGACCACGCGGTTGATCGCGTTCGGCGACAGGCCGCGCTCGCGCTCGTAGCGGGCGATCGCGTGCAGCGGCGAATCCTGCACGACGCCTCCGATATCGAACACGACCGCCGCAATTGCGCTCATTGCTCAGCCTCTTGGAACATAGCAAATTCGCGATTACCCTACCGCGACGGGGGTGCGCGCTGCAGGTCGTCGTGGGGCTGGGCCCCGCCGGCCGAGGCGCGCATACAAACATGGATAGTGTGCGACCGTTCGCGGGAATTCAGGTCGTCGAGTTCGGCCAGTTCATCGCGGTTCCCTTCTGTGCGCAGCTGCTCTCGGAGGGCGGCGCCCACGTCGTCAAGATCGAGTCCGTCGAGGGCGATCCAGTGCGCCAGTTGGCGCCGCTGGCTCCCGGCGAGACGCGGCACTTCATCTCGCGCAACCGCGGCAAGCATTCGCTGCCGCTCGATCTGCGCCATCCCTCGGCCGCGCGCGTCGTCGAGCGTCTGCTGACCCGGGCCGACGTCGTGCTCACGAACTTTCGCCCGGGGCTGGCCGCCGAGCTCGGCCTGGACTGGCCGAGCCTCGCGCCGCGATTCCCGCGGCTGGTTGTCGGCAACGTGAGCGCGTTCGGCCGGCGCGGGCCGTCGGCGCGGCTGGCCGGCATGGACCTGGTTGTCCAGGCGCGCAGCGGCCTCCTGGCCGCGGGCGGCAGTGTCAACGCGGGCGTGCCGACCGGCGGTGAGAACCCGGTCGTCGACTACATGTGCGCGATGTCGCTCGCCTTCGGCATCGCTTCGGCGCTCCTGCGACGCGCGAACACCGGACGCGGCGGTGAGGTCGACGCCTCGCTCCTGATGTCGTCGCTGGTGCTGCAGAACAACAACATGGTGCGGATCGAGTCGGCCGACGCGAAAGCTCACGCCGCCTTGCGCTCACGGCTGGCGGAGCTGCGGGCGGCGGGCCGGCCCTACGCGGAGCAGGCGGCGCTGACCCCGCAGATCCGCACGCCGGCGACGGTCAACGTGTACTACCGCACGTTCGCGACTCGCGACGCGGCGCTCGCGATCGCGTGCGGCAGCCCGGCGCTGCGCCGCGCGTTCATCAAGGCGGTCGGCCTCACCGACGAGGCCCTCGATCGGCCGATCGCCGATCGCGCGCACGAGGCGGAGCACTACACGGCGCTACGCCGCCGTGTAGAGGCGATCATCGCCGGTCGCACCACGGCCGAGTGGCAGGCGGCTCTGGAGGCGGCCGGGGTGCCGGCCGCCGGGGTCAAGCTGCCGTTGGAGCTCCTCGACGACGAGCAGCCGCTCGCCAACGGCATGCTCCACGATCTCGACCATCCGGTGCTCGGTCCCGTCCGAGTCCTGGCGCCGCCCGTGTCGCTGGACGGCGGTGGATTCGTTGCAGCACCGGCGACGCCGCCGTTCGGCTCGGAGGCGCGCGCGATCCTCGGCGAGCTCGGCTTCACGGCCGCGGAAGTGGACGGGTTCGTGGCCGACGGCGTGACGCGCGAGAAACCGGCGCCGCGCGGCGCCCGGTGACGCCGCGTCAGTTGCGAGCGGGATTGGTCGCGACGCGCGTGGGGTCGGCGGCTACCGGCTGCAGATCGGTGAGCGCCACGCGACGCTCGATCTTCGGGTTGCGCAGGTCGATGGCGATCCGGAGCGCCCTCAGACCGTGCACGCCCTGCAGCTCCTCGAGCTCGACGTCCTCGAGCTCCCCGGTGAAGTACCCGAGCGAGGTGAGGTAGTCGATGTAGGCGCGGTACTCGTTCGCCTCGGCCGAGTGCGAGTAGACGATCGCGATCTTGCCGGGCTGGGTGATCCGCTCGTCGGAGCCCCGGATGAGCGCCTTGTCGATCCGCTTCTTGACGATCTCGTAGCGGATGTCGTACGCGCCGTCCACGTCGAACCGCTTCTCGTCGAACCGGAACCGGATCGAGAGCGGCGCGTGCTGGACCAGGATCAGGTGCGTCACCTCAAGCGGGACCGGGAGCTTCTCCTTGAGCCGATTGACCCGGAGGGCCACCCCGCACGTGACCATCAACTGCCAGAGGCGCAGGCTCTTCAGATAGAGCGGGTCGAAGCGCCCGTCCTCGAGCAGCGACGCGCCGACGTAGATCTGGTGATCGACGCCGTCCGTCTTCTGCTTCTCGAAGTAGTGCGGGAAGATCGTCTGGGCCGTCTGCTCCTCGAGATCCAGATAGGACGAGATGCCGTCGGCGATCCGCGTCACGCTCTCCTCGAACAGCCGCCGGCGGTCGTATATGGTGCCGAGCCGCGGATCGAGTGCCCCCCGGTAGGCTTCGATGCGCTCCCGCACGCTCGGGCCGAACGTCTGCAGATGGTCGAACAGCCCCTCGACGCTGGACCGGAGGAACGCGATGATCGACACCTCGTCACCGGAGTGCACGTGGTCCTGGATCGTGGTGACGTGCTTGTCGACGCGATAGAGCAGCTCGTGCAGGCCGGGCAGCGGGCGCGCGTCGTGGGCGAAGCGAATCACGTCGCGGGCGAGCTTGAGCTGCGTCGAGAGGTCCGCCTGGATCGCCAGGCTCCGCTGCGTCGAGGAGCCACGGATATCGGAGAGCGCGTACAGCGGATAGATGCGCTCGAACACGATCGGCTCGAGCTCGACGCTCCGATCGTCGGAGTCCTCGCGATGCCCCTCGATCCCCTTGAGGACGGCCTTGCGGAAGCGCCACTCGACCACGGGATGGATCGCCGTGCACTTCTCCTTGATGTACGCCTGGATCCGCGAGTTGAGCTCCTCCATGCTCCGCTGCACGGCCATGGAGAAGAGCGGCAGGATCTGGTGGAGCTTCGGCAGGAGCGTCGCGTCCAGGTCGCCGGGCGTGGGCGAGCCGAGCTCGAGCGTGCCGATGACACGATCCTGATAGAGCAGCGGCGCCACGATGATGTTGCGCAGCCCCCACTCGATGATCTCGTCGTCGGCCGGCGTCCGGTCGGGCATCTCGGCCAGGTCCTCGACGATCAGCGGGCTGCCCTGCACCACCGCGCGCTCGTACACGGAGCCGCGGAACTCCTCCACCGTGTGATGGTGCGAGTCGGCGAAGATGCACGCCTGCTCGCTCTCGCCGCCGTAGTTGAGGACCAGCACCTGGTCGCCGTCGAGCGCCGCCAGCCCGAAGCGCAGGTCCGGCCGACGGAAGAGCGTCCGCAGCTTGGCCTGCAGCGCCACGAACCGCGCGTGAGACACGATCGACTCTTTGTCGATCAGGTCACGCTCGAGCGAGGACAGGACTTCCTGATCGGTGACCTCGATCGCCTTGAAGATCGTGAACCCGCGGAAGCTGAACCGTTCCGGCGGCAGGACGTCCTGGAGCTGTTCCGGCTCCAGGAAGTCGCGGCGCAGGCGCTTTCTGACCTCGTCGCTGAGCACGGGCACCGGGCCGTCGGTCTCGACCTCCACGAAGCGCCAGTCGAAGTCCATCCGGAAATGGCGGTCGAGGCCGGTGTCGGGATCGGAGACCGTGAGGATCAGCGGGTAGTCTACGACGAGCTGGATCCCGTAGATCCGCTCCAGGATCAGCGCGTACGCGAAGAAGAGCCGCATCTCGCTGACCATCGGCACGTCGAGGTTGACGCGGCCGCGGAGCATCCCATCCTCGTCACGCAGGTACCGCTCGAAGGGCGGGGTCGCATAGAAGCTCTTGAGGTGGAACGGCACCAGGACGGCGGAGAACTCCTGCTCGAAGAAGGCCGGCGCGAAGATCCCGGCCATGAGCACCTGCATCAGGTTGCGATGACGCTCGGTCACGCTCAGGTCGGTGATCGGCCCGAGCAGCTCCGGCACCTGCAGCACCTGCTCGCGGACGGTCCGCATGAACACCCCTTTAGGGGTGGTGTCGTCGCCGTACCGCTTCTCCCAGAACTGGAACAGCGGCACCAGGCTGAGCTCGCTCTTGAACGGAAAGCCGCCCGGCCCCGACTTGGTCGCCAGGCGCAGATCGGCTGAGCGCGGTGTCTGACTCATGCGGAACATGCGGCTATTGTAGCAGGGTGCGCCAGCCGGGCCTCCGCCGGCGGTGGTGTAGAATTCCGCGAGATCTTTCAACCGCATCAGGGAGGCCTTCATGGAACGCCGCCAGCTTGGTCACAGCACCCTTTCGGTCCCGGCGCTCGGCCTTGGGTGCATGTCGATGTCGGGCACCTACGGCAAACAGGACGACGCGCAGTCGATCGACGTGGTGCACCGGGCGATCGACCTCGGCGTGAATTTCCTCGATTCCTCGGACATGTACGGCTTCGGCCAGAACGAGGAGCTCCTCGGCCGCGCGATCCGCGGGCGGCGCGACCAGGTCGTGATCTCGACGAAGTTCGGCCAGGTGCGCACACCGGAAGGCAAGATGACCGTCAACGGCCGGCCCGACTACGTCACCCAGGCCTGCGACGCGAGCTTGAAGCGGCTGGGGATCGACGTGATCGACCTCTACTATCAGCATCGTGTCGATCCGACCGTGCCGATCGAGGACACGGTGGGCGCGATGAAGCGGCTGATCGAGCGGGGTAAGGTGCGCTATATCGGCCTCTGCGAGGCGGCGCCCGCGACCGTCCGCCGCGCCCACCAGATCCATCCGCTGAGCGCGCTGCAGAGCGAGTTCTCGCTGCTCTATCGCGTCCAGGCCGAGGAGATCCTGCCGACGCTGCGCGAGCTCGGCATCTCGTTCGTGGCCTATTCACCGCTCGGGCGAAGCTGGCTGACCGGGCGCGTGGACGCCCTCAGCGACATCCCGTCCGACGATCGGCGGCGCGACCATCCGCGGTTCCTGGAGGCCAACTTCGCCAAGAACCGCGAGCTCGTCATGCGGCTCGAGCCGATCGCGAAAGAAAAAGGCTGCACGCCCGGTCAGCTGGCCCTAGCGTGGCTCCTGGCCCAGGGTCAGGACGTCGTGCCGATTCCCGGCACGAAGCGAAAGGAGCGGCTGGAGGAGAACGTGAAGGCCGCGGCCGTGCGGCTGGACACGCGCGACGTCGAGCAGATCGCGGCGGCCATCCCGGCCGGCGCCGCCGCCGGCACGCGCTACCCCGCGCCGCAGATGAAGGGCGTGCACATCTAGACCGACCGATTGCGATCCGGGTCGTCGTCCGGCGACTCGGGTCGCTCGCTCGATTTCTCGAGGTCGAGCATTTCGGGAAGGTAGCGCTGCCGCTCCGCCGGCTCGAGGCGGGTGATCTGGTTCATGCGAAGGACGACCGCGCGGATCCGCTCGAGCGACTCGATCATCGACGCGATCCGCCCGCTCCAGCTCGTTCCCACATCGCGGGCCAGCAGCTGCAGCTCGCCCCACACCACGGTCAACGGATTGTTGATCTCGTGGGCCGCGGCGACCGCGAGGCTCGTCACGGACCGTAGCATCGCCGCCTCTCTCAGCGCCGCGTCGGCGCGCTTCTTCTCGGTGATGTCGCGCCCGATCGCCGAGGCGCCGATGATGCTGCCCGACGAGCTGCGGAGCGGCGACACCGTGACCGACACCTGGACCCGCGTGCCGTCCTTCCGGATCCGTGCGGTCTCGTATGGCTGGATGTGCTCGCCGCGCTTGAGCCGGGCCAGGATGCGCAGCAGCTCGTTGGGATGGTCCGGCGGGATGATGATCGAGATCGGCCGCCCGATCGCCTCCGACGCCGAGTAGCCGAAGAGCCGCTCGGCGCCGTCGTTCCAGGTGGTGACGACGCCGTCGAGCGTCTTGCTGATGATCGCGTCGTCGGAGAACTCCACGATCGAGGCCAGGTGGGCCAGCGCCGCCTCGTCGCGTTTGCGCTCCGCCACGACCGCGGCGATCAGGATGGTCATGACCGCCATCGTGCCGAGAAACGCCTGCAGCAGCAGCAGTGACTCGTTCGGCAGGCCCTCGGCGAACGGCCCGAGTCCGCGCACGGTGCCCCAGATCGCCAGGCCCGACAGGGTCGCGATCGCCGCCGCCGTCTCGCGCTGGCCGAAGCGAAACGCCGCCCAGACCAGTGGGGGCACGCACAGAAACGCGAGCGCCTGTCCGACGAAGCCGTAGAACACGACCGTGCCGGCCGCGATCACCGTCGCGAACAGCCCCACCGCCTCCAGCCGGTGGGCGCCGCGCGGCAGCGCGCCACGCGTGCTCCACAGCACCAGGACCGGCCCGACGACCAGCGCGCCGACCGCGTCGCCGAGCCACCACGTGAACCAGATCGCCGGATACTCGCGCCAGTCGGCGTAGCCTCCGATCGTGAGGCTGCTCACCCCGATCGTCGCGCTGATACTGGTGCTGAAGAGCCCGCCCAGCACCACGAACTTGAAGACATCGCGCGCGCGGTTGAAGACGTCACAACCGTTCGCGAAGAGCCGGACCAGATCCGCGCCCAGGCGGCCCTCGAACGTGTTCCCGAGCGCGATCCCGAGCGAGGTGGCGATCGAACCGGTCGTGGTGACGTTGACGACGAAGGCGCCGACGAAGATCGCCGGCCAGATGCGCGGGCCCAGCAGCAGGAACGAGGCGAACGCGATGCCGGTCGGCGGCCACACCGGGGAGACGCTCGCGTTGACGAAGGCGAGGCTCAGGCTGAGCTTGCCCACGACGATGTAGGCGGGCGTCAGGAGGGCCAGCCAAAAGAAGAGCTCCGGCTTTCGAGATTCGAGCATGGCCCGACCCGCTCGTCACGCAGCTGTCGGGCCCCTACAGCCCGGGTCGTTCAACCGATTCCGACACCACCAGCTTAACACCAGGCACCCGAGCCGGGCCGACTCGTGTAGGCTTACTCGGATCGCGAAGCCGCGCCCCGACGGATCGAGGAGGAGAGCACGGTGAACGGCTGGCTCGAGACGTATCGCGGCATCGTCTACCGCTGGCAGGAGGACCACAACGGCCACCTGACCGTCGCGTTCTACTTCGAGCATCTCGGCGACGCCACGCTCTGCATGCTGGAATCGCTCGGGCTCGGCGTGGCGTACACGCGACGCCGCAAGAATCTGTGCGTGACGACTGACTGCTACGTGCGCTACCTGCGCGAGCTTCGCGTCGGCGACAACCTGCACATCGTGAGCGCCGTGATCGGCGTCGAGCGCGACGGCCTCGTGCTCGGCCACAAGCTCTTCAACACCGAGACGGGCGAGGTCTGTACCACGATCGAGGAGCGCCTGCGCCACAGCGACGCGCGTCGGCGTGTCGCGCGGCCGCTGGCGGCCTCACAGCGCCGGGCGGCGGAGCAGCGGCGGGTCGAGTGGGACGTACCCGCGCGCGAGCGGCGCCCCCGGCCGAGCGGGCTCGACGGCTTTCACGAGACCTGCCGCGACACGATCAAGCCGCACGAGGTCGACGTGCTAGGCCAGGTCGCGCTCACCTACTACGTCCATCGCTTTTCGGCCGCCAACGGGCACGCCACCGCGGTCTTCGGCATCACGCCGGGCTACATGCGCACCGAGCGGCGCGGCTTCTCGACGTTCGAGTTCCAGCTGGAGTTCATGGGCGGGCCGATCCGGCCGGCGGATCCGATGCGCGTCCGCTCGGGGCTCGTCCACGTCGGCAACTCCTCGATGCGGCTCTTCCACGTCATGACGAACGAGCGCACGGGTGAGCGCGTGGCCACGCTCGAGCAGCTCGGGGTGCATCTCGACATGGACGCGCGCCGCCCGACGCCCCTGCCCGACGCGATCCGCGATCGGGCGAAGGCGATCCTGGTGTCGTAGTCGAAGGGGCCTCGACGGCCCCCTAGCCGCCCGCGGCGGGGCTGGCGCGCCGACGGCCGCGACCGCCGCGACGCGAGCGCCGGCGGCCTCGCCGTGGCGCCGGCGCGGGCGCGACGGCGACTTCCGCCATCTCTTCGAAGGGCTGCTCGGGTGGGGGCATCTCCTGGAGGACGACGGGCGCCGGCGGCGGCGGCGCGCCATGCGCCATCGCGCCGTCGACCAGCGAGATCATTCCGGTCGGGCTCACCGACAGCTCCTTGATGCGACGCAGCCGCGTCACCAGTCGGGGCGAGCCCGGCGGCCGGCTGAAGCCGCGCGCCTTGAGCGTGCGGGCCACGTTGTCGATCAGAACGGCGCCGTTCGGGGAGCGCGCGGCCAGCTCGCGAACGACGGTGATCAGCTCGTCGTGCGGCGCGCTCTGCGCTTCCTCGGGCTCGTCGACGGGGCGCGGCGCGGGGCGAACCGGCTCGAGGTGACGAGGCTCGGGCTCGAGGCCTCCCGGACGTCCGCTGCGGCGGCCGCGCCGGCCACGGCGGCGGCTGCGATCGACGCCCGAGGCGGGGCGACTCGGCTCGGCCGGCGGCGCGCCGGCGGTCAGGCTACGAGCGCTCCGGCGGTGGAAGGTGATCCCGAGCGCGGCCGCCACGTCGCCCACCGCGTCGAACGCGCGGTCGTCGGACACGATCTCGAGCACGTCGCCCGGGCGCGCGCCGGCCAGCCACACCCCTGCGCTCACGGCGATTCTGAGGTCGCTCCAGTCACGGACCCCCGTGGACGGTGCGCTGTGAAGGAGCTGCGCGCCGAATCGCGCGAGGACGCGCCCGGTCTCGTGGCCGATCACGCGCCAGTTGCCGACGGCGAAGAACTCGGTGCTCCGACCGACGTGGTCGATCGCCAGGCGGCCGACCACGCGCTCGATGTGCGTCGGGTTGCTCGTGTTCTCGACGTCGAAGAAGATCGCGTGGCGGTTCGCGGGTCGCTCTCGCTCGGGCGCCGGCGGCGGGACGCGCATCGCGAACACCGGTTCCGGGACAACGGTGGGAACTTCGGGCTCGGGCAGCGCCTCGACTAGGACGGGCGGTGGTGGGGAAACCTCAGGCGCGGCGGCGACGACCTGGACAGGTGCCGCCGCCTTCCTTGGGCGGCGTCGGCGTTTGCGAGCGGTCGTCGTTCGTTCCATGCCCGCATCATACGGGACACGACGCCGACCGGCCACACGCGACCGTCCGCAGCCGCCCAGCCCGCCGGTGCCGAAGACGCCGGCGGCGTGCCTCACGTGATGCCGAGGAACCTTCGATCTCGCCGTCCCGCGCCCCACAACGAGGCCGCGGGACGGCGTGAGCGCTACTCTTGCTGCGAGACCGGAACGGGCGGCGTCGTTTGCAGGCGCCGTGCGATGTCCGCCAGTGGACGGTGCATCTGACCGAGCATGTCCACGACGCCGCCGAAGGCCTCGGCGACCGCTGCGCGCTCGCCCCGCAACGCATCGAGCTCGCCCTGGAGGGCGCCGTGGATCCGGCGAAGCTCTCCGAGCTCTCCGCCGAGCCTCTCACACTCCTGTTCGCGCGATTCGAGCGCGCGACGCAGACGGTCGCGCTCGTCCACCAGGGACGGAATCACATGGCTGAGCTGATACTGGCTCTCGGCCAGCCAGCGCGTGGTCCGCTGCGCGTCATCGATGGTCTCGATCTGACTCATCTGGGGTGGTGCCTCCTCGTAGGGAGCACGGGGTTGCGGGTTAGGCTGTGGGGACTCCGCGGTCACCTCCTGCACGACAGGCATCTCGTGCGCGACGGGCATCTCGGACGCGACGGACATCTCGGGCGCGATGGCGACCAGCTCGTGCGAGGCGCCGGTCATGAGCGATGAGCGACGGCGGCGCCGATCGACCGGCGGCGGGTTCTCCGACGATTCGTACTCGACCGCACCGCGACGGTCGAGCATCACCCGGACCTTCGGGTCGCCGAGGTGACGGTTGCGGAGGTGCTCGTAGACCGCGGGCTCTGTCCGCGCGACAACGATCAGGTAACGCGTCATGCCCCCTCGGTTCGATTCGTCCGCCGTGCGCGCGGCTCCGGCGAGGTCTGAGACCATCTCGCGGAACAACGAACGGAGGAGCAACAGCTGCATTGCGGTGTTGCTACGTTCTCCTGCGCGCGTTCGGCGTCAACGATCGAAACGAAATCTACACTCCGCGTCGTGAACATTCAAGAGTGAATTCGATTTTTCACGTCGCGCGCGCGCCGCGAACGCGTCCGAGCGCGAAAAAATACTGATGAGGCAGGATGTCGCGCGCGCGAATCAGCGTCAGACCGGCGTCGCGGGCCTCGCGAAGGAAGGTTTCGGGCGCGACGCGGCGCTCGAGCGGCGGTCCAACCGGCGTCGCGCGCGCGTCCCAGTCGATGTTCACGACGCGCCCGCGCGGCCGCAGCGCGCGGCCGAGCCGGCGCAGCAGCGCGGGGCCGTCGTCAAAGTGGTGATACGCGTTGACGATCAGCGCGAGGTCACAGGCGCCCGGCGGCAGCAGCGGATCGTCGCCCAGTCCGAGGACCGGCGTGACATTGCGGACGCCGCCGCGGCGCAGCCGCTCGCGGAGCGCATCGAGCATCGCCGGCTCCGGATCGACCGCGTAGACGTGACCGGACGGTCCGACGGCGCGCGCGAGGCGCAGGGTGAAGTAGCCGGGGCCCGACCCGATCTCGGCGACGACGTGCCCCCGCCTGAGCCCGAGCGCCTCGACGACGCGCCGCGGCTTCTGCCACGCGCCGCGGAGTGGATCGAGCTGGCGCTTGAGCATGAGGGCGAGATCGGCGGGGTTTCCGTGGCGGCCGTGGCGATGGTGATCGCGCGCCATCGGCCTGGATGATACTCCCGCTCCGGAATCGACCGACCGCTGTCGCTGACAAGTGATCTGTCCGGCCGTTTTTGACAAGTGATCTGTCCGCTTTTCGTGGAAGGACCGGTCAGGCGGCCCGCGTGACGAGGGGACGCCCGGTAGCGGTGTACCGGCCCAGACAACGCGGTCCCCACCAGATCGAATGCCGGCCATCGAGATGGCGCCGC
>Ga0075423_10005453_pt1 | contig 11885 bp, 15 predicted proteins | sample SoiMethybrSBSTD2_FD_80114 | JGI IMG/M metagenome (GOLD analysis project Ga0075423, IMG submission 80114) | Bulk soil microbial communities from a Populus tree surrounding site in Tennessee, USA - Soil MetaG P. TD hybrid SBSTD2 | ecosystem: Environmental > Terrestrial > Soil > Tree plantation...
GGACCCCATCGTTATATCGCGGGCTTTGCCGGACAGCTATCGGCCTACCCTCTCTTTTCGGAAGATCAGATCCACTTTCTCGCTCCACTGCTTGCGGACGGCTTACGTACGGCAACACCCAGTCAGCTTATCGAGTATCGTGTCGTGACTACGCTCGAAGGTGCTAATAGATTTCAATCAACGACCACGGAAACTACCGTCGGTTCTCTTTACGCTCATGGCCGGCAGCTCTATGTGATCCTCTCTCAGTATCGCTACAACCCGATGCGGACGAACCTGAACAAGGCCGATATCAGCTACCGACAACAGGAACCATTTGATTATTCAGGCCTCAAGTACCGTGCGCTGCGGTTCACTCCGAAAGTCGCTCTCCAAGCCGATACCCCGAATCCGCCGACGCTGGAAAGGTCGACCGATAGATTTGTGGCCGTCGATTATCACCTACTGGACCAAGCAACTCGCGCAGCCGAAGCCCAGGCTCGCTCCAGAGAGGCCTTGCCTCAGGAAGTCGAAACCCTCAAGCAGGAACTGGAATCCATTAAAAAACAACTGGGCAGCCAGAACCCCGGGCAAGACAGCTCAAAGCAGAAAGCCGCGCCGCTATTAAAGCCATGAGCGAGAGCTTCTGTAACTGAGCCACTTCCACTGCGGCACCGGCTGCGGATCGGCCCACAAACCCTTTCGCGCTGCCCGCGTTTCCTTCTCTAAACCCTCCAACACCGTATCCCCTGGCACATACTTCCAATACCACCAGCACCAGTTGTCTTTGACCAGCTCGTGATTGACGGGCTAGGCTTCGGGCAGAGCCGATCAGTATTGCGAATGTTCACGAGTGGGCCGGCTAGGGTTAAATCCAGATCCAATACTGGGAAGGTAACCGATGCGCTGACTCTCCTGAAGGGCGTACCATCATCGAGTAAAGTGTTCAGCTCCAATCGAGGAGGGTTTCATGGTCGCAATTCCTAAACCTGTCAGTGTCCTATCGTGTGGGTTCCTGATGTGCCTGGGGCTGTCCACCGCGGTGCAGGCAGAACACATGAAAGCGGGCCAATCTGAAGGGAAAGGTGGGCAAACTGATCAAAAGGAAATGACTGTGCAGAAGCAGGTCCACATCATCCAGGGCGACGTGGTGCGCGTGGAATATGGCACCTATTTTCGTCAAGCAGAAGGACGGCAAGGAAGTAGGTTTGGAAGCCAATAACACGACACAGATGATGGGACAAATCAAGAAGGGTGATCGTATTGTGGCGACGGTGAACGAGCAGAATCGCGCGCTATCGATTCAGGCAGTCCCATGAACGGATGTCGCACGGACATGAAGCCGGGTCATACCTCTGAACGCGAGCGGTCAGTCCCGAGATTATCAGTGCCCTTCTCTGGGCAATCGATCCCTCTGAGGAGCATACATTCAGCGCGTTGATTGTGGAGCAGTTCGATCATGTCGCCGCCGAGCACACCGAACACGTGACTCGCGAACTGGCCGGCCATGGCGAACCCGGCAAACCAGAGAATGAAGAGAGCCATGAAGAGACCGCATGCTACCAAGCTTGTCATGTCACGGCGAGGGGACCATGATCGGGGTTCAGTCACGCGAGGGGAGTGCGACTCCCGCTACAGAGTTTCTGGAGTTTCGCCTTATCCTTCTTGGACAGGCTTAAAAATTCCACGCCAACCGATTCCTGCTTGATCCATCTATTCCCTGCTAGGGTAATCAGCAATGCGGTGTGGCCATCTTGCGGGTTGATTGTTAGGGTGAGGTGATGGCTGGGGCGGAAAGATGTGACGAGTTGGAGCTGACAACCTGATTCTGAAATATTTGTCACAACTCCGTGACCGGAACCGTTATGACTTGCGACGGTGGCGGGCATCCATACTACTTTTCGCACACGCCGTCGGAGGTCACTCACCTGCCCGGGGAAGTCTTGTTGGGGAAGAACCGATGTGGAAACGTCCATGGAATCTCCTTCACAGTGGCGTGCATATTTCCACGATTCCGTAGCAACACGTATGCCGCGGCCCTTAGATCATCAGGAGTCAGCAATTCACGCAGTTAGGATAGGACGTACGTGAAGTGGGATTGATGCGTGTATGAGGACACCTACACCTGGCTGTTCGTGCAGGACTTCGGTGGTGTCGCCGTCGAGGACGGCGACACCGGGACCAGTGAAGCCAGCAAAGCAGAAAATAGGGGGATAGAAAGAGGGGTGGCACTCGCCACGGTCAGCAACCTGCTCGGGCATACGTCGCCCACCATAACGCTTCGCTATGCCTATCTGTCGCTGAAACATCTCACGTCAGCTGTGCGGGTGTTAGACCCCCATTCGGCGTCGTCACATGACAATTGAGCCCAAACAGACCCCCGAAGGAGTGTCAGTGGGTGCGCAAAATGAAAGGACGAAACGCAGGAACTCTTTGCTAGGAGCGGGGAAGGTGAGTTGGTGCCGAAGGCGGGATTTGAACCCGCACACCCTTGCGGGCGCTAGACCCTGAATCTAGTGCGTCTGCCAGTTTCGCCACTTCGGCACGTCGGGGTGGAGGAGGATTATCCTGAATTATCGTGGCCCCGTCAAGCAAGCGGCTTCAATCATCGAAGCTGCGACTCGTGTGAAGTCCACCGTCCAGCTGCCGCGATGTCGCGCTGGTCGCCGCTGATCACGATCCGTTCACGGGCCAGCCCGGCGGCGCCGAGCAACGGGGCTGCCGCGATCCACGGCGCCTCATCGGCGAGGAGGACATCAAACCGGACTCGACTGAACAGGGGATCACCCACGACTCGCGAGGCCGTCGTCACTACGAGCCGCCGATTCTGAATAAAGGCCTGGCGGTTCGTGTCTTCCTCCGCCGCGAGTAACTCCCTGATCTTTTTCGTCCCGCCCAGCCGGACGACCTCTTCTTTAAGTTCGTCAAATTCCGGTCGCATATCTTTCGGTACCGCGGCCTCCGGCACAAGTTCATTGATGCGCATCTTGGCAGTATCGAGTTCCTCTCTCAACTCGGCGCACTGACTCTCGTACAGCTCGATATACTGCTGGAAGGATTCAACGTTCTTGCCGACGGCCTGCAGGCTCAGCCGTCGCAACAGTGGGAGGTTCTCATACTCAGCCAGCGTGGCGTTCACCTCTTTGATCTTGGCTTGGATGTCGCTGACCTGGGTCAGCAACCGCCATTCAAGGAGGCGCACTTCATCGAGATCCTTTTGCTTCTGCCCCTTGTACGCCAACACAGGCGTCAACTCCCGAAACCGCTCGTACTTGCGCCGGAGTGCGGCTTTGTCTGCGCGCGACTTGGCATAGAACTGGTGCATCTGCGCCTCGAATCCCAGCTCCTGAATCCCGATACCCTCGACTTGCTGGGCCAATGCCATTTCATACCGACTCACCCATGTCTTATACGTGAGCCCCGCGGCTTTCATGGCTCGTGCGATGGTTCCGACGAACGCGTCTGCATTCTTGTGATCAGGACAGACCACGAGGATGCGCTTATTCGCGCGAATCAAATCAATCGCCAGTATACCCAACCGCTGCCTCCGTACCGAGAGTTCGTCTGACCAGACGGTCGTGAGGATCGACGATCCTGCGCCTGTCCCGGGAAGCTCTTCCGCTCCCGTCGTCGCCTCGAGGAGGGAAGCCAAACGGTCTGCCGGACCGAGACGATAGGAGTCTGGCTGCGTGAGCATGTCACGGAATCGCTTGGCTGACGTTGCCAGAAACCCGGCTCTATCGGGAATCACGGTCGCGTCTGGACAGGTCTGACCGATGGCATCAAATGTCTGCACGAGGACCACATTGCCTTGCCCGCCAAGTACGATGCCTTCGGTTGGCTCCATGTTGTCCGGAAGGATAATCGAGAGGGGGGTGTCATGTTCGATAGATGTGCCGTGCGGCAGTGTCAGCTCGTACAGATGAAGGGTGCCGATGGTGCGGACAAGTCGGCCTGTTACATGAGTAATTGGTTGGTCGAAGGCTGTGCTGCTGACCCGTGTCTGTTCGGCTTCCAGCCGGATCGCCCATGTTTCGAGAAGGTCTCGTGCGGTCATGAGATCCGTAGAAAATATTCCATGTTTGGCGATCGTCATCATACGGTCGGGCTCTTACACCTGTCCAGCCTGTCACGGGCGTACTTTTCCGTTCATGATCGCCCTGCGACCTGGCCCGAGGTATAACCTCTGCACATTGCGAATTGACTTTTTGTCGGTCCCCCAGTATCCTCTTTTCCTTTCCAACAGAAGGAGTTAGGGGCATGAAGGTTATTCTACAAGAAACGATGGATGGGGTCGGACATCTCGGCGATCTACTCGATGTGAAAGATGGGTACGCACGGAACTTTTTGCTCCCACGCAAGAAAGCAGTGCTGGCTGACAGTCGCAGCATCAAGGCCTTTGAGCATATCAAGCGCGTCGCCGGCGAACGGGCAAAGAAGGAAAAGCTGGAGATCGAAACCCACGCGAAGAGCATTTCAGCTGTGTCGCTGACGGTACAGGCTCAGGTCGGCAAAGACGACAAGATGTTCGGGTCGGTTACAACCAAAGACATTGCAGAGAGATTGCTGGAACAGGGATTTACGGTGGATCGACGCAAGATCCAGCTGGACCATCCAATCAAGGAACTCGGCACCTTTACCGTACCAATCAAGCTTCCACGGGATGTCACTGCAGCCGTGGTGCTCCATGTCGTGAAGAAGCAGGAAGCCGAAACGGCTTCAGCTGAGGCCTAGCGAGGGAACGAGCTGTCATGACCAATGTAATCGGTTCTTTAGACGCACTCAAATCTACAGATCCGGAGGTCTATGACGCGATCGTCGCCGAGGAAGAGCGGCAGCGTGACAAGCTGCTTCTGATTGCTTCGGAGAACTTCGCCAGTCCCGCCGTCCTGGCTGCCCAGGGCTCCATCATGACCAATAAGTATGCGGAAGGGTACCCGGGGAAGAGGTACTATGGTGGCTGTCAGCATGTGGATACCGTAGAGGATCTTGCCATCCAGCGGTGTAAGCAGATTTTCGGCGCGGAGCATGTGAACGTTCAGCCGCACTCAGGCTCACAAGCCAATATGGCAGCCTATCTGTCCGTGCTGAAGCCAGGCGACACCATTCTGGGCATGGACCTCGCCCAAGGAGGGCACCTCACCCACGGCAGCAAAGTCAATTTTTCAGGGATCCTGTTCCGGGTGTTTTCTTACGGCGTGGAACGCGAGATTGAAACAATCAACTATGACGCGGTGCAGAAGGTGGCAGAGGAATGCCGACCACGTCTGCTCGTGGTGGGTGCCAGTGCGTATTCGCGCACCTTCGACTTTCCACGATTCCAACAGATCGCCAAGTCGGTCGGTGCCTACCTGCTAGTCGATATCGCCCACATTGCCGGGTTGATTGCTGCGGGGCTCCATCCGAATCCCGTTCCCTATGCCGACTTCGTCACCACAACGACCCATAAAACTCTGCGGGGACCCCGGGGGGGCGTCGTGATGTGCAAGGCCGAGCATGCCAAGGGGGTCGACAAATTGCTCTTCCCCGGAATCCAAGGTGGGCCCTTGATGCACGTGATCGCGGCAAAGGCAGTCGCCTTCAAGGAAGCCCTCTCGCCGGCTTTTACGCGTTACCAACAACAGGTTATCGCCAATGCGAAGGCGTTGGCCCAAGGGCTTCTTGACCGTGGATACAAGATTGTATCGGGCGGCACGGATACGCACCTGATGCTGATGAATCTGACCAATAAGGGCATTACGGGCAAAGAAGCGGATGCGGCCTTGGGTGCTGCCGGCATTATTGTGAACAAGAATGCCGTGCCCTATGATGAGAAGCCTCCGGCTGTCGCCAGTGGTATTCGACTGGGAACTCCCGTTGTCTCCACCCGCGGGATGCGAGAAGCCGAGATGAAAGAGATTGTAGGCTTGATCGACCGGGCGCTACAGCATCGGCAAGATCCCGCGATACTCGAGGAAGTCCGTATTCAGGCCAAAGAGCTCTGCAGTCGTTTTCCGATCTTTTATACCTACTAAGCCGCGTCAGACGGGACTGGGTCACCGCCTGTGAAATGTCCGTTCTGCGATGAACTCGAAGACAAGGTCGTAGACTCTCGCATGGCAAAGGAAGGCGAGGTGATTCGGCGTCGACGGGAATGTCTTGGCTGCAAGCGTCGCTATACCACCTACGAACGCGTTGATGAAATCCTTCCCATGGTGGTGAAAAAGGACGGCCGAAGGGAGTCGTTTGACCGTACAAAAATTCTTGCCGGTCTCAAGAAAGCCTGCGAAAAACGACCGATCAGTACCGCTACCATCGAAGCTGTGACGGATCGCATTGAGAAACGCATTCAGGAAATGGGTGAAACTGAAATCGAGAGCCGGATCGTGGGCGAAGAGTTGATGAAAGAGCTTCATCAATTGGATCAGGTCGCCTATGTTCGCTTTGCGTCTGTCTACCGCGAGTTCAAAGACATTGACCAGTTCATGGACGAACTGAGAACGTTGGCTCAACAACGCCGCGAGAGGTGAAGGCCACAGGGTCGCTCCCTTATTCTCATCCTCCGCTCCATGTCCTTCTGCCGCTCGTCGGTCTACAACATGATGCGATGTCTTAACCAGTAGGCGTCAAGATGCCGACGACCCAAGCCATGTCTCGCAAGCGACCACGCAAGACAGGAGTACCCAGCGGTACGCATGTGGCGATCATCGGCGCAGGCCGCGGCGGCACGGCGCTGTTAGAGGTCTTTGCGGCTGATCCGCTGGTCCAGATCGTCGGTGTGGCTGAGATTAAGACGGACGCCCCGGGCATTGCACTGGCAAAGCGTCTCGGCATTCCCGTGACCCACGATTTTCGGCGGCTCTTGGACCTCGAGCACGTGGATCTCATCATCGACGTGTCGGACAATGTCAAGGTCTGGGAGATGCTTCAAGACTTCCACCGGATGGGCGTTACCATCATCGGCGGGGCAAGTGCCAAATTCATGTGGGAGCTCATCGAGGCCCGTATCCGCGCTACGACAGAGATCGAGAAAGCCCTGAACAAATACCAGTCACTCTATCGCCTGTATGTCAAGGAGACGGGTATGGCCGTGACGGATGAACGGACACGTATTGCGTGCGAAATGCACGACGGCCTCGTGCAGAATTTGGCCGGGGTGAATTTCAAACTGGATCTGAGTCTGCAACTGATTCGGAAAAATCCAAAAGCCAGCCTGGCCACCTTGCGCGAAACCAAAGCTCAGCTGAAGCTGGCTATCCATGAAGCGCGGCAGGCCATATTCAATCTCCGTCCGCTCCACTATGACAAGATGGAGCTACTCCCAGCCCTCACGAACTATCTGACCTCGTACGAGACCCAGTATCATATCAAGACGCAGTTCCGCGTATCCGGGGCTGAGCAGATTTTATTCCCGCGGACCAAGATCTTCTTATTTCGCATTGTGCAAGAAGCTCTCAGTAACGTGGAGCGACACGCGAAAGCGACTCGGGTCACCGTGAGGCTGGACATCGACCCCACACTCCTCCGCGTCACCATCGGGGACAACGGCGTGGGATTCGATATGGACACGGTGCTACGTGATCCCGACAAATGGGATCATTTCGGGATTCGCGGAATTTTGGAGCGGGCTCGGCTTGTGGGCGGTGAAGGTAAGATCGAGTCTAAGAAAGGGCATGGCACGACCATCGTTGTCGAGATCCCTTTGGATAAAAAGGAGGCGACATCCCGTGGAAAAAATTAAGGTGCTCATCGCAGACGACCATCGCGTCGTCCGCGAAGGACTGGCTGCAATCCTCAAGATGAAAGACGACATTCATATCGTAGGTGAGGCCCAGGATGGTATGGAAGCCATCGAGAAAGTGAAAACGTTGGTCCCTGATGTTGTGCTGATGGATGTGAGTATGCCGCGGATGGGTGGGGTCGAAGCAACCAGGCAAATCAAGCGGGAGTTTCCTCACATTGGAATCGTGGCCCTGACGATGTATGACGAGCAACAATACATCTTCGATTTGGTGCGCGCCGGCGCAACCGGCTATCTCTTAAAGGACTCAGAGTCCTCGCAGATCGTCGCTGCGATTCGTGCGATCTACAAGGGGGAGTCACTCATCCATCCATCCGTGGCAAGCAAGATCTTGGCCGAGTTTTCCTTGATGTCCCAGAAGAAAGGGAAAAAGCCTGGATGGGTCGAGCACGATCTCACGGAACGAGAAATCACGGTCCTACGCTTGGTTGCGGACGGCAAGACGAACAAGGAAATAGCCAATAACTTGGACTTGAGCGAAAAGACCGTAAAGAATCATGTGCGCAACATTTTCCATAAGCTGCAAGTCTACGACCGCACCCAAGCGGCCATTCTGGCCATTCGGAAAGGACTCATCGAGTTGGATCCTCGTCCGTAGTTGTTTGTAAAACACCAAATGAAAGGAACCCCGACTCGACAAACAGGTTGCAACTCTCCCGAAGCTGATCTATCATTATTTATCCCTCATAATGAGTCATTAACAAGCGTTCCGTCTACCCTGCTGCGTGGCTTCTCACCAGTAAGGGCATGAAGTCAATTTGATAATCCGTTGAAAAGTCACAAGTGTCATGTTTTTGCAACACGACTTAATGTCACAACAGTATCAATATTATATTTATTATCAATGACATATGATCGTTTTAGGCAGTTTCGCTGGATGGCACACGAGTTGCTGGTACTCTCTGCATAATTCACTGAGGGGACTGTGTGAGAGCTCAACAAACATTAGCGAATGCAGTGAGTTGTGCAGGGGTTGGGCTCCACTCGGGACAACCAGTCACCCTCACGCTTAAGCCTGCCACACCCAATACAGGCATCGTTTTTGTCAATCGAAACGGGAAAGACGGAGCCTCCCTGGCGGCATCTGTCGAACATTTGGTGGCGACAGAACTCTGTACCGCTATCAGCGGCAATGGGTTTCAAGTACAGACAATCGAACACGTCCTGGCCGCATTGGCCGGGCTCGATATCGATAACGTCTATGTGGAGCTTACGGCCGGTGAGGCTCCCGTCATGGACGGTAGCGCGGCACATTTTGTTCGCTTGATTCGGTCAGCCGGAATTGTTCCTCAGAGCCGGCGCCAACCCTATCTGAAAATCACTCGGCCTCTCGAGGTGGTGGATGGAACTCGTCGGGTTCGCATCGAACCGTCTTCGACTGCCAAGATCACCTATTCTATCCACTACAATCATCCGATGATCCAGACTCAGACCTACGTCTATGAGCACTCAGCCCATGCATTTGAGCGCGACATCGCGGATGCCAGGACATTTGGGTTCTTGCAAGAAGTAGAAGCCATTTGGGCTCGTGGGCTCGGCCAGGGCGGCAACCTGGACAATACGATCGTGCTCTCTCAAGACGGCATTCTCAATGAATCAGGTCTTCGGTTTCCCAATGAATTCGTGCGACACAAGATTCTGGACCTGATCGGTGACTTTTCGTTGCTCGGTGTGCCCTTTATCGGGCACTTGATCGCCGAACGTTCGGGGCATGCGATACACACTCGCCTTGTTCAACAGATTCTCACCCACCCCGATAGCTGGGTATTGCTCAACGCCGACGAAACAGTCGCTACGTCTGAGCCTCGTTCTGCCATGGTCGCACCGCGATCCACGTCGCTGGTGGCCCTCCAAGCCTCCTAACGCTCATCTCCTTGAAGGTGAAATCTGCGCGTGGTCTTGCCCATACCGGCGAGCTGATTTGTGACGTGAGAGCTACTGGAATGTGATTTAACGTCGGGAGCAAGTGGCCTCGCTCCCGACGCTAGAATCAAGGCGGGGACTACTTCTTTTTCTTCTTTGCTGCTTTCTTCGTCGCCAAGACTCTCACCCCCCTTCGTGTATTTTGAGGTCTCACTAGCCCAGACACACTACACTGCATGGATCAAGGATTCTTCCAATGCCTCGAATGTATTCGGACCCACCTTCTTGAACCGCTTATCCCGCTTTAACGATGTGGCCACAGATGTCAATGGTGTTTTCCCTTTGATCTGGAGTCCCCCCTCGACCAATCGCTGCACAAGCTCTTTTGCATGCATTGAACGATTGGCTTCGCGAAGCATTTCGTATGCGGCTTCCGACACACTTTTCCCGGAATACTTGCTACGCCCCATGAGGATTTCCCTCGACTGGTCGGTGACATCCGTATTCGGTCGCTGACGAGTGCCTTTTTCATCGGAATAGAATTGACTTGAGAGACTGGCGAGCTTGGCCTTGTCGGCTTCAACGCGATAGAGCGTTTCTGCCAATTCCAAGTATTTCTTGATCGTGGCAATTTCGTCATCCAGACGACGACGCTTCTTTTCGAGCTCTTGGAGTCGGTTTTTGTAGGCGCTGATCCGCTGTTCAAGACCAACCAATATATCGGTGAGTTCTTCCACAGACGCGCCCCCAGGTGAAGCATGCTTGCTTTATAGCATTGCTTGCGTAGCAAGTCAATAGATAAAGTTATAAACATAGCTTGCATGGCATGTTCGCTTTAAAACGTGTCCGTGTTTGCTCGGGACGTCACTTGCTCTGTCAATAAGAATGATAAGAAATCAGTCAGGGCTCGCCTTCATAGAATGAAATTCCTTATAGAATGGAATTCCTTCCAATTCGAAAGGTCTCCTCGTTCCACATAAGTACACCACAGCATCGTGCTATGATGCCGTTTCATGCCACGACCCTATGATCAGTATATTCCTCTCGACACACTCTTCTCAGTCGCCATTGACGCAGCCCGCCAAGGTGGAGCTGTTCTAGCGGAATGCAAACGCACCGGTTTTCGGATTGAACATAAGCAGATCATTAACCTTGTCACCGACGCCGACCACCAGGCAGAGCAACGGATCATCGACGTCATCCGCAATAGTTTCCCGACTCATCCAGTCCTTGCCGAGGAACGTGGGCTAATCGAACAGCCTCCGTCCCGTTACAAATGGGTCGTCGATCCACTGGATGGGACGACCAACTTTGCCCACGGGTTCCCCGCCTACTGTGTATCCATCGGGGTGGAATGCGACGGACGTGGGATTATTGGGGTCGTCTACGACCCGACTCGAGACGAACTGTTCACCGCGAAGATCGGCCATGGGGCTTGCCTCAATGGAACCCCCATTTCCGTGTCTACAACGGACCATCTTGATCGTGCACTCCTCGTGACCGGATTTGCCTATAACATCCGCGAGACCCCGAATAATAATTTGAACCACTTCGTACGATTCGCATTGAAGGTGCAGGGATTACGACGAACCGGAACGGCAGCCCTGGATCTCTGCTACGTCGCAGCGGGCCGGTTCGATGGATTTTGGGAAGTGACACTCAACCCGTGGGATATGGCGGCTGGAGTGGTCATCCTGCGCGAAGCCGGTGGCACAGTGACGGACTTCAACGGCGCTCTGCACTCAATTTATGGGCAAGAATTGGTGGCAAGTAATGGATCTCTCCATCAGGCCATGCTAGATCTGCTCCAAGAAGACGTCACTCATTCGTGAGGCATCAGTCCCGCTACCCTCGGCCACAGAGGCCACTCGTCAGATATACAGACAGAATGACGATGCGGTATGATTCCTTCGACCAGAGAGAAGGAGATTGGCTGTATGGCACGCGCAATGTCCCCATCGGACGATTCAAATGGAAATCCACCCCAGACAACGGGAATTGAATCACACACCAAGGATGTGGAGCTGCTGCGGGTGCTTGTGAGCAGGAAAGGAACACACGTCGATGCCCAATGGGCGATTCATCCTCAACTGAAACAAGATCTTCTGCCACAAGAATGGCAAGAGGTGACCGACCTCATGGCCAAAGTGACCGGCATCGTTGGCACGCGGTTTTCGCAGGTGCTCACGCAAGCTGATCCCGAACCGCCCAGCAACGCATGATCACTAAACAACGTTGAATGATGAGTGTGAATGGTGAATGA
>Ga0075423_10005454_pt1 | contig 11884 bp, 10 predicted proteins | sample SoiMethybrSBSTD2_FD_80114 | JGI IMG/M metagenome (GOLD analysis project Ga0075423, IMG submission 80114) | Bulk soil microbial communities from a Populus tree surrounding site in Tennessee, USA - Soil MetaG P. TD hybrid SBSTD2 | ecosystem: Environmental > Terrestrial > Soil > Tree plantation...
CGAGCAAGTGTGTGCAGAGGAGATCTCGTGAGCAATCAGCCGGCTGTGTATCAGCCTACTCGTTATGCCGAAAGACGCGAAAGCGACCCGCGGCGCGGCGCATATGTGTTCCTGGTGCTCTCGTGGCTCGTGAGCGGCCTGGGAGCGAACATGCCCTTTGCAGACAGCATCATCGCAAAAGCGCTGCTGCTCGTGCCGCCTGTCGCCATCTCGCTGCTGCTGGTGCTGCTCAATCCGCGCGACGGCTTCGCATTCTGGAGCTTCGGCCTGAGCCTCTTCGTTACGCAGACGGGCTACCAGATCGATGCCGGTGCCATTCGATTCAGCGCGATGGAGCTGGTGCTGGTCGTCCTGCTGCTCATTCTGGTCTGGTCGAGACGCCAGGCTGCGTTTGCTGCTGTGATCGCTCTGCGCATGCCTGGTCAGACGTTTTTGATCGTCTTTGCAGCCTACTCTGTGCTTATGTTCGCCATGGGCCTGGTCAGAGGCGATCAGCTGCCAAAGATGCTATCCGAATCGAAGGGCTTTCTGCTCTACCCCTGCATGACATATATCCTCCTGGCCGGGCTATGGAGCCGCAAGCTGTTGCGCTGGACGGTGCTGTTCATCGTAGCGTGGTACATCTCTGTGTCGGGCTCGGGCATCTGGCAATATTTACACGGAGAGGGCGCAAGAGATTGGGATGGGCTGGTCAGAGTTTCGGCCGGCTACGCCCCGATCAATACATACGGCATCACGCTGATGGCTGTCAGCCTGCTGGTATTGGGCATCGCAATCGATTCCTCCGAACGATCGACGAGAATAGCCGGGGCGATCATCGCGTTCTGGTTGTTTTTAGGTGCAACGGTGTCGGTTTCGAGGACTGTATGGGTCGCTTTCGCATGCGGCACATTGCTGCTGCTCGCCGGCAATGTACGCAAGAGGTATACGTTCGGCATCATCGGATTGGCGCTGAGCACCTTTCTGCTTGCCCCAAGCCTGGTCACCGGAAGGTTACTGCAACTTTCCGACTCCTCGACGGTGGACCGCTCCTTCTTCTTGTCTTCCGCGCTTCACGCCTGGAGCGAGCGCTTGCTGACCGGCTGGGGCTGGGGGAATGCGTACTGGTACCTGCCTGGCGTGGGGTTGTTCCCCACCGGGGATATTCCGTGGTATCACAATGATTATTTGAATCTCGCGGTGCAAATTGGCCTGATCGGAATCGTGCTCTATCTCGGCTATTGGTGGCAGGTGCTGAGCGCAGCGCAGCGCTGGCTCAAGGAGCACGCGGGATCGTCCTTCTCAGGCTACGTGCGCGGCAGCCAGGCGGCACTGGTGGCCTTACTAGTAGCTGCGGCCTTCGAGCATGTTCTCTGGCGGCCGGATATCGCCGGGCTGGTCGGCTTGTTAGCCGGCCTGATGATCGCAAGCATGTATCTGGGCAGCCGCGATCAGGTTGAAGTGGAAGCAGTATGACGCGGCGAATTGTATTCATCGACGAGACATCCGAAGTCGGCGGTGCGGAAGTGAACCTGCTGATGATCGCCGCGCATCTGAAAAAGATCGGCTGGCTCCCTGCCATCGTCGTGCCAAGGGATGGCCCGCTGTCCGTGTTGCTGAATCAGCTCGGGATCGCCGTCTATAACACTCCTATTTCCGCATTTCGTTCGTCTTCTGTGTATATCCGGCGGCGCTATCGAGTTCCCAATCCGTTCGCGTTGATCATCAACATATTGCTAGGGATTCTGTGGATTATACGCCTGTATAGATTTCTCCAGCGCTTTCAACCCGCGATCGTCCATACGGTGAGCATGTGGTCGCATGTCTTTGCGAGCATCGCCGCCCGGCTCGCGGGCTGCCCGGTCGTATGGCATTTCCAGGATATCGTGAGCCCACATTCCGGCTTCGGAATATATAAAAAGCTGCTCATGTTGTGGGCCAGGCATATTCCGAGCCGAATTCTCTGCATATCCGAGTCGGTAGCCGATCAGTTCAGGACCGACGCCGAAGTCCGAGATAATGTATATGTTTTGTGGAATACAATCGACGTAGCGAAGTTTTCCCTGGGCGAGCGAGCGAACAATCGCGACAACGAGCGTTCTTTCATGATCGGCACCGTTGCTCGCCTGACGCCCTGGAAGGGGCACGAAGTTGCGCTGCAAGCCGCGCAGATCCTAAAACGCCGCTCAATACGATTTCGATGGCTGTTCGCGGGCGATGACTCGTTGGGCTCTGCGAGCTATCGAAGCTATCTGCTGAAGCTTATTCACAAGCACGGGCTGGATCAGGATGTAGAGCTTGTGGGCTGGGTCGCCGATATGCCCACGTTTTATCAATCATTGGATGTCCTGGTCCACGTCCCGACTGAGCCGGAGCCGTTTGGCCTGGTTCTAGCCGAGGCGATGGCCGCCGGCCTGCCGATCATCTCGACTTCGGGCGGCGGCGCAGAAAGCATTGTAGAAGCATCGGGAGGCATCTTAATCGCACCGAATCAACCCGATGCGGTCGCCGACGCGCTGGCGACGCTGTTGAAATCCCCAAATGAGCTGATCGAAAGAGGGAAAGCAGCGCGAACGGCCGCCGAAACGATGTTTAGCTTGGAACGATATGCCGAGCAGCTTGTCGGCGTGTATACGACGTTATCGGAGGCTCGCTGAATGCTTTCGATCATTGTTCCTACCAATAATCGGAGCGATGTCGTCGAAGATTGTCTGCAAAGCGTCCGCTGGGCGGATGAGGTGATCGTCGTCGATTCGTACAGCACCGATGGCACGCTGGACATCGCCAGGAAGTATGCCGATCGCGTGTTGCAGCATGAGTACGGCTTCTCGGCGCTCCAGAAGAACTGGGCTATTCCGCAGGCAACCCACGAGTGGGTGATGATCGTGGATACCGATGAGCGAGTGCCCGCGTCACTGCGCGACGAGATCTGCGCAACGTTGCGAGCCAGCCAGCCCTATGTCGGCTACCGCATAGCGCGGGTGAATATGCTGCTCGGAAAGCCGCTCTACCATGCGGGCTACTATCCCGATTACCAGATTCGCCTGTTTCGACGCGACTCGGGACGCTACGATCTGCGCCGTGTGCATGCGCATATACAGCTCGACGGGCCATGCGGCACGCTGCGTTCGCCGCTGGTTCACTACGCGCACCGCTCACTCGACCAGACCATCCGCAACTTGCTGGTGCTGATGACGACCTGGGAGGCGGAACAGCGTACACAACAGGCCCAAAGATCAAACCAGCGGCCGACGAAGGGCCTGGCGCTCAACCTGCTGCTTCGCCCGCTGGGAGCGTTTGGGCTGCGGTATTTCCGTTACGGCGGCTGGCGCGATGGCTACCACGGGCTGGTCGTGAGCCTGTTGTGGGCGATGTACGTGGCGATCACCTACATGAAAATCTGGGAGCGCGATCTGAACCTGCCGGAGCGCTGGTGGGTCGATGATTGGGACAAGTGGCAGCACGATGGGCACAACGCCGGATAAGATCCTGTTCGTCCATAATGGAGCAACATCGTTCGTTCGCACCGACCTGGCATTGCTGCGCGAACGCTATCAGGTCACCGAGCTGTTTTTCCGCGAGCGGCGGATTGATCCGATCAGGCTCCTACGGCTGGTCTCGTCTCATGATCTGCTGTTCGGCTGGTTCGCTTCCTGGCATACCTTTCTGCCGCTGCTCTTCGCCCGGCTGCTGCACAAGCCTGCGCTGCTGGTCGTTGGTGGCTATGATCTGGCGAACATGCCCGAGATCGGCTACGGACACCAGCGCGGCGGGATCAAAAAGTATGTGAGTCGCTGGACGATGCAGCTCGCGACCACCCTGATCACGAACGCCGATTATAGCCGCGAAGAAGCCTATCGTAACGCGGGCATCCCCAAAGAGCGCGTCAATGTCATCTATCACGGCGTCGCCGATTGTTTCGGAACAGGTTCGGCCTGGACGCGCTCACCAGCAGCGCTGACGGTCGGCAACGTGGAGGCGAGCAATCTCTGGCGCAAAGGCCACGAGCCGTTCGTTCGTGCGGCCGCAGCGCTGCCCGAGGTGGAGTTTACGCTGGCGGGTGCCTGGCGGGATGGCGCAATCGCACACCTGCGCAAGATCGCGCCGCCAAACGTCACGTTTACGGGCTGGCTGGACGATGCGGCGCTACTGGACTGCTACCGGCGCTCGGCGGTGTATGTCCAGGCTTCCGCGCACGAGGGCTTCGGCCTGAGCCTCGCCGAGGCGATGCTGGCCGGATGTGTTCCGGTGGTCACTCGCAGTGGGGCCTTGCCGGAGGTAGTCGGGGAGGCGGGTATCTATCTCGCCTCCAATGAACCGCAGGCGATCGCCGAAGGCATTCAGACGGCGTTGCAAGCAGGTGAACAGCTGGGTCGCCAAGCGCGCGAGCGAGTCCTGCAAACTTTCCCATTGCAAAAGCGCAAGGAAGCGCTGCATAGATTGGTCGATCAGGCGCTCTCGCTTCCCAGCGCAGTACCGTCTGCACAAGCGTGAGCGATGACGATGAACAATGATCGATCGGCAGGAGCACTCTTGAGCGACACAGCTCGCCACAATTCGCGCAGCATACTGAGCTTTTTGGGCCTCGTCTATCTGTCGAACCTGATCTATTTAGGTCTGGTTTTGCGGTTTAACTTCTTGCGCTCCGACGTGTTGGGATATTGGAATGATAGTCTCGATTGGATGCATCCCTTCAATCCATACCACGTCGCCGGCTACCCGCTGGTACTTGCGTTAGGGCGCGGTCTGTCCTTCGAAAATCTATCGCCGCTCGTGTTGATGATCGGAATATCATTCGCCGCGTTCCTGGTGAGCGCCCTGCTTGTTTACAAGCTGATCCGCGAAGATGGCGATGAAGCCGGTGCAGTTGCGGGAATGGCGCTGTTCGGTGTGTGGCCGTTCATCGGCGTGGTCTACAGCGTCTACCCAGTGTCGGACTCGCTCGCCGTGATGTTGTTTCTCGGCGGATTGTACGCACTGCGACGCTCGCGATTCCTGTTCGCCGGCGCGCTCCTGGGGATGGCGCTGATCGTCCATAAAGCCATGTGGCCGTTCGTCGGCACGTTGATCGCTGTGCAGTTGTTCCGTGTCCCTGGCCTACGTTCCTGGCGATTTCTTGTCCCGTTGGTGCTACCGCTCGGCACGCTCTGGCTCCTGGGCAGCCTGTATTACGGCTCGGCTTGGTGGATCGTCGCTTCGAATGTGCGGGTGGAGGTTGTGGCGAAGGGCGCGCTACCCTTTCTGGATGGGATCGTCGGCACGGCGCTCGCCGAGGGGATGAAGGGCATCGTGAAGACTGGTATCGTCGTCGCGATAGCGTCGCTCGCCACCGTCGTGATGCTGATCTGCTTGAGATCGAGTACGCCTGGAGCGCGGCCAGGCGCGGCGATCGCGCTGTCGGTGCTGCTGCTGGCAGTGATCCTGAATCGGTGGGAGATCTGGGCAGCAGTGCGGTTCAGCAAGCTGCTCGTACTCCCCTGCATATGGTGCATGCGCGACTTCCGGCCGCGCATCTTCGCGGATGAACGTTTGTGGGCCGGGACGCTGACGGCGCTGGTTGCCAGCCAGTTCGTCTATGCCTGGTACATCGCAAGAGTCTTTTATGCCTGACGATGCTCCGCCAGACAGCCCAGCGCCCTTCGTCACGATTATCGTGCCGATCCGCAACGAGGCGCACTACATCGCGGGCAGCCTGCGTTCCGTCCTGGCCCAGGACTACCCGGCTGATCGGATGGAAATCCTTGTCGTAGATGGCATGTCGGATGATGGGACGCGCGCGATCGTCCAGCGGATCATCGACGACCGGCGCGAGGCTATAGGCGATGATCGCCCGGCGATCCTCCTCCTGGACAACCCCGCGCGAACCGTTCCGCCCGCGCTCAACGCCGGCCTGCACCACGCGCGCGGCGAGGTTATCATTCGCGTGGATGGACATTGTGTGATCGCCGCGAATTATGTCCGGTGCTGTGTGGCGGCGTTGCGTGAAACCGAGGCCGACTGCGTCGGAGGGCCGATGCTCACGATAGGTAAGACATACATTGCACATGTGATCGCCCAGGCTCAGAGTTCGCGCTTCGGCGTCGGCGGCGTGGCCTTTCGCACCGGGCGCGCGCAGCCGGGGTACGTGGATACGGTGGCTTTCGGCGCGTATCGGCGCGCAGTCTTCGAGCGGATCGGTGGCTTCGACGAGGAGCTGGTGCGCAATCAGGACGACGAGCTCAACTTTCGGCTGACCCAGGCGGGAGGCAGGATCTGGCTCGATCCGTCGATTCGCTCGGCCTATTACAGCCGGGCTGGTTTCCACAGTCTCTGGCACCAGTATTTCCAGTATGGGCTCTACAAAGTACGCGTGATACAGAAGCGCGGTGCCGTGCCATCCTGGCGCCACCTGGTGCCGGCAACGTTTGTGCTGAGCCTCATGGGCAGCATGATTCTGGCCGCGATCACGCGCAAGCCGGGTGTCGTGTTGAGCGTCGCCGGGCCGTACGCCGTGGCGAATGGGCTTGCCGGCCTGCTGATCGCCCGCCGAGAATGGCGGATGCTGCCGCTACTGTCTTTCGCATTTCTCGTGCTGCATCTCGCGTATGGTGCGGGATTTCTATGGGGGATCGGATATTGGTCACGCGTACCCCTGAAACCTACGGTCAAGAAGCCTTGCGGGTGATGCGGCACTCCACGGCGGAGTGGGCACGTCCGGCTGTCCTTGTGGCCCTGCTGCTTGGGGTCGGCCTGCTCGCGCGCCTCTGGCGGATCGACGCGCCGCTTCAGGGGGACGACTACAACTCGTTACGAGAAGCCACGTTCCTGGGCCAGAACCTGAACGGACTGCTCTATTTTGTATTGCTCCACTTTTGGATGCAACCGATCCAGGCCGAATGGTGGTATCGGTTGCTGGCAGTGCTCCTGGGGCTCTGCGCTATTCCGATCGCCTACTGGGCCGGTACGTTGTTGGCCGGCAGGCGAGCGGGCTTGATCGCCGCAGCGTTGTTCAGCATCGCGCCCTTTGCCGTCGATACGACCCATCAAGTTCGCGGGTACAGCCTCTTTCTCACGACCAGCGTTCTGGCACTGGCGGCGACGCTCTTTTTTCTCTCGTCCGCGAACCGCCGTCGGCGCTGGCTCTGGCTGGGGATCAGTCTGGTGCTCCTGCCGCTCTCACACATCTTCGGATTGCTCCTGGCCGGCGTGCTGCTGCTGTTCCTGTATATCCTGCGCGGCAGGTGGCCGGCCAGCCTGAGCACCCGATGGATACTCGCATGTCTCGGTCTCGCTTGCCTGCTTGCCATATTGCTCTGGCCGACCACACGCTTCTACGGCTGGCAATTGCTGCAACGATCGATTGGTGCGCTGCGGCTCGTAGACTATCAATCCACACGCGGTCTGAGCGCAGCGCAGTTTGTTAAGATCCCGCTGGCTTTGTACGTGTTTACGTTCAGCTACAGTGTCTATCCGCTGATCTGGTTGTTTGTGATCCCTGCGTTTCTCGTCATACTGATTGTCGCGATCGCCGGTCTGATAGCGCTGCGAAAACAAGCGCCCGCGCTGGCACTGCTCCTGGCGATCCTGGGCCTGGTGCCGTTCGTGTTTCTCGTCTTGGACGCGATCGTGCCTGCATACACCGAGACGGCCGGACCACGCCATGTGACGATGACCTGGCCGGCGTTCGCCCTGCTGCTTGCGGTCGGAGCGTCCAGGGCTCGCAACGGTATCTTGACCTTGCCTTTACTCCTTGTCGCCGCGATCGGGCTTGGTGTGAACTGGTCAAGCGACTGGTCCTACGCAGGCGAATCCGCCGGGCCGGATTGGCACGCGGCCGCCGATTTTGCCGCATCCGCAGCGGCCGGCCCGACGGCGGTTCTGTACGATGGCCGCTCACAGGACCCGATCACTTTTTATTTCCCTGCCCAGTTGCGGCGTATTGGTTATTGGGACTATCTACAAGGGAACGATCTGGGCGACTTGTTGACGTATAACCGGATCATCTTCCTTACAAATGATTATCAAGTCGAACGTCGTCAGGGGTTCGATCAGTTGTTGGATCGTCTCAAAAACCGCTTTAACCTGATCGGCGGACGGGTGGAATATCCCTTGTTCGAGTATGTCTTCGAACGTAAACGAACGGATGGAGCCGCAGATGCGGTCATGCCGGCGAACGGGCAGATACGCCAGCCGCTGCGCACGTATGGCCTTGAGTTCCAGGATCTGCGCCTGCCGCTCACAATTGAAGTCGACGGCACACCGCTGACCGTCGCAGGAGCTTTCGGTCTGCCGGATCTCCTGGGCGCGCGAGAACAGACCATTGCGCTCGACGACCCTCCTTTGACCGATCGGCTCGTGCTTCTGAGCACCGTTGTAGGAGCCGAAGATCTGAAACCAGGATCGCCGGTCGCCGAAGTTGTGGCCGAAAGCGATCGCGGGGAACGCCAGGTTTTCCCGCTGCGGATGGGCATGGAGACACAGGATTGGTCGAGGGCCTGTCCACCTGCAGCCGCTTGTAAGACGGTCTATCAGTGGCATAAGCGCATCGCCTTTGTCGGCCAGCAGGGTTATCCGGGTGCCTGGCGCGACTTTCGAGCAGGGCTGCACGGGGTTGTCGTGAATCTGCCGCCGACTACACGAGTTAGGCGTATCACGCTGCGTTACCTGGCTTCGTCCGGTCGCCTCTCTGTATGGGGCCTAGCTGTTCCGCCCCAGCGACTCCAGCAATAGAAACGACAGCGACCGCTGATCGCGGAGCGCTCTATCAACTTTTCGAGGCCATGCCAACTGATCAGGAAATTCAGCGTCTCGTAGAGGTTTACCGTAGCTACGGCGAGAGCCGGGCGATCCAGGGCCGCTGGGATGACGGCAATCCTGGGAATCGGGCCATTCTTCGGGAGCGACAACGAGCAGTCCGGAGTTGGCTCGCCGCCCACAGCATGGTGCCGCTGGCCGGTCGGCAGATTCTCGAAGTCGGCTGCGGGTCGGGGCGGGTGCTGGCCGGCCTGCTGGAGCTGGGCGCGCGCCCCGAGAACCTTCACGGCGTCGATCTGCTGCCCGAGCGGATCGCCGTCGCCCGGCAGCACCACCCCGATATCGATTTTCAGCTGGCAAACGCCGAGGAGCTGGGCTTCGCGGACGCGCAGTTCGATCTGGTGTTGCTTTTTACCGTCTTCAGTTCGATATTGGACGATGCGATGGCGCACAATATCGCTCGCGAGGTCATCCGCGTGCTCAAGCCTGGCGGGGCAGTCGTCTGGTACGACCTTCGCTACGACAACCCGCGCAACCCCAATGTACGTGGGATGCCCGCGACGGCGGTTCGCGCGCTATTCCCCGGCTTCGACCTGCATATTCATACAGTCACGCTGCTGCCACCACTGGCGCGGCGGCTGGGCCGCGCGACGCCCGTGCTCTACCCGGCGTTAGCGCTGATTCCGGCGCTGCGCACGCACTATCTGGGTTTGTTGGTGAAACGGTTATGAGAGCGAACTTTCTGCCCTTCGCGCTGCCCGATATCGACGGCGACGAGCTGGCCGAGATCCAGGAGACGCTTGAGTCGGGCTGGATCACCACCGGCCCGAAGACGCGCCGGTTCGAGGCCGCGTTCGCCGCCGCCGTCGGCGCGCGGCATGCTATCGCCGTGAATTCCTGCACCGCCGCGATGCATCTGGCGCTCGATGCGCTGGGCCTGCGGCGGGGCGACGAGGTGATCACGACGCCCTATACCTTCGCAGCGACGGCCGAGGTCATCCGCTACTTCGACGCGCGGCCTGTGCTGGTGGATGTGGACGCGCGCAGTCTGAACATGCGGCCCGAACTGCTTGAAACGGCGATCACCAGCCGGACCAAGGCGATCATTCCCATCCACATCGCCGGGCTGCCAGCCGACCTGGACGCGATCCACGAGCTGGCCCGGCGGCACGATCTGCCGGTGATCGAGGATGCAGCCCACGCCTTCCCGGCCAGGTACAAGAGCAGCATGATCGGCTGCCAGAGCCAATTCACCTGCTTCAGCTTCTATGCCACGAAGACGATCACGACCGGCGAAGGCGGGATGATCTGCACCGACGACGATGCCTGGGCCGAGCGCTGCCGGATCATGGCGCTGCACGGTATCAGCAAAGACGCCTGGAAGCGCTATACGGCTGAGGGCACCTGGTACTACGAGATCGTCGCGCCTGGCTACAAGTACAACATGACCGATCTCGCCGCCGCGCTGGGGCTGGCGCAGCTGCGCAAGGCCGAGCGCATGGCCGAGCGCCGGCGCGTGATCGCGCAGCAGTACAATCGGGCGTTCGCCGACTCGCCGGCGCTACAGATCCCGCACGACCGCCCAGACTGCCAGCACGCCTGGCATCTCTACATGCTGCGCCTGAATCTCGAACGCTTGTCCATTGATCGCGGGCGGTTCATCGAGCAATTGAAGCAACACAATATCGGCACCAGCGTCCATTTCATCCCGCTGCACCTGCATCCCTACTACCGCGAGACCTACGGCTACCAGCCGGACGATTTCCCGGTCGCTCACGGCGAATATCTGCGCGAGATCTCGCTGCCGATCTATTCGAAGATGAGCGATGCCGATGTGCTGGATGTTATCGACGCCGTGCAGACGATCAGCGAGGATCATGCGCTGTGAGGCCCGCGGGGTTGCAATTTCGTCACAATCGCTGGCTGCAAGCATCTATCGCCGCGCTCCAGCGTTGTCAATAACAGTAGAGGCGTTTAGGAAGGCTGCAAGGTACTCGCGCGGTTTAAATCATCCCAACGCATATTTCGTAAAGCGTGAAACGTACACCGATTCCCGATCACGTTTCACGTTTCATGTTTCACCGACAGAGAGCACTATGACGAGTAAACGTTTTTTCGACATTGCTATCTCACTCATCGCGCTCCTGGCGCTGGTGCCCGTGTTTGTGCTGATCGGCATCTTGATCAAGCTGGACTCTCGCGGCCCGGTCTTGTATCAGGCGCGCCGGATCGGCCATGGCGGGCGATTATTTCGCATGTATAAATTCCGCACGATGGCGGCGGATGCAGAGCGGTCCGGCCCGGCTTTGACCTACAAGGACGACCCGCGCATCACGCGCATCGGCCGCTTTCTGCGCCGGGTGCGCATCGACGAAGTGCCGCAGCTTTTCAACGTTCTCAAAGGCGAGATGAGCCTGGTCGGCCCTCGACCGGAGGCGCCCGAGTATGTGGACCTGGAAAAACCGATCTGGCGGCAGGTTCTCAGCGTCCGGCCAGGCATCTGCGGGCTCGCGCAGCTCACCTACGCCATCGACGAGACGGCCATCCTGAACAATGCGACGTCGTTGGACCGCGACTACATCAACCATATCCTGCCCGCCAAGCTGGAGTTGGACCTTCGCTATGTCCACGATCAATCATTTCTGTTCGACCTGAGACTGATTCTTCAGACGCTTCTGATTCTGAGCCGCGCTGGCGAGCGAGCGCCGACGCGATCAGGCCGTTTGATCAGCTAGCGCCAACGCCCTAAACGCGTCGGCAGCCGTGTCCTGCGAGAATCGCTTGTTCAGCCCTGGCCGAAGTCAGTAGAAAGCAAGCAGCTATGCGCTACCTCCCTAAATATTCTTCGCTGCGATATGCTCTGCCACTCATGACCCTGGACGCCATGAGCGTGGTGGTATCTTTCTGGCTCGCCCTGGCGTTTCGCTTCGATGGGCGTATCCCGGCGGTGGATCTGCGATTGTTGGTTTTTGCCATGCCCATCGTCGTAGCCGTTTTTGTTGCAATCAATTTCTTTTGCCGGCTCTACCAGTATGTATGGCAGTACACGAGCGCCAACGAAATACTTATGATCGGCGCAGCGGCGATGAGTGCCACGCTGCTGCTGCTGGTGGCTAGCTTGCTCTGGGTCGGCGCGCGTCCCATCCCGATCAGCGTGATCGGCCTGGGTGGC
>Ga0075423_10005455_pt1 | contig 11883 bp, 10 predicted proteins | sample SoiMethybrSBSTD2_FD_80114 | JGI IMG/M metagenome (GOLD analysis project Ga0075423, IMG submission 80114) | Bulk soil microbial communities from a Populus tree surrounding site in Tennessee, USA - Soil MetaG P. TD hybrid SBSTD2 | ecosystem: Environmental > Terrestrial > Soil > Tree plantation...
GCGCCGTCGCGCGCACGGGCCGCCGTCGTGCGGTCCCAGACGACGCCACGCGCGACGCCGTTCTCCACCAGCAGCACAGGCTGCTTCGGGGTCCCCTCGAAGTCGAACGCCTTCGGCAGGCCGCGCGCGTCGAGCGGGTCGTCGCGGATCGTGATCTTCTCGTCGGCGATCCGTTCCCCCAGCTTGTCGCTCAGGTAGCCGCGTCTCTCCAGCAGGCCGAGTGCACCGAGCGAGTCGTGGGAGAAGTAGTCGAGCAGGTCCGCGAAGGCATACGGCTCGAGCACCGCGCGGTAGCTGCCGGGCTCGAGCGTGCCCGCGCCGTGCGTGCGCGCCGCCTTCTCCGAAGCCGCGCGTGTGACCGCTGCGGGGTCGACGTCTTCGGCGCGCCACCCCGTTTGCTCCGCGTAGCCGGAACAGCCTTCGGCCGCGGCGACGACGAGCGCCCCGGCGTCGGTCATGCGCTGCTCGACGCTCAGGCCGGTCGAGGACGCGACTGCGAGCTCGGAGACCGCGGACGTGAAGAAGCCGTACACCGGGATCTCGCCGGCGGCGTCGATCGCCGCCGCTGCGAGCCTCGCCTGGTCGTCCGGGCCGAGCGCCGCCGTGGCCGCGTCGTAGCCCTCGACCTCGGTCGGCTGCGCCGGCGGTGCGAGCCCGGGAAAGCTCTCGTCGGGGGGAGCGCTCTCGGCGGCCGCCGAGGCACGCCGGGCGAGCTCTGCGAGCCCGTCCTCGCCGACCTTGTTCGTCGTGGCGACGCCTGCGCGGTTCCCGTGGAGGACGCGCAGCGTGACGACGACGTTCTCGATCAGCGTGGGCTGATGTACCTCGGAGCCCGCGAACCGGACGAGCCCGGAGCGCTCGGAGTGTGCGACGGCCTCGGCGTCGCCGCCCGCAGCCTCGAGGGCCGCGCGCGCGACGTCGAGCGCGCTCACGACCTCACTCCGACCTGCACGCTGCGGAAGCGCGCCGGCGCTGCGCCGTGCGACACGTGCGCGCTCTGGCCGGGCTGTCCCTTGCCGCAGTTCGTCAGGCCGTAGAGCTGCCACGACTCGCGGCCGGCGACGGCGTCGAGCGAGCCCCAGAACTCCGGCGTGATGCCCGTGTACGTGGCGTCGCGCAGCATGCGTCCCAGCTTCCCGCGCTTGATCTCCCAGGCGATCTGCGTGCCGAACTGGAAGTTGAGCCGCTTGTCGTCGATCGACCAGCTGCGGTTCGTCTCCATGTACACACCGTCGTCCACGCCCGCGATCAGGTCGTCCACCGTGCCGTCGCCCGGCTCGATGTGGAGGTTCGTCATACGCACGAGCGGCATGCGGTTCCATCCGTCGGCGCGCATCGAGCCGCCGCCGCCGGCGCCGATTCGCGCCGCGGTCTCGCGCGACGTGAGGAAGCCAGTCAGGCGTCCTTGCTCGACGACCGCTGTGCGCGTGGCCGGAACGCCCTCGTCGTCGAACGCGAAGCTGCCCAGGCCGCCGTGCGTCGTCGGGTCGGCGGTGATGTTCATGTGCTCGGAGCCGTACGTCAGCGATCCGAGGTCGTTCGGCTTGAGGAAGCTGGTGCCGGCGTACGAGGCCTCCGTCCCGTAGACACGGTCGAGCTCCGTCGGGTGGCCGACGCTCTCGTGCACCTGCAGCGCGACCTGGTCGCCGTCCAGGACGAGGTCCGTGACGCCGCTCGGGCAGGGGTCCGCGTGCAAGAGCGCGGCCGCCTGCTCGGCGACGCGCGGCGCTTCCTCCACGAGACGAAGGCCGTCGACGTATTCCCAGCCCGACTGGCAGCTCGAGCCGACGTGCGCGCTGGGGTAGCTGCGCAGCTGGAAGATGCCGTCGCGCGCGGCGGCGCAATCCATGCCGGCGCCGCACTCGGTGAGGATCTGCTCGACCTCGGTTCCCTCGGACGAGAGCAGGACCTTGTGCTCACGGCGCGCGCGCACCATCACCTGGCGCACGACGACGTCCTCAGCTTGCAGCGCCGCGTCGGCGCGCAAACAGAGCTCGACCTTGTCGGCGAGGGAGATCGCGAACGGGTCGCGTTCGACCGCGTTCTCGTGGCGGCCCTGCCGCGGCTCGAGCTGCGCAAGCGCGCGCGAGTGCCGTCCTGCGGCGGCGCGTGCGAAGCTGCACGCGCGCGCCGCGGCGTTCTGCGCGCCTTCGTGCGTGAGGCGCCGGTCACACGCGAACCCCCACGCGCCCTTCACGAGGACGCGAACGCCGATCCCCTCGCTCTCGGCGTCCGTCATGCGGTCGACGCGGCCGTTCTTCGCGGCCACGAGCTGCTCCCGCTTCAGCACCACGCGCGCGTCGGAGTAGTCTGCGCCGGCCGCGGTCGCGGCGGCGACGGCGGCTGCACAAAGGTCGCGCACGGCGTCGGACTCTAGCGACGAACTGCGGCTACACTGGCTCTCCCTCAGGCGCTGGTGGCGGAATTGGTAGACGCGCTAGGTTGAGGGCCTAGTGGCCTTAAACGGCCGTGGAGGTTCAAGTCCTCTCCAGCGCATTGGGTCCGACCCGCGAGGGTCGACCCGATCCTTTCGAGCTCGCCTTGACGCCGTCCGCAGGAGTCTCTACCGTGGTAGCGAACACACGTTCGATCGACCACTCAACCCTGGAGGCGGAGATGCTGACGGGACGGCAACAGGAGATCTGGGACTTCCTCGTCGACTACGTCGACCACCACGGCTACCCGCCGACGGTGCGCGAGATCGGCGAGGCCGTGGGGCTCGCGTCGCCCTCGACCGTGCACGCCCATCTCGCGAACCTCGAGCGCGCCGGGCTGCTGAGGCGCGACCCGACGAAGCCGCGTGCGCTGGAACTCGTCGGCCGCGAGCGCTCGGAGGCGCCGGCCGCGGCCATGGCGCGCCTCCCGCTCGTCGGGCAGATCGCAGCCGGAGGCCCGCTGCTCGCCGATCAGAACGTGGAGGACCACCTCGCCGTGCCCGAGACGCTCCACGGCGACTTCCTGCTGCGCGTGAAGGGCGACTCGATGGTCAACGCCGGGATCCTCGACGGGGACCTCGTCGTCGTCCAGCGGGCGCAGGATGCGCGCAACGGCGAGATCGTGGTTGCGCTCGCCGGTGACGACGAGTCCGCCGACGAAGCAACGGTGAAGCGGTTTTTCCGCGACAGCGGTCGCGTCCGGCTCCAGCCGGAGAACGATGCGCTCGAGCCGATCTACGCCTCGCACGTGCAGATCCTCGGGCGTGTCACGGGGGTGTTCCGCGAGCTGTGAGCTCGGTTGCGCCCCTTCACCGCACGCTCGAGCAGGAGCTGCAGGCGCTGCTTCGAGGCGCGAGCCTCGAGTGCCTCGTCTGCGGCGAGTTCGTCCTCCACCGCGCCGGGATGATCACGTGTCCCGAGTGCAACTCGAGCCTGCGCGTGGGCGAGGAACTGGAGCAAGCGCAGCTACAATTCGACTCGCAGGCCGGGTGACCGCGGGCTCTTCGGGGCTCGAGGAAAGTCCGGACACCGCAGGGCAGGACGCTGGGGCGACCCAGGCGGCGAAAGCCGACGGAAAGTGGCACAGAAAGGAGACCGCCGACCGGCGAGCTTCTCTCCGGAGACGCCGAGGCAAGGGTGAAAAGGTGGGGTAAGAGCCCACCAGCGTCGTGGCGACACGGCGGCTAGCCAAACCCCGTCCGGTGCAAGGCAAACAGGTCCCGCCACCAGGCGGCCCGCCGAGGGACCGGGTTGCTGCACAGAGGGATGGTCACCGCAAACAGAATCCGGCTTACAGGCCTGCTACGGAAAGAGCCCCGAAGGGGGCTCTTTCTATTTCAGGCTGCCGATGAGGCGGGAGTGTTCGTCGCCCGGCCCGCTCCTCGCTCGGGCGCGATGATCGTCCGCAGTGGTAGCCCGAGGTGCGCAACACGGCTGGGAAGGTCGACGTGCAGCCAGTGGGAGACGCTCCGCGGCAGCGTCGAGAGGATGATCTCGTGGAAGTCGCCTTCGTTCAGCGTCTCCTCGATCGCATCCATCGGATCGTGGCGGATCGAGGTCGACCCCTCCGTGTGCCGCCCGCTCGCCTCGTCGATGAGAGGAAGAGCGAGGGCGAGCACACGCTCGCCCTCACGGTGCTTCTGCTCGCGCTCGGCCTCGGTGATCTCCGCGTGCTCCGCCGGGTTGGGCACCAGCAGATGGAACGTCGCGGGGCCACGCGCGACGCGCTCGCGGATCGCCGCGAGCAGCGCGGGTGTCGCGGCGGTCCGGTGCGCCACGATGAGGACCTGGGCATGCGGATGCACGGACCCGACCTGCGTCACGTCCTTGCGCGTGATGGTGAGGTAGACGACGACGATCAGGATTGCGGCCAGGAAGAGGAAGCTCGTCGCGGTCGTGCCCAGACCGAGCCCGCCGTCTGCGCGCGGTTGCGACAGAAAATCGCCGAGCGATGCGCCGAGGGGCCGCGTGAGGATGTAGGCAATCCAGAATGCCGCGACGGCGTTGAGCGCGAAGCGGTAGTGCGCCACGGCGACCGCGGCGATGAAGCCGCCGAACATGACCGCCGAGACCCAGTAGCCGAGGTTCAGGCGCTCGGCGGTGAGGTCGCCCGCGGCCGTGCCGAGCGCAAACGTGAACAGGACGGCGAGCCAGTAGAACGCCTCGCGGCGCGTCGTGAAGATCGTGTGAATCGAAAGCGTCCGCTCGCTCGCGAACCACGTCGCGAACGCGAGCGCCAGCGCGAGCGCGAACGCGATCGTGCTGATGACCAGAGACACGCCGAGGTTGTCCGTCAGGTTGTCGGTGATCTGCGTTCCGACGACACTGATCAGGACGACGCCGAGCCAGTAGATCCCCGGCACGTACTTGCGGGAACGAAACTGGAAGATGAGCGTGGCGATCAGTAGCGCGCCGGTGATGAAGGTCGTCTTGGTGAGGCCGAGGCCGACGTTGTCCGAGAGGTAGTCCGACGCCGTCTCGCCGACGGTCGTGCAGAGCACTTTGATCACCCAGAAATAGAGGGTGATCTCCGGAACCTTGTTCAGCATTTGCCGCGCCCAATGGCGCTGTTCGCTCTCGAGCATCCGGCGAGTGTGCCTGGGAGTTCCTGAGCAAAACCTGACCGCCGGCGTTCAGGCGCGCTTCAGCACCGGCGAGGAACCATGAGATCGTGCCGAAAGCCCTCGTCCTCGCAGCGGTCTTCGTCCTTGCCGGGTGCGGCAGCTCGACGAGGACGACTGCACGCACCGCGAACGGGACGACCGCGACCACGCCAACGTCCTCTGCGCCTCCCGCGACGACGACCTTGCCGTCGGCGCTGCAGGCCGAGGCGAACGCCACCGCCGCGGGTGACATCCCCGACAACCAGGCCTTCTTGACCTTCCGCAACTCGGCCGCCGGGTACTCGCTGAAGTACCCGGAAGGCTGGGCTCAGCGGGGTGGGGGAAAGGCGCTGACGTTCCGCGACAAGAACAACATCGTCCGCGTCGTGGTCGCCAATGGGACGGCTCCGACGGCTGCGACCGTTCACAGCGAGCTTGCCTCGCTGAAGGGCGCGCGCGTCAAGAGCGGGCCGGCGCACATGACGATCGCCGGGGCGCCGGCGCTGAAAGTCACCTACACGACCGTGAGCGCGCCGAATGCCGTCACCGGCAAGCGCGTCACGCTCGTCGTCGACAGGTACTACCTCTGGCACGGCGGCAAACGCGCGATTGTCGACCTCGGCACGCCCGTCGGTGTCGACAACGTAGACGCCTACCGGCTGATGATCCAAAGCTTCCGGTGGAGGTAACGAGCCTCTACCGCGAGCCCGAGCGCCGCGAACGCCTCGAGTTCGGCGCACTCGAGTACCACGACGTCTTCAAGATCTTCCGTTCGGGGCCCGCTGAGACCGTTGCGCTGAGGGGGCTCGACCTGAGGATCGAGCCGCGCGAGCTCGTCGGGGTGCTCGGGCCGTCAGGGTCGGGCAAATCCACCGCCCTCCAGCTCGCCGCCGGGCTCGACGAGCCGTCGGCCGGGGAGGTCCGCGTCTTCGGGCGTTCGCTGACCCGCGCCGACGATGCCGAGCTGGCCCGTTACCGCGCACGCGAGCTTGCGATCGTGTTCCAGGGCGGCAACCTCTGGCCGCTCCTGTCCGCGCGCGACAACGTTGAGTTGATCGTCCGCCTCGCCGGCAGGACGAGCGACGCGCAGCGGCGCGTCGACCGCGCGCTCGACGCCTTCGGCCTGCGCAGACGCGAGCACGTCCGCGCGGGACTGCTTTCCGGAGGCGAGCAGCAGCGCGTCGCGATTGCCGCCGCGGCTGCCAAGACGGCGCCGCTGCTGCTCGCGGACGAGCCGACTGCGGAGCTCGACGAGCGCAACGAGGAGAACGTCCTGGACGCGCTTCGCCGTCTACGCGCCACGTTCGGCAGCACCGTCGTCGTGGTGACGCACTCGGCGCGCGTTGCCGACGCGGTCGACCGCGTGGTCGAGCTTCGCGACGGAGCCGTCGCATGAAGACGGCGGCGACCACGAAGGCGCTCGCGGCCTGCCGCGGCGTGAGCGTGACCTACGGACGTGGCGGGGCGGCGGTGCACGCGCTGGACGGGGTCGATCTGGAGCTCGAGCCGCGCGAGGGTCTCGCGTTGCTCGGTCGGTCCGGCTCGGGCAAGACGACGCTCCTCCACGTCCTCGGCGGGCTCGTCGAGCCGACGCTGGGAACGGTCGAGTGGCGGGGGCAGCCGCTCTTCTCGCTGGACGCGGCCGCCCGCGGTGCGCTCCGCGCGCACGGCATCGCATACGTCTTCCAGGGAGCGAACCTTCTGCCGCACTTCACGGCCTTCGAGAACGTCGCGTTTGCCGCGCAGGTCGCCGGTCGCGACGTGGATGGGACGCTCGCTCCGGCCGCCCTGCTGGAGCTCGTCGGCCTGTCGGCGAAGCTCGATCACCTTCCGTCCGAGCTCTCGAGCGGGGAGGGCCAGCGTGTCGCGCTGGCTCGGGCGCTCGCCCAGGGGCCGGAGCTGCTGCTGTGCGACGAGCCGACCGGCCACCTGGACAGCGACACCGGCGAGCGGGTGCTCGACCTGGTCGAGGCACTGCACGCGGAGTACGGATTCACGCTCGTCGTCGCGACGCACGACGTCGACGTTGCAGCGCGGTGGGAGCGACTCGTCGAGCTTCACGACGGCCGGGTCGTCGGAGGTCGGGCCGCATGACCGCGCTTGCGCGCCTGGCGGTAGCCGGCCTCGTGCACGCACCGGGGCGCTCGCTCGTTCGCATCGTGACGCTGGCGCTCGCCGTGGGCCTGCTCGCCGCGATGCTGCTCTTCGTCGCGCACTCGCTGAAGACGATGACGGCGAGTGCGACACAGAGCGTCCCGGTCGACTGGCAGGCGCCGGTCGGCTCGCAGCGCGCGGCGGTGGGCGCCGCTGCCGAGGTCGCGAAGCAGCCGGGCGTGCTCGGCGCAGCGCCGGTCGCGACGGCGCCGTTCGCGGGCGTGGAGCACGTCTCGCGTTCGGTCGGAACGATTCGCGCCGGTGCCGGCGCCCTGCTGGCCGTTCCGCTCGACTACGCGCAGACGTTCAAGACGTTCCGTCTCCTTCGCGGCTCCTTGCAGCCGGGCCGGATCGTGATCGATCAGCAGCTCGCGGCGACGCTGCAGGTGCAGCCCGGCGACACCGTCAGCGTCACGGTGCGCGGAAACGCCCAGCCGGTCCGGTACCGGATCGGCGGCGTCGCGCTCGTGACCGCGCCGGACGTGCTGTTCCAGCCGCTGAATCCCCTCCTCGGGCCTGCGCCCGCGCAGCCGCCCGCGAACATCGCGGTCGTGCCGCTCGACGCTGCCCCGGCAAGTGCGCACTGGCAGGTGCAGGCGCAAGTCGACCCGGCGGCGCTCACCGGATCCCCGGCGAACGCGCTCAAGACCGCGACCGGCATTCGCAACCGCGTGGAACGCTCACTTCCGGGCCGCGTCGTCTTCGTGGACAACCTCGCGGACAGTCTCGACACGGCCGCCGGCGACGCGCTCTACGCCGAGACGCTGTACATCATGCTGGCCGTTCCCGGCGCGCTCGTCGCGCTCGGGCTCGCCTATCTCGCGGCGCTCGGGACCGCGGAGCGCGACCGCCGCGAGCTCTCGCTGCTGCGCGCGCGCGGTGCGCGGCGCCGCGACCTGTTCTTCGTCGCCGGGCTGGAGAGTCTCGCGCTGGGGATTCCGGCCGGAGCGATCGGCACGGCCCTCGCGCTGCTCGCACTTCACCTGGCCGGCTCGGCGGGCGGCGCGAGTTGGGGGCGCGCGCTCGTCACCTTAGGCGTCTGTGTGGTCGTGGCCTCAGCAGGTGCTGCCGCCGCCCGGATCGGCACCGGCCTGCGTGCGTTTCGCAGCGGCCTCGGCCCGACGCGCGCGCAGGGGCCGCCGCTCTGGCAGCGCCTATACCTCGACCTCCTGGCGCTCGTAGCCGCGGGCCTCATCTACTGGCTGACGGCGAGAACGGGATTCTCGGCCGTCGTCAACCCGGACTCGAACCCGACGCTCTCGCTCTCGGTGTACATGTTCTTCGCGCCCGCTCTGCTGTGGCTCGGCGGCGCGCTCCTGCTCGTTCGCCTGCGCGGCCGGTTGCTCGCCTGGCTCGCGCGGCGTTCGGCAGGCGCGCGGGCGAGCTCCTGGGCCGGATTCCTGCTCACGAGCGCGGGCAGACGAGGCGCTGCGATCAACCGCGGGCTGCTGCTCGTCGGCCTGTTGCTCGCGTTCGGCGTGAGCCTCGGGCTCTTCGCTGCGACGTACGATCAGCAGGCCCGGGTCGACGCACAGCTCACGCTCGGCGCCGACGTCGTCGTCACCGCTCCGCCCGGGGCGATCCGTCAGCATGCACTTTCGACCAAGGTGGCGCACGCGCGAGGCGTGAAGGCCGTCAGCGCGGTCGACCACTCATACGCGTACGTCGGACCGGACCTGCAAGACACGTTCGGCATCGATCCCGCGGCGCTCACGCGCGCGACGACCCTGCGCGACTCCTACTTCCTCGGCGGGAAGACGTCCGAGATCCTCGCGCGCCTCCGCGCGACCCCCGACGGCGTCCTGGTCTCGAAGGAGACGATCACGGACTATTCGCTCGCCGTCGGCGACCTGCTGAAGCTGCGCTTGCTCGACCACCGCACGGGAAAGCTGCACGTCGTTCCGTTTCACGTCGTCGGCGTCGTGCAGGAGTTCCCGGCCGCGCCACGCGACTCGTTCATGGTCACGAACGCCGGCTATCTCGAGCGGGCGGCACACGACGGCGGGCCGAATGTCCTCTTCGTCAAGGCGAGCGGCGACGCGCCGAAGGTGGCGCGCCGACTCGCCGAGCTGACGAGGCGTTCCGGCACGTCCGTCAAGGACATCCGCACCCAGACCGCGCAGACGGTCAGCTCGATCACGACCGTCGACCTCACCGGCATCAGCAAGATCGAGGAAGCCTTCGCGCTTGCGCTCGCCGCCGCGGCGATGGCGCTCTTCGTCGGAGTCGGTCTCGCGGAGCGCCGCAAGGAGCTCGCCACCATGGTTTCGCTCGGGGCCTCGCTGCGACAGGCGGCCGCCTTCCTCTGGAGCGAGGCCGCGCTGGTGCTGGTCGCCGCGCTCGCGCTGGCCGCGCTGCTCGGCTGGCTGCTCGCGGAAATGCTCGTGGCGATGCTGCAGCACGTCTTCGACCCGCCGCCGGACCACCTCGCCGCGCCGTGGGGATTCCTGCTCGCACTCGGCGGTGCGGCCCTGCTCGGCGGCCTCGTCTCGGCGGGGCTGGCGGCGACCGGCATCCGCCGCTTCCGCCTCGGGGCAATACTGCGTGAGCAGTGAGCGAGCCTTTCATCCTGATCGCCGAGGACGATCCCGAGCTGAGGGCGGTTCTCGGCCGCGGCCTCCGCGAGGAGGGGTTCCGGGCCGAGATGGTCGCCAGCGGCGCCGAGCTCCTCGTTCGAACGACCGAGGATGAGCCGGACGCGCTCGTGGTCGACATCGGCCTGCCCGACGCCGACGGCCGCGACGTCTGTCAGGCGCTGCGTGCGCGCGGCGTGCAGACGCCGGTCCTGTTCCTGACCGCCCGTGACGCGCTCCCGGACCGGATCGCCGGCTTCGACGCCGGCGGCGACGACTACGTCTCCAAGCCGTTCGCCTTCGCCGAGCTCGTCGCCCGTCTCCAAGCGCTGCTCCGCCGGAGCGGGGGCGACGGCGCGATCGACGCGGCCGGCCTGCGGCTGAACCCCGTGACGCATTCCGTCGAGTGCGGTGGCCGGACCGCGCCGCTCACGCCGACCGAGTTCCGCTTGCTCGCACGGCTGCTCTCCCGGCCCGGCGAAGCCGTGCGGCGGCGTGAGCTTGCACGTGCGGGCTGGGTGCACGGTGCTCGCGTTCGCGACAACACGCTCGACGCGTACATCGCGCGACTGCGGCGAAAGCTGCGGGCGCTCGAGAACGCGCCCGAGATCGCGACCGTCCACGGCGTGGGCTATCGGATCGCGTGAGCGCGCGGCTCCATCCGTTGCGGAACGTGCGCGGCCGCCTGTTGACCATCGTGCTGCTGGCGCTTGCGCTCGCACTCGGGGCGGCGACGTACGGTTTCAACGTCCTCTTCGCGCACACGACGTCGCGCGACGCCGATTCGCTGCTTCGTGCAAGGGCGAGCTCGGAGCTGAGCCTCCTGCAGCTTCGCAACGGGCGCCTGCACGCGCTCGAGACGAGCGACGACGCGATCGGCGACAGCCAGGTCTGGATCTTCGACCGTCGCGGGCTCGTCGAGCGCCCGGCTCGTCCGAGCATCGCGGACGGCGGCGCTGCCGCGCTCGCCGGCGGGCCGCGGCGGTTCCACGACGTGCAGGCCGGGGATCTGCGCCTGTACGCGGCGCCGATCGTCATCGGCGGTCGCAGAGAAGGCACGCTCGTCACCGGCATCTCGCTGGCGCCGTACGAGCAGACGGAGCGCACGGCGCTGTACTGGTCGCTCGGGCTGGCGGCGGCGTTGCTCGCGCTCGTCGGCGTGGCGGTGTTCGTCCTTCTTCGCTCGGCTCTGCGACCCGTCGCCCGGATGACCCGGCAGGCCGAGGCTTGGAGCGAGCACGACCTCGACCGCCGCTTCGAGCTGGGCGAGCCGCACGACGAGCTCACGCAGCTCGGCGCCACGCTGGACGGCCTGCTCGACCGGATCGCGGCGAGCCTGCGCCACGAGCGGCGCTTCTCCGCCGAGGTCTCGCACGAGCTGCGCACGCCGCTGGCGGGTTTGATCGCCGAGGCCGAGCTCGCATTGCGACGCGAGCGCAGCGCGCCGGAGTACCGGAGCGCGCTCGAGGTCATCCTCGCGAGTGCGCAGCAAGTGTCGAGAATCGTCCACACCCTGGTCGCCGCCGCGCGGCACGAGGCCGAGCCAACGCACGGCACGGCCGACGCATACGCCGTCGTCGCGACGACGATCGACGGTGTCGAGGCGCTCGCCCAGGAACGTCACGTCCACGTGGTCGCAGAGCCGCCGCTCCAGAGCCTCCGGCTCGGCATCGACGCCGATCTGGCCGAGCGGGTGCTGCATCCGGTCGTCGAGAACGCGTGTCGCTACGGGCGGTCGACCGTCACGGTCACCGTCGAGCGCCGAGGTGGGCGAGTCACGTTCGCGGTCGAGGACGACGGTCCCGGCCTGGCGCCCGGCGAGCGGGAGGAGATCTTCGCGCCGGGTGCGCGAGGGGAAGCCGGCCGGACTTCGCACGGCGCGGGTCTGGGGCTTGCGCTCGCGCGGCGTCTCGCACGAGCCGCAGCCGGAGATGTCGCGGCGGAGCAGAACGGCTCGGGAGTACGGTTCGTGGTCTCCCTGCCGGCTGCCTGACGCGGCGCCGCGAATGACTCAATCGTGTCCTTACTGACACACGCGCGCGCGAGTAGCTTGTCGACATAGGACGTGCCCCGAGTGCCTTCGCCGGCGCACCCGGCCGGCAATCGCAGGGCCGTCAC
>Ga0075423_10005461_pt1 | contig 11879 bp, 13 predicted proteins | sample SoiMethybrSBSTD2_FD_80114 | JGI IMG/M metagenome (GOLD analysis project Ga0075423, IMG submission 80114) | Bulk soil microbial communities from a Populus tree surrounding site in Tennessee, USA - Soil MetaG P. TD hybrid SBSTD2 | ecosystem: Environmental > Terrestrial > Soil > Tree plantation...
GTGCGCTGGAGCGTGACCGGGCGTGGCGCGTCCATCGATCCCGACGGCCGGTTTGTGGCGACCGAGCCCGGGAGCTATCCGATCACCGCGTCGGCGGGCGATCGGGTGGCCCACGGCGAAGTGCAGGTGCTGCCACGGCACGATCCCAGGAGCGTCGAGCAGGTGGCGCACTTCGCCACGCCGGCAGGTGTGCAGCTGGGCGAAATCTGGCTCGCCGGGAACGCGGCGTATATGTCGTCGATCGGCAGCGAGATCTACGTATTCGACATCCGCGATCCGGCAAAGCCCGTCCTCACCGACTCGCTCGTGCTCGACGCGCGCTTGATCAACGATGTGATGACCACCGCGGACGGTAAGATCCTGGTGGCGAGCCGTGAAGGGGCGAGCAACCGGCGCAACGGCCTGGTGTTCTTCGATTGCTCCGACCCGCTCCATCCCAGGCCCATCTCGGAATTCACGGAGACCGTGACGGGCGGCGTACACAGCGCGTTCGTGTATCAGCACTACGTGTTCGCCACCGACGATGCCACCGGATCGCTGCGCATCATCGACTTCGCCGATCCACAACATCCCCGGCAAATCGCCCGCTGGGAGGTGGGGCCGCAGCGGGCGGTCACCGCATATCCCGTGGAGTTCCTGAACGTCAGCCCGCAGCGCTACCTCCATGACGCGTACGTGGAGAACGGGCTCGCGTACCTCGCCTACTGGCGCGACGGCCTCATCATCCTGGACGTCGGGAACGGCGTGAAGGGAGGCTCGATCACGAATCCGACATTCGTGAGCCAGTACACCTACAATCACGCCGAGCTGTACCCACCGGGCTACATCGCGGGCACGCATGCGGTGTTCCGCGCGGGGAACTACGTGTACCTGGGGGACGAGTCCTATCCGGCCATCGCGGACCTCGCGAGCCACGAGCAATTCTCGACGCGCGGGCGCATGCACGTCGTGGACGTGAGCGATCTGGAGCACCCGCACGAGGTGGCCTACTACGAGCCGATCGAATTCGGGGTGCACAACATCTACGTGCAGGACGGGCTGGCCTATATCGGGGCGTACAACGGGGGCATCCGGGTGGTGGACGTGAGCGGCGAGCTGCGGGGTGATCTCCGGGCCCAGGGGCGCCTGGTGGGATCGCTGTACACGGGATCGCTCGAGGGGTATCGCCCCAACATGGCGCTGACCTGGAGCGCGATTCCGCACGCGGGCTACGTCTATGCCAGCGATATCAATTCGGGGTTTTGGGTGGCGAAGGTGACGGGGGGAGTGATGCCCTGACGACTGTGACTAGTGACTAGTGGCTTGTGGCTTGTGGTTGGGGATTAGTCTAGCCACCAGCCACTAGCCACTCATCACAGCTTTGGAAGAGTAATCCCCACCTGCGCCTGGTATTTCCCTTTCTTGTCGGCGTAGCTTTTCTCGCATTCGTCGCCTTCGTCCGCGGTGAAAAACAGCACCTGGGCGATGCCTTCGTTGGCGTAGATCTTGGCGGGCAGGGGCGTGGTGTTCGAGATCTCCAGGGTGACGGTCCCCTCCCATTCGGGCTCGAACGGCGTGACGTTGGTGATGATGCCGCAGCGCGCGTAGGTGCTCTTGCCGACGCACAGCGTGAGCACGTTGCGGGGAATGCGGAAGTATTCGACCGAGCGCGCCAGGGCGAAGGAGTTAGGGGGGACGATGCACACATCCCCGGTGAACTCGACGAAGGATTTGGGATCGAATTGCTTGGGATCGACGACCGCGGACAGCGCGTTGGTGAAGATCTTGAACTCCGGCGCCACCCGCATGTCGTAGCCGTAGGAGGAGAGGCCGAAGGAAATGACCCCGGCGCGGACCTGGTCTTCGGCGAACGGCTCGATCATCCGGCGCCGCATGGCCATGTCGCGAATCCAGCGGTCGGACTTGATCGACATGGCGGCGCAATCTAATGGCGCCGTCGAGACTCACGCCAGGCGGTGAACGATGGACCGGCCCCATGCCTTCTCGCTGCGCCGCACCAACGCGCGGGTGTTCGCCCTGGCGGTGGCCGAGGCGCGTCCCGGCCGGCGGATCGTCGACGTGGGGGCGGGCGAAGGGTACTTCACGAGCCTGGTGGGGGATCATCTCAAGTCGAGCGGCATCGCCCCGGCCACCGTGCTGCGAGCCTGCGATCTCTTCCCCGAGCAGTTCCGCTATCCGGACGTGCCATGCGACCGGGTGGACGTCGGAATGCGGCTCCCGTATGAGGACGCGACGTTCGACGCTGCTTGTGCGATCGAGGTGATCGAACACCTGGAAGATCAGTTTCACTTCGTGCGAGAGCTGTACCGGATTCTGCGGCCCGCGGGGCGGGCCCTGGTGACGACGCCCAACCTGCTCACGATCAACGCGCGGCTGCGGTTCCTGCGCGCCGGATTCTGGCCCTTGTTCGATCCGCTGCCGCTCGCGACGCGAGAGCCGGTGCACCTGTCCGGCCACATCCATCCGATCACGTTCTATTACCTGGCGTATCTGTTTCACCGGGCGGGCTTCGCGGAGGTGCGGGTGCACTTCGACCGCTTCAAGAAGTCGGCGACGGCGCTCGCGATCCTGTTGTCGCCGCTGCTCGCGCTGGGCCGGCTGGGATTTTCACTGCGGCTGCGCCGCAAAATGCCGGAGCTGGTTCGCGAGAACCGGCATCTGCTCTCGCAGGTGAACAGCTGGCGGATGCTGCGTGCCCGGTCGGTGATTGTCGAAGCGGTCAAGTCAGGCAATCTTTCGGCGGCATCGTGACTTACGTGACGTGATTCGGTTGACAGTCGCAACCACCGGGAATAGCTTCAGGTCGGCATTAGTGAAATTTTTCACGAGATCGAATGCTCAGAGCCTACGCGGTCCTGCTCCTGCTGCTCGCCTTCGTGATCGTCGCCGGGGGCGTGATCATCGTTTTATCCCACTTTGCCGCCCCGCGCCGACCCACCGCGATCAAGGGCACACCGTACGAGAGCGGCATGCCGCCCCTGGGCGGCGCCCGGGAGCGGTTCTCGGTCAAGTTCTACCTCGTCGCCATGCTGTTCATCGTGTTCGATATCGAAACGGTGTTCCTGTTGCCATGGGCGGCGATTTTCACGGCGCCCGGCCGGGTCGCCAGCGTCACCACGGGGTTTTTGCTGATCGAGATGGTGGTGTTTCTCGTGATCCTGGCGGTGGGGTACGTGTATGTGTGGAAACGCGGTGCCTTACAGTGGGACTGAGCGTAACTGCGAAGACGTAGGGAGAGAAGCGTAAGGGGTTAAGGCGTAAGGAGAAAGGCGTACGATTCTTCCGTACGAGGTTCTACTCTACGACTTGTTCAATACGAATTTCGATGCAGGATGACCTATGAAACACGTCATCGATACCAAAGAGATTTCCGGAAGCCCGAACTTCCAGCTGACCAGGTTCCAGAAGCTGGTGGACTGGGCGGTGAATCAGTCACGCGCCAATTCGCTGTGGCCGATGCCGTTCGGCACCGCGTGCTGCGCGATCGAGTTCATGGCCACGGCCGCGAGCCGCTTCGACCTGGCCCGCTTCGGGATGGAGCGGCAGGCGTTCAGCCCGCGCCAGGCGGACGTGCTGATCTGTGCCGGCCGGCTGCCGTTCAAGCTCGCCCCGGTGATCCGCCGCATCTACGACCAGATGCCGCAGCCCAAATGGGTCATCTCGATGGGCGCGTGCGCCTCGACCGGCGGCATCTTCGACAACTACGCCATGGTGCAGGGGATCGATACCATCGTCCCGGTCGACGTGTACGTGCCGGGCTGCCCGCCGCGGCCCGAAGGATTGCTGTACGGCATTCTGCTGCTGCACAAGAAGATCAAGGGGGAGTCGCTGTTCGACGCCGTCAAACGGCGCGACGAACAGCCGCTCGACGAGCGCGGCCTCCGGCTGCCGCCCGCCGAGATCGACGAGATCTCGGAGCCATTCGGCAACTCCGTCCACCAGTTCCGTTCGTCGTGAATCCGACTGCCGACGCCCTGCGCGCGACCTTTGGTGATGCGATCGGCCGCGCCGCCCCGGCGCGTGACGGCACCACGGTCGTCGTCGTGGCCGCGGCCCGGCTGGCCGAGATCATGCGCTGGCTCAAGGATACGCCCGGTCAACGCTACGATTATCTGGTCGATGTGACGGCGGTCGAGTACCGCGACAAAGAGCGGCCCCTCGAGGTGGTCTACCAGCTGCGCGCGCTCGAGCGGCGTGACAATCTGCGGGTCAAGGTGGAGCTGGATCCGCAGGGCGAGCTGGCGGTCGACTCGGTGACCTCGCTGTGGGCCGGCGCCGACTGGCTCGAGCGCGAAGTGTTCGACATGTTCGGCGTCGTGTTCGCCGGGCACCCGGATCTGCGTCGCATCCTGATGTGGGAGACCTATGCCGAGGGCTATCCACTGCGCAAGGATTTTCCGCTGCGCGGCCGCTTCAGCCGGGCCGAGCAGGTGCGGCAGGCGTTGAATCTGAATCCGGAAGCGAACTACTCCCTGGAGGAGCTGTCGATCGCCGAGTCGTTCGACGAGCTCCCCGCCGACCTGCGGGAACGGCTGCGGCGCGGCGAGCGCAGCAAGATCCCGGGCTCCGAATGAGCAAGCGCGTGGTGGAAATGGCGGTCGCGACCCCGGGCGTGGACGCCCAGGGGCGCCCCAGCCGTGTGCCGCTCGGCGCTGCCGCCGACGAGGGAGACTTCGGCCACGACCACCTGTTGGTCAATCTCGGCCCGCAGCACCCCGCCACGCACGGCGTGCTGCGGCTCGTGGTGGAGCTGGATGGGGAAACCGTCGTGCGCGTCATCCCGCACGTGGGATACCTGCATTCCGGGTTCGAGAAGCTGGGCGAGTACCGCCACTACAATCAGATCATCCCGCTCACCGACCGCACCGACTACCTGTCGCCGATGGCGAACAACGTCGCCCTCGCGCTCGCGGCCGAACAGCTGATGGGATCGAGATCACGCCGCGCTGCACCGTGCTGCGCGTGATCGCCTGCGAGATGAGCCGCATCATCTCCCACATGGTCTGGCTCGGCACCACCGCCATCGATCTGGGCGCGTTCACGCCGTTCCTGTGGGCGTTCCAGCAGCGCGAATTGATCTACAATCTGCAGGAGATGTGGACCGGGGCGCGGCTCACCACCAGCCTGACGCGCGTCGGGGGATTGATGGCCGACATCCCGGACGGATTCGTGGAGGGCCTGCGCGAGTTCACCCGCACCTTCCCCGATACGCTGGGCGAGATCGACCGCGTCCTGACGCGTAACGCGATCTGGGCCGGCCGCACGCAGGGCGTCGGCGTGCTCACGGCCGAGGAAGCGATCAATTACTCGCTGTCCGGCCCCATGCTGCGTGCCTCCGGCGTGCCCTGGGACATGCGGAAGGACCAGCCGTATCTCGACTACGAGACCTACGACTTCGAAGTCCCGGTGGGCGAGCACGGCGACGTCTACGACCGCTACCTGGTCCGGCTGGAAGAGTGTCACCAGTCCAATCGGATCCTGGTGCAGGCGCTGGACCGCCTGCCCGACGGTCCGATCAACGTCTCCGATCCGCGCGTGATCCTGCCGTCCAAGTCGCGCGCGATGAGCGACATGGAAGCGATGATCTTCCACTTCAAGCAGGTGATGGAGGGCGTGAAGGCCCCCGTGGGCGAGGTCTACCTCGGCGTCGAGAACCCCAAGGGCGAGCTCGGCACCTACTTCGTGTCCGATGGGACGGCGAAACCGGTGCGCTGGCGCATCCGCCCGCCGGCGTTCATCAACCTGGCCTCGATCTCCAAGATGGCCGAGGGTCACCTGCTCTCGGATCTGATCGCCATCAACGCGTCGGTGGACATCGTGATGGGCGAGGTGGATCGGTGAGCACCGCACATGCGCCGGACGGCACCGAGGAATACGTCCCGGTCTTCTCGGGCAAGACCCGCGCCGAGCTGGACACGATCCTGAAGCGGTACCCCAACAAGCAGGCGGCCCTGCTGCCCGCGTTGTGGCTGGTGCAACGCGACCGCGGCTGGGTGTCCGATCACAACATGGCGGAGGTCGCGGAAGTGCTGGGGGTGACCCCGGCCCACGTGAAGGGCGTCGTGACGTTCTACACCATGTACCACCAGCACCCGGTGGGAAAACACTTCGTCCAGGTGTGCACGACCTCTCCCTGCAACCTGTGCGGGGCCGAGGATGTCGTGCGCGCCCTGTTGAAGGAAACCGGGGCCGGCGAGCTGGGGGCGACGAGTCCCAACGGCAAGTGGACCATCACCGAAGTGGAGTGCCTCGGGGCGTGTGGCTTTGCGACACCGATTCTCGTCGACGACGACTTTATAGAATCCGTCACGGTCGACAAGGTTCCGGAGCTGGTGAGGAAGTACCAGTGAAACCTCATTGCGGATTGCGGATTGCGGAATGCGGATTGGCATGGGAAAGTTCGAGCCGCGATGGAGCACTCGCGACTCGACCTGAGTCCGATCAAATCCGCAATCCGCAATCCACAATCCGCAATCGGATTCTCTAATGGGCTTTCCTCACAAGCCGCATCCGAAAGAGACCGTCGTCCTCTCCAAGTATTTCGGTGAGGCCGATGCGCGCACGCTGAAAGGCTGGAAGAAGCGCGGCGGCTACGAGATGCTGGAGAAAGCGCTGGCGATGGAGCCCACCGCGGTGATCGAGGAGGTGAAGGCCTCGGGACTGCGGGGGCGGGGAGGCGCGGGCTTTCCCACCGGCCTCAAGTGGTCCTTCATGCCGAAGGAAAAAAAGAAGACGCACTACCTGTGCGTGAACGCCGACGAGTCCGAGCCCGGAACGTTCAAGGACCGGGAAATCATGCGCTGGACGCCGCACGCGCTGCTCGAGGGGACGGCGATTGCGGCGCATGCGATCCGGGCGGACGTCGCCTACATCTATATCCGGGGCGAGTTCACAGAGCCGTGGGCGATCATGGAGAAGGCGCTGGCCGAAGCCAACGACGCCAAGCTGTTCGGCTCGATCAAGATCTATCTGCACCGGGGCGCCGGCGCCTACATCTGCGGCGAAGAAACGGCCATGATGAGCTCGATCGAGGGCAAGCGCGGCAACCCGCGCATCAAGCCCCCGTTTCCGGCCGCCGCCGGCGTGTTCGGGCTCCCGACCACAATCAACAACGTCGAAACGCTCGTCGCGGTGCCGCACATCCTGAAGCACGGCGCCGCCTGGTACCAGAAGATGTCTCTCTCGAATCCCAAGAGCACGGGCACGAAGCTGTTCTCGGTGTGCGGTCACATCGCGAAGCCCGGGAACTACGAGGTGACGCTCGGCTTCCCGTTGAAGGATCTGTTGTACGACCTGGCGGGCGGGATGCCGCCCGGCCGGACGCTGAAGGCGTGCATCCCCGGCGGCTCGTCGGTGCCGATCCTGAATCGCGAAGAATCCGAGAGCACGCTGCTCGACTACGAGGGCTGCGTCGAGAAAGGGACGATGCTCGGCTCGGGCGGGGTGATCGTGTTCGACGATTCGGCCGACATGGTCTACCAGATCATGCGCCTGGCCCGATTCTATGCGCATGAGTCGTGTGCGCAGTGCACCCAGTGCCGCGAAGGCACCGCGTGGACGGTGAAGATCATGGAGCGCATCCTGGCGGGGCAGGGGAAGACGAGCGATCTCGACCTGCTGCTCGATCTGTCGGACAACATGACGGCCAAGACGATCTGCGTGTTGTCGGACTCGTGTGCCGCGCCGGTCATTTCCGGAATCAAGAAATTCCGTGGTGAGTTCGAAGCCTACATCGCGGGAAAGAAAAGATCCGAGGCGGCATGATGGGACTCCATGAGGCCGGCCTGGTTGTTGTTCCGACCCTGAAGGGTCGGCTCGGCGAAACGACACGCCCTGAAGGGCCACCCTATGGCTGAGCAGCTCGTCAACCTGACCATCGATGGGACTCCGGTCAGTGTGCCGGCGGGCACGCTGGTCATCGAAGCGGCCAAGCAGGCCGGCGTGCTGGTGCCCCACTACTGCTACCACCCGGGCCTGCCGGTGGCCGGCGTGTGCCGGATGTGCCTCGTGCACGTCGAAAAGCAGCCCAAGCTCGCCATCGCGTGCGCGACGCAGGTTAGCGAGGGCATGGTGGTCAACACTCAGGCGGCCGAGGCCAAGAGCGCCCGCCAGAGCGTGCTCGAGTTCCTGCTAATCAATCACCCGCTCGACTGCCCGATCTGCGATCAGGCGGGCGAGTGCGAGCTGCAGGACTTCGTATTCCAGGAAGGGCGCGCCGGGACGCGTTTTGCGGAGTACGCCAAGCGGTTCAATCCCGTCGAGGATTTCGGTCCCGACGTGCTGTACGTCCCCAACCGCTGCATCCTGTGTACCCGCTGCGTCCGCTTCATGGAGGACGTAGCCAAGGAGCCCGTGCTGAACGTGTCCGAGCGGGGTGACCGCGCGTTCATCGGTATTCACCCCGAGGCCCGGCTCGATCACGCGTGGGCCGGTAACGTGGTCGATCTGTGTCCGGTGGGGTCGCTGCTCTCGAAGGATTTCCTGCACAAGGCGCGCGCCTGGGAGCTGGACAAGACGGCGTCGGTGTGCACGGGCTGCTCGCAGGGGTGTAACGTCACGCTCGATCTGCGCGACTCCACGGTGGTCCGGGTGCGGCCGCGGTCCAATCTCGAGGTGAATCGCTACTTCATCTGCGACCACGGCCGGGCCAACTATCGCTGGATGAACCGGGCCGACCGCATCGAAGCTCCGCTCGTCAAGGACGGCGGCACGTTGCGCGCCGCCGATTGGGATGAGGCGCTCGACCGGGTGAAGGCGCTCGTGCAAGGCGCCAAAGGAAAGGCCGTCACGATCGCCTCACCGCGCGCTTCGACCGAAGCTCTGTATCTGTCGCGGCGTCTCCTGTCGCGATTCGATTGGACCGGCGGGTTCATGCTCGTGATGGGGGAAGCCGCGGCGCTGCACGGGGTGCCGAACCTCGCGTTGCGCGCCGAGCGCGCTCCCAACGGGACGGGGGCGGAGCTGTTGGGCTATCAGTCGGATCTCAATGCCGCTATCAAGGCGGCGCAGAAGGCGGCTGTGGTGTTCCTGCTCGACGAAGTCGAGGTCCCGGTCGAAACCGCCGGATCGCTCGTGTTCGCGGGCACCGTGCTGCCCGATCATGCCCGCAATGCGGAGGTCGTGCTGCCGCTCGCCAATGTGGCCGAAGAAGACGGGACATTCGTGAACCGCGACGGTCGCGTGCAGCGCTACTTCCAGGCCAAGCCCACGCCCGGCATGGCGCGCCCGGCCTGGTGGGCGTTGGGCGAGCTGGTGGCGTTGCTCGAGGGTGGGTCGGTGCCGTCGGCGGCGGAGCACGTATTCCAGGATCTGGCCGGCTCGGTGGATGCGTTCGCCGGGCTGTCCTACGGCGCGCTGGGGCTGATCGGCCGCAAGGTGCAAGCCGGCGCGGGAGTCCCCGCATGATAATCGCGACTGAAGTCGCGACTCGGCTGGCTGCCGCTCAAGCGGCGGACGGTGGGGCTTTTCCGGTGGCCTTTTTTGTGATCGCGTTCGTCAAGCTGTTCATCGTGTTCAACGTGATCATGGTTGGCGTGGCGCTGATCACGTGGCTCGAGCGGCGCGTGTGCGCCTGGATGCAGGACCGGTTGGGGCCCAACCGCGTCGGCCCGTTCGGCCTGTTGCAGCCCGCGGCCGACGGCCTGAAGAATCTCCTGAAAGAAGAGACGTATCCGGCCACCGCGGACCGCTGGCTGTTCGTGCTGGCGCCGATGATCTCGTTCGTGCCGGCCCTGCTCACGTTCGCCGTGATACCGTTCGCGTCGCCCTTGCCCACCAAGTGGGGCGAGGTGTCGATGGTGGTGGCGGACCTGCCGGTGGGATTCCTCTATATCCTGGCCATCAGCTCACTCGGCGTGTACGGCATCGTGCTGGCCGGCTGGTCGTCAAACAACAAATACGCGCTGCTGGGCGGGCTGCGGGCGTCGGCGCAGATGGTGTCGTACGAGATCGCGATGGGGATGAGCACGGTCGCCGTGCTGCTGCTGATGGGAAACGTCACGCTGTCCGACGTCGTCGCGCGGCAGCAGGGCTCGATCGTTCAATGGAACGTGTTCCCGCTCACCCTGGCGTTTTTCATCTTTATCGTCGCCGCGTTCGCCGAAACGAACCGGGTCCCGTTCGACCTGCCGGAGGCGGAAGGGGAGCTGGTGGCGGGCTATCACTCGGAATACAGCTCGATGAAGTTCTCCATGTTCATCATCGCCGAATACTTGAACATGGTCACCGCGTCGGCCCTGATGGCCACGCTGTTTTTCGGCGGCTGGGACATCCCCTTCTGGGCGCGCGACAACCAGGCACCCTGGACCTGGTGGTTGACGGCGCTGACGGCAGCCATGTTTTTTGTGAAGGTTTTCTTCTTCATTTTCCTCTACATCTGGGTGCGCTGGACCCTGCCGCGATTCCGCTACGACCAGCTGATGGCGTTGGGATGGAAAGTGATGCTGCCGCTGGCGCTCCTCTATCTGACCGTGGTCGCCACGGCCATCTGGTACCTGCACGATCGGCTGGGCTGGGCGTACGACAGCCGGTTCTCGCTCGTGATGTTCGGCGTGAACCTGGCACTCGCGGTGCCGCTCTTCCTGGTGCTCGACCGCGGCCGACTCGTAGCCGGCTCTGTAGAGGAGGGGCGCGCCTGACATGGCCATAACCGTCAAAGTGATGCGCCGGCCGACGCAGGAGACGTCGTACTTCGTGGCGACGCTCAAGGGCATGCTGTTGACCTTCTCGCACCTGTTCCGCAAGAAGGTCACCATGCAATATCCCGAGGAAAAGGCGACCGACGACTGGGCGCTGTCCTCCCGCTGGCGCGGCACGCACCGCATGCTGACCGACGAGCAGGGGCGCGCCAAGTGCGTGGCGTGCGGTCTGTGCCCGCAGATCTGCCCCGCCAACTGCATCAAGCTGGTCCCGGGAGAGGACGAGCAGGGCAACCGCTACCCGCTGATCTACGAGATCGACGAGTTCCGCTGCGTCTTCTGCGGCTACTGCCAGGAGGTCTGCCCCGAGGAAGCGATTCACGTCGGGGTGCATTACGAGAATGCGGAATACGAGCGGGACCGCTTCGTGTACGACCTCGAGCGGTTGTGCGCGCAGACCCATCCCGTGTCGACGCTGTGGGATCCTTCGGATCCGAAAGGCGAATAGGCGCGTGACACCGCTCGAGATCGTGTTCTGGGGGTTCGCCATCCTCGCGGTCATCACGGCGGTCATGTGCATCACGCGCCGCAGCCCGGTGGCGAGCGCGCTGTGGCTCATCGTCACGATGTTCTGCCTGGCGGTGCTGTTCACGCTGCTCGATGCGCCGTTCATCGGCGTGCTCCAGGTCCTGGTGTACGCCGGCGCCATCATGGTGCTGTTCCTGTTCGTGATCATGCTCCTGAACCTGGGCCGCGTCGGGGCGGGCGATATGAGGGGTCTGCTGGGCGCCGGCGTCGCCGCGCTGCTCGGCGTGGCGCTCCTGGCGCAGTTCCGCGGGCTGGCCCAGGCGACGCCGCCGGACGCCATCCGGCTGCCCCCCGGCACGATCGAAGCGATGCAGCGCCAGCAGGGCGTCGTCGGAGCGGTCGCGGGGCCGCTGTTCGACACCTATCTCGTCCCGTTCGAAATCACGAGCCTGCTGCTGCTCGCGGCCGTCGTCGGCGCGGTCGTGCTGGCGAAACGGAGACTGTGATGCTGCTCGGGCCGTCGCTCGTCGTCTCCGCCGTGCTGTTCGCGATCGGCACCACGGGCGTGCTGCTGCGCCGCAATGCGATCGTGATCTTCATGTGTGTCGAGCTGATGCTGAACGCGGTGAACCTGACGTTCGTCGCGTTCGCCCAGCAGCTCGGGACGGGCGGCCAGATCTTCGTGTTCTTCGTGATGGCGGTCGCCGCGGCGGA
>Ga0075423_10005463_pt1 | contig 11877 bp, 8 predicted proteins | sample SoiMethybrSBSTD2_FD_80114 | JGI IMG/M metagenome (GOLD analysis project Ga0075423, IMG submission 80114) | Bulk soil microbial communities from a Populus tree surrounding site in Tennessee, USA - Soil MetaG P. TD hybrid SBSTD2 | ecosystem: Environmental > Terrestrial > Soil > Tree plantation...
CGACGCGACTGACGCCGCCTTGCGGGTTCTTTCCGAATTCAGATAGTTCCGCGAGATGCTGATTGAGGCGCGCGCCGTTAACGCGCAACGGCGCGACAGCACGAGCGATTTTGAAGGGCCGCGATAAGGCAACAGCGCCCGCCGTCACCGCCAGTCCCATCCCGAATTCACGTCGATTCATGGCCGCTTCAATACTCGATCCCACGCAGGTTAGCAAGCCTGTTGTCGCCGACTTTGTTATCATGCGCCCATGAAGTCAGTACCATCCGCGTGAGCGGATGGGTCAAGCCGCTACTTGAGCGATTAACCCACCCGCTAACGCAGGTGGTACTGACCTAAGGCGACGGATATGAACCTCTTTGACGAATTCGAGTGGCGCGGCATGCTCTACGAAGCGACTCCTGAGTTGCGCGAAGTGCTGGCGAAGGAGAAGGTGACTGCTTACATCGGCTTCGATCCATCAGCGCCGAGTCTGCACGTAGGGTCGCTTTTGCCGATCATTGGGCTGGCGCGCCTGCAGCGTTTCGGCCACACACCGATCGCAATTGCCGGCGGCGGCACCGGCCTGATTGGCGATCCCAGCGGCAAGGCCAAAGAGCGCCAGCTTCTCGATCACGGACAGGTCGAAGAGAACCTTGCCGGAATCAAAGCGCAGTTGGCTCGCTTTCTCGACTTCGACGCGAAGGATAATCCCGCCCTCATCGTGAACAATGCCGATTGGCTCGGACCGATCACGATGATGGAGTTCTTGCGCGACGTGGGAAAGCACTTCACGGTCAACAACCTGCTCGGCAAAGAAGCCATCAATCGCCGCCTCGAATCTGAGGAAGGAATCTCGTTCACGGAATTCACTTATCCGTTGCTGCAGGCCTACGACTATCTCGTGCTGTTTGATCGTTACAAGTGCACGCTGCAGATGGGCGGCAGCGATCAGTGGGGAAACATTCTCGCGGGCACTGATTTGATTCGCCGGCTGCGCGGTGCGCGTACGCACGGTTTGGTTTTTCCCCTGGTCACCGCGGCCACCGGCGTGAAGTTTGGCAAGACTGAAGCCGGCGCGGTTTGGCTGGATCCGAACCTCACGTCGCCCTATCGCTTTTACCAATTCTGGCTGAACACGGACGATCGCGACGTCGTCATGTACCTGAAATTTTTCACTTGGCTGTCGAAAGAAGAGATCGGACAGTTGGCTGAAATTGTTGAGCGTGAGCCAGAGAAACGGGAAGCGCAGCGGCGTCTGGCGCGCGAGGTCACGATGATGCTGCACGGCGAAACCGAATTGCAGAAAGCCGAACGCGCGTCTGAGATTCTGTTCGGAAAAGAGATTAGTGGTCTAAGCGTCGATCAGATCATCGACATCTTTGCTGATGTCCCATCGACTGAACTGCCTAAACAAAAGTTGGACGCCGATGGTTTTACGCTGGGCGATGCGCTGGTGCTGGCTGGTCTCGCGCCTTCGAAAGGTGAAGCGAAGCGATTAGTTCAAGGGGGCGGGATCGCGGTCAACAACGTCCGCGCCGACGACGTGCGAAAGTCGATTTCTGCTTCCGATTTTATCGATGGACAGGTGCTGGTGCTCAGGAAGGGAGCAAAGCATTATCACCTGATTCGGATCACGGGTTAGTACGACAGGCTGCCCGCGGGCCGTTATTGTCTCGCCGCAAGATCCAGCGCTGAAGCGCTGGGCTACTTTCAAAGCGTCCGCTACGCGGACGAAGCCACGCCCTCCCTCATGGTCGGGCTACTGCCCCGACCTAAAACGCGCCGTGCTCGTTTGGCGAATCCTGCGGCACTTCCATGCCGACATCCCACAGCTCGACGACGCGATTCCCTTCAAATCTGAAGATATGAACGACGGCGATCGCCGGTCGCTCGGGCGCGTGCTGAACTCGCGAATGCACCGCAACCAAATCGTCTTCGGCAATCGCGCGCTGCACATCTATCTTCGTATTTGGAAATTGCTTGTGCGCGTCCGCCATGCCGGCCTTCAGCGATTCCGCGTCGCCTTTGAAGTACGCGTTGTGATGGCGGAAGTCCGGGCTGACGTGACGATAGGCGACCGCGAGATTTCCGGTTGCGGCGTTCTTCAAGAATGAAATGGCGATGTCTTTGTTGTCCGACGAGTTGTTCATGATCAGCCTCGATGGCGGCGATGACGTCAGTACCATCTGCGTTAGCAGATGGGTCGGATATCTTGAGTATGTCGCGCCTTTGTTCCATCCGCTGACGCAGATGGTACTGACCTCATCAACACACCTCCCGTCACTTTTGGGTGACGGCCCGGGCTACTGACTCTGCCCAGGCGCGAACCTCGTCAGCAGATGCGTCGACAGGTCTGCAACTTTCACGCGCTCCTGTTCCCACGTATCGCGGTCGCGCACCGTGACGGCTTCGTCTTCCAGCGATTGATGATCGACCGTGACGCAGAATGGCGTTCCGATTTCATCCTGCCGCGCATAGAGCTTGCCGATGCCGCCCGTGTCGTCGTATACGGCGCGCATCACGGGTTGCAGCGATCGCTTAATCGCTTTCGCCATCCCGACAATCTCCGGCTTGTTCTTCGCCAGGGGCAGCACGGCGACTTTGATCGGCGCCATTGAATGATGGAGCTTTAAAATCACGCGCGTCTCACCTTTTTCATTCGTTTTTTCTGAATACGCGTCCATCAACAGGGCCAGCACTGTACGATTCACGCCCGCAGCCGGTTCGATTACATAAGGATAGAAGCGCTGCTTTGTTTGTTCATCGAAATACGAGAGGTCTTCAGTCGAATCCGGATTAAGACGCTTGCCCTCCGCATCTTCCGGTTTCTTTGAATGAGTCTTGAGATCAAAATCGGTGCGGTTGGCGATGCCCATTAATTCGTCCCACTGCCGCTCGTCCTCTTCGCGTTCGGGAAAGAAACGGTACTGAATATCGACGGTGCGTTTGGCGTAGTGCGCCAACTCTTCCTTCGGCTGTTCGTACAGCCGCAGGTTCTCGCGCGCGATGCCGATGTCCTGAAACCATTGATGACAGGCGTCAATCCATTCCTGATGAGCCTGTTCGTCTTCACCTGGCTTGACGAAGTATTCCATCTCCATCTGTTCGAATTCGCGGGTGCGAAAGATGAAGTTGCCGGGTGTCACCTCGTTGCGAAACGACTTGCCGATTTGCGCCACACCGAAGGGCAGCTTGCGCCGGCTCGTATTCAGCACGTTAAGGAAGTTTATGAAGATGCCCTGCGCGGTTTCGGGACGAAGATAGACAAGCGATTCGGGGTCGTCTTCGCCGATCGCGCCGACGTGTGTGCGAAACATTAAGTTGAACGGACGGGGCTCAGTCAGATTCGTCGAGCCGCAATTCGGACACTTGCCGCTTTCGAGTTTGTCAGCCCGCCAACGGCCGTGACATTCGCGGCAATCCACGAGCGGATCACTGAATGTGTCTTCGTGCCCCGAGTACTTCCAAACCTTACGGTTGAGAATGATGGACGAATCGAGGCCTTCGATGTCATCTCGTTCGTAAACCATCCAGCGCCACCAGGACTGGCGCACGTTGTTGGCGACCTCAACTCCCAACGGACCAAAATCCCATGCGCTACCCAGGCCGCCGTAAATGTCTGAAGAGGGATAGACGAAGCCGCGACGCTTCGCCAGCGAGACGATCGTTTCAATGTTCGGAGCAGACACGGACTGGTGAATGGTAAAATCGTAAATTGTAAATGGAAGAACGAAATGGCGAGTTTAGCAGATTGAGCTCAGAATCCCGCGTCGGGATAGCTGCGGTTGATCCGCGCAAATACGAGGCGTCAGCCCAAAATAAAAACCACCCGCTACCGCAGGTGGTTCTGACTTCGCCCTTAAAAGGCTGACGGGCTGCTGATAATTCTGCTGAGGCTCCCCCTAACCTCTAACAGAACGCTTATCAACAGCCCTGCCTTTGTGCTCTGTGACTTGTCCTGGCAACTCCGTTCCCCCGAAAGAGCCGCCATCGCTCAAGATGGGAAGCGCCTCCCCCAAAGCACCTCTCAACCAACTGTCTCAGAGCTTGACCCGAATTGCTTACCTTCTGCCTTTTTTTCTCGTGTCCACGGGGAGCAACGGTCGTGCCAAGTCCACTCGCCGACGACCCATCGCACTTTGTTCAGGAAAACGCTCAGCGCTGTCGGGAAGTAACGAGAGTATTGCGATCCTGTTGTAAGTCTTCAGTACACGCACCTGCCGGTTTTGCACTAAAACCACTCGCGGGTCTGGAAACGCGGTGAACGAGCAAGCTCCGAAGGGCGATCAAGAGGCAAACGATTGGCGGTCGAGAGGTTGGAGCCGGGCGACCTCAGAAACTATTCGGGTGAAATGGACGTCGGTAGAACTCTCGGTAAAGCCAGCCGAGCACGCGTACCTCAGCGGTGCAGAGGCTCTCAAGCCAGCAATTAATAAGGAAATCCGTGCGTACAGAGGAGGCGGGAATCTTCCCGGATTCCGCGACCACGGAAGTGCTGGCCATCTCTAGTCCGTACGCTTGCGCAACTTCCTCGGTAACTTTGGACGCTGTACTGAGAGCGTTCAGCAACTGCGCGATCCACGCGTGCAGAGCTTCCTCGGTCGGGTTGTGGGCGAGTGATTGAAGGATGCCGATCGCCAGCCGGTCCTCAGCGCGATTGAAGTTGAAAACGTCTTCACCGGCCTCACGACTCTGTTGTTGTTTCCAGTGAAAGAGCTCCTCAATTTTAGGATGCTTGATGAGTGCGACCCTTTCGTCATAGTCGAGAAACCATTGAATGACGTCGGGAATGGAATCGTAATCAATGCGACCATCAGCATCGCGCAAGAGAACAGGTTCGGGGCTGCTGTTGGTTGCAGTCGAGGTCATTTCCTGAGATCGAGCGAGAACGCCGCGCGCGCCTCACCAACGAGTTCGCCGCGGCGATTCGTGATTAGGGTTGGCGCATAGGAAGCGAGCGAAGCGATGTCGCTGTCGCCCAGCACACGAAGTTGCCGCAAAGCCTCGAGAACCGCGGGCGGCCGCGCCCGCTTGTCGTCACCATCTTCGATCTTTAGCGCGAACCCCAGACCCGTTGGCCACTCGTTGCACGGCAGCACGCCAATTGTGTACACGCCTTCGGCGCCAATTTTTGAAATCAGCCGGCCGTTTCCGGCGCGAATCAACTCAGTATCCAGACGGTCTTTCGACCCACCAATCATCTCCGGGAAGGCAATCATCGCTTTCACAATCCGGCGGCAGGCATCGGCGATTGCGGGTTCGAAGTCCTGCGGGTTTACGAGCCGCGCATACATCAAGGCCATCGCGCGAACGGGAATTCCGAACACCGGAACGGCGCAACCATCGATGCCGATGGCGATTTCCTTTCGTGCAATGTCGGCGAACCGCGAAACGGTATCGACGATCGCCTGCTGCACCGGGTTCTCAGGTTGATCGTAAGTTTCCGTGGGCGCGCCGAGATGCCTCGCCAGCGCGAGCATCCCTGCATGTTTGCCGGAACAATTGTTTTGCAGTTCATTCGGCGCTTGTTGCTGCCTGGCCAGTTCGCGCGAGGCTTCCACGCTGAATGGTTCGTGGACGCCACACCTCAGCGCACTTGGATCGAGTCCGATTTTGTTCAGCATCGACCGCGTCGTCTCAACATGGATTGGCTCACCGCTGTGGGAACCACAAGCGATCGCAATCTCTTTTTCGGAAAAGCCGAATCGATCAGCAGCGCCTGACGCGACCAACGGAATTGCCTGGAAAGGTTTTCCGGAAGAGCGGATGTAGGTAACAGTCTCGGGCGATCCGAGCTCAACAACAGTTTTCCCTTCGCCATCGACCGCGATCAAGTGACCGCGATGTAAGGATTCAACGATGGGACCGCGCCAGACTTCAACTAACGGAGCCGCACAACGTGAGTTCGATGCCACATGGGCATCTTAACTGTTGCGTTGTGAAAAAAGAAAAGCGGGATTGCTCCCGCTTCTGAATCGAAACTAATTTGTGAGAGTTGCTAATTACTTCTCTTGCTTGGCTGCCGCGTCCGTTGCTACTGCTGTCACTGACGTAGTTCGCTGACGAGTCGCTTTCGCGCGTCCGGGAAACGAAAGTATGGTCAGCTTCACTGTGCGCCGGCCGAATTGCATCGCCTCGCGCGCGGACGGCGTCCAGATGTCAATCTTGCGACCTCTGATCGCGCCGCCAGTGTCGGCGACGAGATACTCGCCGGTCCAGGGACCGGCTTCCACACGGACGCGAGTGCCAATCGGGAGCACCCGCGGATCCGCGGCAATCAGCCCGCGCGTCACGTACTGGCCGCTGGCCGTTCTGCCCCGCAGGCTGTAAGCCGTCGCGGAGTAGCTCTGAGTGGCCACGGCAACCGTCGGTTCTGCGGCATCCGCAGGCTTTACGGGATCAGCCGGGCTCGGCTCCGGAATTTGGCCAGCAACGTCCAGGACCTGTTCCGGCTTTGCCGGTTTCTGGTCCTGGTTCTGAATGAAGCTTTTGGCGTAGGAAATTACAGAAAAGATGAGAAGCACACCTAAGGTGCTGCCCAGAATAGTCGAGATCTTCTTCAAATCGGGTTCTCCTGTCCGAGGTTTTACCAACCTTTCAGCATGGGCGCGCGAACCGGACCGACCGGTTCAACCTTCGACTTTGGAGACTGAAGGCTTTAAAGCCGAAGCTAGGGCTTAGTTCTCTGAAACGCTGCGCTGAAAAGACCATCTGTCGGCTCACCCGCGACGGCGGGTGATGACGTTAAATCAGATAAAGCCGTAAAGACCAAAAAGAAAGCGAACCTGTTTTCCCCCAAGGTTCGCTGTTCGTGACGGCAAAAAGGCTAGCACACCGATCTGGGCATGTCCAACCAATGGCGGCTTCTGGAGTGTACGATTTTACTGCAAATATTTAGCCTGTGGCTTGCCGTGGCGGATGAGGATTTTCGACGCCGCCGGACGGTCGCGATGTTTCCTATGCCTTCTCCAAGCCGGCGTACTTTTCCACCAGCTTTTTCTGGCCATATCCGGGGAAACTGACGGTCAACTTGACTTGGTCGCCAGAGCCCTCTCGACGCAGAACCAGGCCCCTTCCGTACTTGGCGTGACGGACATAAGAGCCAGGAACGGTGTCAGTTGGTGCGCTACCTTGCCGTTCCTGGTCGGACTTCCGAGGGGCACCGGAGGCGCGTGTTTGGCTAGCTGGCTGACCCATCCGCGCTGCGCGTGTCTTAAAGAAGTCCGCGATAGATTGTGCGCTGTCGTAGGTCTTACCTCCGTACTTGGCGTGCGACTTTGTCTCGCGATGCGAGCTTAGGTGGGTGTCTTCTTCCACCGCCGCTGAGCCGCGGGCAAAAGAAAGCCAGGAACGGCCGCGGGACAGGTCGTCGATCAACTCAAGAGGCATCTCGTTCAGAAACTGGGAAGGCTCAGACGCCAACTCTTCACCATAAACTCTCCGCTTCACGGCATGGGTAATGTACAGAAAGCGTTCGGCCCGCGTCATCGCCACGTAGGCTAGCCGCCGTTCCTCCTCGATATCGGACGAGTCACTCAACGATCGCGAATGCGGAAACAGCCCGTCTTCAAGCCCGACGATGAATACAAGCGGAAACTCCAGGCCCTTCGCCGAGTGTGCCGTCATCAGCGTTACGGGAACGTCGGCTTTGTAGTCGTCGGTGTCTGCGACAAGTGCTGAATGGTCAATGAATTCGCGCAGTCCTTCCGCGCCCTGTTCATCGTAATCGACCGCAGCATTTACCAGTTCCTGCAAGTTCTCCAGGCGCGCCTCAGCTTCTTCGCTCGCTTCGGACTTCAAGGCGTTCTCGTACCCGGTATCGAGAATTGCGGCCTTCACCAGATCCGAAACGGGAGAGCTGGATTCAACAACATGTTCAGTCGCATCGTCATCGTCGCCGTTCGACGGGCTGAGTACGCTTTGGACTTTCGCGGCAAGTCCTTTCACAACCTTCTGAAAGTTTGCGAGCGCCGCTGCGGCGCGCGGCGACAAAGCCCGTTCGTCGGCAATCAGATCCGAGATCGCGGCCCAGTACGAGATGCCGAACTCACGCGCGCGCGTCTCAATCTCGTCCAGCGTCATCTTGCCGATACCGCGCGTGGGCGTATTGATGATCCGCTGCAGTGCAATCGAGTCATGCGGATTCATTGCCAGCTTGAGATACGCGATGATGTCGCGCACTTCCATGCGTTCGTAAAACGAGAAGCCGCCGACGATGTTGTAGGAAAGGCCCGCGCGCCGCATCGCTTCTTCAAATACGCGTGATTGTGAGTTCGTGCGATACAGGACGGCGGCCTGAATATCACGATCACCACGCAGGTGCTCGTCGATCTTGGCCGCGACGAAACGGGCTTCAGATTCCGCATCCAGCGCCTGATAGTAACGAATCTTTTCCCCGGCTGGATTTTGCGTCCAAAGCGCTTTCTCTTTGCGCTCGACATTGTGCTTAATGAGACCGCTGGCAAGATCCAGAATGTTTTGCGTCGAACGATAGTTTTCTTCGAGACGAATCACCTTCGCCGACGGGAAGTGCTCCTCGAACTTCAAAATGTTCTTGATGTCCGCGCCACGCCAGCGATAAATCGACTGATCGGGATCGCCCACGACACAAATATTCTGCTGCTTCTCCGTCAGTAGGCGAATCAGCCCAAACTGCAACTGGTTTGTGTCCTGATACTCGTCAACCAGCAAGTACTTGAAACGGTCGTTGTAACGCTGTCTGACTTCCGGCGCATCGCGCAGCAATCGCACGGTTTTGATCAGCAGGTCATCAAAATCCAGGGCATTGTTCTTTTGCAGACGCTCTTCATAAAGCTGGAAGACACGGGCGATTGATGCGCGTCGCTCATCAACGTATTGGGCTTTGGCGGAAAATGCCTCGGCATCTTCCCCGCGATTCTTGGCCGCGCTGATCGCCGCCTGTACCGACCGCGGCGTTAACTGCTTGTCATCCATGCCCAAATCGCGAATGCAGTTTCGCGTTAGCCGGACCGTGTCGTCCTGGTCGTAGATCGTGAACGAGCGCGTGTAGCCGGCGTTGAGCGCCTCGATGTCGCGGCGCAGAATCCGGACGCACATGCTGTGAAAGGTCGAGATCAGCGGCGCGCTCCCAATTTCCAAACCTTCCAGCAGTTTGCTAACACGATGGCGCATTTCTTCGGCCGCTTTGTTAGTAAAGGTGACCGCGAGAATGTTGCGCGGCCAGACCCCGCGTTCGGAAATCAGATACGCGATGCGATGCGCAATCACGCGCGTCTTACCTGAGCCGGCGCCGGCCAGAATCAGCAGCGGCCCGTCGCTGCTGGTCACTGCTTCGCGCTGCTGTGGATTGAGTTGCGAGAGAAAATCAGTCATGAAAATATTTCGTGCGCCATTTAAGCATACGATTTGCAATTCCAGAACCGCGAGCGCCGCATTGAACGCACGACTTTCTCACGACTAAGGCACAAAGCCACAAAGAATTTTGATTAATGTTTGTGGCTTCGTGGGTTGGTGGTTGCTTCGTCGAAAAATGCAAGGCGCGAACGTCGTAAAGGAATCACGAACTTAGCAGCGAACTTGACCATTATGATTGGCAAAAGGCACCGAATCGAAATATGGAGGGTCGTATCCCGACAGTTCGCTCAAAGAATTGGCGCGTCAAATTCGCCGGTGGCGCAAAGCGTCGAAAGACGTTTTTGTTTACTTCAATAATGATCCTGAGGGTCACGCCATAAACAACGTGACGACGGTCAAACAGTTGCTGTCGCGCTGAGAGAATCGTCAGTGCCGCTTGAAATACTGCACGGCACGTTCATGTTTCTTCGCCGCTTCAAGCGACCCGAACGTCCCGAGGTTGCGACGCTTTCCAGTCTTCGGATCCTTCTTGCGTGAGTACAGCCGGTACTTTCCCGATTTCAATTTTCTGATCATCTGTTCAGGTCCTCCCGCAAAGTCTTGAGGCTAACTCCATTCCTCAAACTCGCCGTCACCATTCTTTTTCTCTTGAATCTGCTACCACTTCCGAGAGAGAATGCGCGCTGCTCAATCGCAAGTGCACGCCGCCCTGACTTTAATCCGGCAAGGCAAGGGTCTGCTCCCGATAGAACATTTAGTTTTTCGCCCCATGATAGGCCGCACCATCTCGCACTATCGAATCGTTGAGAAGCTCGGCGAGGGCGGCATGGGCGTCGTCTACATTGCCGAAGACACGCATCTCGGCCGGCGCGTCGCTTTCAAGACGCTCACGCCCCGCGGCGGCGATAGCCAGCACTTCCGCGCGCGGTTCCTGCGCGAGGCGCGCGCCGTGTCTGCGCTTTCGCACCCAAACATCGCAGCAATTTACGACTATGGCGAGACCGAGGGCGACCCGTACATCGTGATGGAGTTGATCAAGGGCGAGACGCTCGGCGACTTGATGCACAAAGAGAAACTGACGATTCCCCGCGCGATCGAGATCATCAAACAGGTTGCCGAGGCGCTCAGCGAAGCGCACTCACAAGGCATCATCCATCGCGACATCAAACCATCGAACGTCGGTATCAATGATCGCGGCAAAGTCAAAGTTCTGGACTTTGGGTTGGCCAAACAGCTGGATCCTGGTCCGAGTAATGTTACCGATCCGGAACAGCGAACACTGCTAAACGCGCAAACGCGTGAAGGAATGATCGTCGGCACGCCGTTGTACCTGTCACCCGAACAAGCGCTCGGCGCCGATGTCGATGCCCGCAGCGATCTGTTTGCGTTGGGCAGCCTGCTTTATGAATGCGTCGCCGGAAAGCCGGCCTTCTCTGCGGGCAGTCCGGTGGAGATTTGCGCGCAGATCATTCGAGAAGATCCGCCCCCGCCGTCGCAGCACAACGGGAACGTTACCGCCGAGCTCGATCAGATTGTTTTGAAGGCTTTGGCCAAGAAGCGAGAAGCGCGATACAAAACGGCAGACGAGTTGATCGCCGCATTGGACACGGTGCAAGGAACGGCCAGCGATGCGATGCGGACTGTCACGCGCCTGATTCCCACCTCATCTCTTCATCGGCCTTCGGCTACGCTCGCGACACTGTCCGATATTTTCCGGCGGCCGCGACTGTCTGTTGGGTATGTCGCTCTGGCGGCGGTCGCGATCCTCATTGCCGGCGTGGGCATATGGTACATGCTGCGCCCACGAGCTCATCGTCCCCCGGCGGAAGCAGTGCGGCTGTACGAAGCGGGAGCGAATGCCATTCGCGCCGGGTCCTACTTTCAGGCAAGCAAAGCGCTGGCATTGGCGATCGGCCGGGACGAACAGTTTGCGTTGGCGCATGCTCGGTTAGCCGAGGCGTGGATGGAATTGGATTACAGCGACCGGGCCAAGGACGAATTGCTTCGCGCCGGGCAATTGTTTCAGAACCGCTCGCTGTTTTCGACGGTGGATGCACTATACCTCGACGCGATCACTGCCACGGTTCGCAGAGATTTTCCCAGCGCCATTAGTGCTTACTCGCAAATCGCCAAACTCCAGCCGGACCAGTCGTACGTCTACGTTGATTTGGGGCGCGCCTACGATAAGAACAACCAACTCGATAAAGCCATCGAGAATTACACGACGGCTGCTAACAAAGATCCGCAAAATGCCGCAGCCTTTCTGCGGCTTGGCGTGCTTCAGGGTCGAAAGAAGAACGATGCGGCAGCCGTTGCGGCTTTTGAGAAGGCCGACACGATTTACCAGGCCCTCGGCAATGTCGAAGGGCGCGCCGAAGTCGCGTTACAGCGCGGTGTCTTTCTTAATGATGTGTCCGGAAAGGTCAATGACGCGCGCGTCCAGTTGGAGCAAGCGCGCGAGATGGCCAAGGTCGTCAACAACGCATATCAGCAAGTTCGGATTTTGTTTCAACTGAGCAGTGTGGCGATCAAAGAAGGCCAGTTGGATCGGGCACAGCA
>Ga0075423_10005464_pt1 | contig 11877 bp, 10 predicted proteins | sample SoiMethybrSBSTD2_FD_80114 | JGI IMG/M metagenome (GOLD analysis project Ga0075423, IMG submission 80114) | Bulk soil microbial communities from a Populus tree surrounding site in Tennessee, USA - Soil MetaG P. TD hybrid SBSTD2 | ecosystem: Environmental > Terrestrial > Soil > Tree plantation...
ACCACCGGTCGCGTCATTGCTGAGCGCCGGAGCAGCGCGTGCAGCCGCGCGATCAGCTCGGCGAACGCAAACGGCTTGGTGAGATAGTCGTCGGCGCCGACGTTGAGCCCCGTCACCCGGTCGTCGAGACCTTGCCGAGCCGTCAGCATCAGAATCGGAGTCGCGACGCCGCGCGCGCGCAGCGCGCGACAGAACGCGACGCCGTCCTTGCCGGGCAGGAGCCAGTCCAACACGATCGCCGCGTAGTCCGAGCTCGTCGCCATCTCGTCGCCCTCTTCGGCTGAGGAGGCGACGTCGACGGAGAAGCCGGCCTCATGCAATCCCTTGCTCACGAGGCGAGCAGCTTTCCGATCGTCATCGACCAGCAGCACTTTCATCGCCAGTTCTCGACTCTACCGCAGATCGCGCACGACGCGCGTGTTGCGAAGTCCTGAAGGAAAAATTCAGAGTTTCTACATCGATCCTTCAGAACTCCGTCAGTAGACTTGGAGGCGCATCCGAGGGAGACACAACGTTGATTCGTTTGCTGACCGTTACGATCGCCGTGCTCTTCACGCTCGCCGCGTCGACCGGCTGCAGCCGCTCGGGGGACGCGGCGCTGAATGCCGACGAGGGCCGCGGCCCGGCCGCATCCGTCGCGACGCCGTCCCAGGCGATGCCGCTCGTCGTCGTGCCGACGGATTCACCGCGGTTCAAGCAGCTTCGGATCGAGCCGGTCCGCGAGATGCCCTGCCCGACCGACGAAGTCATCGCGCCGGCCAGGGTCATGATCAATCCGAATCGGATCTCGCGCGTGCTGCCGCCGGTCCAGGGTCGCGTGCTGAGCGTGTTCGTGAAGCTCGGCGACGCCGTGGCGGACGGGCAGCCGCTGGTGAGCCTGAACAGCCCCGACGGCGACGCGGCGATTTCCGCCTATGTCCAGGCCGAGGCGACGCTGCGCCAGGCCAAGGTGACGCTGACGAAGACGCAGACCGATCTCGAGCGATCGCGCAAGCTCCTCCAGTACCAGGCGATCTCGGAGAAGGACGTCCTCGGAGCGGAGAACGACTTCGCCACTGCCAAGGCCGCGCTCGAGAACGCCGAGGCGGCGCGCGCGTTGGCGACACGCAAGCTGACGCTGCTGGGACTCAGCGCGAGCGATCTTCAGCAGCCGGTCGTCGTGCGCGCGCCCATCGCGGGTGTCGTGACGGACATCAGCGTGGCGCCCGGCGACTATCGCGCCGCCGTGTCGTCAGCCGCCGACGTCACGACTCCGCTCATGTCGATCGCTGACCTCAGCACGGTGTGGGCCTCGTCGGACGTGCCCGAGCCGTTCATACGCCTGATTCACATCGGCGACGAGGCGGAGATCAGCTTCGTCGCCTATCCGGGACAGAAGTTCACCGGCCGGATCGCGCGCGTCGGGACCATGCTCGATCCCCAGACCCGCACGCTGAAAGTTCAGGTCGACCTTCCCAACCCCGAGAGGCGCTTCGTTCCGGAGATGTTCGGCACCATGCGCCACGCCGGCCCGTCGCGTCGATTCCCCGTCGTTCCCGCTTCGGCGATCGTGCTGGAGTACGGCCGCTCACAGGTGTTCGTCGAGCGCGGGCCGGGACAGTTCGAGCGTCGCGTGGTGACGACCGGCGTGCGGATGGCCGACCACGTGGCGATCACGAGCGGGCTTGACGTCAACAGCCGTGTCATCGTCGACGGCGCAATTCTGTTGAGGGGGCAGTAGTTTCGTGCTCGCCCGCGTGCTCGAGTTCTCGCTGGCGCATCGCGCCGTTGTCATCTTCGGCGTACTTGCGATGGTCGCCGCGGGCGCGTGGTCGTACACCCAGCTGAACCTCGAGGCCTATCCCGACATCTCGGACCCCGGCGTGGTGGTCATCACGCTCTATCCGGGATTCGCCGCCGAGGAAGTCGAGAAGCAGGTCACGGTGCCGATCGAGCGGGCGCTGAACAACACGCCGAACGTCATTACTCGCCGCTCGCGTACGATCTTCGGGCTCTCCGTCGTGGAGCTGACGTTCACCGATACGACCAACGATTACTTCGCGCGGCAGGTCGTGCTCGAAAAGCTGCGGGACGCCGATCTGCCCGACGGTGTCACGCCCACGCTCGGCCCGCTCATCGGCGGCGTCAGCGAGTTCTATCGCTACGTCCTCACGGGCCCCGGCTTCGATGCCATGCAGCTCCGCGAGATCCAGGACTGGGTGGTCGCGCCGCGCCTGCTGCAGGTCCCCGGCGTGGCCGACGTCACGCCGTTCGGCGGTCTGGTGCGCCAGTACGAAGTCCAGGTCGATCCGCGGGCGCTGGACAAGTACAACCTCAGCGTTCGGCAGGTCGCCGACGCGGTGAAGAATAACAATCGGAATGCCGGCGGTGCGCTGCTGCGGATGGGGCAGCAGTCGCTCGCCATCCGGGGATCGGGCCTCATCCAGAACGCGGACGACATCGGCCACATCGTCGTCGATTCCCAGAAGAACGTGCCGGTCTACGTGCGCGATATCGGCAAGCTGGCCGTCGGCAGTCTGCCGCAGACGGGGATCTTCGCGGTCAACCGCGATCCGGTCGGGGCCGGCAGCGTCGAGGCGATCGTGCTGATGCGTCGCGGGGAGAATCCTAGCGACGTCCTCGCCGCCATCCACGAGGCGGTCAACGAGATCAATACGACTCGCCTGCCGCGCGGCGTCCAGATCATGCCGATCCACGACAAGACCGAGCTCGTGCAGAGCACGCTGCACACCGTGTCGCGCGTGCTGATCGAGGGCTTCGTCATCGTCGTCACGGTGCTCCTGATCTTTCTGGTGAGTCTGCGCGCGGCGCTGCTGACGGCGCTGACGATTCCGCTGTCGCTGCTGTTCGCCTTCTTCTGCATGCACCTCGCGGGCGTGTCCATGAGCCTGCTCAGCATCGGCGCGCTCGACTTCGGCATTCTCGTGGACGCGACCATCGTCATGGTTGAGCGGATCATCCGCGCGCTGGAGCATGATTCGGCTCGCCTGGACCGTGCGCAGCTGACGGCGCGCGTGCATGACGCCGCGCTCGCCGTCCAGCGGCCGATCCTGTTTTCGCTTCTCATCATCATCGCCGCGTACATTCCGCTGCTGACGCTCGAGCGCGTGGAGCGGCGACTGTTCACGCCGATGGCGTTGACGGTGTGCTTCGCGCTGCTCGGCTCGCTGCTGCTCTGCCTCACGCTCGTCCCCGTGCTCTCGACGTTCGTATTCCGCGGAAAGCGACGGATGACGCAGCATCGACTGCTCGACGTGATCACCCGACGCTACGAAGCCGCCATCCGTACGACTGTGCGCCATGCATGGCTGACCGTGCTCGTCGCGGCCGGTGTGGTGTCCGGGGCGCTGTTCCTCGGCACGCGGCTCGGGACCGAGTTCTTGCCCACGCTCGACGAGGGCGTGATCTGGATTCGCGCGAACCTGCCGTCGGGCATCTCGCTCGAGAAGTCGAGCGAGATCGCGCGCGCGATCAGGCTCGCGGTGCTCGAATCTCCCGAGGTCCGACTGGTCATGTCGCAGACCGGGCGTAACGATTCCGGGACCGATCCGTTCGGGCCCAATCGCAACGAGCTGCTGGTCGACCTCTATCCGTATCGCACGTGGAAGTCAGGGAAGACGAAGTCGGAGCTGGTCGACGAGCTGAGGCGCCGGCTTCAGAACACGATTCCGGACGTCGTGCTGAACTTCACGCAGCCGATCATCGACTCGGCGACTGAGATCGCGACCGGGTCGTCGGCGGACCTTGCAGTCATCATCAGCGGTCCGGACCTGAGCGAGCTCCGCGGACTGGCGGCCCAGACGCTGCGGATGCTGCACGACGTGCGCGGCGCGGTCGACACGTCGATCGAGCAGGAGCGCGACCAGGCCCAGCTGCGCATCGCGATCAATCGCTTTCAGGTCGCCCGCTATGGGATCAACGTCAGCGACGTTCAGGACGTCATCGCGCTCGCCATCGGCGGCGGCCCCATCACGACGCTGTTCGAGGGCGACCGCCACTTCGATGTGGTGGCGCGATTCGTCCCCGAAGCCCGGGCGGATCCGGGCACGATCGGCAACCTGCTGATCCCCGTCAAGGATGGCGCCCGCGTGCCGTTGTCGCAGCTGGCGGACATCCGGGTGGTCGACGGTCCGACGATCGTGGCTCGGCGCGAGAACGAGCGGCAGATCACCGTGCGCACGAACATCCGCGGGCGGGATCAGGGTGGGTTCGTGGCCGCGGCCCAGTCACGGCTCGCGCGCGACGTGCCTCTGCCGCCCGGGTACCGCGTCACCTGGGGCGGGCAGTTCGAAAACTTCGAGCGCGCGCGTCACCGGCTGGCGTTCGTCATCCCGGTGACGATCGGAATCATCTTCATCCTGCTCTTCATCACGTTCGGATCGGGGCTCGATGCGCTGCTCGTTCTGTTGAACGTGCCGTTCTCGCTCGCCGGCGGCCTGATCCTCCTCTACCTCAGAGGCCTGCACCTCAGCGTGTCCGCGGCCGTCGGATTCATCTCGCTGTTCGGCGTCGCCGTGATGAGCGGCCTGCTCTATATCGCCGAGATCAACACGCGGCGGCGAACCTCGGACGTGTCGCTGCTCGACGCGGTCGTCCAGGGCGCGCGCGTGCAGTTTCGGCCGCGGCTGATCCTCATCGTCGTCGCGGCTCTCGGAATGCTTCCGGCCGCACTGGCCCGCGGCATCGGGTCCGACATCCAGCGGCCACTTGCGACCGTCGTCATCGGCGGTCTGTTTTCGACACTGTTCCTGACCCTGTTCGCCCTTCCCGCGGTGTACTGGTTGACGGACCGCTTCCGTCCAGCCAGCCGCGTCACCGAGGCGCCATGACATCTCACGCTCCTTCACGAACGATAGCGATCGTCGTGCTGCTCGCGCTCGTCACATCCGTCTCCGGCTGCGCCGTGGGTCCGAATTTCCGCAAGCCAGCGGCGCCGGCCGTCGACAGCTATACACGCTCGCCGATCGCGGGCACGGGCGCGGCGGCGGACATGCCGGGCGGCGAAGCGCAGCGTCTGCTCGCCGGTCGAGACATCCCGGCCGCCTGGTGGATGCTGTTCGAATCGCCGCCCCTGAACGCGCTCGTCGAACGAGCGCTGGCGGCCAGTCCCACGCTCCTAGCGGCGCACCTGTCGCTACGGCAGGCGCTCGAGCTCGTCGCCGCGCAGCGCGGCAGCTTCTATCCGACCGTGCAGGGCAGCTTTGCGCCGAGCTATCAGCGGGTATCGCGCACGTTGTCACCCCCGCTGGCCAACCCCGATCAGTTCACGTACAGCCTCTTTACCGCGCAGGTCGCGGTGAGCTACACGCCCGACGTGTTCGGCGGCGCTCGGCGGCAAGTGGAGTCGCTGATCGGACAGGCCGAGGTCCAGCGCTTTCAGCGCGAGGCAGCCTACGTGACGCTGACGTCGAATGTCGTGGCGGCGGCCATCGCCGAAGCCTCGCTGCGCGCGCAGATCGCGGCGACGCAGGAAATCATCGGGATCAGTCGCTCGTCGCTCGAGATTGTGCGTCGACAGTTCGAGCTGGGCGCCGTGGCCGGCATCGACCTCGCAGCCCAAGAAGCGGCGCTCGCGCAGCTGCAGCAGACGCTGCCTGGGCTGCGCAAGCAGCTCGAGCAAAACCGCAATCTCTTGATGGTGCTCACCGGCCGGCTTCCGAGCGACGACTCAGCCGAGCAAATCGAGCTCGCGTCGCTGCATCTCCCGACGGATCTGCCCATCAGCCTGCCCGCGCGGCTCGTTCAGCAGCGTCCCGACGTGCGCGCAGCCGAGGCTCAGATGCACGCCGCGAGCGCGCAAATCGGCGTCGCCGTCGCGGCGCGGGTGCCGCAGATCACGATCACGGCCGCGTACGGAGGAACGTCGACCGCCTTCACCCAGATGTTCGCCAGTGGCAATCCGTTCTGGACGATGGCCGCCAACCTCGCGCAGAGCATCTTCGACGGAGGCACGTTGTTTCATCGGCAACGCGCCGCCGAGGCCACGTTCGAGCAGGCGGCGGCGCAATACCGCAGCACCGTGCTCACCGGCTTCCAGAACGTGGCGGACGTGCTGTACGCGCTGCAGGCGGATGCAGACAGTCTCCAGGCGGCGGTCGCCTTCGAGCAGGCGTCCAAGCGCACGCTCGACATTACGCTCAAGCAGCAGGAGCTCGGAGCCGTCAGCTACCTGGCGCTCCTGAGTGCGCGCCAAGGATACCAGCAGGCGCTGATCACGCGCGTGCAGTCCCAGGCGAGTCGGTTCGCCGATACGGCCGCGCTGTTCCAGGCGCTCGGCGGAGGCTGGTGGAATCGATGACCACACTGCTTCGCTATCTGGCCGCGATCGTCGTCGTTGTCCTCGCCGCCATGTCGGGCGGATGCGTGAGCGATGTCATCCTGATCAATCCGCGAACGGGAGAGACGGACACGTGCACGGCGAGCCTGCATGGCTTCAACCCATGGTCGCAGCAGGAGGCGTGCGTCGGCGACCATCTCGCGAGCGGCTGGGTGAGGAAGGACTGATGACACCGATCGCCGCGTCGGTGCTCATGGTCATGTGGGCGGTCCTGCTGCTCATGCTCCTGGGCGTCGGCGTCTGGAGTGTTTTGAGGATCACGGCTCGGCGCCGGCCGTCGCGCGCGCGATCTCGACGCAGCTGAACCGCCTGTCGATCTGACCTCTCGCCGCTCGACCTCCTGATAGAGACGTACACTCTCGAGCGCAGGAGGTTGCAGATGAAGAAGCTGAGTATCGAGGGCTTGAAGAAGGCGCACGAGGGTCGGTGATTGCGGCGTCGACGACTCTGGGTCATCGCGGCGATACTGATCGCGGTCACCGTCATCGTTGCCGCCCTCCTCGGCGGCCCGTCGCCGCCGCGGCGGATCACGCTGGCGACCGGCCAGCGCGGCGGCTCGTACGACACCTTCGGCGGACTCTACGCGGCCCGCCTCGGACGCGTCGGCCTTCGGACCGAAGTCGTGCGGAGCAGCGGCTCACTCGACAACTTGCAACGACTGCTCCGCGGCGAGGTCGACGTGGCGTTCGCCCAGGGCGGAACATCGTCGCTCGTCGCCGATCCCGAATCCCGCCTGCGCGGAATCGCCGCGCTCTATCTGGAGCCGCTGTGGGTCTTCCATCACGAACGCATCGCGGTGCGCTCGCTGTCGGATCTCGGCGGCCGCCGCGTGTCGGTCGGCCTTCCTGGCAGCGGCACCGAGGCGGTGGCGACGATGCTGCTGCGCGAGCACGGCATCGATCCCGAGAATCCGGCGATCGTGCGACTGGCGAATCCGGCTGCCGAGGAGCAGCTCGAGCGCGGAACGCTGCAGGCGGCGTTCTTCGTGACGTCGTACCGTGATGCGCTGGTGATGGATCTGCTCGGGCGGCCGGACCTCAGGCTTCTCAGCTTCCAGCGCGAGACGGTGTACACCCGAAAATTCCCGGCCTTCACTCCGGTCAAAATCCCCGAAGGGCTACTCGACCTGCGTCGCAACCTGCCCCCGGCCGATACGACGCTCCTGGCTCCGGCCGCGCTGCTCGCGTGCCGGGCCGACCTGCACCCGCGGGTCGTGGAGCAAATCTTGAAGGCCGCTCAGTCCATCCATAGCTCGGGAAGCCTGATCGACCCGCCGCTCCGCTTCCCGACCCGGGACGGCGTCGACCTGCCTCTGCACGAGGCCGCGCAGATCTACCTCACTCAGGGCGAATCATTCCTGTCGCGGACGCTGCCGTACGCGCTGCTGCGTTGGACGCCGCTTCTGCGCGTGCTGCTCGTCTCGCTCATTTTGTGGGTTCCGGCGGTTCGTTTTCTTCCCGCGTTGCTCGGCTGGAGGGTCAACCGTCGCTTCAGCCGGCTCTATGACGCGCTTCGACAGGCCGAGGTGCGCCTCGAGGCCGCGCACGACGCCCACGAGCTGCGAGCGAGGCTCGCCGAGCTCGATCGGCTCGCGCTGGAGGCTCGACCTCTGTGCAACAAGCTGCCCGCGGGACGCCAGCACGATGTCTACAACTGGCGCGTCCACGTCGCGTTCGTGCGCTCGCATGCCGCAGCGCGGCTCGCGGCGCTGGAGGATGAGGCGGCGCAACGTCGGACGTAGGAGAGTCAGGGTCGCGGCTGGCCTCGGAGCGCGATGTGCCGCGCTCCGAGGCGCAGCCGGCTCGTCAGCTTTGGGGTGCGACCAGACGCAGCTCGACCTTTCGGCTCTTCGCGAGTGTGTCCTTGGTCTGCTTCTCGCCGGGCGCGGGTGCGACCTTGCCCATGCCGACGCCGTAAAGTCGACGCAGATCGATGCCCTGGTTGTCCACGAGATATCGCACGACTGCGTCCACGCGCTCGCGCGTCAGCTGATAGTTGTACTGGTCGCTGCCGCGCGGATCCGCGAAGCCTTGAAGCTCGAGGACGGCGTTCGGGTCCGCCTTGAGCGCCTTGGCGATCTCCGCGAGCTCATTGATGGTCTCATCGCGGAGGTCGGTCTTGTTGAAGTCGAAGTACACCACCTTCGTGTCGATCACGGAGAACTTGTTGCGATTCGCGAAGCGCTGGTTGAAGCTCGACTCCGCTTCGCGCTGGGCCGTCGCTGTCGCGGCCGCGTCGCGCTTGGCGTCCGCCGCCATCCCTGCCGCTTCGCCGACGCGAGCATCCAGCGCCGCGGTGCGGCTCGAAGTGTCGCGCAGCTGGGTCTCCTGCGTGTCGACCCTCTGGCTCAGCTTGGACTCCGTCTGGCTTAGCTTGGTCTCCGTCGAGCCAACCTGCTCACGCACGTACTTCTTCGTCGCGCACGCCGAGAGCAGCAAGCTCGTCACGCCACAGACGATGAGCACAGCAAGCAGTCGCTTCATAACGGTGCCTCCTTCGACACCAGCCTGCCACACAGGGCAACTCTGACCGCACGCCGGCCTTGGCGCGCGGCGTCAAGTCGCGTGGCGCTCGACCTCTCGCAGCCGTCGCTCGAGAAAGCGGCGCTCGGCGTCGTTGGTGACCAGCGTCAGCGCGCGAGCGTAGCTCTCGCCGGCGGCCTGCCAGGCACCAAGCCGCCGCAGCAGATCGGCGCGCGCAGCGTGTAGCAAGTAGTAGCGGTCCAGCTCGGGCGCGAGCGCGTCGATCAGGTCCAGCCCCGCGCGTGGACCGTCGACCATCGCGACGGCCGCTGCGCGGTTCAGCGACACGATCGGCGATGGCTGCAGCCGCTCCAACAGGGTGTAGAGCCGCACGATCTGGCGCCAATCGGTGTCTTCGGCGCGCGCCGCCTGGCAGTGCAGCGCCGCGATGGCCGCCTGCAGGGCGAATGGCGCCGGGCCGTCACGCAGCGCCTCCTCGACGAGCGGCAGCGCTTCGGCGATCAGCGCGCGATTCCAGCGGCTGCGATCCTGCTGCTCCAGCAGGACGAGATCGCCTGCCTCATCCAGCCGCGTCTCGCGCCGCGAATCGTGCAGCAGCATCAGCGCCAGCAGCGCGCTGGCCTCCGCGGGCGGCGGGGACATCAGCGCCCGCACCAGACGCGCGAGGCGAATGGCCTCGGCGCAGAGGTCGGTTCTCACGAGCGACTCGCCACGTGTCGCGGCATAGCCTTCGGTGAAGATGAGATAGATGACCGTGAGCACGGCCTCGAGCCGCGCCGGCATATCCGTCGTCTCGGGCACGACGTACGGAATGTGTGCGTCGCGGATCTTCGATTTGGCTCGGACCAGACGCTGAGCCATCGTCGCGGTCGGCACCAGAAACGCGCGGGCGATCTCGTCGGTCCCTAGGCCGCCGAGCGTGCGGAGCGTCAGCGCCACCTGCGCTTCGAGCGCCAGCGCTGGATGACAGCAGGTGAAGATCAGCCGCAGGCGATCGTCGGGAATCTCATTCGGGTCGAACTCCGGCGGCTCGACGATGTCGAGCGATGCGTCCGGGGCGTACTGGTCCATCTTTTCGGCGAAGCGCACGCGGCGGCGGATGCGGTCGATGGCCTTGTGCCGCGCCGTCTGGATGATCCAGGCGCGCGGGAAGTCGGGTACGCCGGAGACGGGCCACTGATCGACGGCGGTTGTAAACGCCTCCTGAGCGGCGTCTTCGGCGACGTCGAAATCGCCCACGAGCCGGATCAGGGTGGCCACGATTCGACCCCAATCGGAGCGATAGACCGCGTCGACCGCCGCGCCGACGTCCGAAACGTGCGCCACGAGAGATAATTTACTGCCGGTGTCGATTGCGGCGCCCGCCGTTAGACCTAATGCTGGGCACGTCGAAAGGAGCGTTCATGACGTACGCGCTGTGGATCGTTCAGGCATTGCTCGCCCTGGTGTTCCTGTTCGCCGGCGGAATGAAGCTGGTGCTGCCGCTGGAGAAGATGGCGGGCCCCATCGAGCTTCCCGGCTGGCTCCTGCGCTTCGTCGGGGTGTGTGAGGTGCTCGGTGCCCTTGGCCTGATCCTGCCGTCGGTATTGCGCATTCGACCGGGGCTGACGCCGCTGGCCGCGTTCGGGCTCGTCATCATCATGATCGGCGCCACGGCGCTCACGCTCAGCGCCGGCGTCGTCGGCGCGGCGGTGATCTCGCTGATCGTCGGCGTGCTGGCGGTGTTCGTCGCGTACGGCCGCTGGCGGCTGGTACCGCTCGGCGGATCGGACGGCTCGCTTCATCCGGCGACGAGAAGGACCTGAGCAATGCGCGTGTCGATTCGGGGCCCCGCCGTTCGACTGATGGATGGAGGGACGCGTGAAATACATGCTCATGATCTGCCGCGATGAGCCGACATGGGAGAAGCTCAGCCTCAGCGAGCGACAGAAGGTCCACCGAGAGATGGTTGACCTCTCGCAAGAGCTCACCGCGCGCGGGCAGTATCTCGGCGGCCTTCCACTGCATCCGTCGTCGTCGGCGACCTGCGTGCGCGTGCGCGACGGCAAGCGCCTCGTCACAGACGGGCCGTTCGCGGAAACCCGCGAGCAACTCGGCGGCTACCTGATCATCGACGTCAAGGATCTGGACGAAGCGCTGGCGATCGCCGCGCGCATTCCCCTGGCTAGAACCAGCACAGTCGAAGTGCGGCCGGTTCGGGAAGGAGACCCGTCGTGAAAATCGTCGCGGCGCTGGCCGTGATCGTCATCGGTCTCGCGGCCTTCGTCGCCGCGCGGCCATCGCACTACCGCGTCGTCCGCACGGTGACCATGGCCGCGCCCGCCTCGATGGTGTTCGCACAGGTCAACGACTTTCATCGATGGGGCGAGTGGAATCCGTGGGCGAAGCTCGATCCGGCGATGAAGCAATCGTTCGAGGGTGCGCCGGCGGGGCCGGGCGCGGTCTACACCTGGGCCGGCAACAAAGAAGTCGGCGAAGGACGAATGACGGTCACCGAGAGCCGCCCCGACGAGCTGGTGCGGATCAGTCTGCAGTTCCTGAAGCCATTCGCCGCGACGAGCACGGCGGAGTTCACGTTCCGGCCGGACGGTGATCGAACCGCCGTGACGTGGAGTATGGTGGGAGAGGCGAATTTCGTCGCGAAGATCTTCCACCTGTTCATCGACATGGACAAGATGATCGGCGGAAACTTCGAGCGTGGACTGACGGACATGAAATCGATCGTGGAAGCGGGAGGAAGCCAACGATGAGCCGGATACGGGTGCTGGTCGGCACGCGCAAGGGCGCGTTCGTTCTAACGTCGGACGGCAAGCGGGAGCGCTGGGACGTGAGCGGCCCGCACTTCGGCGGCTGGGAGATGTATCATCTCAAGGGCTCGCCCGCCGACCCGAATCGGCTCTACGCCTCGCAATCCAGCAGCTGGTTCGGTCAGCTGATCCAGCGCTCGAACGACGGCGGCAAGACGTGGGAGCCGGTCGGCAACAAGTTCGTCTACGACGGCCCCACGGGCACGCATCTCTGGTACGACGGCACGCCGCACCCGTGGGACTTCGCGCG
>Ga0075423_10005465_pt1 | contig 11874 bp, 10 predicted proteins | sample SoiMethybrSBSTD2_FD_80114 | JGI IMG/M metagenome (GOLD analysis project Ga0075423, IMG submission 80114) | Bulk soil microbial communities from a Populus tree surrounding site in Tennessee, USA - Soil MetaG P. TD hybrid SBSTD2 | ecosystem: Environmental > Terrestrial > Soil > Tree plantation...
GCCGAAGTCGTACGTGTTGAAGTAGCGCGCCGACCACTCGAGCGCGTCCTTCACCTGCTTGCCGGTGAGGGAGAGCGTGTACAGGTTGTTCTCGTAGCGGTACACGGAGGCGATGTCGCGCATACGCACCGTGCCCTTGGGGATGCGGGCCCGCGCGTTGTAGACAGCTGCCAGCGACACGTCGGCGCGGCCGGCCGCGAGCTGCGTAGCGTGCAGCAGATCGAGGATGGCGATGTCGCGCAGCGGCTGGCCGGCGGGATCGAAGGCGGCCGTGGCCGTGCCCAGCGGCTGGTCGAGCCAGGCGTGCGTCGCCTGGCGGTAGGGCTCGGCGAGAGCCATGAGTGCCGAGTCGGGCGGTGTGTCGAGGGTGACCGGAACGATGTCGGCGCGCTTGTCGGTGACCTTCCACGGCGCGCCTGCCCGGTCGCGCGCCAAGCGCAGCTCGACCTTGCCCAGGTTCTCGGCCCACGAGCCGTCCTGGGTGAGCAGCGTGCCCTGCACGATGGCCGACGGCACCACGCGGTGCGTGTGGCCCATGATGACGACGTCGACGCCCGGCACCTGGGCCAGGGCGTAGGCCGCGTTCTCGCCGGGCAGCTGATCGGGCGGCTCGCGGTTGGTGCGCAGGTCGCGCTCGAGCCCCTGGTGCGTGAGCACGATCACCGCGTCGCAGCGCTCCTTGCCGCGCAGCACCGGCACCCACTTGCGCGCCGTCTCCACGGCGTCGGCGAAGCGCAGCCCCGGGAACTTGGCCGAGTCGGACCAGCTGGGCACGCCCGGCGTCGTGAGTCCGAGCACGCCGATGCGCACGCCGCGGACGGTGAACACCTTGTAGGGATCGAACGCCGGTGCGGCGCCACGCAGCGTGTTGGCCGAGAGCCAGGGGAAGCGCGCCGCCGTGCGCGCCGCCGCGAGCATCTTCCAGCCGAAGTCGTACTCGTGGTTGCCGACCGCCATGGCGTCGTAGCCGATGGCGTTCATGGCCAGCATCATGGGGTCGGGCCGGTCCGCCATCTGCGTGTGCGCGACGTTCTCGAGCGGCGCGCCCTGGATGCAGTCGCCGGCGTCGAGCAGGAGTGCTGCCGCGTCGGCGGCGCGCGCCCGGCGCACCAGCGTGGCCACGCGCGCCAGGCCGCGAGCCGCCGGCTCCTCCGTGAAGTCGTCCGCGGGCAGCAGGTGGCCGTGCAGATCGGTCGTGTGGAGCACGGTCAACGTCACCTCCTCGGCGTGGGCCGGGAGGGAGGCGAAAAGGAGGATCAGGGAGAGGACGAGCGTTCCGGGTGCCCGCCGCGAGGCGCGGGAGAGGCGATTTGCCACGAGGACTCCTCGAAAACTGTGTGGGTTTGCCGCTCAAGTTACGGAGCGCCTGCGAGCCGGTCAAGCGACGTCGAACCGCTCGGGTCGAGCCGCCGGGTCAAGGCGTCGAAAACTCTGAGGTGCCTTGTCTTGACCGGACCGCCGGACCCACCTAGCCTTGATAACGAGAACCAACCCGGCAGGGCCGTAACCGCGCCAACCCGACGCTTCGGAGGAACCTCATGCGCAAGATCGCTCTCCTTGCTGTTGCCATCGCCGTGACCACGGGCGCGGCCGCCTACGCCTGCGACCACGACAAGGCGTCTTCGGCTTCGGCCTCGACCAGCTGTAGCTCCAAGGCCTCCAACGTCCAGCTCACGTCGTCGGGTGGCGATGGCTGCGCCGCCCACAAGAACGCGTCCGCCGGCTCCGCTTGCTCGGCGCACAAGGGCTCGAACGCCAACGCCGTCGCTTCCGAGTGCAAGGAAGGCGATGTCGCCGACGCCGTGTTCTCCATCGCCGACATCCATGGCGAGTGCTGCGTGAAAGGCGTTCAGTCCGCGTTCTCGAAGGTGAAGGGCGTGCAGTACGTGAACGTCGACGTGGCCCACAAGAAGGCCTATGTCTGCACGCGCGGCGCCAAGCTCGATCGCAAGGCCGCGCTCAAGAGCCTGAAGAACGCCGGCTACGAGACGGCTTCCTACGTCGGCGCCGACAAGAGCTACAAGATGGCGGAGATGACCAGGAAGTCGGCCAGCTAGCGTTCCGCAAGACAGCTGATCCACCCGGGAGAGGCGTTCCGGGGCGAAGGGCGGAGGCGAGAGCCTCCGCCCTGATCGTTTGCCCGCGGCGCGGGCCCGCGCTAGGCTCCGCGCCATGAGCCCCGAGGCTACCCGGCCCTGTCCCGACTGTGGCGCGCCCAACCCTCTCGACGCCGAGACCTGCGCCGAGTGCAACCACCCCATGAACCCGTTCGCGCGGCGCGTCGAGGCGCCGGCCGGTCTACGGCCGCGGCCCGAGCGGCCGGAGGCCCCGACGTCGGGCCTGCCCGGCGCGCCCACGGTGCGCGAGGAGCAGGGCAAGGTCATCCCGCGGCGGCGTCACGGACGCGCCGGGCTCTTCGGCATCGGCAGCGAAGATCGGCCGACGGGCGCGGGCGACGCGCCGGCGTGGATCTGGGCCGCGGTCGGGGCGGTGGCACTCGTCGTGGCGCTGGTCACCGCGATCGGCATCACGGCGGGGCGGCCCAAGGTCACGCTCGAGGGCGGGACCAGCGCGCAGCTCGTCTCGGCCGATTCGCTGGCGCGCATCCTGCGCAAGACGCCCGACGATCCGAAGGCGAACGCCGAGCTCGGCAACTTGTATTACGACACCAAGAACTTCGCCGAGGCGATTCCCTACTACGACCGCGCGCTGGCGCGCGACACGTCGCTCGTGGACGTGGCCGTCGACCGCGCCGTGGCGCACTATCAGGCCGGGCATCCCGATCAGGCGATCGCCCAGCTCGAGAGCTTGATGGTGCGTCATCCGAATCATGGCGTGGCGGCGTTCGACGTCGGCGTGATCTACGAGTTCCAGGGGAAGACGGCCGACGCGGCGCGCGCCTATCGCCTGGCGGTCGAGCGGGCGGCGACGCCCGAGCTCAAGCACGTGGCGGCGATGCGGCTCCAGGCGCTGGAGCATCCCGGGACCATGCCGGGCCCCGTTCCCCCCGGAAATCCCTAGCCTTGCCCGCACGCCCGTCGCGCCCGCGCGATTCCCACTCGCGCTTCCGCCGCTTCCTCGCCGAGCACGGCCTGCGCCTGACCACGGAGCGCCGGCGCCTGCTCGAGATCGTGCTCGACGACGCGCGCGCCGCCGACGCCGACGAGCTGCTGGCGCGCGCCCGCCGCGCCGGGGTCTCGGTGTCGCGCGCCACCGTCTATCGCACGCTCGACCTCCTGGTGAAGAGCGGGCTCGTGCGCCTGGCGCAGCGCCCGCTCGACGGGCGCTCGGCGCGCTACGAGCGGGTGAAGGGCTCGCCGCGTCACGGGCGCCTCGTGTGCCTGGCCTGCGGGCGCATCGAGCGCCTGCCGGGCGACGCCTGGAAGCGCGAGCCCGACGCCTCGTGCGCCCGCGCCGGCTTCACGCCGCAGTATCACTACCTCGAGGTCTTCGGCGTGTGCCGCCGCTGCGCGCGCGCCGCCGGGGGCGGCGACCGCGCGTGAGCCGAGCCCCGCGCCGCAGCGGTCCGGCGCTCCTGCTCGTCCTCTTTACCCTCACCATCTGCGCCGTGATCGGCGCCTTCGCCTGGTGGACGCTGGCGAGCCTCGAGCGCTCGCTCGATCGCGAGCTGGCCACACGGCTCGAGGCCGTCGCCGTGGGGGCCTCGACCGCCATCGAGCCCTCGGAGCTGGTCGACATCCTGGTCGACGGCCCGGAAGGCCTCGCCTACGGCAAGATCTCGCTCGATCTCGAGCTGGTGCGCGAGAGTGCCAAGGCCACCGATCTCTTCCTCGTCGACCGCGACGGCAAGGTGCTGCTCGACCTCACGCGCGAGGCCAACGTGGGCCGGCACTCCCCGCTCTTCGACGCCGAGCGCGTGGCGGCGACGAGCGCGCTGGCCGGCACGCCGGCGGCCACGGGTGTCTACCGCACCGGCGAGTTCCTGGTGAAGACCGGCTTCGCGCCGGTACGCGGGCCCGGCGGCGACGTGCGTGCCGTGCTCGGTGTGGAGGCCGGCGCCGACTTCCTGCGCGTGCTCACCGAGACACGCCGCAACCTGGCTCTCACGCTCGGTCCGGCGCTCGCCGCCGTCTTGCTCTTGAGCGTGCTCTTCGTGCGCCTTAGTCTGGCGCGGCAGCGCTGGGAGCGCGAGCGGGCGCGGGCCGAGAACCTGGCGGCGGTGGGCGAGCTGGCGGCGACCCTGGCGCACGAGGTGCGGAATCCGCTGAGCGTCATCAAGCATTCGGCGGAATTGCTGCGCCGCGACTACAAAGGCGCGGAGCCCGAGCTCTTCGACTACATCGCCCAGGAGTGCGACCGGCTGGCGACCACGGTGCGGCGCACACTCGACTTCGCGCGGCCGCCGCGGCCCGAGGAGCGCTTCGGCGACGCCGAGGAGGCGGCGCGGGCCACGGTGGGGCTGGTCGAGCCCGAGTGCCGCGAGCGCGACGTCACGCTGGCGCTCGAGACGCGCGGCGACGGGCCGTGGCGCGTCCAGCTGGGGCTCGATCAGCTCAAGCAGGCGCTGCTCAACCTGATCAAGAACGCGCTCGACGCGATCGTCGAAGCGCGCGGCGAGGGGCCGGAGGGCTCGCGGCCGGCGAGCGGAGCGCCGGGCCGGCGGGAAGCGCGAATCACGGTGCGCCTCGCGCGCTCGGGCGCGCGCGTGCTGCTCACGGTGGAGGACAACGGACCGGGCATGGAACGGGACACGCTGCGCCGCGCCAAGGATCCGTACTACACGACCCGCGTCCGCGGCTCGGGGCTCGGGCTCGCCATCGTCGATCGATTGAGCCGCGAGTCGGGCGGCGAGCTGCGGCTCGTCTCGGCCCGGGGACGCGGGACGCAGGCGACGCTGGCGCTGCGCGCCGCGCCCGTCGAGGAGAAGAAGGCGTGAGCGGCCTGCGCGTGCTGGTGGTCGACGACGAGGCCCCGCTCGCCGACACGCTATCGCGCTCGCTGCGCGTGCGCGGCTTCGACACCGCGTTCGTCACCTCCGGACGCGAGGCGCTCGAGCGCGTGGCCAAGGAGCCGTTCGACGCCGTGGTCACCGACCTCAAGATGAAGCCGCCGGACGGGCTCGAGGTGCTGCGCGAGATTCGCCGCACGCGCCCCGAGATCGCCGTCATCCTCATGACCGCGTATCCGGACACCAAGCTCGCGGTGCGCGCCATGCAGGACGGGGCCTACGACTTCCTCACCAAGGAAGACGGCGTCGACCTCGACGAGCTGGCGCTGCGGCTCGAGCGCGTGGCGCGCGAGCGCGCCGGCCACGCCGAGCGCGAGGATCTCAAGAAGGAAGTCTCGGCGCTGCGCAAGCTGGCCGCGCCCATCGTCGGCCAGAGCCCGGCGCTCGCCGAAGCGCTGTCGCTGCTCGAGAAGGTGGCGCCGACGCCGTCCACGGTGCTCCTGTGCGGCGAGACCGGCACCGGCAAGGACCTCTTCGCCCGCGCCGTGCACGCGCTCTCGCCGCGTGCCGCGGGGCCGTGGATCAAGGTGAACTGCGGGGCACTGCCCGAGCAGCTCATGGAGAGCGAGCTCTTCGGCCACGAGCGCGGCTCGTTCACCGGGGCGGTGGCGCGCAAGATCGGGCGCTTCGAGCAGGCGCATCGCGGCACCATCTTCCTCGACGAGGTGGGGGAGCTCACGCTGGCGCTCCAGGTGAAGCTCCTGCAGGCGCTCGAGGAGAAATCGTTCGTGCGCGTGGGCGGTAGCGAGACGCTGACGGTCGACGCCCGCGTCGTCGCCGCGACCAATCGCGACCTGGCGGCCGAAGTGGCCAAGGGGGCGTTTCGCGAGGATCTGTTCTTCCGTCTGAACGTGTTCCCGATCCGCCTGCCGGCGCTGCGCGAGCGCCCGGGCGACGTGCCGCCGCTCGTGGCTCACTTCCTGGCCCGCGCCGGCGCGCCGCCCGACAAGCTCACGCCCGAGGCCGCCCAGGCGCTCGCGTCCTACGCTTTCCCCGGCAACGTGCGCGAGCTCGAGCACATCCTCGAGCGCGCGCTCATCATCGCCGGCGCCGACCCCGTGACGGCACAGCATTTCGACCTGAGCGACCGGCGGCCGCGCGCCGCGAGCTTCTCCGTGCCCGAGATCCCGCCCGAGGGGCTGTCGCTCGAAACGCTCGAGCGCGAGCTCATCCTGCAGGCGCTCGAGAAGGCGGCGGGCAACAAGAGCCGCGCCGCGAGGCTCCTCGGGCTCACGCGGCGGACGCTCTACTCGCGCATGGAGAAGCACGGGCTGCGGCAGCCGTCGGCGGGCGAAGCCGACGGCGACGAGGCGGAGGAGGGCGAAGGCGCATGAAGTTCCTCGGCGGTTTCACCGAGAACCTGGGCCTCAAGTTCATGGCGCTGCTGCTCGCCGTGGCCCTCTACTTCCACGTCGTGACCGAGCAGCCGGTGGAGCAGGTGCTCTACTTCCCGGTGCAGGTCGAGGGCTTGGCCGATTCGCTGGCCATGCATACGCCGCCGCCGCAGACGCTCGGCGTCAAGGTGCGCGGCACCGGCAAGCAGATCCTGCGCCTGCGCATCGTGCGCCCGGCGGTGACGCTCGATCTCTCGGGCGTGGCCGCGGGACAGTTCCAGCGCACCATGACCTCCGCGGATTTCCAGGGCGTGACCGACGAGGGCGTGGAGGTGACCGGTCCGTCGATCCCGGCCCGCGTGCAGCTCACGCTCGAGCCGCGCGCCGAGGCCGAGGTTCCGGTGGCGGTGCGTCTGCGCGGCGAGCCGGCCCGCGGCTTCTTCATCGAGGACGCGCCCACGACCCAGCCCGAGCGCGTGCGCGTGTCGGGCCCGCGCTCGTGGGTGCACGCGCGCGACAGCGTCGAGACCGAGGTCGTGTCGGTGGCCGGCAAGCGCGGGGACATCGAGACCGTGGTACCGCTCGTGCCGCCGCCCACGTGGGCGACGGCCATGCCGGGGAGCGTGCTCGTCACCATCCCGATCGGCTCGGAGATCGGCGGCTCCCGCGACCTGGAGATCGACGTCGTGGGACTGCGAGCCGGATTCCGGGCGCGCCCGGATCCGCGCTCGGTGCGCGTGTCCTGGACGGCCTCGCGCGAGTCGCCGGGCGATCCGTCGAAGGGAGGTCTCACGGCGGTCGTGGACGCCGGCAACCGGGGGCGGGGCCGCTACCGCCTGAAGGTGGTGATCCGCGGCGACGCCGCCGCGCGCGTGCGCCACGTCGAGCCCGACAGCGTCTCGCTCGTCATTCCCTGAAAAGGAGCCGGCCCGGACAGGCTGCGGTCCGGGCCGGAAAGGGGGAGCGGGGCGACCTCGAGGTGGGTTGGTCTGGTGTGGTCGTGACTGTTGGTGAACTCGTGGCCACCCGCGCGCCGCCGGTCCTCACCGCAAGGCGTGTGCCATTTGGCGGTTCGCCGCATCCAAGGTGTTGGCGCCGCTCCTCCCACGCCCAGAGGGCGCCGACGACGCCGGACGCACCGCGGAGCGCGCAAAACGCACGCTTCTCGGGGGCTCGCCGGGGTCTCCAAGACGCGGCCGGAAAAGCCGTTGACACCGTGTGACGCGGTTTCCTAGGATGTTCGCAGCGCTCCGGTGGGCGCTTCTCCCAAACCTCACGTCTGCTTCTCGTACCCGAGACAACGGTAGCGCGGAGTCACACGACCGCCGGGCGTGTTTCCCCAAGAGGGACATCGTACGCCTCACACACGCCGAACCCCCCGACGCGGGCGGCCACGGCCTATCACCCAGCGAACCCAGCGTTCATGAACAGCATGGGCGCACTGTAGGTCGAGGCCGACGCGTACGGCCCAGGCGGGCCCCGCTCCCGCCGTAGGAGCAAACCCCATGGATTTGATGGAACTGAAAGCGAAGACCATCTCCGAGCTCCTGAGCATCGCTCAGGAAGTCGATCTGCAAGGCACGAGCGGCCTGCGGAAACAGGAGCTGATCTTCAAGATTCTGGAAGCGCAGACCGAGAAGAACGGGCTCATCTTCGCCGAGGGCGTCCTCGAGATCCTGCCCGAGGGCTACGGCTTCCTGCGCTCGCCCGACTACAACTACCTGCCCGGCCCCGACGACATCTACGTGTCGCCGAGCCAGATCAAGCGCTTCGACCTGCGCACCGGCGACACCATCTCGGGCCAGGTCCGTCCGCCCAAGGAGGGCGAGCGCTACTTCGCGCTCCTGCGCGTCGAGGCGGTCAACTTCGAGTCGCCGGAGGCGGCCAAAGAGAAGATCCTCTTCGACAACCTGACGCCGCTCTACGCCCAGGAGAAGTTCAACCTGGAGGCCAAGAACCTCGACATCCCGACGCGCATCATCGATCTGCTGGCGCCCATCGGGAAGGGACAGCGCGGTCTGATCGTATCGCCGCCGCGCGCCGGCAAGACGATCCTCCTGCAGAAGATCGCCAACGCGATCACCGAGAACCACCCCGAGGTCGTGCTCATCGTGCTGCTCATCGACGAGCGCCCCGAGGAAGTGACCGACATGAAGCGCTCGGTGAAGGGCGAGGTGGTGTCGTCCACCTTCGACGAGCCGGCGGAGCGCCACGTGCAGGTCGCCGACATGGTGATCGAGAAGGCCAAGCGTCTGGTCGAGCACAAGAAGGACGTCATCATCCTGCTCGACTCGATCACCCGTCTGGCGCGCGCCCACAACACGGTCGTGCCGCACTCGGGCAAGATCCTCTCGGGAGGTGTCGACGCCAATGCGCTGCAGCGCCCCAAGCGCTTCTTCGGGGCCGCGCGCAACGTCGAGGAGGGCGGCTCGCTGACCATCGTGGCCACCGCCCTCATCGAGACCGGATCGCGCATGGACGAGGTGATCTTCGAGGAGTTCAAGGGCACCGGTAACATGGAGCTCGTGCTCGATCGCAAGATCGCCGACAAGCGCATCTTCCCGGCCATCGACATCAACCGCTCGGGCACCCGCAAGGAAGAGCTGTTGCTCAAGGGTGATACGCTGCAACGGGTTTGGATCCTTCGCAAATTCTTGAACGAGCTGAACCCGGTCGAAGCGATCGAGTTCCTCATCACAAAGATCGGCGACTCGAAGAGCAACAAGAAGTTCCTGGAGTCGATGAACCAGTAGCCGGGCGGAGCGCGCGGAGCCCGGGACGCGAGCGTCGCGATCCCGCCGCGGAACGCCGCCGGTCGAGGAGAATGCCGTGAAGAAGAGTACCCATCCCGCGTACGGTCCGTCGAAGATCATCTGCGTGTGCGGCAACGTCATCGAAACCCGCTCGACGGTGAAGGACTTCCACGTCGAGATCTGCTCCGCTTGCCATCCGTTCTTCACCGGCAAGCAGAAGCTCCTGGATACCGCGGGACGCGTCGAGCGCTTCCGCCGTAAGTACGGGAAGAGCGCTGCGGCTGCCGAGACCGAGACCGAAGCGGCCAAGGCCTAGCGACACTCGCGCACAGAACGGGGCGTGCCATCTTCGGATGGCCGCCCCTTCGTGTTTCCGGAGACCCTTTTGAAGGACGCCCTGGCACAAGCCGAGAAGCGCTTCGAGGAGCTGACCCAGCTGCTCTCCGAGTCGGCGACGCTGTCCGATCCGGCCAAGCTGCGCACCGTGGCCAAGGAGAGAGCACAGCTCGAGCCCGTGGCCCGGGGCGTGGCCGAGTTCCGCAAGCTCGAGGCCCAGATCGCCGACGACGAGGAGGCGGAGAAGTCGGGCGACGCCGAGCTGGCGGAGATGGCGCGCGCCGAGCTGCCCGAGCTGCGGGAGCGCCGCGAGACGCTGCGCGCCCGGCTGCAGAAGCTGCTCCTGCCGCGCGATCCCAACGACGATCGCAACGTGGTGCTCGAGATCCGCGCCGGCACCGGCGGGGAGGAGGCGGCGCTGTTCGCGGGCGAGGTGTTCCGCATGTACCAGCGCTACGCCGAGCGCCAGGGCTGGAAGGTGGAGGTGCTGTCGTCGAGCCCTTCGGATCTCGGCGGGTTCAAGGAGATCGTGGCCTCGGTCGAAGGCGACGGTGCTTACGCCAAGCTCAAGTTCGAGTCGGGCGTCCACCGCGTGCAGCGCGTGCCCGCCACCGAGGCGCAGGGGCGCATCCACACCTCGGCGGTGACCGTGGCCGTGCTGCCCGAGGCCGAGGACGTGGACGTGGTGATCAAGCCCGAGGAGCTGGTGGTCGACGTGTACCGCTCGAGCGGCCCGGGTGGCCAGGGCGTCAACACGACCGACTCGGCGGTGCGCATCCATCACCTGCCCACGGGGCTCATCGTCACCTGTCAGGACGAGCGCTCGCAAATCAAGAACCGCGCCAAGGCAATGAAGGTGCTGCGCGCGCGCTTGCTCGATCAGAAGCAGCGCGCGGAAGAGGAAGCACGCGCCAAGATGCGCAAGGCGCAGGTCTCGACCGGCGACCGCTCGGCCAAGATCCGCACCTACAACTTTCCCCAGAGCCGCCTCACCGACCATCGCATCGGGCTCACCGTGCACCAGCTGCCGTCGATCCTGGACGGCGACCTCGAGGACGTGGTGGACGCGCTCGTCGAAGCCGACGCGGCCGAGAAGCTCAAGGGCGGCGTGGGGCTGGGAGCGGGCGCGGCGGAGTAAAGGTTGTCCTTCCCCCACTCACGGGGAGACAATGCGAGTACCTGCTTTGAAGCGCAGCCCCGATCCATCCGCTTTCGTCAGGGGGGACTTCCCATGACCCAGCAAACCATGACCGAGATCGATTCCTACCGGAACACCTTCGAGAACGAGTATCAGACGACGCGCAAGCTGCTGCACGCCTATCCGGGGGCCAAGGCCGACATGAAGCCGGCCGAGAAGATGAAGTCGGCGAAGGAGCTGGCGTGGATGCTGGCGCTCAATCAGATGGTGGTTACGCCGGCGCTCGAGATGGAGAAGCTCGACGGCAGCGGTCTTCCCAAGCCGGTGGAGAAGTGGGAAGAGATCCTTGCCACGTTCGACAAGGCGCACAAGGACACGAACGCGCGGCTTGCCCGGATCACCGATCAGGAGTGGAACGGTACGCTGCAACTCCCCACGGGGCCCAAGCAGATGGGGACCATGCGCCGCGGCGACGCCCTTTGGTTCTTCCTTCACGACACGATCCATCACCGCGGTCAGTTCTCCACGTACCTGCGGCTCGCCGGCGCCAAGGTGCCTTCGATCTACGGACCGAGCGCGGACGAACCCTGGGCCTAGCTCGCTGACCGTCCGGGAAACGTTGGCCGGCGTGGCCGGCGAGCTGGGCCGCGCCGGGATCGAGTCCACGCGGGCCGAGGCGGAGATTCTCGTCTCGGCCGTTCTCGGCCTCCTGGACGAGCCGCGGGTGGCTCTCCTCGCGGCCGGCGATCGCGAGCTGTCGACCGCCCAAGCCCGCACGCTCGCCTCGCTCCTCCTGCGGCGGATTTCTGGTGAGCCGGTCCAATATGTCGTGCGCCGGGCCTGGTTTCGGGACCTCGTTCTCGAAGTCGGGCCCGGCGTTCTGATTCCCCGTCCCGAGACCGAGCACTTGGCGGGGGAGGTGATCGCCTGGATCGGCGGACGGGCGGCGCACGTGCTCGACGTGGGCACGGGTTCGGGCGCCATTGCGCTCGCCGTGGCCGCCGAGTCGCCCTCAGCGCGGGTCGTCGGCGCCGACATCTCCCCCGAGGCATTGCGAATCGCCCGGCGCAACCGTGACCGCGTCGAGGCGAAGTACCCCGGCACTGCTTCTCGCGTGGCGCTCGTGGCCGGCGACGGCTTCGGCACCCTGCGTGGAGTCTTCGACGTCGTGGTCAGCAATCCACCCTATGTGAGCGAGGCCGACGCCGCCTCGCTGCCCCGGGAAGTCCGCGATCACGAGCCTTCCGTGGCCCTGTTCGCCTCCGACCGCGGGCTCTCCGTGATCGATCGGCTGGTCCGTGAGGCGCCGGGGCACCTGGCGGCCGGCGGCCTGCTCGCGCTCGA
>Ga0075423_10005466_pt1 | contig 11874 bp, 8 predicted proteins | sample SoiMethybrSBSTD2_FD_80114 | JGI IMG/M metagenome (GOLD analysis project Ga0075423, IMG submission 80114) | Bulk soil microbial communities from a Populus tree surrounding site in Tennessee, USA - Soil MetaG P. TD hybrid SBSTD2 | ecosystem: Environmental > Terrestrial > Soil > Tree plantation...
CGAGCGTACGATCACCACATCCGTTCCGGCATGTTCGGTCATCGAACCGGCGCGGGCCAGCGCTTCGATCAACGTCATCGATCCGGTGAACTGCAGACTACCTGGCTGCTTCACTTCACCCATCACGAAGATCTGCTGGCTGCGGTACTGGTCAACGGTGACGTTGACCTGCGGGTCGTTGACAAACCCGGCGGCCAGACGTTGTCGCACCGTGTCCTCGATCGCTCGGACGCTCAATCCGCCAGCCGGCACGCGGCCGAGCAAGGGGAACGCGATTGATCCGTCGGCCTCGACGACAAATTTGCCTGACAGCTGCGGCTGGTTGTACACCGTGACGAGGAGCACATCATTCGGCCCGACCGTATACAGACGGGGGTCGGGAGGAGCAGGAGCGACCTGCAGCGCCGTCAAGACGAGAAGAGTCAGCACCGTTCTGCCTTCAGTTGTCCGCTGTTCCTTTTACGGCGGAGCCACGCCAAGCGGATTAGAACTCGTAGCTCACCGACGAAGCAACCCGCGTCGCCTCGTAGTCCCGGTTCACGGTGAAGTCCGACGTTCGCGTCTCCCGCGAAGCCTCGATCCCCACACGCGCCCCGAGGATGTAATACCCGATTCCCATGCGGTAGCTCAGGACCCTTTCCGATCGAGACGACAGGGGGCCGTTTGGGATCCCGAGACCGTACTGCAATCTGTATCGACCCACCGCTCCGCCAACGTCCCAGGCGTTCCCCACTCGGTGGCTCACTCCCAGTTCCGCGCCAGTCGGAAGGTAGTCTCGCTGATCCGCTCGATAGGAATACGACAGGTCGCGCTGACCAGTGAGCGTAAACCGTGTTCGTCCGAGCAGCGTGTAAGCGAGATCGAAGCGCGTCACCGCTGTTCGAAACGCCGGAGCGTTTCCGTCCAAGAACGTCCGTTTGCGGAAACCAAACCGGGCGCGGCCGCTCACCAGCGCAAGCGGTCGAAACTCGATAACGGACGCGACGAGAATACCGTCAGAATCCCGCTCGGTAGCGACTTCGAATTCGGTTCGGTCCTTCTCGAAATCTGCTCCTATGGTCGTGAAAGGCGTCAAGGAATAGCGAACCTCGACACCGTTGATCCACGCCGTCGCCCCGAGATATTGCGCGAGGTCGCTGCCGAGGTAACTCGTGTCGCCCTTGTAGTCGACTCGCGAGCGTCGCCTCGAGACGCCAATGGATGTCTTTCCTGAGAGCCGCAGGTCAACGCCGGCGATCCAACCCGAATCCACTTGCCTCACGGGAAGGTCGATTTCGAAATTCCGCCGGTGACGCGTGTTCGTCCAATTGCCTCCGACATAGGGCGTCAGTTGGCCGAGCGGAAGTTCAACCCGCCCATCGGTGAGTACGTCGACGGAGTTGATCTGATCGACTCTCCTGAATTTGATGAAGTCCACCTCGCCCTGGCCGCTGAGCCTCAGGCGTGACGCTCGGAGCGTGCCCCGAGCAGCAGGACTTATCGTCGTAGTGAAATCGGCGATCGGCGCGTCAGCCTCATTTACTCGGAAGATATTGTCGTCCCATCCTCCCGTCACCCGGATAGTGGGCGACAGACTGGACTGCGCGGCTGTGCTGTCCGGGCGGTCTGTTTGGCCAAACACTGGGATCGACGCAATTACAGAAATGCAAGTCGCCAGCGCCGCTGTGAAGGTCCTGTTCACCTTACGTGCATATCTCCCTCGCGCCAACGTCAACTTGGCTCACCGACACCTTACTGCAACAGGGCACATCGGTGTCAAAATTAGATCTGATGAAAGGGGTCGGCAACGTCAGCAGGCCGGCCTGTGATTGGTGCTCCACCTTGCACCTGTCTTTCGGTTTCATCTAAGCTGCTTGATTCACGGAGAGGCTCCCCTGATGCGCACGACCGATCGACCCGCGTCCCCCGATTCGGGTGCCGGTGTGTACGACAAGTCTGCAACTGACTTTCTTCATCTTCGCGATTACTTTCGAATCGTCTACCGCCGCCGCTGGATCGTCATAGTGATGCTGGCGGTGGGAATGCTGTGCGGCATGCTCGTCAACTGGATGACGAAGCCGGTCTATGAAGCCCAGGCGACGATCCAGATGGATATGGATCTGAACGTTCTGGGTGTCGATCGTCCATTGGTACCACTGGACCAGCGGGATTGGATGAGGAATTTCTCCCGACTCAGTTGGGCATCCTGGAAAGCCGTAACCTCGCCCGTTTGGCGCATGACGATCTGACACACACCGATCGCTCGAAATCGGACGGCAACAATCTCGCGATTGCATCGAATGCGCCCTCTGTCTCCGAGTCTCCCGCCTCGGGCACAACGCGGGTACCTACTGTCGACGAGATTGCGAAGGGGCGAACAATTTCCCTGGTCAAAGATAGCCGTCTCGTCAATGTTGGTTTCCGCTCCACTGATCCAGCGTTGTCCGCCCAGGTCGCAAACGCTCTCGCGCGTGCGTATCTGCAGCAGAACTCCGAGTTCAGATCCAGAACGACCGGCGATGCATCTGATTGGCTCTCGAAACAGGTCGGCGAGTTACGCAAGCTCGTCGAAGAAAGCGAGACCGCGCTGCAGCGCTATCGGACACAGCATGGTGCCGACGCGTTGATGACCGACAGATTGGGTACGGAGCAGCAGAACGTTGTCGTCCAGAAACTGGCGGCACTGCAGGCCGCGGAAACGAAGGCGAGGACCGAAACGATTGAAAAGACGGCGCAGTACAACCAACTCGCGGCCGCCAAAGCCAATCGGGAACCGCTCGACACGGTGCCAGCGATTGCGTCCAACCCTTACATTCAAGGATTAAAGGGAGAGCTGGCTACGCAGCAACGTCAGCTGACGCAGGCGTCGAAGGAGCTTGGCGAGCGTCATCCCGACATCATCAAACTGAAGGGAGCCGTTGAGAACGCCGAACGGAAGCTCCAGACAGAAATCTCCAATGCGGCCCGTGCGATTGAAAACGATTTCGAGGCCGCGAAGTCGCGTGAGCGTCAGTTGGTTGCCGATCTGGCGCGGCAGAAGCTGGAAGTGCAGAGTCTGAACGGAAAGGCAGTCGAATACACGGCACTCGAGCGCGAGGCCACTTCCAACCGTGAGGTCCTCGACAGGCTGCTTCAGCGCTCACGGGAAACCGCGCTGACACGCGAGCTTCAACCGACGAACATCAGAGTCCTGGATTGGGCGGACACTCCAGTGTTCCCGATCCTGCCGCGCAAAGCGCGCAACGTGGTGATTGGGCTCTTTGGGAGCGGAGGCCTGGCACTGGCACTGATTCTCCTGCTCGAGGCCTTCAATACGCGGCTCACGTCTCCGGAAGATGTGAGGCAGCATTTGCGGATTCGGGTTCTGGGTGTGGTGCCGCGCGTCAAACCGCAGAACGGCCGGGCATCGCCGCTTCTGGGAAATGAAGTACCTGGTCAGTTCGCTGAAATGCTGCGAGGAGTTCGAACGAACCTCGTATTGGCTCCGGAACTCGGGGCAGGGCACACGCTTCTCGTGACCAGCTCAGAACCTTCTGAGGGCAAGACAACGTCAGCGGCGAACATCGCCGTGTCGCTTGCCCGACTGAGGCAGCGTGTGCTTCTGATCGATGCCGATCTGCGGAAACCGCGGCTGCACGAAATGTTCGGGGAAGATCAGAAGCCTGGACTGGCCGACGTGTTGTCCGGGAAGACCTCGAGCCGCGATTTTCGCAAGACGAAGGTCTCCGGGCTCTGGCTGATGCCGGCTGGGACCCCGTTAAGAAATCCCGCCGACCTGCTTGGTTCCCCCCGTTTCAGCAAACTGATCGAGGAGCTCCGAGCGCACTTCGACTGGATCGTGCTCGATTCCCCGCCGGTACTTGCAGTCGCGGACCCCTGTATGATTGCCCGAGTGGCGTCGGGCGTGCTGTTGGTGCTGGATTGCGGTCGGACGTCTCGAGACGTAGCGGCTGCCGCGGTCCAACGGCTCGAAGCAGTGAGCGCCCCCATTCTTGGTGCGATGCTGAACCGGGTCGTGCTCGACGGGCGAGGCGAGTCGTATCTTCCGTACTATCATCGGAGCTACCAGGCGTACTACCCGCAGGATGAGAACAACCTCCTTCCATCCGAGCTCCCTCCCGCAGTTTCGGAATAGCAACTCGGCGGGCGCGGTTTGCTTGCGCCCGCTCCCTCCCGGGAAAGCACAGCGAGGATTCATGAATCGACGCGAAAAGCGTCATCCGGATTTCATGATTCGTGCGTGTTGAATCGCGGGAAATCCTTGGAAATGCTGATTTCAACGGATTTCTGGTTGGTACAGGGCATGGTCTCTTCACCAGCTCGACCGATCGAGTTGCCTTGAAGGGAAGAAATCTGATGCACACCGTGTCGCACGCTTGCTCCAGGCGCAACGCGCGTCCGAATTGTTGGCGAGCCGGCCACTCGCTGGTGGTGAATGCGACCATCATCGTCGCAGTTCTAGGATCAATGGCCGTCGTCGCCGTGGATCTGTCCGCACAATCCGCTTCTTCACCGAAGAATGTGCGACTGATTGCAGGCAGCCCCGTTCTCAACTCGCTATCCATCAGCGGGCCGACATCAGTGACCGTTGGCCAGACGGCCCAATATATGGTCCAGGCGACGGACGCGAGCGGCGGCACAGTCGGCGTAGGTGCGGTGTGGTCAACCTCGAATAGCGGCCTCGCGACCATCACCCAGTCTGGAGTGCTGACGGCGGTTGCTACCGGCACAGTCACGGTTCAAGCCACATTTCAGGGTCTGACTGCGCAATTCTCAACGACGCTCGCGTCAACCACCTCGTCGTCGACATATGGCCCGCAGCGCACGATTACGTGCCCCTCCGGCGCGATCGACATCTGGCCTGGTCAGTCCATCCAGAGCGCCGTCAACGGCTATGCGGGCGCGACGACGTTCTGTCTGCGGGCGGGGGTGCATAGTCTGACCAGCTCCATTACCCCCAAGACGGGCAATACCTTCGTCGGCGAGTACGGCGCCATCCTCGACGGCAGCAGTTGGTCGAGCACCGACTCGACGCAGGCGGCGTTCCGCGCGCACAACCAGGATATCGACTACGTGACGATCCGGAATCTCGTCATCCGCAAGATGCCGCAGAAGGGCATTCATGCGTTCTACTGGCTGACGCCGGACCACTGGACCATCGAATACAACGAGATTGCGGAGAACAAGACCGGCATCCTGTTCCCGGACCACTCCGTGATCCGGAACAACTACATCCATCACAACTTTGACGATCCGTCAGCGAGCGACCCCGGACGCCGTGGCGGCGCTTATGTCGGGTATTACGCCAGTAACACGACCATCGAGAACAATGAGATTGCCTATAACGGCAAAGAATCGAAGGTGATGGAATCGCAATACGTGACGTTCCGCAACAACTTCGTCCATCACAACCAGGCCGATGGCATCTGGTACGACGGCGGCAATCCGAACGCGCTCGTCGAAGGCAATCGCGTCGAAGATAACGCCCGCAACGGGATCTTCTACGAGGCGAGCAACGGCAGCATCATCCGGAACAACACGATCCGCCGCAGCGGGGACACCGGCGTGTTCATCTCGACGTCGCAAAACGCCGACATCTACGGCAACACGCTCGAGAGCAATTTCCGCGCGATCACTTACTTCGTCAACTGCGGCGGAATGGTCGGTCGCGACATCGACCTGCAAAACAACTCGGCGCACGACAACACCATCCGCGTCGGGACGCAGAGCGGCGCGTTTGCCACCGGCATGAGCTATACGGGAGACTGCACGGCGACGCAGGTGACCACGTATCACAGTGGCGCGAAGAACCTGCGGTTCTCGCACAACACGTATTACGTGCCTGATGTTAACGGCTGGTGGTGGCTCTGGAATGGCATGAAGCAATGGGTCCAGTGGCAGGGCGTACCCCAGGACACCGACGGAACAGTTTCCCGATAGTTTGCTGCCAGCTGGCGTCGCTATTTGTTCTGTCCGATCGCGATTGCCAGCTGGCGACATGTCTCGTCGACTTGGTCGACGGTCATCGTCGGGAACAGCGGAAGCGTGATGGCGCGTGATGCGAAAGCCTGACATCGATCGATCCCACCGGCGGCAAAGCGGTGGAATGTGTCGAAGCCGGGTACGCACGGATAGTGCAAGCTGGTCTGGATGCCAACGTCCCTCAAGTGTGTCACCACGCATTCGCGAGTGTTGGTGTCGGGTGCGACCACCACACTCAGATGACATGCACTGTCACCCGGATAGTTTGCGAAGGGTATGATCCATCCGTCCAGAGCAGACAGAGCCTTGTGATAGATCGCAACGACCTGACGCCGCCGCGCGTTGTTGTCAGCTAACTTGCGCAATTGGCACCGTCCCAGAGCAGCGTGCAGCTCGTCGAGGCGGTAGTTGTAGCCATGCGCCACGACGTCGTAGCCAATGGCATGCCCGCGGTGCCGATCCCACGTAAGACTCGTCATGCCGTGCGATCGCAGCAGACGGATACGCTCCGCGAGATCGCCACGGTTGGTGACAACGAGGCCACCTTCTCCCATCGCCATGTTCTTGTTACTGAAGAAGGAGAAGCAGCCGATGTCGCCGACGGTACCGGCCTTGGCGCCGTGCGGCGGCCGCTGGCTCGGATCGAGGTAACGGGCACCCACCGCATGGCACGCGTCCTCGACGAGCGCCAGACGATGGCGCGCACAGAGCTCGGTGAGCTGAGCCAGCCTTCCAGGATAGCCAGCGTAGTGCATGACCACGACAGCCCTGGTCTGCGGCGAGATCAGCCGCTCGACGGCCTCGGGATCGATCGTCGGTTCGTCGAGGCTGACGATGTCGGCAAAAACGGGCGTGGCCCCGGCTGCCACCGTGGTATTCGCAGCGGCGACGAAATTGATGGCGGGCTGGATAATCTCGTCTCCAGCGCCGATCCCGAGAGCCAGGTAGGCAAGGTGGAGCGCCGCAGTCCCGCTCGAGACAGCGAAGGCGTGTTTGACGCCGAGGAAGTCCGACATTTCGGACTCGAACGCCCGAACCTCAGGCCCCATGGACAGCCACTTGCTGCGAAGCACTCGCAGCACGGCGGCTTCCTCTTCCGGGCCGTAGTCGAGATCAGACAGAGGAATCGGCGTCGCCGGCAAATTCAAACCTGTCCTTGTGTGCCTCGAGCATCTCCTGCGCGCGCTCGTAATCGTCGGAACGTCCGATATCGAGCCACAGACAGTCGGTCACATACGCACGCACCCGTTCGCCGTTCGCGAGCAGCCGAAGCACGAGATCCGGAAAGTCCAGGTACTCGCCGGGTACGATGTAACGCAACACCGAGGGTTCATACACGTACACGCCCATGCTGACGTCGTAAAAGTGCTCGGGCTTCTCGACGTAATCGGTGATCTGGCCGCCGTCGTCGAATTTGAGCACACCGAAGTCGATCTTGACGTTGCGTCGCCGCGTCGCGATCGTCAACGCGGCCCCGTGTTCGCGGTGAAACCTGACCAGGTTGTTGAAGTTCAGATCTGTGAGCAGATCACCGTTCATCACGAGAAAGGTGTCGTTGAGCCCTTCGACGAGCGCGAGGGAGCCTGCCGTTCCGCTCGGCTGTTCTTCGAGCACGTAGGTCAGGTTTAACTTCGTGAGTAACCGCTGCCGGTGCTGGAAATACGCTTGCACCAGTTCTGCAAGGTATCCGAGGCTGAGCGTCACGTCATAGATCCCATGGCGCAGCAGGCTCTTGATCAGGAGTTCGACCACTGGTGTATCTCCCACAGGCACCAGCGGTTTCGGAAAGCTCGCGGTGAAAGGCCGGAGGCGGGTTCCACGGCCTCCAGCCAAAATTATGGCACGCATGCGGGCGGCTCTGGCGGGGCCATCACTTTGGTCAGAGAGACCTCGCTGACGTTGGAAAACGCGGGATCCTCAACGCTGCCGAGCACTCCGGATTCGATCAGCCGCGCGACCTCCTCGATGCCATCACTGACGCGACGCATCGGCGTAAAAGACAAGGTCGAGCGGATGCGCTCGAACGACACCTTGTAGTCGCGCGGATCGTCGGCCACCGACACGAACTCGACCGCCGCGGCGGGGACGCGCCGGCCAATCATCTCGACCAGGTCCATCTTGCGATAGTTCTCGTCCGTGTGCCCCACGTTGAATACATGACTCCGCACCAGATCGACAGGCGCGTTCAGCACCGTTGCGATCGCGCCTGCCGCGTCGCGAACATGCACGTAGGGTCGCCAGAAGCGCTCGCCATAGACAACCAGTCGCCGATGCACGAGCATCTCCATCACGAACTGGTTGACAGTCAGATCGAAGCGCATCCGCGGCGACACGCCGAACAGCGTGGCGAAACGCAGAACGGTCGCCGCCATCGTTGACGTACGTCGTGCGAGCAACTCGCGCTCGACCGCGACCTTCGTTGCCGCATACAACGACAAGGGCCGCAGTTCATGCTCCTCGCTCGCCAGCACGGACGTGTCGGCCATCCGGCCGTAGTTGCTGCACGTCGACGCAAAGACGAACCGGCTCACGCCGGCGGTATCCGCGGATCGAATGAGCTGCAGCGATGCATGCTCGTTGATGGCGCGAGCGGCCTCCGGATCGCGGGCGCAGGCGGGATCTCCGACGATGGCAGCGAGGTGAACGACCGCATCGACCTGTTCGACGGCGCGCTCAACTGCGCTGCGGTCCCGCACGTCGCCAACCATGAGGTCAAGTCGTGGATGGCCGAACAGTGCGAGAAGCGACCTGCCTCCATACTTCAGGTTGTCGAGAACTCGAACCTGGTGCCCTTGCTCGATGAGCGACAGTGAAAGAACGGCGCCGAGATATCCAGCGCCTCCCGTAACGAGAACCTTCATTGACCCTCTCGATTGCCGCGAGAAGCAACCCGCCGCTCAGGATCGCGGCGTCATGGTGTGCCGGACCCGCAGCGTATACAGATGAAACCGCCCGGGGGCGATGCGGCAATCACCGCGATACCCGATCACATATTTGTGACGGGGTTATGACAGCCAAAGAACTGCCGGCATTCTAGCCTAAGGAGAAGGCTGGCGTGAGTCCGGTCTCGGCCAGCACTCGAGCGCCGAGTGGCAGAGGTGCAGTCATGTGAGGTAACGAGAAACGTCACTCCGCCCGCTGCTTCAGCTCGACGACAACGGATGATCGGGATCGGCGACCGTTAAGATTCGATACTCCGACCCATTTGCCTCTCCAGGCACGCCTTGTGAAAAGGTGCCGACGCAGGCGTTGGTGGTTCGGACCGCTGTGAGACGATTCCCGTCAGCTGCGTCACCTGACCACTCAGGTCGGCGCCGTAGGCCAGAGGGTCATACCACCACGGGTCGCCTTCAATGGGTTCGTTGCAGTCCAAACAGCGAAAGGCCATAGCAGTCACCCCACGTTCGTCGGGGTCGTGATGAGGACCCATCGTTCCCGGGTGAACTAAGCCAACGAGAGAGAATCGAGCTTGCGGCCCATTCGCTGCACCAGGCACGCCTTGTGAAATGGCCCGGATACGGACGTTGGTGGATACGGATTGTCCCAGCCGGCTCCTGTCGCCCGAGGCACCTGCGGACTATCGTTTCTCGCCAGCGCCGAAGGGTCATACCACCACAACTCTTCTTCAATGGGCATGCTGCAGTCGAGGCATCGGGATGACATAGCCTTGGCAGTTTGCCGCGACGATCTCGATCGAAGCAATAACGCGTTTCCACTATTGCAAGTCTCCAAACTCGTAAGCAGGAACCGAAGCTGTGCGCGTTCATCGGGCAAAGTCCGCTTGCCCACAGACACCCGTCTGGACCGATCCGGGCCAACCCCCGCTATAGATTTTCGAATGCCGGGCGCATTCCCGTGCGACGACATGAAGCTCCGAGCATCGTGTCGTCCTGGCGAGCATCGTGTCGTCCTGGCGTGTCGGTTGCACCATCCGCGGTATGGCAACTGGCGCGATGTCGGCGTATCGAGTCGCTCACGAGTCGGAGATTCCCTTGAGGGTCAGCGTCGTCATATCGGTGCCACGCATCGAGCCGACGAGTCCCGACACCGGCATTGACGACGGGCGTGGTGCCGCACGAGGGATTCTTTTCGGGTTGTTGCTGTGCGCGCCGTTCTGGGTTGGCGTCTACGCCCTGTTCTTCTAGGTGGTGTCAGGCAGTGAATCGTGAACGGACGCAGGGTACGCACTGGTGTCAGGCAGTGAATCGTGAACGGCCAGGGGAGGCGTCGCAGTAATGGTCGATGAAAAGCGCTTACTCGATGTCGTGACGAACGTCGTGCTCGACTGCGAGGAACTGCCGAGTGACGATCAACTCTTCGCGCTTCAACTCGCCTGGTGGGCGACGGCAGCCAATATTCGCAATGCACAGGTGACTACACCGCGATGGTTCCCGGCGGCACGCGAGCGTCAGGCCGCGATGCTGGAGCGGATGGCCGACTGGGTGCGCGGCGATGCCTCCGATCCGGAGCTCGAGCGATTGTGGGAGCAAGCCGACCACGAAGGCCTGGTGAAGCACCTTCGGCGCGGTCATGCCTGAACCGCGGCACAGATCGTCCCTCCGCCGGTCGTAGCCGAATTCGCCCAGGCGGCGATCAGGTGTGGCCGCCGGTCATTGCCGCAGTGCCCCGATTGGTTCGACGCTGGCGGCGCGGCGTGTCGGCACGTACGCCGCGACCAGGGCGATCGCGAGCATCGTGGCGGTGGCGAGCGCCAGCGGCCAGAGGCTCTCCACAGATAGGTCTGTAACGATGCGGGTCGCCGCGCGGCGGCTCAGGACACCGAGCGGCACTCCGATTACCAGCCCGGCGCACACCAGGCCGAGGGCGCCCTTGAACACCATGCGCGAGACATGAGCTCGCGTCGCGCCGAGTGCCATTCGGATCCCGATCTCATTGGTCCGACGCGTCACGGTATAGGCCAGCAGGCCGTAGAGGCCGAGCGCGGCGAGCGAGGCTCCGAGACCGCCGAAGAAAGCGGAGAGTGTTGCGATCACCCGTTCCGACACCACCGATGCGTCGATCAGGTCGTCCATCGTCGTCACGCGAGCGATCGAAACAGTCTTCAGTTCTTCGCGCACAATTCGACGAACCTCGTCCGTCACGGCGGCTGGACGCCCCGACGTCTTGAGTGCAAGCTCATTCACGAACATGCTCCGCTCCTGGAACGCGTTCAGATAGATCGTGCGCGGCGGCGTCTCACGCAAATCCATGTATTTCGCGTCTCCTACCACGCCGATGATCGTGTACGCCTGGTCAGGCGGAGTGCCGGTGATGCCGCTGCTGGACGGACCCACCAGCTGGAAACGCCCTCCGATGGGATCCCTGTCACCAAAATAATAGCGGGCCATGGCCTGGTTGACGATGGCGACCGGCGGACCTCCCTTGTCAGTGAACGCGAAATCGCGCCCCGCCAGCAGCGGTGTGCCGAACGTTTCGAAGTAGCGTGGCCCCACCCAGTTGAGGGGCACGTAGCGGCGCGCATCCGGTGACTCTGCGAAGCCCTCGACGCTGATGAACCGCGACGCTCCCGCGCCGGAGATCGGCGTGACTCCGCTGAGCGTGACCGCGCGGACGGCGGGAATCTCCGCGAGCCGGCCAAGCAACTGCTGGTACGGAGTGAACAATTGGTCACGCGGATATCCGCTGCTCGTCGCGTCTAGTGTGACCAGCAACAAGGATCTTCGCTGAAAGCCAAGGTCCTGGTTCCGCAGATTCGAGAGGTGCTGCGCGAACAGGCCGGCCGCAGTCAAGAGCACGATCGACCAGGCTATTTGTCCAACGACGAGGCCCTTTCCAAACAGGCGGCGTGATCGTGTCTCTGCAGCGGCTCCGTGTGTGCGCAGCGAGGATACCGGCGCAGTGATCAAGGCGTGCCAGGCGGGCGCTGCCCCGAACAGCACGGCGGTCAACACG
>Ga0075423_10005467_pt1 | contig 11870 bp, 11 predicted proteins | sample SoiMethybrSBSTD2_FD_80114 | JGI IMG/M metagenome (GOLD analysis project Ga0075423, IMG submission 80114) | Bulk soil microbial communities from a Populus tree surrounding site in Tennessee, USA - Soil MetaG P. TD hybrid SBSTD2 | ecosystem: Environmental > Terrestrial > Soil > Tree plantation...
ATATCCCAGTGTGATGTTAGTGCCGTATTTGAGGCCAATCACTTGAAGACGGTAAGCTCAGATACTGCTGCTGTGCAGCAGCCGCAAATGCCACAAGTAGGTTACGTAGATTGCAGATAAAAACCTGAAGCGTACATAGCAAATTAGAGTTGTGATACTTATTTTTCTGTGGAGCAGACAGACTACTTTAAAGGTTTTCTATTGTAAAATGATGACAGCATAATTTGAGATGAGCGTAACGTATGAAGATACAGAAAGAGCGAAAATAAGAGTAATAACCATTTTGGTTCAGCTTCTCCAAAGCAAAAGACACTTCATATAATATAATTATCGTCAAATAATTCGTTGATATTTATTGCAAGTCCCGTTACTGCTGGTCTATTGGCATTGCTTATTGTGATGGTATCGCCATTCATTCCTAATCCTGTTGCACTGAAAAGTGTTAAGCAATGGGATGATCCCGGCTTTGATGGTACCTGTTGGTACTGTTCCAGTACTTCCGGCATGCACCGTATATTACTTGGCTCCATTTGTCAGTGATATTTTAGAGAATTAATTAAACAGATGAGTATCTTGTCTTGCCTGATTGTTGGGCTAGTCAGCAAAACGATGTCGAGCGGTGACAATGCGACAACAAGAACAGTAATGCTCTACCACTATTAAGATTCACTTATCCATGCTGTAATAGATAGAGCTATCTCTCAAAGCTTGCTTGCTGTTTGCTCCCCAATGGCAGACTAAATGTAAAGGTGGCTCCGCTACCCCTCATATTATTTTCTGCCCATATCTTCCCGCCATGTGATTCTATGATGCTTTTTGATATAAACAAACCCAATCCGGTACCAGTTTCTGATTTGGTAGCAAAATTTGTGAAGAGTTTTGGTAATATATCACGATGTATACCTTGACCAGTATCTTTTACACTAATCACAACAACATGACCATTATTCTCTTCTTCTTTCTTTTGCTCCACGTTAACAGATATGGTTCCCTCTTCAGTAAATTTGGCTGCATTACCTAATATATTTGAAATAACTTGAGTTATTCTGGCTTTGTCTGCTTCTATAAAAATATCTTGGGGCTCATATCGTAATTTTATTCGATTATGTTTTTCATTTTTCTTAAAGGAGTCACTGTCTACCATTATATCGCTTATAGAATTCGTTATTACATCCTTTAGGTTGAATTGTTCTCTCTTCAGTTGTAACGACTGGCTTTCAATCTTGGTAATGTCCAAGATATCTTCTGTAAGCCTCTGCAGTCTTCTTGCATTTCTAATTACGACATCTATCAAGTCCTTGTGATACATATCTTTTATCTCATGTTGAAGAACTTGAGCCAAGCCAAGTATAGGTTGGATAGGAGTTCTCAGTTCATGGGCAGCTATATTGATAAACTCCTTTTGCATTTTATCATGAGCCTGTAATTGTTCATACAATTCAGTTTGCTTCCAGAGATTATCAAATATTGCAACGTAGGACAAAACTCCAGCCTTACTGTTAGAATAAGTTGATAATCCTACTGCTTCGACGAAGGTTTCTTTTGTGTCATCTCTTGTTTCCATTACCAAAGATGCTTTCCTATCCACAACTAAAATCGTAGCCTTAGTCTCTGACATTTGTTCAATATATCTGATACCGATATTCTTTTGTTGTTGGTTTGGGCCTTGTATGTTGTGTTCTGTTGATTTAGGAGTAGGCATCAATATTCTAACCTTTACGTTTCGTTCTTTTGCTAACTGTATTGCTCCTATTTTTTCTTGGCGAAGGACGGCATTTGTACTGGGAAATATCAGCAGTATTTCTTCTGAAGCTGATTTTAGACTATTCAAATATAAATCCCGTGCTCTATCTGAGCTTTGGATAACCTCAACATCTGCTAATTCAGCTCCTTCTTCGATGTCCCTTATTCTATTTGCAGCATCAGTACCATTGTCCCATAACTCTTCAAAAATAGAAGTAAAATGTTTGATGTAGTAAGGTTCGTTACTAATCAAAAGGCTTTGGACTTTCTTGCCTCCTTCCATCTTTTCTACTGTGGCTGATATTTCTTTATCTGAGACACCGAAGCTCATAGGGGGCAGGTTCTTTACATGTCTTATTTTTATCCCAGCGTTCTGATATATTCTGGATAATTCAATATTTTTGTCATTTATATTAGTAACATACTTAATTCCTCTGTGCTGTCCTTTCTTTTGCTTATCCAATAATTTTTTCTTTATTTCAAAGAAATGATCATAACTATATTGCATTCCTCCAGATGTCAGACATGTGAGTAGTTCATTTGACTCGGCAGTTAGTCTACCAATTTCTTTTATAGTATCGTCTTCATTCTCTATTATCCTTGTTTTATAATGTACCACTATTCCTTCTTCAATTTCCGTTATTCTCTGCTTAGCTGGAATAGCTCTGCTCCAAAAACTATCAAATACATATTGCTGCTGTTCCACAAGTTCCTTTACATTACTATGGATAACCTGTGATGCTACTTTTCCCTTCTCGAATAAAACTACAGGAGCAAGGTACTCTGATTCACTTATCATAAAATTTCCTTTTATTCCATCCAGATGTCGGAGTTCATCGACAATGGACGTGAGTTCTTTACAATACGAAATATTTTCAGTCGTAATTTCAGTAAGGTATCTTATCCTCACACTCCTATTTTTAGCACAAAAAAAAGCTTTCTTTATTGGTTCAAGTACTATAGCTAGTTGTGGCCTTGTGTAATTCATACAAGTATCAATTCTATCATTTGTTTTGGACAAAAATTGTAATTCCTTGTTAATTACGTTATCAACACCATGCAATACTTCTATCTTGTTTTTTTTCGTTTCAATAATTATACTTTAAAATCGATATTTAACTATTATTTTCCCTTGCTTTGAGTCAGTGAGTGATTGCGAAACATGGTTTACCATGATACGAATACGTATTGATTGATTGATTGATTGTTCGATCCTGTTAAGTTAATGGTCATCCATTTATTTCGCAGTCACTGATTAATCTTGCCAAATGTGAAACCAGATCTATTATACACATACAGGGAGTATAGTCCATTGGTAGACATGCGATAGATTACAATCGCTTTTTCTCAGACAGGGATAGTAATCATCGAAGCATTCAGTTCTAGCTTTCTTCAACTGATTCGACTGCTCTTTCCATTACGCCCTTTTCAAACAGGGAGTGAAGTGAAGTATACGCGTTAAACCTAAGGAACTACAAGCTTCAGGACACCATGTCCGACCATCAGAACATACAATATGTTTTCCATAAAGTTTCACCAATGATCCTAAAAATGCTTCGGCAACTAGCATATTCCTATATCTTGGGATACAAACACCAAACGGTGGATTGGGTATGTGGCAACCCAAAGCCATGCATCAGTGTCTCCTATCTGAGCTACTGTTTCGCATGTTATAAATGCAGGCCATCCTGCTATTCTTATTGGGAAGAACGTTTTTTGGATTGAATTCCTGTTGCAACACAGCTTCTTTCTTCAAATGGGGCTTGATTGTTTTCGATGAATTTCCAAGGCTTCCCAAGAAAATAAATAAAGATACAATGCGTAGCTTGTGAGAAATGGCCTGGTTCTATTACGTTCAAACATTGATGCATTATTAACGATAACCGATCTGAAGCAGTTGCGTTGCTCGTAACTTGACAGGTCCGATTGTTCTGACAGTTGGGTTCTTCATTTCTTATTTCCAAAGTGGTGTTGTTAAAACTATAACTACAACGCTATAACATACATTCCTAAATCGTTATTTCATCACATCGCAAAATATCATACCATTAAAGGTGCCTTTCTTTCCATCAAGAGCGGTAAGCAATATGGTTGTTGTACCTTTTACATTGCATTGGCCGGCTATGGTGATGTAGTTAGTTTTCAAACTACTACTTCCACCTTTACTACAAATATTGTCATGCTGTTCTATGCCCTTAAGAAGGATATTATGGTCTGGGCTTGATGATGATGATGGTGATGATAAATGTATGATATTATCAATAGAACCGGAGTTGGTATCCGATGCATATGAATTTGATGGATGAATACTCCAACTACCAGCTGTTGATGGTCCTACTCCTTCTGTGGCTCCCACTACTCCACCTCCTCCTTTGCTCTTACTTACGTCAAAATTGATTTGTTCATTATTGAAGGCGAGCCTGTTAGGGCAGATAAGTGTACCTATTCCGTATCCAGCAGCTACCTTACTTGAAGCACTAGTAATAGGGGTTGTAGTAGTAAGAGTCGTTTTTGATGCTGATGCTTCTTTTACTTCATAACTAACGAGTAATGGAACTAGCGTTACAATTATAGCCATTGTTAGGATTAGTTTTGTTAGTAGAGTTTTGCTACCTTTCATCAATCAAGCCAACAAGAAGTACCTTTATAATAGTCATAATTAATATCTGTGAATAATATTGTCAGTAACCTTTTTTGATTAAGTAGTGATTGTCCGCGCCTTTCATAACACCTGTGGAAGTATACATATACACTATGAACTAGAATCATTTTGCAAGGATCACTTCTCTTATTTTATCGTCATATGATAGATTTCTTTAAACAAACTGTCATGACCAAATGCTCCCTCAAGATCAAAGCAAATACCCTTCATGTTATCATAGGACTTTAAGGAGGCAATATTCAATATTCAACACTTTAAAGATACCGATAAGTTGAGCCCAAAATATGATCATCGTTGCAAATATATGTGCTTAGTAAAGGCTTTCTCCATTGCAAATAACTCCTACTCACACGGTAGAAGGATTAAGTGTATTCGTTAGTATAGAATCCACTTAATATGAAGTGACTCTAAACTTGAAGGTAAAATTGTGATTCGAGCCATATTCATTATTGGTAGAATCGACAGAAATGATGTAATAGGCAGGTTATTAGTTTTTACTGAAATATTATTTTTGATTTTGTTGTATGTTCTAACTATAAGTTGAAGATGAATGACGAGTGCTTTTTATTCTTTAAATCTAACAACACCTTGTCTATTAAATAGCAATTCACCTAGACTCCATTTTAAAAAAAGCTCTGACTTAACATAGGGTCTTTGTGCATATCCACTTTCATCTTTATTTATAATTTCAAACCTTTCTGTTCTATCAATGAATGTAGAACCATCTGATCCCATGTACAACTCATATCTAACAACACGATCTTTATTACTCTGAGAAAGATGTATGTGTGGAGATAATTCCTTATGTGCACGACGTTTATCTTTTCCTCTAGACGACTCCAAGCTGTTTATTAAATCATAAATTACATCAAAATGTGGGATAGTATCTTTTAGAAATCCTTTCAATTCAGATATCTCTTTTTGGGATATTCCAGAAGATTTGTCATCCCATTTTAGATAATAATTGCCAATTTCTATTCTTGGCTTCTCATAGTCATGAGGCATGATATATTGTTCCAATGTTGCTTGTGTGATATCCAAGAAGTGTGTAAACTCTTCTCTGGTAAATAAACTCAATTAGTTAGTAATAACTGAAATGTAAAGGACAGCGTATGTTCTTGTTTCTAAATATCAATCTTTCTCCGTTCTAAATTTTAGGTCATAGTTTGACTCATTCCAGGATCATTAGTCCGCGCTATGTCGACTTTATAAATAGTTCATTATTACGCCTGATTTTGTGTATCGATTAGAGCCGACATATCACAGGCTTATAATTATGCACTTAATTGTATTTATGCTCGTCAGCTCTCACACACAAAAGGATTGAAGTTTTCAGGATGTCATCCTGCTAAAATGGGAGCAACAGCAATAACTACCTAGAGAAAATATTCTTTGACTGTTTCCAAGATTTCAGAAATTGGCTTAATATGTCCGTAGCCACTCATTATTTTGTTCCACATTTCTTTTATCTTACTTTTATTATCCGGGTCATCTTTCAACAAGACAACGAGATCTTCAAGTAGATTCACTAGTTTTGGTCTATCTTCTTTATCTACTGCATTTTTAAGACTCATCGTTTCCTCCGAATTACTCTCGTGTGGCGAGTCCAAATGTGATAATACTCTGATAGTATTATCAATTCTTGCCATAGTTTCTTCCCGATCCATAAACACAGACATATTTTTCATAGAATTATATGAATGCTTCATAATTGTAACAAAACCATATTATACCTAGGTTACCAGGTTACCTCTTCGAACCAAAGAATCCTGTATTCGGTAGAGGGTCTAAGAAAAGATTCTCTACATGATGTCTGTTACACTACAAGCACTTCAGCCAGATATCGTTGAAAAAACAGGAATCAAAAATTATCATTGGTCAATCTTGACACCCGCACAATAAACGGCAAAATTTGATACCATATGCAGTCTCAGGTAATATATCTAACTAGTTGATTAGTATTAAATATAACAGTAAAAAAGGTTTGTGTGAAAGATAGGAGTGTATTTGATTCAACATAGGACTACAGCATCAACGTCAACATCGGATCCTGAATCTGACGAAATTATTTGTAGTAACTGTGGTATAGGAGTTTCATACAAGATACAAGAAAGTAACGGACCAGAAAACCGTGCCTTCAGCACAGAAGAATTGACTGTTAAAAGCAGAACAAGTGTTCCAACCGCTTTAGCTCATCATGATATTGGAGTTGCTAGTTTTATAGGAGAGACTGACATAGATGTTGCTGGATGCAGAATAGATGTAGAAATGCACTCCGATGAACAAGGTTAAGGATGTGGTAGTATAATACTTAATGAGGGATCAAACGGATCAAAATGCAGCAGGTATCAAACGGTTGCTTTCAAGTCTTCACGAATTCTATCTTAAAAATAATGAATACGATGAAGGCAACCTGATTTATTATAGAATTAACTATAAGCTCATGGATGCATTTCAAATTACAATAGAAGAGGCAGAGAAACTTCATACGGGCTATCATGAAAACAATCCTCGCAGAATATCGGAAGGTTACTGCCATAACTGTAAGAAGATTGTTAGAATTATACCAATAATCTATGGAATCCCAGAAAAGGACAAAGCAAATTTAACAAAAGCAGAAAATGAAGGGAGGTTGATTATAGGAAGTTTAAAGGAAATTAAGGAAGGAGTTGAAGTCTCTATGTTCGGCTGCAAAATATGTAAAAGCGCCCTTCCAAGGTATGGAACAATACTCTAGATCATGGGGTTGTATATGCATGCCAAAAATTCCAGCTGAAGGAGATAGTATACAGGATCAATAAATAGTCAAAGATTGACATCTAATTGACCTTACCTACTTGAGAGATCCTTTGGCAGAGATTGATTGTCATTGTCATTATTGATTTTTTGTTATGAGGGGAAGACAATCTTCAATCTCACAACAATTGCGCAAAGGCAGCAGAACAACTTCTCTCGTTTTGAAGTATGGCTTCGATTTATTCTTGGCCTTACAGTCTCCAATTAGTTCATATGCATCGAAATAATATCGAAATAATACATGTTAAGGTACTTGACTAGAACACATAAGGCAATAACATACCAAAAACCTTGTTCGAAAGTTGTACCAATGAACTTAAATTACAAAATTGAGTATTCGACAGGTAAACATATGCAGACAGGCATACCTTTTTCTATACGACATCACATCTTCTGTGTAACGGCAGGCCAGGTTATTTGAAAACCAAAAATATTATAGCTTATGCAGCAGTTGGAATAATTGTTATCGTTGTAGCCTATTCTGTTTTATTTAGAACTCCAAACAATAGCAGCAATCCAAGCCTCCAATCTACGGACCAACTTATTGCAAATTCAAAAGCGGCAGCAATTGAGCAATATCAGAAGCAATTTTGTGGTTTAAACCCTACGACGAATTCAACTGGATACATAACGGAATACAAGCTTCCAGCCACATGTGAAATGCCCTTAGGTATCTTGGTTGATAGTCAGGCTGGAAAGATAAGGTACGTATCTACGAAACAAGGAACACTTGGCAGCTATAATCTTGCTACAAATAAATTTGATAAAGAAGTTACCATTCCTGTATGGGAAGCACGTAATAATCCGACTGACAATTCTCAAGTATGGTCTGTAAAGGCTGATAAAAAAGGGAACATCTGGTTTACAGACGAAAAGCAGAACGCAATTTGGAGATATAGTAAATCTCTTGGAAGTTTTGAAATGTATAAGGTCCCGGAAAGCCCAAAAGCATTTGGTACAGCATACCCTGTATCTATCGACTTTGATTCAAAAGGAAACCTGTATTTCGTGGGTATACGTTCTCCTGTGCTCTGGTTTGGAAACATCACCCAAATGAAGAGCGGAACAGCCAATGGCATAACTAAGATTCCACTACCTACAACTGGATTTAAAGGAATAGACCCAAGTCTCCTCAGTGTTGGTTCTATAGCGGTAGATAATAAAAGGGATGCAGTATGGATTTCGATGCTATCTTTTCCTAATAAAGGAGAAATTCTGCGCTACAACATAGCGTCTAAAACCTTTGATAGTTTCAATATGCCGGCGGGATTAAACTCTCCTGTAGGTGTCGCATTAAGTAATGACGGCAATCTGTGGGTAACTGACCATGCTACCAGTACTTTTTTTATGCTAAATACCAGTAATGGGAAGACAACGACCTATGCAACATCTACTGCATCTCCAAGGATTTATGGTGTAAATAATACTGATAGTGTCCCACAAGCAGCTTATACTCTGCCTTATTGGATAGAAAGCGGATCTGCGGGATCGCTTTGGTTCAATGAGCATGAGGGTAATAAGATAGCCAGGTTTGTGCCTTCAAATAACACCTTGTATGAATATTGGATTCCTACCCAGAGCAAACTCTGGGGAAACTGTCCGCCTAACAGTAAGACGTGCGGTATAGCAAATACTCTACAGTTTTCAAATGGAGAGAACGGTCAAACGTGGTTTACAGAATGGTCAGAAAATAAGATAGGCAGATTAAATACGAATTACAATCAGTTGCCTTTCACTATTTCAGTATCCCCTCAACAGCTGATTCTGAAGAGAGGTCAAACTGCAGAGATTAAAGTTGATATTTCAGCAGCAAAAATCCCTCAATCTTCTTCCAATTCGACTGTTGAAATGATGGCATCAGGCACATTTACTCCGAGCGGTAACCTTGGAAATTCTACAGGTACTTTCAGCCAAGCGTCCTTTCCAATGCCAGCTCCGAGTACTAGTAAGCAGGTCTCGTTCATTTTCACGCCAGCAATAAACCAAAATCCAGGAGAATATATGCTGATGATAGGTACACAAAACAATGAAGTTGGTATTCTAAAGGCCGTGAAAGTGCGTATTAACAGTTAGCAGTTAGCAGTGGCACGTATTAGTTCCCTCATTCATAATACATACTAACTTAATTCTATAAATTTGAACCAGTAGATGGTTAGATCAAAGCAGGAGCCAAGATGGGCTCTTGCTCTCGGCGAAGCCCTTCGATAGGTGTTGGCATGTATGATGAGCAGACTCTAGTCCATGAAGGGGGAAGGGTTGCAATATCTAATAAGGATCTGAATTATCCGGACAGGAAATGGATTGATATACAATTTGGGATCGCAGATCACCTTAGGACACAACCACACTTATTGCAAAAAGCTGAACCACTTGGATTAGGGTTGGCGCATTTTATACAAGTATTTTGAAGGTCAGAACCTGAACGGACTGCCACGGCTTTAACAAATGATTGTTTATTTTCATTTTTAACAATTCGTGTCAAGTCGTAAATCTGCCATAACCAGAATGCCAATGCCGCTATCAAGGAAAAAGGATAAGATATTATGAGATTGATGATGATTCCGATACTAATTGCTGAAAATAGGATCACGATTCCTCGCTTTACACGATGGATATACATATGACCTACTCCTGCTAAGAGCATGTCCAAAAAAATCGATAAAAATAATTTGCTATTGGAAATTGCAGCCATCTTTTCTGTAGTAATAATAATATAAGCTGCCTATTTAAATCCGAGTTTGTTCTCTACTTGTCATCTTAAATGCTCTGACCAGACCCTAATTGGCAAAAGGCTGTTAGATGGATGGATTGCTTTTCCATCAATATATTCATAAAAGTAGCACCATATCATTGGGATCTTTATTGCTGGAGGAGAAGACGATGAAATATACTATTCTCTAGGAGCTATACGCTATAAAGCCTATTGAGGAACCTTTTAATTAATGATTTAATAAACTAAGATTAGCAACGGATGCCAAATGAAACAACTTTTGATGGAAGAGCAAGAAAAATAACAATTTCTTTGGCTACCTCCGCTATACTCATACTAGGTATTTTAACGGGTATTGGATTTGTTGTTAATGATGGTAATCTTACGAAAGCCGCGCCACTTGCATCATCATCGCCTGCAATTATTGTCGGAGGCAATAGCAGCAATAACAACATACAAAAACAACAGCTACCATCGAAAACCCATGAGTATACGCTAATAGCGCAGGATACCACAGTAGAAATAGCTCCAGGCGTTCGTGTTGATGCTTGGACTTATAATGGTACAATACCTGGTCCTACCTTAAGAGCAACAGAAGGTGATAGAGTAGTAATTCATTTCATTAACAAAACACCGATGCCTCATACAGTTCATTTACATGGAGACCATCCTAGCGCAGAAGATGGTGTGTTTGAGATAGTAGCGCCGAATGGGACATACACTTATGATTTCATTGCAACACCAGCTGGTGCATTAATGTATCACTGTCATGTCTCCCCAGTGATGCAGCATGTACGAATGGGATTGTATGGTGCATTCATAGTTTATCCAAACCCGAAGGAAAGATCACAAGGTATCAATTTTCTATATAGTGAGCAAAATGGTTTGTTATAAAAATCTAGCATAATAGACTCTCTTCCCACCCTTTCATAATTTTTCTCTGACGGTGGAAAGGTCACCATTTTATATTAAAGTCATATTTAATACTTTGACAATAGGATAACTTTTCCATAGTTTTGGTTTCACCTTGGGCTATTAGTTCCTTGATTGTTTTAGGAGAAAAGTCTGCGTTCTGCAGCATGCTTGGTGATTCTAATTCACTTCTAACTATTCTTGTAACAGATTTTATTTGTGCACCATAATTGTTAATTAGAGTATTATATTCTGACTTTATCTTTTCCAACTGATGACGATCAATCTCAGTCGGATCTACTTTCTTTTGTACAATATCATATAAGTTTTCTATAAGCTGGATGTGTCTTGTAATAAGCCTTGACATTTTTATGTTATCCATATTCTTATCGCTGAATATGATATCTTTAGCTCTACTTTCAACTTCTGCCATATTGGAAGGAAGCTTTTGTATTTTTCTTGGGTAGTTCTCCACAATAAAGATATTTTTATCATTTCTTGGAGATGCATATATGACTTCTCTTACAGGAGTATTACTAAGAAGACTACCATCCCATGCATATACGTTATCTTCAACTTCAATCCATGGAAATCCATATATTGGATAACCAGAACTTGCCAGGATATGCTTTGCTTTAATTTCCATTTTTGCATTGTCAAATATGAGCGGTCTAGCTGTCATCACATCTACAGCAGTTATTATAAGGCGAAGTACTTCTGGTAATTTTTCATTTGTTGCAGCAAGGTTGAGCCTTTTATAATCTATATATCTATCAAGTGTTTTTGCAAGTGGTGAATGATCATAGAAATAAGTCCAATTTCTTGGATTAAGAAAGTCATAGTAGTGTTCTCGGCGGTCTCTTTTATTGCGATCATAAATCTTATTGTTATCATCTTCATCATGGCTCCAAGGCGACCAACGCCACCATACAGGAGTAAACATTTTGGGAACACCAAACATTGCAGCATTAGCCGAAGCAGCGGATATTTTCTTGGAGATGTATTTCTTTGCGTTATTATCATAATCAAAGACAAAAATATCTGGAA
>Ga0075423_10005470_pt1 | contig 11865 bp, 10 predicted proteins | sample SoiMethybrSBSTD2_FD_80114 | JGI IMG/M metagenome (GOLD analysis project Ga0075423, IMG submission 80114) | Bulk soil microbial communities from a Populus tree surrounding site in Tennessee, USA - Soil MetaG P. TD hybrid SBSTD2 | ecosystem: Environmental > Terrestrial > Soil > Tree plantation...
ACCAGGGGCGCACGCCGCCCTGCGCGCCCGCGGTGATCACAGCCGGCGTGGCCCGCGTCGTGAGCGCGGTGCGCGACCCCAATCCACGCGTGCCCGGCGGGGGCGCCGACGCGCTGCGCGCCGCCGGCGTCGAGGTGTCCCTCGGGGTGCGGGAGGACGAGGCGCGCGATCTGAACCGCGCGTTCTTCACGGCGATGACACGGCTGCGGCCTCACGTGACGCTCAAGGCGGCGATGACGCTCGACGGCAAGATCGCCGCTCACGACGGCCGCTCGCGCTGGATCACGGGCGAGGCGGCGCGGCAGGAGGCGCACCGGCTGCGCAGCGAGTCCGATGCGGTCGTGGTGGGCATCGGCACCGCCCTCGCCGACGATCCTGCGCTGGACGTGCGCCTCGGCCGGCCGTGGCCGCGCGAGCCCTGGCGCGTGGTCGTGGACAGCCGCGCACGGCTGCCGCGGACGGCCCGGCTCCTCTCCGCGGGCACGCCCGCGCGCGCCCTCGTCGCGGTGACCGACGCCGCGCCCGCGGAGCGGGTGGCCGCGCTCGAGGCCACCGGCGCCACCGTGCTCGCGTGCAAGAGCGCGGGCGGCCATGTGGATCTCGTCGACCTCGCGGGCCGCCTCTTCGCCCTCGACGCGATCGCCATGCTCGTGGAGGGCGGCGCCGAGCTGAACGCGGGCTTCATCTCAGCCGATCTGGTGGACCGGGTCGCGGTGTTCATCGCGCCGAAGCTCGTGGGCGGCCGCGCCGCGCCCACCCCCGTCGGCGGCGCGGGCCGGAGCCTCGGCGAGGCGGTCGCGCTGACCCGCGCGAGCGGGCGCGCGGTGGGCGACGACTGGCTCATCGAGGCCGACGTGGTCCATCACGAGGGCGCGCGCTAGCCGTGTTCACCGGGATCGTCGAGGAGCTGGGGCGCGTGCTCGACCGCCGGGGGGCCCGCCTGGTCATCGCGGCGGGCAAGACCCTCGACAGCACCGATCTGGGATCGAGCGTGGCCATCAACGGGGTCTGCCTGACCGTCGTCGAGCGTGGCAGCGACGCGCTCGGCTTCGACATGGGGCCGGAGACCCTCGCCGTCACCACCCTCGGCGACCTCGCGGTGGGCGATCCCGTGAACCTCGAGCGCCCGCTGCGAATGGGCGACTTCCTGGGGGGCCACATCGTGCAGGGCCACGTCGATGGGATCGGGCTCGTGACGGCGGTCGAGCGCGCGGCGGACACCTCCCGGATCAGGGTAGAATGGCAGGACCCACGGCTCGCCCCGTACCTGATCGCGAAGGGCTCGGTGGCCGTGGACGGCGTGAGCCTCACGGTGGCGGCGCTCGACGAGGGGGCATTCGAGGTCATGGTGATCCCCCACACGCTCGCCGTCACCACGCTGGGCGCGACCCGGCGGGGGCGGCGCGTGAATCTGGAGATGGACATGATCGGCAAGTACGTGCTGCGCGCGTGGAGCCTCGGCGGGCGACCCGCCGGAGAGCTGGGAGGTACTCGCTCGTGACCATCGATCGTCGGGACGTGAGCGTCGGGCAGTTTGCGACCATCGAGGAAGCCATCGAGGAGATCCGCGCCGGCCGGATGCTCGTCGTCGTGGACGACGAGGATCGCGAGAACGAGGGCGATCTCGTCATGGCCGCCGACCGGATCACGCCGGAGGCGATCAACTTCATGGCCCGCTACGGGCGCGGCCTCATCTGCGTGCCCATGCTCGGCGAGCGGCTGGATGAGCTCGAGATCGGCCTCATGGTGCGGGACAACACCGAGCCGCACGGCACCGCGTTCACCACCACCGTCGACGCGCGGCGCGGGGTCACCACCGGCATCTCCGCCTACGACCGGGCCGTCACCATCCGCACCCTGGTGGATCCCGCCACCCGCCCCGAGGACCTGAACCGACCCGGGCACATCTTCCCGCTGCGCGCGCTGCCCGGCGGGGTGCTCCGCCGCGCCGGACACACCGAGGCCGCCGTGGACCTCGCCCGCATGGCGGGCTCCGCGCCCATCGGCGTGATCTGCGAGATCCTGGACGAGGAAGGCGGGATGGCGCGCCTGCCCGAGCTGTTCAAGACCGCGCGCACCCACGGGCTCAAGGTCATCACGATCAAGGACCTCATCGAGTACCGGATGCAGAAAGAGAAGCTGGTCCGTCGCGCCGCGGAGACGAGGCTGCCCACGGAGTTCGGCGAGTTCCTGTGCATCGCCTACGACACCACCGTGGACGACCGCGTGCCGGTGGCGCTCGTCATGGGCGAGGTCTCCGGCGACGCCCCCGTGCTCATGCGCGTCCACTCCGAGTGTCTCACCGGCGACGTGTTCGGGTCCGAACGCTGCGACTGCGGCTCGCAGCTGCACCGCGCCCTCGCCATCATCGCCCGCGAGGGCCGTGGCGTGCTCGTGTACATGCGCCAGGAGGGGCGGGGAATCGGCCTCGTCAACAAGCTCCGCGCCTACGAGCTGCAGGACCAGGGGAAGGACACGGTGGAGGCCAATCACGCGCTCGGCTTCGGCGCCGATCTCCGGCACTACGGCATCGGCGCGCAGATTCTCGTGGACCTCGGCATCAGGAATCTGCGCTACCTGACCAACAACCCGAAGAAGATCGTCGGCATCGAGGGCTATGGCCTCCGCGTCGTCGAGCGCGTGCCGCTCGAGGTCCCGCCCACCGACGCCAATCGCCGCTACCTCACCACCAAGCGTGAGAAGATGGGCCACCTCTTCTCCGGGTTCCCCGACTGAGATGGCGGGCCGCGCCCCGACGCCGCGGCCGCGCAAGGGGGTCGCCGGCGGCTCGGCCTCGGCGCGCTTCGCGGTCGTGGCCGCGCGCTTCAACGAGGCGATCTCGAAGAAGCTCGCCGACGGCGCCCTGGCCGCCTTCAGCGAGGCGGGGATCGCCGCCGGCCGCGTCGAGGTGCACTGGGTGCCCGGGTCCTTCGAGCTCCCGCTCGCCGCCCTCACGCTCGCGCGGTCCGGGAAGTTTGCCGGCATCGCCTGCGTGGGCGTCGTCATCAAGGGCGGCACGCCGCATTTCGATTTCATCTGCCGCGAGGCCGCCGCGGGGATCCGCGAGGCGTCGCTCGCCACCGGCGTGCCCATCGGCTTCGGGGTGATCACCGCGCTCACCGAGGAGCAGGCGTGGGAGCGCGCGGGCGGCTCCGTCGGCAATCGCGGCGAGGAGGCCGCCCTCGCGGTGCTCGAGATGGCGGAGTGGCTGCGCGGCCGCTCGCGCCCCCGCCGGCGGGGCTGATGGGCAAGCGCCGCAAGTCGCGCGAGCTGGCCCTCCAGCTCCTTTACCAGCTGGACCTCCAGGAGGCGGCCAGCGCCGAGCCCTACTTCGACGAGTTCTGGGCGCGCCACCCCGTGGACGGCGAGGTGCGGGGATTCGTCGAGTCCCTCGTGCGCGGCACCACCCTCCACCAAGAGAAGATCGACGAGGTCATCGCCCAGTACGCGGAGAACTGGGACATGGACCGCATGGCGGTGGTCGATCGCAACATCCTCCGCGAGGGCGTCTTCGAGCTCCTGTGGCGGGCGGACATCCCGCCGAAGGTGGCCATCAACGAGGCGCTCGAGGTCGCGAAGAAGTTCAGCACGCGCGAGTCGAGCCGCTTCATCAACGGGCTCCTCGACCGCGTACACAAAGAGCACCGGCCGCCCGACTAGCGGTTCACGGTCCCCCCATCCGTTACGCCGTCCTGTCGGACATCCACGCCAACCGTCCCGCCCTCGACGCCGTGCTCGCCGACGCCGCCGGGGCCGGGGTGGGGGCGCTGCTCTGCCTAGGCGACGTCGTCGGCTATGGCGCGGATCCCGCGGCGTGCGTCGACATCGTGGGGGAGCGCGCGCTCGCGCTGGTGGGGGGCAATCACGAGCACGGCGCCGCCGGTCTCCTCGACCTCGCCTGGTTCAACCCGGTGGCGCGCGAGGCCGCGCTGTGGACGCGCGAGCAGCTGGCTCCCGACGCGCTCGCCTGGCTCGGCGCGCGGCCGCTGACCGCCACGGCGGAGGACGCCACGCTCGTCCACGCGAGCCCGCATCGGCCCGAGGAGTGGGACTACCTCCTCTCCGCCCAGGAAGGCTTCGCGGTGTTCCCGGACTTCGCGACGCGGCTCTGCTTCGTGGGGCACTCGCACCGGCCCGGGGTGTGGTCGCTGGGCTCGAGCGGGCCCGAGCACGAGGCCCGCTTTGCCGCCTGGCCCGTGGAGGTGGCGCTGGAGCGCGGCCGTCGCTACCTCATCAACGTCGGCAGCGTCGGTCAGCCGCGCGATCGCGATTCGCGCGCGGCGTACGCGATGTGGGACGTGGACGCACGGCGGGTCGAGATCCGCCGCGTGTCCTACGATCACCGGGAAGCCGCGCGTCGCATCCTCGCCGCGGGCCTGCCCCGCATGCTCGCCGAGCGCCTCGCCGGTGGATTCTGAGCGGCCGGCCGGGCTCACGCCGCCGGTGGTGCGGGTCCCGCTGCTCATCGCGGGTGGCGTGCTGGGCGCCCTCGCGTATCCCGCGACCGACTGGTGGCCGCTCGCCTGGATCTGGCTCCTGCCCGCGCTCTCCTCGGGCCTCGCCCTGCCGCCGCGCGCGGCGTTTCGCGAGGCGTGGCTCGAGGGCGTGGTGTTCTTCGTCGTCCTCCTCCGCTGGCTGGACCACACCTTCCGCCACTACAGCGCGATCCCGTGGCCGCTCACCTGGCTGCCGATCACGCTCCTCGCGGCCTACTGCGCGCTCTACGTCGGCCTGGCGGGGGCGTGGGTGGCCTGGGCGCGGCCGCGCCTTGGGCCGGGCTGGGCACTGGCCACCGTGGCGCCGCTCTGGGTGGGCGGCGAGTGGCTGCGCGGCTGGCTCATGGACGGCTTTCCCTGGGGACTCGCCGGCTACTCGCAGCACGGCGTGCTCCCCGTGATCCAGATCGCCGAGCTCACCGGGGTGTACGGCGTGTCGTTCCTCCTCGTCGCGGTGAATTGCGCGCTCGCCGCGGCGCTCCGCCTTGGATGGCGGCGCGCGCTACCCGGGATGGTGGCCGCCGGCGCCTTGGTCCTCGGCGCCCTGGCCTTCGGATGGAGCGCGCTCGCCTCCACGCCCGCGCCGGGCACCCAGGTGCGCATCGCGGTGATACAGCCCAACATCGCCCAGACGCTCAAGTGGGATCCGGGGCGGCACGCCGAGATCCTGGACATCTACGAAGCGCTGACGCGCGAGGCGGCGCGGCCGACGGAGGTCGGGGATCCCACCTCGCGGCCGGCGGCGGTGCTCTGGCCCGAGACCGCCACGACCATCTTCCTCCGCGGCGACCCCGCGCTACTGGGGCGGCTGACGCGCCTGTCCGACGAGCTCCGCATGCCGCTCCTCGTCGGGTCGATCGATCGCCGGGAGACCCCCCGGCCGCAGTTCCTCAACAGCGCATTTTTCCTGACCGGACAAGGGATTAGGGCCAAGTATGATAAGATCCACCTGGTGCCGTTCGGCGAGTACATTCCCCTGGCCTGGCTCATCGGGTTCGTCCGGAGCTGGGCGGAGTTCATCTCGGACTTCGGGGCGGGGGAGCAGCCGGTGGTCATGCCCCTCGAGGGCGCCCCGTTCGGCACGGTGATCTGCTACGAGGTCATCTTCCCGGAGCTGTTTCGCCGGGGCGTGATCGCGGGCGCGGCGTTCATGGCGAACATCACCAACGACGCCTGGTTCGGCGAGACGAGCGGGCCGTGGCAGCACCTGGGCACGGTCGCGTTGCGCGCGGTCGAGAACCGGGTGGCCGTCGCGCGCGCAGCGAATACGGGTGTGTCGGCCTTCGTCGACCCCAGCGGGCGGGTGCGTCGCGTGCTGCCGCTGGGCCAGCGCGGGGTGCTGATGGATCGGGTGCCGCTGCGCCAGCGCGCGACGCTGTACGCCCGCTGGGGCGACTGGTTTGTGTACGCGTGTCTGGCGCTGGTCGGAGCGACGACCGGCTTCACCTACTTCCGGAGGTCTTCGTGCTGAGCGAGCTGAAGCGGGATATGGCGGACGTGGAGCGGCGCCTCGAGGATCTCCGAGGTCATCTTTGACCTGCCCGCCAAGGAAACCCGCCTCGCCGCCATCGACGAGGAGATGTCGCGGCCCTCGTTCTGGGACGACACCCGCCGCGCGCAGACCCTCGTCCAGGAGCGGGCCGAGCTCAGCCGCACGGTGAGCCGCTTCAAGGAGCTGGCCACCCAGGCGGAGGAGGCACGGCTCCTCTGGGAGATGGCCACCGAGGCGGGAGACGAGAGTCACGGCCCCGAGATCGCCGCGAGCCTGGCGGCGCTACGCGACGCCATCGAGGCGTTCGAGATCAAGGTGATCCTCTCCGGGCCACAGGACGGCAAGAACGCGATCCTGTCCATCCATCCCGGCGCGGGCGGCACCGAATCGCAGGACTGGGCGCAGATGCTCATGCGGATGTACCTGCGCTGGGCGGAGCGCGCGGGCTTCAAAGCGGAGGTGGTGGACCTCCTCCCCGGCGAGGAAGCGGGCATCAAGTCCGCCACGATCACGTTCACCGGGGAGTACGCCTACGGCTATCTCAAGAGCGAGATCGGCGTGCACCGCCTCATCCGCATCTCGCCCTTCGACGCCTCCAAGCGCCGGCACACGTCCTTCGCGTCGGTCGCGGTGATCCCCGAGGTGGAGGACGTCGAGGTGGTGGTGCGCGACGACGAGATCCGGGTGGACGTGTATCGCTCGTCCGGCCCCGGCGGGCAAGGCGTCAACACCGCGGACTCCGCGGTGCGCATCACGCATCTGCCCACCGGCATCGTGGTCGCGTGCCAGAACGAGCGCTCGCAGCTCCGGAACCGTGACACCGCGCTCCGCATCCTCCGGGCACGCCTCTACCAGGTGTACGAGAAAAAGCAGCGCGAGGAGCTGGCCGAGCTCACCGGTGAGAAGAAGGAGATCGCGTTCGGCAGCCAGATCCGGACCTACACGTTCCATCCTTACCAGATCATCAAAGACCATCGCACCGGCGTGGAGGTCGGCAACGTGGAGGCCGTGATGGACGGAGACATCGACCCGTTCATCCGCGCCTTCCTCACCGGCGTCCGCGCGGCCAAGGGCGGCGAGTGAAGCCATGGCCCAGCCGCCTGCCCCCGGTCCCGCGCCCGACACCAACGAGCTGATCCGCCGGCGCCACGAGAAGCTGGCGGCCCTGCGCGCGCGGGGGATCGATCCGTTCGGCGCCCGGTTCCCCGTGTCGCACTGGGCGGGGGACCTCGCCGCGCGCTTCGGCGGCGCGGGCGAGGACGAGCTCAAGAGCGCGGGGCCGGTGAGCCTCGCCGGGCGCATCGTCTCGTTCCGCGACCACGGCAAGACGTGCTTCGCGCACCTCCGCGACCGCACCGGGGCCATTCAGCTCTACGCGCGGGGCGATGCCCTCGGAGAGCGCTTCGCGCTCTTCCGCGACCTCGACGTGGGCGACTTCGTGGGAGTGACCGGCGAGCTCATGCGCACCCGGACCGGCGAGCTGACGGTGGCGGTGAAGGAGCTCGAGTTCCTGGCGAAGTCATTGCGGCCGTTACCGGCGAAGTGGCACGGGCTCAAGGACGTGGAGACTCGCTACCGGCGCCGCTATGTGGATCTCGTGGTGAACCCCCACGTGCGCGACACCTTCGTCCTCAAGAGCCGGATCATCCGGGAGATGCGGGCCTTCCTCGACGCGCGGGGCTTCCTCGAGGTCGAGACGCCGATGATGCAGCCGATCCCGGGCGGGGCCACCGCGCGGCCCTTCGTCACGCATCACAACGCCCTCGACATGCCGCTCTACCTCCGCATCGCCCCCGAGCTCTACCTCAAGCGCCTGGTCGTGGGCGGGCTCGAGCGTGTGTACGAGATCAACCGCTCCTTCCGGAACGAGGGGGTGTCCACGCAGCACAACCCCGAGTTCACGATGCTGGAGTTCTACCAGGCCTATGCCGACTACAACGACCTCATGCAGCTCACCGAGGAGCTGTTCGTCCACCTCGGGCAGACGCTGCTGGGGCGCCTCGACCTCACGTATCAGGGCGAAGCCGTCTCGCTGGCCCCGCCGTGGCGGCGCCTCCCCTTCTTCACCGCGATCGGCGACGCTCTCGGCGTTCCGGTCGCGCCCGACACCCCGCCCGACGCGCTCGCCCGCGCGGCCGGCGCCCGCGGCGTCCACCTGGCGGCGAGCGTCACCGCGGTGGACGTGTGGCACGAGGTGTTCGATCGGCTGATCGAGCCGGGCCTCGTCCGGCCCACGTTCATCACGGACTTCCCCATCGAGCTGTCGCCGCTGTCGAAGCGGAAGCGCGAGGACCCGCGGCTCGTCGACCGCTTCGAGCTCTACGTCTGCCGCCGGGAGCTGGCCAACGCCTACTCGGAGCTCAACGACCCCGTCGACCAGCGCCAGCGCTTCGTGGACCAGGAGGCGCAGCGGGCCCGAGGCGACGAGGAGGCGCAGTGGCTCGACGAGGACTACGTGCGCGCGCTCGAGTACGGGATGCCGCCCACCGCGGGCGAGGGCATCGGCATCGACCGCGTCGCCATGCTGTTCAGCGACTCCCCGTCGATCCGCGACGTGATCCTGTTCCCCCACCTCCGGCTCGAGCGCGGCGGAACGGCGGGCGCGGACGACGACGAGCAGGGAGAGGCCTGATGCCGGGCCGCGGGCTGCCCTTCGAGCTCTTCCTGGGCCTCAAGTACCTGCGCGCCCGCGGGCAGCGGAGCAACCTCTCGCTGTTCGTGTGGATCGGCATCGGCGGCGTGTTCCTGGGCGTGAGCGCGCTCATCGTGGTCCTGGCGACCATGACGGGCTTCCAGGACGGCATCAAGGAAAAGATCATCGCGGCCCAGCCCCACGTGCTCGTGGTGGAGGGCGGGGGACGCGGCATGGCGGACGCCTCCGGCGTGGCGGCCCGGCTGACCCCCGTCAAGGGCGTGCACTCGGCCACGCCGTTCGTGCTCCAGCAGGCCCTCTTCACCGCACAGGGCGGCGGCGCCACCGGCGGCCTCCTCCGCGGCGCGGATTTCTCCTCGCCGGTCGTGCGGGCGGGACTGCAGGGCGCGCTGAAGGCGGGGAGCCTCGAACCGCTCGTCACGGGGGGCGGCGAGCCCGCCCTCCTCCTCGGGCGCGAGCTGGCGCGGACGCTCGGCGTGGTCCCGGGCGATCAGGTCACGGTGATCTCGCCGCAGGGCGCGATGACCGCGGTGGGGCTCGTGCCGAAGATGCGCCGCTTCACGGTGGCGGGCTACGTCGAGATGGGCATGTACGAGCACGACGCCTCGCTCGCCTACACCACGCTCGCCGCTGCGCAGGAGTTCGCCGGCCTGGGCGACCGCGTCACCGGCGTGGAAGTGAAGCTCGACGATCCCTTCGACGCCAAGGCGGTGAGCCGCCGGCTCGCCGCCGCCGCGGGCGCGCCCTACTGGATCCGCGACTGGATGGACATGAATCGCAATCTCTTCGCCGCGCTCCAGCTCGAGAAGCTGGCCCTCTTCGTCATCGTGACCATCATCGTGCTGGTGGCGGGCTTCGCGATCATCGGACACCTCGTGCTCCTCGTGGCCGAGAAGCGGAAGGAGATCGGCATTCTCAAGGCGATGGGCGCGACCTCCGGGTCCATCGCGGTGGTGTTCCTCGCCGCCGGCATGCTCATCGGGCTGGTGGGCACGGTGGCGGGCAGCGCGTTCGGACTGGGGCTCATCTGGGTGCAGAACACCTACAAGATCATCCGGCTCGCCGGCGACGTCTATCAGATCGACTATCTGCCCATGAAGCTCACGGGCAGCGACTTCGCCATGGTCATCGGCTCCACCCTCGTCATCTCGTTCCTCGCCACGCTCTCGCCGGCGCGCCGCGCCGCCAGCCTCATTCCGGTGGACGTGCTGCGCTATGAGTGATCCGCTCGTCGTCGCGGAGGACCTCGAGAAGGACTACCGCATGGGCCCCGAGGTCGTGCGCGTGCTCCGCGGCGCGAGCCTCGTCCTGAACGCCGCCGAGACGGTGGCGGTGATCGGGGCCTCCGGGGTGGGGAAGTCCACGCTGCTCCACCTCCTCGGCGCCCTCGATCGGCCCACCGCGGGCCGGGTGCGCTTCGACGGCGAAGACGTGTTCGCGCGCTCCGAGAACGGGCTGGCCCGCTACCGGCGCACGGAGATCGGCTACGTGTTCCAGTTCGGCAACCTCCTCGGCGAGATGACTGCGCTCGAGAACGCGATGATCCCGGCCTTGCTGCAGCGCGTGCCCGCGCCGGACGCGAGGGCGCGCGCGCAGGAGGCCCTGGTCGAGGTGGGTCTCGCGGATCGCGTCGGGCACCGGCCCGGCGAGCTGTCCGGGGGCGAGATGCAGCGGGTCGCCATCGCGCGCGCGCTGGTGGGTCGGCCGCGCGTGGTGCTCGCCGACGAGCCCACCGGCAACCTCGACCCCAAGACCAGCGAGGTAATCTGGGAGCTGTTCTTCCGCCTTCAGGCCGAGCGGGGCCTCTCCTTCGTGATCGCGACCCACAATCACGAGCTCGCCCGGCGGGCGGATCGGGGCTATCAGCTGGTCGAGGGGAGGGCCCTGCCCTGGCCCTGAGCCGCGAAGGCCCGAACTTCCGAGCAGATAGGCCCGAAAAGCAAGAAAGGGCTAGGCGGCACCCAGGGCAAGCGATATACTTTGAGCAGGTTTAGGGCGCACCGAGGACCACACCTAACCCGGGGAGCGAGGAAGCCAAGTGTTCGAACGATTCACGGAGCGTGCGCGGCGGGTCATCATTCTGGCGCGGGAAGAGGCGGGCCGCTTCCGCCACGATTTCGTGGGCACCGAGCACATCCTCCTTGGGCTGATCCGGGACGGTGAGGGCATCGCGACGGCGGTCCTGCAGCGCCTGGGGCTGCGTCTCGAGACCGTGAAGGCCGAGGTCGAGCGCGCGCTCGCCGGCTTCCCCAAGACGCTGACCTTCGGCGAGGTCCCGTTCACCCCGCAAGCCAAGCGTGTCCTCGAGCTCAGCATCGAGGAAGCGCGCCAGCTCGGGCACAACTACATCGGCACCGAGCACCTGCTCCTCGGCCTCATGAAGGAAGGGCAGTCCATCGCCGCCAAGATCCTCGAGTCGCTCGGGGCACGGCTGGACGAGGTGCGGCAGGAGACCCTGTCGCTGCTGGGCGACCAGTATTACCCGCGCCCGAAGAAGCGCTCGCAGACCCCGGTGCTCGACGAGTTCGCCCGCGACCTCACCCAGCTCGCGCGGGAGTCGAAGCTCGATCCCGTGATCGGGCGCGAGACCGAGATCGAGCGAGTGATCCAGATCCTCGCCCGACGGACCAAGAACAACCCCGTCCTGATCGGGGAGCCGGGCGTGGGCAAGACGGCCATCGTCGAGGGCCTCGCCCAGCGCATCGTGGGGCACGAGGTGCCCGACGTGCTCGCCCAGAAGCGCCTCCTCCAGCTGGACCTGGGCGCCCTCGTGGCCGGCACCAAGTACCGCGGCCAGTTCGAGGAGCGGCTCAAGGCGGTGATGAAGGAGATCCGGCAGTCGGAGAACGTGGTCCTCTTCCTGGACGAGCTCCACACCCTGATCGGAGCGGGTGCGGCGGAAGGCGCCATCGACGCCTCTAACATGCTGAAGCCCGCGCTCTCCCGAGGCGAGATCCAGACCATCGGCGCCACCACCCTCGACGAGTACCGTAAGTACATCGAGAAGGACGGCGCCCTCGAGCGGCGCTTCCAGCCGGTGATCGTTCGCGCTCCCTCCGTCCCCGAATCGGTGGAGATCATCAAGGGCCTGCGCCACAAGTACGAGGCGCATCATCGGGTGAAGATCACGGACCAGGCCATCGACGCCGCGGTGAAGCTCGCCGACCGCTACATCACGGACCGGCAGCTGCCCGACAAGGCCATCGACGTGATCGACGAGGCCT
>Ga0075423_10005472_pt1 | contig 11863 bp, 10 predicted proteins | sample SoiMethybrSBSTD2_FD_80114 | JGI IMG/M metagenome (GOLD analysis project Ga0075423, IMG submission 80114) | Bulk soil microbial communities from a Populus tree surrounding site in Tennessee, USA - Soil MetaG P. TD hybrid SBSTD2 | ecosystem: Environmental > Terrestrial > Soil > Tree plantation...
CCCAGGAGCTTCAACACGAGCCGGATCACAAGCAGCCCGTCGATGACGCCGAAGAACAGGTACACCAGGTCCATCGCCCGGCGGCCCGGGTTGGCCCTGCTGACGACCTCCGACGATGAAGTCGGCCCTAACGGGTCGGCGGACACCGTGCGGTGCCGCTCGACCTCGCGGCCCGAAACGGGATCGCTGTCGATCTCAGACTCCCTTCGTTCCATTGTTCTCTCCTCGGGCGCGGTGAAGACCTATGAAGGCGCCCAGCTAGGAGAACGCCCGGGTGGTTTTTGCCACCCGGGCGCCACAGGGGAGGTTGTCGAGCTAGAGGCCGGTCACGGGTACCACAGCGGCAGGCTGGAGATCGCCTCGTCCTGGTCGACGTCGACCGCGTTGCCGCCGCTCAGAACGTACTGCCACGCCAGCATGTTGCCCGCGCAGCCGGTGTCATACGGCGAGTAGTTCGGGGCATGGTTCTTGTTGAAGTTGCCGAGCAGCGAGGGCTGGAATGACCACAGGTCAGACCCTGTCGCGATCGTGGGCTGCGCTGCGACCGCCGCGCACCACGCCCGTGCGAACTCGCTGCCCCGCGTCCCGTTTCCGTAGTACACGGGCGTGTACCCGGCGCCGTGGACGCCGTCGTACCAGCCGCTGATGAAGCCTGCGTCGACGCCGCCGGCGCCCGGGCAGGCGTAGCCGGGTGGCTCGATGTCGATGGCGAGCACGGTGCCCTGCGGAATGCCGAGCCGCTGCGCGGCCGCCACCGCGCGCGCCGCGTAACCACGACCGGTGCCATAGTAGACGACCGCGGAGCAGTTGTAGTCGTTGTAGATCGGCAGGATCCCCATGTTGTGGCCCTGGGCGAAGTTGATCTCGGCCTGGCTGATCCCGGGGCAGACGGTGTTCGTCAGGTAGCGGCCCCAGAAGTCCGGCGTTCCGAGGCGGTGGACGACCTTTGCGTAGAGGTTGCCGGTGACGTCGCCGACGAACGCTTTGCACGAGTCCACGCCCCACAGAAGGTGAGTCGGCTCGACGGACGACGACTTTGCCTGCACCTCCACGAGGGGCGATGTGGTGGTGGCCGGCTTGCCGGCGGTCGAGGCTGCCGGCTTGGTCTCCGCGAGCTTGCCGACCACCGCGGTGTACTTAGGCGTGGTGCCGCTGCTCATCCATGCCTTGACGGTGCATGTGTTGCCCGTCTTGCAGGCGTGGTCGATGAGGCGGCCCTGCTCGTCGTAGATGCCGACGACCCATGGCGTGTCGGCGAGGTCCGCGTTGATCGTCGCCTTCAGGTAGACGGTCCCGCCTGTGCGCGGGCCGATCGAGGTCGCGGACAGGCTCACGTCGAGCCAGGTGATGAAAATCGGGTCGGAGACCGATTCCGGGGAGCCGTTGACGTAACTGACGATCTCGTGGACCCCGCCGGTCGTCTGCTTCATGGAGGTGGTGCACGCGGTGCCCTGGCTGCAGTAGGTCACGCGGGAGCCGGTCGTCAGGTCATAGATCTCGAGCCAGCGGCCGGAGCGGTTGACGTCAATCGTCGAGGAGGCGGTGATGGTGACCGCCTGGCCCTGGCCGGCCACGGTCGAGCTGGCGGCGATGGAGCTGTCGAGCCAGCCGACGTCGACGCGGTTCGACGAGAGCGACGTCGCCTCGTCCGGAAGCGCCGAGCTGGGCTGGGTGATGTAGGCCGCGAAGTCGTGGACGCCTGACATCGCGCTGTAGGAGACGGAGCACTGGCTGCCCTGTCCACAGGCGGCGATCAGGGTGTTGGTGGTGTGGTCGAAGATCTCGATCGCGAGGCTCGTCCCAGTCACCGGTGCGGTCGCCGTGGCGGTCAGCAGGACCTGCTCGTCGACGCCGACGGTGCTGTCACTGGCCATCAGCTCGAGCCGCGAGGCAAGGCGGGCGCCCAGCGAGCCGAGTGGGAGGCTCGGCGACACGGGGCCGTCATCCGCGCCCTGGCTCGAAGGTGGGACTGGGGGAAGAAGCAGGTTCGTGCACGCCGCCGGCGTCTCGGGAACGATCTTCCCCACCGAGGCGCACGCCGTCAGGCCGGCCGGCGTGGCGGCGTTGCCCGGCACGAAGTCGGAGGGCGAACCAACCTGTGAGCAGGCCGCCGACGGACCTGAGTCACGGCACTGCTCGAGACCGCTCGGCAGGCTCAGCATGGAAGCCTGCGCGGCGGTACCCGGCGCCGCGCAGTGCTGGTCCGCGCAGACGGAACGGCTGACCTCCAGCGCCGGCGCGGCAAGGACGGTCGGCGCCGCCGCCAGGGCGACCAGGCTGAGGTGGTTCGAGATGGCCACGAAGAGCACGCCCAGGTGTTGTGCCTTGCGGCGTGTTCGAAGATTCGACAGCAGTCGGCGTGATGTCTGCACTGATACCCCCGTGGAGCGCGCGCCCGTGGCAGGGCGGCGCGAGTTGACGGGGGCACGCTACTGAGGGCGTGCGGACCTGGTAGCGGCTTCGGGGTTAATTCGCTTCAAGCAATGTCAATTGGCCTGAAAGCGGAGCAAACGGGTCGCTTTTACAGCGAGGACGCTAAGAAGCAGCCCGGGGTAGGTGGGCTGCTTCTGCCTAGAGGAACGCCGGCGTGGCGGACATTAACCGGTCTAAGGCCCGGAGAGGTTGGTCGCGCCGAGCACGTTGCCGTACATCATCCCGAGCGCCAGCAGCCCGAGCAATGCCAGCAAGACGAGGACAAACGTCCGGGCACAGGTTTCGATGAGCCATGAGGACTCTTCGCCGCCGTCTTCTTCTGCGACACGCCAGACGCGGTCGTAGAGCCCGGCCCTGACGGACAGGGCGACCACCACCGCGACGACAATCAAAAGAACCGCCATTCATTACCCCCAAAGAGGGCGTGGACGCCGAGCGGGTCAGCGTCCGCGCCATCCAGACAACGCGCAGGGGGCCGAATGTGAACAAGTTGTAAGCCCTGACGCCGCGTCACATAGGCCGCCTCACATAGAAGGACGCGAAGGGCGTCCAGGGCGGCCAATACTCGAACACGAAGGCGCGTTCTCTTGGCGTGGATTTCCCGCTGCTGCTGCAGTTCTCGATCGCGCTCTTCACCGGTCTCGTGGCGGCAACCTTCATCCCGCCCGTGCGCAAGGCGATTCCGCGACCCGTCGAGGTCTTCATGTGGGTAGGCCTGGTCCTGGTCTGTCTGATCGGCTTGCTCAGCATCAACAACGAGAGTGCGCGGAACCTGAGCGCGTCCGTGATCTGGGCGGCCGACCAGGTGGTCGGCACCATCTTCGGCCTGATGCTCAGCGGCGTCGGGGCGTGGATCTACGACCATCGCTTCACGCTCGTGATCTGGCTGATGCTGCTCGCCGGCGCGGACCTCTTGCTGCTCATGCTCATGCGCTCGCTGCGCACATCGCGGTCGGCCCGGCCGAGGATCCGCCTGCGCGAATGGATGGAGATGCCGGTGCCAGTCACCGCGACACCTGTCCGCGCCCGAGCCGCAGCAGCTGACCCTCTCGTCGACGTCCATCGCCGGCTGGTGCCCGGCGCGGCCGTTCTTGCAGCGGCGATGCTCACGAGGACGGTCGAGCTGTCGATCTGGATTCGCAACGGGGTGCTGCCGCTGCAGAGCCGGCGCCTGGCCGACGCAGCCCGTTTGAGCCGCGAAGGTTCGCGTGCGCGATTGGAGTCGCTGCGGGACGCCGCGGCGCAGCTGCAGTACGCAGCGCGTGCCTGGTACGTGGCCGCCGGCGAGCCGGCGATGAGCGGGCTTGCGGCCAACGCGCGCGAGGCGCGACAGCGCCTGCAACAGCCCGCGCCCTTGCGACCCGGCCAGGTCGTCGACATTCAGGCGCTGCTGAGCGCTCAATCGATCGGGTGGTACGGCCCACTCTTGGCGCCACCCGAATCGCCGAGGGGGGAAAAGGATGCCGATCAACCACAGCAGACAGACCGCCTGGCCTCGTAGGCCGAACGGCATGCGCAGGCGCGCAAGCGCCTCGCGGGTGCTCAACCCGGGCTTCAAGATCTCGCGACCGGCGAGCTGGATGCTTCGGCTGCTCGCGCTGATCGTGATCGCCGTGCCGAGCCTGATCATGACCTCGCCGGGTTATGTCGCCTTTGCCGACCAGCTCCCGGACGCGACCGACGTCGCCCAGCCGCCGCCAGGCGACACGCTGATCTTCGCCTCGGACAACAAGACGCTGCTGGCGGACCTTCATCCGCCGGGCTACCAGTCTTATTACGAGCCCCTGTCGCAGATGGGCACTCTGCTGCCCGAGGCGGTGATCTCCATCGAGGACCGCAACTTCTACTCCGAGCCTGGCATCGACCCGCAGGGCATCGTCCGCGCCGGCATGGTCAACATCCAGGCCAACGCTCCCGTCGAAGGCGCATCGACCATCACGCAGCAGCTCGTCAAGCTGCGCCTCGTCGGCAATAAAGCCTCGCTCGAGCGCAAGATGCGGGAGGCACTCCTCGCGTTCGAGATCGAGCGTCGCTACTCGAAGGAGCAGATCCTCGAGTGGTACCTCAACAGCGTGTTCTTCGCCAACACGGCGTGGGGTACGGCGGCGGCGTCGCAGATCTACTTCCACAAGAAGACCCAGGACCTGGACCTTGCGCAGGCGTCCATGCTCGCCGGCATCATCCGCGGGCCGACGATCTACAACCCGCTCGTCGACTGGACGTCGGCGAAGCAGCGGCAGAAGACGGTGCTCGACGCGATGATTCGCGACGACAGGATCAGTGCTTCGGACGCGGCGAAAGCGTTCGCCGAGGACATCTCTCCGCCGGCCCACATGTTCCTTCCGACCAACAGGGTCGCGGCTCGGTCGTTCGTGCGCTACGTCACAGGCCAGCTCATCAACCAGTTCGGTGTCGATATGACCTACACGGGCGGCCTTCGGGTGGTGACGACGCTGAACATGAAGCTTCAGGCCCTCGCCCAGCGGGACGTCTCGCAGAACATCGCGAGCCTTCGCTGGCGCAACGTGACCCAGGGTGCGCTGGTCGCGCTCGATCCGACGACCAACGCCGTCGTGGCGATGGTCGGCTCAGCGGACGCGAATCGATACGGTGGCCAGTACAACCTCGCGGTGTGGCCCCCGCGCAACCCCGGTTCGTCGATGAAGATCTACACCTACACCGCGGCCATCGCGAGCAAGAAGTTCACTATGACGACGCCGATCCGCGACAGCAGGATCGTGGTTTACGCGCCGGAAAGGTGGGTGCCCCGCAACTACGACGGCCGCTTCCACGGCACCTGCCAGCTGCAGGTCTGCATGGGCAACTCGCTCAACATCCCCGCGGTCAAGGTCGAGCTCGCCGTCGGCGTGGCCAACGTCGTCAAGATGGCCCGCCTGATGGGCGCACCGCCTTACCAGCAGCATGGCGTCGATCGGTACGGCAACCCGATCTTCACGACCAACGACGCCTACAACACGTTCGGGCCGTCACTGACGCTCGGCGGTTACGGCGAGACTCCCCTCCAGATGGCGACTGGCGCGTCGGTGCTTGCGACGCAGGGCATCCTTCGCCAGCCGTTCGGGGTGAACGTCGTCACCGACACCGCGACCGGCGCGCTGCTGTTCCAGCACAAGGTCGACCCGGGCAAGCGCGTGCTCGACGCGAGGGTGGCTTTCATCATGCAGCAGATCATGTCCAACGACAACAACAGGGCCATGATCTTCGGCCGCAACTCGCTCCTCACGCTGCCAGGCCGGCGGGTCGCGGTGAAGACCGGAACCTCGGACTCCTTCGCCGATGCATGGACCGTCGGTTTCACGCCGCACCTCGTGACGGCGGTCTGGGGCGGCAACCCCGACTGGCGCATGAAGATGACGAAGGGTTCGGACAGCTACTTCATCGCCGCGCCGATGTGGCATCGGTTCATGAACGACGCGCTCTCCGCTCTGCACCTGCCGAACGAGTGGTACCGCCAGCCGGCGGGCCTCATCCGCACCACCTGCCACGGCCAGGTCGCATGGTACCTGCCGGGGACGCACTGCTAAGGATGTCGCCGGGCGGCGCGAGGTTCGACAAGCACGGCAACCCGCTGCCAGACACGGGGCACGGCTGCGGCTGTCAGATCTGCGCCGACACCCATGCCGCCCAGGCGCGCGCGAGCCGGCCCTGGGCGGCGGCCCAGCGACGAGTCGTGGAGTTGATCAGAAAGTTGACCTCGGACGGCCGCCCCCAGGCAGCGTGAGACGCCGGCGCGTCGTCGTGGGCGCGCTGGGACTGGCCGGCCTGGCGGTGGTGAGCGTGTTCGTCGCACAGTTGGGTTGGTCCGCAGGTGCGCATCAGCCGACGGTGTTCGAGTGGATCCTGCAGGGAACCGTGCTCGTCGTCGGCGCGATCCTGGTCTTGCGCCGCATGACGGGCAAGACCTGAACGCAGTTCAATCAAAAAGAAAAGGCCCGGCCGCCGGGCCGGGCCAGTCTTCTGGTGGGAAGTTCGCTCAGTCGGCGACGGCCAACCCGCGCTCGGGCACGATCGGCTCGTCGTAGACGGCCTGCGGGCCGTATGAGTGCTTGAGCATCACGCGCAGCCGCTCCTTGGCGACCGCGAGTCGCGACGCGACCGTGCGCTCCGGGATGCCGAGCGCCTGCGCGATCGCGCGGTTCGTGTAGCCGTGGTAATGGCGCAGCACGATGGCGGCCGCCTGCTTCGGCGGTAGCTTCGCGAGCGCTGTCGCGAGGTCGCGGTGCTCGACGACCTCCTGCGGGTCCGGCGCCAGGCCTGGACGGCCGAGCCGCCGGATCACCTCGCCGACCTCGCGCAGCCGCATCTTGCGCTGGTACGAGACCGCCGCGTTGATGGCAATCCTGTGCACCCACGCCTCAGCCGGCGCGATCGGCTGCCAGGTCGCCCACTTCTTGTAAGCGCGCTCGAACGCGTCCTGCGCGCAGTCCTCCGCCGCGGCCCTGTCACCGAGCATCGCGGTCAGAGTCCCAAGGATCTTTCCGTACGACGCTTGATAGAGACGCTCGAAGTCCGCCTCGTTGCCGGCTTCGTAGGTGTTGCCAACTGGCTCCTTCACCTCGCCGGCGGTCGATGCAGAGATCGCCTCCGCCATATTCGTTCCTTCACCCCCCATGAGTTCAAGTGAGCCCTGTCGCTCACTGGGACTACTGTCGCCCACCGGGCACGGTGCGGTCGCCGTACGGGTGGGCGGATTTTGACTAATTCATTTGCATTACTAGGTGTAGCTGCGCCCCGCAACGTTTCTAGTACGGAGATGAACCCGGGGACGGAGTCGGGCGGGAGCTACGCAGTCGACGTGCTCGGCACGTTGGCAAGCGGCCTTGGCGTCGATGCGGTCGACAGCGGTCGCAAGGCGTTCGAGGTCGTACGTGCCCGAGCGCCCGAGATGGTCACGCTCAGCGAGCAGACCGGGGAAGACCTCGTCGTGACCGCCGCGGGCTTCATCGAGATGCTGCTCGCGTCACTGCGTAGCGATATCGACCCGCCGTGGCCGGAGTTCGAGCTGCGCTCCCGAGACTACGGCCGGCTTCACGCCGCACAGGGTCTTCCGCTCGAGTCGCTCATCGACGTGCTCGCGGTCTATCGCCGCGCCACCATCGAGCTGATCTCGCGGCCGATCCAGGGCAAGCCGCATTACGACGAGATCCTTGCCCTCGCGCAGAGCCGCCTCGAGGACGTCACCCAGCGTCTGACGACGGCGATCGCGCGTGGCTACCTCGACCACGTCGACGAGGAGCACCGCTCGCGAGAGACCGAGATGTACGGGCTGGCGGCGCTCGTCTCCGCGATCAACCGCTCGCTCGACCTGATGGAGACCGCGGAGGTCGCGCTGGTGGAGTCTTTGGCGGCGCTGCGACTCAGCACCGGCGGCGTGTGGCTGCGCGAGCGTTCGACGTACAAGCTCGTGCACACAGTCGGTCTCGGGGAAGACCAGGTCGAAAGCTTCTCCCGGCAGGCGGGTCCGCACGGCCGGGCATCGGCGTCGGCACTCGGACGCGCGGAGTCACAGGTCGACCGCGTCTCTGGGTCTGACTGGAACGCGCTCCGCGCGCAGCTTCGCGTCCGGGGAAGGACGGTCGGCATGATGACCGTGGGCACGATGGTGAACCGGGTCTTCGGCGCGTCGGACCTGCTGTTCATGGCCGCCGTCGCAGACCAGGTGGCGATCGCGATCGACCGCGCCCGGCAGTTTGCGAACGAGGCTCGCACAGACCACCTCACGGGCTTGGCCAACCGGCGTGAATTCGAGCGCGTGATGGAGCGTGAGGTGGCGCTTGCCGAGCGGCATGGCCGCCGGCTGGCGCTGATGATGATCGACCTCGACAACTTGAAGCGAATCAATGACAAGCTGGGCCACAGCGCGGGCGACAACGCCCTGCGGGTCGTTTCGCAGCACCTCATGCGCGTGGTGAGGGCGTCGGACATCTGCGCACGGGTCGGCGGTGACGAGTTCGCGGTCGCCATGCCGGAGACCGACCTCGACCGCGCTCGCGACGTCGCCACGCGTCTGCGACGCGCCATCGACCAGGCAGGCTTGAGCATGCGGGCGCCCGAGCGCGTCGAGGTGAGCGTCGGCATCGCGGCGTGGAGCGCCGGCCAGGACTGGCAGGCCGTGTACCAGGCGGCCGACCGCGACCTCTACGAGGACAAGCGGAGGCGGAAGACGGTCAGGCGGTGGCAGCAGGAGGAAAGGCCCGTGCAGCCGATCAGGATCCTGGGGCGGGGCGCCGGGCGGCGGAGGGTGTCGGGAGCCTGACCGTCGCTTTGGTGGCCGCGAGGCCTACTCGACGAGCGCGAGCTCGCGTGCCTTGACGATCGCCTCCAGCTTGGAATGCACGCCGAGCTTGCTGCCCAGGCTCCGGATGTGGGTCCGCACGGTCGTGTAGCTGATCCCGAGCTTGCTCGCGATGTCTCGGCTCGAGATTCCGTCGGCCATGAGCCGGAGCACCTCCTTCTCGCGCGCGGTGAGGCGCTCGAGCTGGGCCTCGGCCTCGCGCCGGGTGTTGAGCAGCTGCGCGATGCCGCGCGGGGTGAACAGGGTTCCACCCTCGGCGACCTTGCGGATCGCGTCGACGACTTCCTGCGCGGCGCGCGACTTGTGGATGAACGCGCTCGCGCCGGCCTCCAGCGCTGCGAATCGCGCGGCGTCGCTGTCTTCACGCGTGAGGAAGATGAGCTTGGTCTCCGGACGCATCTGCCGGATGGCCATCGCCGCGTCGGCGCCTGTGCCGTCAGTGAGGCGGAAGTCGACCAGGACGAGGTCCGGCTTCAACTCGACGGCGCGCGCGACGGACTCCGCGACCGAGCCCGCGCTGCCGACCACCGTCATGTCCTTCTGATCGTTGATGAGCGCGGCCAGGCCTTCGGCCACCACCTGGTGGTCCTCGACGATGAGCACCCGAGTCGCGGCCATCAAGCCCTAGATTCTGACAACGGCAGCCAGAATTCGACCGTCGTACCGAGCCCGGGCTCGCTCGAGATCTTGTTCCACCCTCCGGCCAGCAGCGCCCGTTCATGCAGGGCGAGCAGGCCGAGATGCCCAGGCAGGCGGTCGCGTTCGGCGACCACAAACCCCCGGCCGTTGTCCCTGATCACGCCGTGGATGCCGGATTCGTGCTCCCGCAGCCGGATCGACACCTGGGTGGCGGCCGCATGCCTCTCGATGTTGGCGACCGCCTCGGTGAGCTGGCGGAAGAGCATGGAGCGGAATTCGAAGGACAGATCATCCGGGATGTCGAGCTCGGTCTCGACCTCGGCGCCCGTCAAGGAGCGAAGCATGCGGACGCGCTCGCGGATCGTCTCCAGGAATCCGCCAGGAACCTCGAGGGCCGGTGGCCGGACCTCGAAAAGAAGGCGTCGCAGCGCCTCCTCTGTCTCAGCGAGCAAGAGCTGGGCCTCATCGAGCAGCACGGAGGCGTCGCCGTTGGGCTCGCGGAGTCTCTGGAGCTGGATCTCGACCGCGGTCAGCTTCTGCAAGGCGTCGTCGTGAAGGTCGCCCGCGAAACGTTTGCGCGCGTTCTCGACCGCGGTGGAAACGTTGGTCAGCAGCATCTGGCGTGCGGCGTCGACCCGCTGCAGTCGCTCGGCCGTTCGCCTCAAGTCGTTCTCGGCGTAGCGCAGCTGCCATACGAGGCCGGCCGCAAGGCCCGCCTTCTGCAGGACCCAGGCGTCCTCTCGGGTGAAACCTTCGAGGCCGCGAGAGTCGTATGCGGCCACGAGCCCCAGCCGCTGGTCGCCGGCTCGCCAGGGCACGGCGATCGCGTCTTTGACCTGCAGTCGTTCGAGCTCGGACTCAGACTCTGCGACACCGTCGCCGCTCGACGCCCTGAACATGAGGTCATGGAAGACGACTCGGCTGGCAAAGTCGTCACGGTCGGACGAGCATTCGTAGGGCCTGAGGCGCGCCATGAAGTCCTTGTCGATCCCGTAGCCGCCTCCGATCGGGGAGAGCAGGCCGTCGGCGCTCAGCCGCCAGAACAGCACCTTGTCCGCGCCGACGAGCTCCGCGATGCTGCGGGTAAGGCGGCGGTAGAAGTCGGTCATGCCTTGGCCAAGGCGCGCGTGGCGAGAAACCGCGAGTAGGGCGTCAACCGCGGCTTCGTGTGCGTGCTCGACCCGCTCGGCGCTCGCCGCCCGCTCGGCGTTGATCAGCCGCTGTTGCTCGCTGCGGTCCAGGTCGGCGCGCAGGTTGACCAGGGTGTCGACCATCTCCTTGCGTCGGGCCGACTGCTGCGCGATGGCGATCGTGGCGGCGACATGCCTGGCGAAGATCGCCAGCGACCGCTGCTGGGTCGCCGTGTAGCCGGCCGGGCTCGCGACGGCGATCATGCCGATGACCCCGCCGCCCGCTTCCAGGGGCAGGGCGCAGGTCGAGCGAATGGGCGGCGCGGCGTTTGCGCCGTCGGCAGTCCAGGGAGCGCCCGGCGCGGCGGGCGCGGTTGCGTCTGCCGAGGCCAGGATGCGCTCGATCTCGTCCTGCCCGAGGACGGTCCCCGGCTCTCGAGCCAGCGAGTAGACCGTCCGCGCCTGGCCGTTGTCGTGCGTCTCCAGCGCGAGGAACGCCATCGGCGATCGGGTCAGCTCGACCGCCCCCACCAGGGCGGCGTCGATGATCTCGGGCAAGGCTTGCTGGCGCGCGACCTCGCGGGCCGCAGCCTCCACGGCGTCCAAGGCGTCGAGGCTGCCCGCCGGCGGGCCGGCGGCGTCTACCTCGCTCCCCCCTTTGATGGGCATGTCGGCCTGAACCAAAGTTTACTTCCGTGCGTGGCGTGTCGGCGAAACATCTGCGCCCGTACTCACGGGTACCCCTCGGCTCGGGGGCGTTGAAATCACGAAGGGGGTCCGCGCTGGTTGCTTCAGCGGGGCTCCTCTGGAAGGTTTGGGGGTTTGGTTCCTAGATGTCCCTGGAAGTCCTGCGCAGCGATCCGGCTCGACGGTACGGAACCACACGAGGGCGTTCTCTAATCACGATGCTTTCTCGTCGGGCCATCTCACGCGTCAACGGCTCCGCGAGCCACCCCCTGGTCAAGCCTTTTGTGGTCTTTGCGGCTCGGGCTCTCGGCCCCGGTCCGACCCGGCTGCGACTGGTCAGGCTCGCTCACAATCTCGATCCCCAGCCGCTGGCCCCCGTCAATGACGACCTCACACGCGCGGCGTAGGCTGATCCTCGGCGCGTACCGCCGGCCCACTCAGAAATTTGTGGTAGGCGAAAGTACTCCGGTTGTGGGAGACGTTTCTGCTACAGATGAACGACTTCGACACGGTCCTGGAGCTTCGTCTGCGGCACCTGCTCGACCCGGTGGTGAGGAGCCAGCCGCCCATTCGGCGGGGGCGGGTTAGCCAGGCGCAACGGCCGATCCTGACGGTGGAAACCGGCGGGCTCGAGGTTGCGCCGGGAGCCATCCTCCAG
>Ga0075423_10005473_pt1 | contig 11862 bp, 10 predicted proteins | sample SoiMethybrSBSTD2_FD_80114 | JGI IMG/M metagenome (GOLD analysis project Ga0075423, IMG submission 80114) | Bulk soil microbial communities from a Populus tree surrounding site in Tennessee, USA - Soil MetaG P. TD hybrid SBSTD2 | ecosystem: Environmental > Terrestrial > Soil > Tree plantation...
TGGCGGCGGCGGAGATGAGCTGGTCCTGCTGTGCCGGCGTCAGCGACTTGAAGGGGCGTTCGAACCGGAGCCGCGCCTCACCGTCCAGCGCTCCGATCGCGGAAAGGAAGTCCTGCTTGTTGTCGCGCGTGTCCACGGCGAGGAGCGCGTCGATGAAGCGGTCGGAGCCCGCGGCGAGAGAGCCGGGGACGATGCGCTCGCAGAGCCCCTGCAGGGTCGCGAGCTGGTGAGCGTCGAGGAACTGCGGCTTCCAGTCCGCGGCCTTCGCGCGGGCGGCCGCCGCCTGGACCTCGGCCGGGCTCGCCCCGGCGGGCGTCGCGGGGTGAGCGCGCGCGGCGCCGGGGATGGCCGCGCCCACGCCCGCGATCAAGCCCTGGAGGACCTGGCGGCGCCCAGGCCCGCGGGGCTCGGTTCCCTCCTTTACGATCGGCAGCGCGCGCTTCTTCTCCATGTCGGTGCCTCGCCGCGTCCCTTTTAGCACGCGGGCGCGAAGCCGACAATCTCCTCCGGCCGCGATGCGCGTTGACCGCGGTCCCGACGGGCTGCTAGCCTCTGGCCCGGACGGGGAGGCACCCATGCAGAGCGCGGCGGGCCGGACCTTCGACGTGATCGTGGTGGGCTCGGGCGCGTCCGGGGGCTGGGCGGCCAAGCGGCTCGCGGAGGCGGGCGTGAACGTGGGCCTGCTCGACGCGGGCCGGGCGCTCACCGACGCCGACTACAAGGAGCACCAGCCGGCGACGGACCTTCCCTATCGCAACCGCGCGCCCGAGGTCATCCGGAAGACGCGGCCGGTCCAGAAGGACTGCTACGCGTGCATGGAGTGGAACTACGACTGGTTCCGCAACGATCTCGAGGAGCCCTACACGACCGCGAAGGGCAAGCCGTTCTCGTGGCAGGGCCGCATGCAGGTGGTGGGAGGGCGGACGAACGTGTGGGGCCGACAGAGCTACCGCTTCTCCGACCTCGATTTCAAGGCCGCCTCCGCCGACGGGTTCGGCGAGGACTGGCCGATCGGCTACGACGACGTCGCGCCCTACTACGACCTCGTCGAGGACTACGTCGGCATCACCGGGCTGACGGAAGGCGTCTACGAGCTGCCCGACGGCCGGTTCCACCCGCCGATGGGCCTGCGGTGCGTGGAGCGGCAGTTCAAGACGCGGGTGAAGAGCAAGCTGGGCTGGACGATGACGCTGGGCCGCTCGGCGAACCTCACGAAGCCCCTCAACGGCCGTCAGCCCTGCCACTACTGCGGGCCCTGCGAGCGCGGGTGCGTCACCCACTCCTACTTCAACGCCGCGTTCACCACCGTGGCCGATGCTCTGAAGACGGGGCACTGCACGCTCGTCACGAACGCCATGGCCTACAAGGTGCTCATGGACCCGGTCAAGCACCGGGCCCGAGGCGTGCTGTACGTCGACCGCGTGACGCGCGAGCCGAAGGAGGTGTATGCGCGGGCGGTCGTGCTCTGCGCCCAGGCCCTGGAATCGGCGCGGATCCTCCTCAACTCCGCGAGCGAGCAGGACCCGGCCGGGCTCGGCAACAGCAGCGGGGCCCTCGGCCACTACCTGATGGACCACCTGTGGGTCGCGGGCGGGGCCAGCGGCGAGTTCCCCGACCTCGCCGCGAAGACGAAGGCCAGCGCGGACGGGCCCAACCGGCCGGACGGCATCTACGTGATCCGCTTCCGCAACACCAAGGCGGGCCCCAAGGCCAAGGACTTCCTCCGCGGGTACGGCTTCCAGGGCGGCGGCTCCACGAGCTTCAACTGGAACGCGCCGGGGTTCGGGGGCGCGTTCAAGCGAAGCCTCCTCGATCCGGTGGTGTCGATGGGCCTCGCCGGCTTCGGGGAGTGCCTGCCCTACCACGAGAACTACGTGGAGATCGACCCCGGTGTCGTGGACGTCTACGGCATCCCGGTATTGCGCGTGAACATGGAGTTCCGCGACAACGAGAAGAAGATGATCCCCGACATGATGGAGTCGGCGGCGGAGATGATGGCGGCGGCGGGAGCGAAGAACATCCGTCCGTGGATGGCGCTCGACCGCGTGCCCGGCTACGGGATCCACGAGATGGGCGTCGCGCGCATGGGCAAGGATCCCAAGACGTCGGTGCTGAACCAGTTCCAGCAGTCGTATGACGTCCCGAACGTCTTCTTGATGGACGCCGCCAGCTTCACCTCCGGCGCATGCCAGAACCCGACGCTCACGATCATGGCCCTGGCCGTCCGCTCCACCGACTACCTGCTCGGCGAGATGAAGAAGGGGAGCCTGTAGCGCTCCGTGGGGCCGGCGGCGTGCGCGCGTCGCTGTTGACCGCCCTCGTGTCGCTGGCGCTGTCCGTGGTCCTGGCCGAGGTCGGGCTCCGCGTGTTTTCTCCGGTGGCCTTTCGCGAGCCGCCGCCGCGTGTGCCCGGCGACCGCTGGCTGGACCTGCTCCACCAGCGCTCTTCGCTGCCCGGGCTGCCCTACGAGCTGGCGCCCGGCATGTGGAAGCGCACCCACGGCACCGTGATTCGAACCAATAGCCACGGGATGCGCGAGCGGGAGCTCCCCATCGAGAAGCCGGACTCGGTGCGTCGCATCGTCGCCCTCGGCGATTCCTACACGTTCGGGTTCGGCGTGCGCGCCCATCGGGCCTACCCGCGGGTTCTCGAGGAGCTGCTCAACGAGCGGTCCCCGGCCCGTCGCTTCGAGGTGCTGAACTTCGGCGTCGGCGGCTACTCGACGCAGGACGAGGCGATCGTCCTCAAGGAGCGGGCCCTCGCGTGGGACCCCGACCTGGTGATCGTCGGCTACGTGCTCAACGACCCGGAGGACGAGCCGATCCAGCCCCTGCACTCCTATTACCGGGAGCCCCGCTGGTGGCAGCGCTTCCACCTGCTGCGGCTCGTCGCGAAGGCCGACTGGGAGCGGCGCGTGCGGAAGTTCGGGGACGGCGACTACATCCGGTCGCTGTACGGCGACCCCGCGAAGTGGAAGAACGTGGTGGAGGCCTTCGCGTCGATCCGGCAGACCGCCGGCGAGCGGGGGATCCCCGTGGTGCTGGTCGTCTTTCCCCTCAGCACCGTCGACGACTGGGCCCAGTATCCCTACGCCTCGGTGCACCTGAAGGTCGCCCGGGCCGCCGGCGCCGACGGGTTCGACGTCGTCGACCTCCTGCCCGTCTTCACCCGCCGCCCGCCGAGCGCCCTGCGGCTCGCGGACGCCGACGCCCACCCCAACGAGGCGGGCCATCGCCTGGCGGCGGAGGCGATCGCCGCGCGGCTGCTCGCCGAGGAGGGCCGCCTCTTCGGAGCCGGGGCGGCTAGCCGCAGGACGGAGAGACCATCCGCACCGAGCGGACCTTGATCCGGTGGACGGGCATCGTCCGCTCCTCCTTCGTCCTGGTGCCGGTGCCAACGTCGGCGTCTTCGTCGGTGCGGGCCTTGGCCTCCTTGCCCCGCGCCTTGACCTGGATCGTGGTGTCGGGGGACTTCGCCGGGTTCGTCTTCACCTCCAGCTCTCCTTCGCTGACGGCGACGACGGGCCCGGTGACCTCGACCATCTGTCCGACGTGGTCCTTCAGTCCGCGGGTGGTGCTCAGCCAATAGATGACGTCGGAGGCCTGCCCGGCCGAATCGGTCACGTTCTTCAGGACGAAGGTATCGGGGCGCGTGCCGGCGAGCAGGCACCCGACGATCGTGACGGGGGCGGTGTCCTTGCCGACCGGCGTGACGACGCGATCGTCGGCGGACGCCGCTCCGGCGGCGACGGCCAGACAGGCGACGAGAGCATGAAAGCGCATGGGCGGACCCTCCTGCTCTCTGACCTGCAGGAATCACGCCAAAGGCCTACGCGAACAGGCCGACCTGGCCTCCCGTATGCCAGAAGAGGACCGTCTGGTCGGCGCGGAAGCGCCCCGCGCGCACGTGGGCGATGAGTCCCGCCATCGCCTTCGCGGTGTAGGTCGGATCGAGGAAGATCGCCTCCGTGCGGGCGGCCAGCTCGAGGGCCTCCCGCGAGGCGGGGGTGGGGATGCCGTAGCCCGCGCCCACGAACGCGTCGTCGACCTCGGCCGCGGGCGCGGCGGCGCGCAACCGGCCGCCGCCTCCGAGGGCGGTGTCGATCCCGGCGACGAGGTTGGCGACGACGTCCGCCAGCACCGGCGACGGCTCGTCCGCGCTCACGCCGAGCACGCGCGTCGGCAGCGCGAGGAGCGCGCCGCCGGCGACCAGGCCGGCCTGCGTGCCCCCCGACGAGGTCGCGTGCACGATCACGTCGGGAGCGGGGCCCTGGGCGGCGAGCTCGACGACCGCGCGCGCGAAGGCCATCGCGCCGAGGGGCGTGGACGCCCCCAGGGGGATCTCGTAGGGGCGCCGCCCTTCCGCGCGGAGCCGGTCGGCCGCGGCGCGCATCGCGGGGGCGCGCTCCTCGCGAGAGGAGACGAACTGGATCTCCGCCCCCAGCAGGCCGTCGAGGAGCGTATTGCCCGTGGGACGGTCGGGCCGCGCGCCGCTCAGCACCAGGACGCAGCGCAGGCCGAGCCGGGCGGCCGCGGCCGCGGTCGCGCGCGCGTGGTTCGACTGGAGGCCGCCGACGGTCAGCAGCGTGTCCGCGCCTTCCTCCCGCGCCCGGGCCGCCACCAGATCCAGCTTCCGGACCTTGTTGCCGCCGAAGCCGAACGGCAGCGCGTCGTCCCGCTTGACGAGCAGGCGCGGGCCGCCGCCGAGCGCCGCGCGCAGGCGGCTCATCTCGGCGATCGGCGTGGGGTCCGCCACGAGCGCCGCGCGGGGGAGAGTGCTCAGGGCGGCGATCTCGCGATCGAAGCTCACGGCTCCGCGGATTGTATACTTCGCGGCCGTGACCCTCCGCGCCGCCGCGATCGCCGCCTGTTTCGCCCTCGGCGCCTCCTTCGCCGGGAGCGAAGAGCCGCCCCCGGTCTCGATGCGCGGCGACGTGCTTCAGCGCATGACGCTGCTGCGGGCGGCGCCCGGCCGTCTGCTCGACCTCGTGGCCGCGGTGAAGGGCCACGGCCTCGTGCTGCGTCATTCCCAGGGCGACCAGTGGGACCTCATGGTCCTGGCGCCGGTGCCGGGCTACGCGGAGCTCGGCCGGACGGCGCCGCTCGCCGAGTCCGCGCTGGTCGCGTGGCAGGAGGACGAGCTCGTGCGCGGTCCCGATCTCGCCCGCCTCGAGGGCTTCGCGGGCGCGGGCCTCTACCACGTCGAGATGTTCGTGGCCCTCGCCGGCCGGCGAGACGACCTGCTCCGGGAGCGGGAGATGGAGAACGCGTACCTCGCCGCGCTCGGCCGCCCGCGCAACGCGATCTTCGTGCGGGAGCTGGGGGCGTCCTGGGACGCGTTCACCGTCGGCGCCTACCGGAGCTGGAAGCACTTCGCCGAGCGCGACGACATCCCCCCCGACCGCTCCCGGGCCGCGGCGCGCGCCGCCGGCTTCGAGGGCGACGAGCGCATCGGCCCCTATCTCCGCTCGCTGATCCAGACCCACCACGACACGCTCGCGACCCCGGTCCGCTAGGCGGTTGGCCGCGCCTTGACGGCCCGGCTTATAATGCGATTTGAACGATCGTTCAAATCGGAGGGGGAGGGAGCGGGTGGAGAAGGCGACGGTCCGGCTGAGGGTGAACGGGGAGCGCCGCGAGGTGCTCGCCCCCGTCCACCACACGCTGCTCGAGGTGCTCCGCGAGGAGCTGGGCCTGCCCGGCACCAAGCACGGCTGCGAGCTGGGAGAGTGCGGCACCTGCACCGTCCTCGTGGACGGCCGGCCCATCCTGTCGTGCCTGGCCCTGCCCGTGGAGTGCGAGGGCCGCGAGATCACGACCGTCGAGGGCCTGGCCGACGGCGCCGTGCTCCACCCGCTGCAGCAGGCCTTCGCCGAGCTGGGCTCCGCGCAGTGCGGGTACTGCATCCCGGGCTTCCTGCTCTCGGCGGCCGCGCTGCTGCGCGAGCGCCCGCGGCCCACGCGCCAGGAAATCGCGGAAGCGACCGCGGGCAACCTGTGCCGGTGCACCGGCTACCTCAAGATCTTCGAAGCCATCGAGCTCGCGGCGGAGCGCATGGCGGAGGCGGCGGCCCCGCGTGGCTGACGAGGCTACGGTCCTGAGCATCGTCGGCCAATCGCTGCCCAAGGTGGACGCGGCGGCCAAGGTGACCGGGCAGACCCTGTTCGCCGACGACCTCGTCCTGCCCCGGATGCTCTACGCACGCCTGCTGCGCTCCCCGCATCCCCATGCCCGCATCCGCAGCATCGACGTGTCGCGGGCGGCCGCCCACCCCGGGGTCGTGGCGACGCTCGTCGGGAGCGAGCTGCCCATCCCGTTCGGCATCCTCCCCGTGAGCCAGGACGAGCACGCGCTGGCCGTGGACAAGGTCCGCTTCGTCGGGGATCCGGTGGCGGCGGTGGCCGCCCTCGACGAGGAGACGGCCGAGGCCGCGCTCGCGCTGGTGGCCGTCGACTACGAGGTGTTGCCGCCCCTGATGTCGATCGACGAGGCGCTCCGGCGGCCGGACGCGAGGATCCACGACTACGGACCGCGCGGCAACGTGCACAAGGAGGTGTCGTTCGACTTCGGCGACGTCGCGGCCGGCTTCGCCGAGGCCGACCACGTCCGCGAGGACACGTTCTTCTTCGAGGGCAACACGCACCTGCCCATGGAGCAGCACGCCGCGCTCGCCGCGCTCGGCCCCGACGGCAAGCTGACGCTGTGGTCGTCGACGCAGACGCCGCACTACGTCCACCGGGCCCTGGCCAAGGTGCTGGAGATGCCGCCGGCCCACATCCGCGTGATCGCCTGCCCCAACGGCGGCGGCTTCGGGGGCAAGTCCGATCCGTTCAGCCACGAGATCGTGGCCGCCCGGCTGTCGCAGAAGACGGGCCGGCCGGTGAAGATCACCCTCAGCCGCGAGGAGGTCTTCTATTGCCACCGGGGCCGCCACCCGGTCTCGATGTGGATCAAGACCGGCTTGAAGAAGGACGGCACGATCACCGCCATGCACTTCCGCTCGGTGCTCGACGGCGGCGCCTACGGCAGCTACGGGGTGGCCAGCCTCTACTACACGGGCGCGCTGCAGACGGTCACCTACCGGATCCCGCGCTACAAGTTCGAGGGCGCGCGGATCTTCACCAACAAGCCGCCGTGCGGCCCCAAGCGGGGCCACGGCACGCCCCAGCCGCGGTACGCCCTCGAGTGTCACATCGACAAGTTCTGCCACGACCTCGGCCTCGACCCCGCGGAATGGCGGCTCCGCAACACTCTCGCGCCGGGCGCGGTCACCGCGAACCAGATGAAGGTGCGCACGATCGGCCTGCGCGAGTGCCTGGAGCGCGTCGTGGAGAGGAGCGGCTTCGCGGCCCGGCGGGGCCGGCTCGGCCCGGGTCGCGGGCTGGGGCTCGCCGCCTCCGCCTACATCAGCGGCGCGGGCCTGCCCATCTACTGGAACGCCATGCCCCACTCGGGTGTGCAGATCAAGGTCGACCGCGGCGGCGGGGTGGCCGTGTTCTGCGGATCGACGGACATCGGCCAGGGGTCCGACTCCGTCCTCGCCTACGTGGTGGCGGAGGAGCTCGGCATCCGCCCCGAGGACATCCGGGTCGTCACCGCCGACACCGACCTCACGCCCGTGGACCTCGGCTCCTACTCCTCGCGGGTCACGCTCATGACCGGCAACGCCGCCATCCAGGCCGCGCGCCGCGTCCGGGAGCAGATCTTCGCGGCGGCGGCGAAGAAGCTCGAGGTCCCGGCCGCGCGCCTGCGCGCCGCGTCGCGGCGGGTGTTCGACGTTGCCGATCCCTCCCGCGCGCTGGCCTTCGCGGAGGCGGTCGTGCTCGCGGAGTCGGAGTTCGGCACCCTCGGTGCCGTCGGCTCCTACAAGCCGCCGCGCTCGATCGCGAAGTGGAAAGGAGCGGGCGTGGGCCCGTCGCCGACCTACTCGTACTCGGCCTCCGTGGTCGAGCTGTCGGCCGACCGCGAGACCGGCCTCGTCCGCATCGACAAGGTGTGGATCGCGCACGACGTGGGCAAGGCCATCAACCCCCTCCTCGTGATCGGCCAGGTCGAGGGCTCCGTCTACATGGCCCTCGGCGAGGTCCTCATGGAGGAGCAGTCCTTCCGCAAGGGCCGGCACAAGATCCCGTCGATGCTCGAGTACAAGAGCCCGACGACGCTCGAGATGCCGCCGGTTGACTCGATCCTCGTCGAGACCCTGGACCCGGAGGGGCCGTACGGAGCCAAGGAGTGCGGACAGGGCCCGCTGCTGCCGGTGATCCCCGCGGTCGCCAACGCGCTTTTCGACGCCCTCGGCGTCCGCATCGACGAGATCCCGATCACGCCGGAGAAGGTGCTGGCGGCGCTCGAGGGGCGCCTGCGCGGCCCGCGCATGCCGGAGCTCACGTACCCGGAGACGGTCGTGGTCCCCCCGCTGGAGCCGACCGCCCCCGCCGCCGCGCCCCAGGAGTCACGACGGTGATGCGGCTGCCGCCGTTTCGCTACGTGGCGCCGGCGACGGCCGAGGACGCCGCGCGCCTCCTCGCCGACCACGGTCCGCGGGCGATGGCGGTGGCCGGCGGCACCGATCTGTTCCCCAACATGAAGCGGCGGCAGTTCACGCCGGAGGTCCTGGTCGGCCTGCGGAACCTCGAGGAGGCCCACGGCGTCCGCGCCAACGGCAGCCTCGACATCGGCGCCCTGGCCACTCTCAGCGAGGTCGCCGCGTCGGCGGTCGTGAACGCGCGTTGGCCCGCGGTGGCGCGCTCGGCGGGCCTCGTGTCTTCGCCCCCCTTGCGCAACGCGGGCACGATGGGCGGGAACCTGTGCGTGGACACGCGGTGCAACTACTACAACCAGTCCGAGTTCTGGCGCGCGTCCATCGGCTACTGCATGAAGAAGGACGGCGACGTCTGCCTGGTCGCGCCCGGCTCCGACAAGTGCTGGGCGCTCTCGTCGTCCGACACCGCGCCGGTGATGATCGCCCTGGGGGCGGAGGTCACGCTCGTCGGGCCGGGGGGCCGGCGACGGATCGCGGTACGCGACCTCTACGGTCCCGACGGTATCGGCTACCTCGCGAAGCGGCCGGAGGAGGTGCTCACGCGCATCCACGTCCCCGACGGCGGCGGCTGGGCCACCACCTACCGCAAGGTGCGCCGGCGGGGCTCGATCGACTTCCCGGTGCTGGGCGTGGCGGTGGCCGTTCGTCTGGGCGCGGGGCGCGTCGTGGAGGACGCGCGCATCGTGCTCGGCGCCGTCCACACCGCGCCGGTGGAGGCCACCGACGCCGAGCAGTTCCTCCGCGGCCGGGCGCTCGACGCGGAGACGATCGAGATGGCGGCCGGGATCGCCTACAAGCCGGCCCGTCCCCTCGACAACGCCGACCTCTCCTACGCGTGGCGCAAGCGCATGGCCCGCATCGAGGTGGCGCGCGCGCTGCGCGAGGTCGCGGGTCTGCCCACCGGCGATCTTCCCCCCGTGGTTCTCTAGCCCATGGCCCGCGAGCCGGAGCCGCCCCTCACCGGGAGCTTCCGGGACTGGGTCCGGTCGCAGGTCGAGAGCGAGAGCTACTGGTTCCAGCGGTTCGAGCTCGCGCCCGGCCTCGTCACGCCCGGGTGGTCCGACCCTCGGGTCGACAAGCTGCCCCACTTCGGTCTGCCCGCGCGCATGGAGGGAATGCGGGTCCTCGACGTCGGGTGCGCCGAGGGGTTCTTCTCCTTCGAGGCCGAGCGCCGCGGGGCCCGGGAGGTGGTGGCCCTCGACTGCTGGCCGGATTCCGTGCGGCGCTTCCAGATCTGTCGCAGCGCTCTCGGCTCCCGGGCGGCGGTCCACCTCGGCAACGTCTACGATCTCGATCCCCGGACGTTCGGGACGTTCGACCTCGTCCTGTTGTTCGGCGTGCTCTACCATCTGCGCAACCCGCTCCTCGCGCTCGAGCGCGTCCGGGCGGTCTGTGCGGGCACCCTGCTGCTGCAGACGGCCACGCGGGAGGTGCCCGGCGCCGGGGACGCCCCCCTGGCCACGTTCCTGCCGCGCGGCGTCGAGAGCGGCCGGCCCGAAGCGCCGATGCACGATCCCACGGTGTTCTGGCTGCCGAACGCGGAGTGCGCGAAGGCGATGACCGCCCACGTCGGGTTCGCGGACGTCGAGACCGTCTCGAGCGGCGCCGGCCTCGTCCTGCGCGCCCGCTCGCCCCACCCCGCGCGCGGGGAGCGTCCGGACGAGGCGAAGGCTCCGTGGTCCTGAGCCGGACCTCCGTCCTGGCTCTGGTGATGTGCTACGACACGCGGGCGGCGACCGCGGAAACGCTCGCGCGCATCCCTTCCCCGCGTGACTTCGACGTGCTCGTGGTCGACGACGGCTCGACGGACGGGACCGCGGACCTGCTTCGCGGGTGCGGCCTCCCGAGCGTTCGCCACGAGACGAACCGCGGGCTGGGGGCGGCGCTGAAGACGGGCATCGCCCGGGCGATCGAGGAGGGCTACGAGGCCGTGGTCGTGCTGGCCGGCAACGGCAAGGACGATCCGGCCGAGATCCCCCGTTTCCTCGAGGCCCTCGCCGCGGGGTACGACTACGTGCAGGGCTCACGGTTCCGGCCCGGCGGCCGGCACCGGAACCTTCCTCTCGTGCGCCACGTGCTCGTTCGCGCGCACGGCGTGCTCGTGCGGCTCCTGACCGGCTTCCCCGCCACCGACGCGATCAACGGCTTCCGGGCCTATCGCCTCGCGCTCTTCCGTGACGGCCGGATCGACGTCTGGCAGCCCTGGCTCGACCGGTACGAGTTCGAGTCGTACCTGCACTGCAAGGTCCTGACCCTCGGCTACCGCGTGACGGAGGTGCCGGTCTCCAAGACCTATCCCGCCGCCCGGCGCGGGATCCGCTACTCCCACGTGCGTCCGGTCGTGGACTGGTGGCGGATCCTGCGGCCCTGGGTCCTGCTGACGCTTCGCCTGCGCCGCTGACTAGCGGGGGCCCGCGCACGGCCGCGCGAGGATGAGGCGCTGGTGGCCGAGTCCGCTCCAGTCGGCGAGCTCGCGCGCGCGGCGCTCGACCCACGGAAGGATCGCCGCCGCCGCCGCCGGGTCATAGACGCGGACGCGCTCCGCGTAGAGACCGAGGAGCCGCTCGTCGCCCACCTCGGCGGCCGCCCCGCGCGTGCGGAAGAGGCACGCCATCTCCATCGCCGCCGCGTTGGCGCCCGACAGGAACTCGCACCGGCCGGGCCCGCAGGCGGCCGGATACACGACCTTGCTCAGGAGCATGTACGTGTCGAAGCCGGCGACCTCCTCCACGCGCCAGCCGGCCTCCTCCCACCCGTCGAAGGCGTCCTCGTCGAGATAGAGGTTGTGCCAGTGGCGCTCGAGGGGCGGCAGCCCGAACCGGGCACGATAGGCGTCGGTTCTCGTGTAGCCCTGCAGCGTAGTTTCCCCGAGCACGAGCATCCCGTCGTCGCGGACGGCGCCGCGCAGGCGGCGCAGGGCCGCCATCTGGTCCTCGGCCGTCGGCAGGTTGATGAGGAGCCGCTGGGCGGTGACGAGATCGAAAGGCGGTACCCGAAGGTCGAGGGCGAGAACGTCGGCCTGGCGAAACTCGATCCGGCCCTCGCCGGCCTCCGGAAGCTCCCACAGCGGGCTGAGGTCCCGGGAGAGGCGGCCGCGATGCGCGGGGTCGGTCAGCATCCGGTTGGCCCAGGCCACCATCGTCGGCGCGTAGTCCACCCCCAGCGTGTACGCCGCCCGCCGCGCGAGCACGACCGTCCCGAAGCCCGTGCCGCAGCCGGCGTCGAGCAGTCGCGCCTCGCGCGGAACGAGAGGGAGGAGCGTGTGCAGCTCGTGGATGCGGAAGTAGAAGTCCCTGATCGTGACCTGGGGGCTGCTCCCCA
>Ga0075423_10005476_pt1 | contig 11861 bp, 10 predicted proteins | sample SoiMethybrSBSTD2_FD_80114 | JGI IMG/M metagenome (GOLD analysis project Ga0075423, IMG submission 80114) | Bulk soil microbial communities from a Populus tree surrounding site in Tennessee, USA - Soil MetaG P. TD hybrid SBSTD2 | ecosystem: Environmental > Terrestrial > Soil > Tree plantation...
CAGTGGAAACGCCTTTACGAATCTGACCGGAACCTTCCCGACGCACGCGCAGCCAAGTGGCTCAAACGTCGGCGAGAGCTGTACGTGGCAGATTACGCTGCCGCCGTCCTCATCGAATCTTCCTCCGCCACCGCCCTCGAGTACATCGTCGAACCCACCAACGGGCTCGGCGTCGGGCACGGTGGCGATTGTTCCCACCGATGCCACCGGGCGGCGTGGCGCGGTGGTACCAGAAAAAGCGCCAGCCCCGACTCAACCTCCAGTTGTGACAGTTGGCGCCACCAACATTCCAACGCTGGGGCTGTCGGTTGCCGATGGTCCGTGGTCCGGCGAGGCGCAGTGCACGTTGACGAGCCGCTCCGCGAACTACGAGGAAGAGCAGATTCACACGTGGAGAATCACGGGCGGACCGCCCAGGCTGAATGGCATGTTTCGGCAGTGGCCCGCGGTGTGGAGCGCCCGAGGCAGCGGCAAACGACTCGTCGGCGCATCGGCCAACGCCGCCGCGGCGAGTAACGTTCCCTCAGAAAGCTGGACGATCAACGTTCCAGAGACGAGCGCGCCGATCGCGGTGTCCGAGCTCTCAGGCGCGCGAATCAAGTTCGGATCGCAGCACGGTCTGCTGGTGGCGAACGCGGCGATCACGGGACGTACGACGACCAACGGAAGAGACAATCCATTCACAGCGACATTTCAGGAGTGGTCGTTTCCGGTGATCGAGGACGCGTCGGCGAGCATTACGGTCGCCGGTATGAGTCCGCCGCGAACGGTGCCGCAGCATCCGGGCTGGCGCCAGCCGCCTGGATCGATGACGACCGAGACCTGCACGTGGAAGTTCACGAGAGGAGCTTCAGCACCACCATCCGGCGACGTGTCGAGTCTGACATTGCCAACAGGCACGGTGGCCGGTCGACGTGGTGAAGCCACCGCACCGTCGAGCCCGCAACCGACTGCGCCCGCGGAGTCTCCGACGTCGACTCTGGCGACGGGCGCGCGGTTGCCAGCGGGCGGCTTCGAGCCCGTTGACGCGGCGACGATCAATAGGAATCCGGTTGTCTGTTCGACGACTGGACCCACTCTCGCAACCACCACGACACCTGGCGGCGTCACGTTCAAGTGGCCGGCGATGAGCGGTGCGACCGGCTATACCGTGGCGCGCTCGGATCTCGGTGTACTGACGGCGACACCGATTACCGCGCTGACGTTCTCGCAGAGCGCCGCGCTCGATTACCACAACACGTATCAGTACGCAGTGACGGCGTACTACTCGGACGGTAAATGCGCCAGGACGAGCACGACGATCACGCCGCCGAAGCCAATCACGCCGCAGGTCGCCGTGAAGGTCACGCCCGGCGCGCTGAGCAGTCGCGTCAACTTGACGTGGCCCGATCAAGCCGATCGGCCAACGTCGTACCTCGTTCTTGGGCCGGGACTTCACGAAGCCGGAGCTGAAATCACGTCGAGTCGAAGCGGGCAAGTCCTCGACATCGACAACGTGCCTGCAGGAAATCAGACGTGGGTGGTGATGCCGTTGTGGAAGACCAGCGCCGGCATCGTGAACGATCTGGCGACGGCCGCTCGCGTCACGGCAACGTTGACGAACACTTCCGGCAAGTACGCCATCTACATTGCTGGATTCCATGTCAACAGTCAGACCTATGACAACCAGTTGAACACCGACGGCTGGCTCGACGAAATCTACGCCGCGGCTGCCGTCACGAAATGGGAGAGCGGCGCGGTCAAGAGCAATGAAGTGATCAGGGGCGCGATCTATGGCGACGCCAACCAGCCGAACTTCGTACGCGCGGGCAACGGCACCGCAACCGGTGGACTCAGGTCCGGCGACAGCGTGCCCTCCGGCTGGGGCCCGAATCAGCCACTCGCTCCGGAACCGATCGCGACGCGATTCCCGATCAAGCTGTGGGAAGGTCCGCTGCGAAGCGGCATCGATGTCGTGGCCGTCCGTCCGACATTGTGGGAATTCGACGGCGATGTGTGGGGATACGAGTTCTGGAAGCAGTGGGTCCTGAAATACCCGAACGCAGGAGATGGGTTGAAGGCTCCTGGTCTGGTTGCGACCAGAGGAGCGGAAACGCCTCTCTATCAATTCGGGACCGCCGCGCAATACAACGGTCTTCAAGAGATGATGGATGCCGCCACCTTCGCGGCTCTCGGCAAGCCACAGCTTCAATCCGATTTCCGACTGGAAGGCTACGGCCTGCCGGTGAATGCGCAGCGGTTCTATCCCGGGCGGGATCGCATCATCGGGTTGGATTCGTACGAGAAGGACATGCAAGGACTCTTCATCGACGTCACGAAGCCGAACCTCGGAAGCACACAAGAGTTCGATTTCTCGAGAATGCACTGGGTAGACCGTCAGGTCGCGTTCACGAAAGACAAGATCGAGACCGCGCTCAACACGCCGGCGTCAGACGGCCTCGCGCCCGGCACGGTGGCGATCTCGCTGGTCGACAAGGATCTCAACCCGGCTGGTCCACTGCACGGCGACTACACGTTGTACTTGCGCGTGATTCGGGTCCCGTAACGAACGCCCATGGATCCCTGAACGGCCACAGGACGCGAGACCGTCAGAGACACTTGAAGACGCGACCGCCCGTGCCGAGCGTCAGAGAGAACGTACCGACATCCTGAGGCGCGTCGGTCAACGTCACTCGCAACGTCATGATCTGCTTGTCGATTGAGCCGCGATAACGCGCCGGTCGACGTACGGCCTGCTCACCGTCGCGAATCGGTCCGCCATGCTCTTGAACGAACTCTCCGACAACGTCGAAGTCACCGTGTGCGAGCGGGATGGGTGCTGGCAGTGTCCCGTGTGCGCAATCAAACTCGATCGCCGCGCTCGCGACGGTGACAGTGAGCAGCGCGTGGTCGCCGCCCCATGGACCGATCGGGACAAACGCGTCAGGCGACGTCGACGTTCCGCAGGCGAGGGACAGACCGATCAGCGCCAGTCCCGATCCAAGACGCAGACGCATGGCTGCTTCGATCATGCGCGCACAGACGCGGTGACCCAATCAGGCTGACGCCGCGCAGACGCGTGACGTCGAGGATGTTAGGTCGTGGACGGTTCGGCCGGCGCAGGATCCGACGACTTCAGCGCTTCGCGAATGTCGGCGAGCGCGCGCACGATCAAGCGTAGTTCGTCGACACCCGGTGCGAGATCGGATGTCGTCAACGGAATACGACTTTGCGCGACATCGTTGATGTGCGCGATCGCGGTTTCGATATGCCGGCGCGCCAGCGTGAGGCGGCGCACGGGGGCATCGTTCTTGGCGACGATTTTCAGTATTGCATCCATCTCACGCCCGGCGACGATCTTCTGAAGTTCTCGGCCGACGCCGGCGGTCGTAGCCGCCGCGCCGGTCACTGTGCGGCAGCACGCTGTAGCCGTTCAAGAGCAGCTGCCGCTCGTACTGCACCTGGTATTCGACCAACGACATGGCATCGCCGAAGGAGTAGTCCCTTCGCAACGCGCCGGGTCCGAACACTTTGAGCTCGAGACCCTTGCCGTCGATGATCCGCGTCTCCCAACGGACCGTGTCGTTCTCGCACGTGAACATCCGGATGACCGGACGATCGACATTCGTCATCATCGATGGTTGATGAAGGCCTGCACGCAAAAGACTGCACGTCCTCACGACCGCGCGCTGATCCACCGGGTTCGTGCCGGTTCCGGGGGGGAACGCCACCGCCCACAGTCCGCGAACAGAGAGACTAAATCCCGACTTACTGAAGTCTTCCGATCCGCTTTCGTGCGACGTTTCGGCGAATCACACGGTCTTGCTGAGGATCTAGCAAGCACCGGGCCGCCGAGGCGCGGAATCGCGGGGCGCGGCTCAGCCGTGCGCGTGGTATTTGACCTGCTGCAGGAGCGGGGATAGCCTACATTCCGCCATGGCGACCACGGAACGCGCGTATCTGCAGGGATTTGGGAATGAATTTGCGTCGGAGGCGTTGGCCGGCGCGCTGCCTCGCGACCAGAACACCCCGCAGAAACCACCGTTTGGTCTCTATGTCGAAGAGCTGAACGGCACCGCGTTTACCGCGCCGCGCGGCATCAGCCGGTCGAGCTGGACCTATCGCATCCGCCCGTCCGCTGTTCACAAACCGTTTCGTCCGATCGACTCGCGGCTCATCCGCAGCGGACCCTTCAACGAAGTACCGCCGACTCCGAATCAGCTTCGCTGGCGTCCGCTTCCGATCCCGACGGCGGCAATGGACTTCGTCGATGGCATCGTGACGCTTGGCGGGAACGGCGACGCGGCCACGCAATCGGGCGCCGCCATTCACGTGTACGCCGCCAATCGATCGATGCGCGATCGATTCTTCTACGACGCCGATGGCGAGCTGTTGATCGTGCCGCAGCAGGGCACATTGGCCGTACACACCGAACTGGGCATTCTCGACGTGCCTCCCGGCCAGGTGTGTCTCATCCCGCGCGGCATCAAGTTTCGCGTCGAGCTTCCCGATGGATCGGCGCGCGGCTACATGCTCGAGAACTACGGCCAGCATCTGCGCCTGCCGGACCTCGGGCCCATCGGCACGTTTGGTCTCGCCAACGCGCGCGATTTTCAAGCGCCGTCGGCCGCCTACGAAGATCGCGACGGCGACTTCCGCGTCGTCGCGAAGTACGGCGGTGGGATGTGGGAAGCTGAATTCGATCACTCACCGCTCGACATCGTCGCCTGGCGCGGCAACTACGTGCCGTTCCGCTACGACCTCTACAAGTTTCAGTGCATCAACACGGTGACGTTCGATCATCCCGATCCGTCGATCTACTGTGTGCTGGCCTCGCCGACTGGTGTGCCGGGTACATCGAACGTCGAGCTCGGATGTTTTCCTCCGCGATGGACCGTGGCCGAGCACACGTTCCGGCCGCCGCCGTTCCATCGCAACGTCGCCAGCGAGTTTCTTGGACTGATCTCGGGTGAGTACATCGGCAAAGCCGACGGCTTCGGTCCCGGCAGTGCGAGCCTGCACAACTGCATGTCGGGGCACGGACCTGATGCCGCCGCGTATCAGCGCGGACGCGACGCCGATCTCAAACCGACGTACCTCGATAACACGCTGGTGTTTCTCTTCGAAACGCAGCTCCCGATTCGTCCGACGAAGTTCGCACTCGAGACCGAGCTATTGGAGCGCGATTACTACTCGCATTGGCAAGGGTTGAAGAAACAATTCAACACAGAAGGCTCGGGAGTGTGATGTCGACTCGCAGCCTGTTGTTGTTAGCGGCCATCGTGGGGCCGGTCCTTTTGGACCGGCCAGCTTTTGCTCAAGGCGGATGCGATCGCGCCTGCCTCGAAAGCATCGCCGACAACTACCTCGATGCGCTCTCCTCGCACGATCCGAAACGGCTGCCACTCGCCAGTTCGTTCAAGTACACCGAGAACGGCCAGCGCCTGCTGCCGGGCGACGGGTTCTGGAATTCGGTGAGAGGCAAGGGCACCTACACGCTGCACGTCGCCGACGCGACCGCGGGACAGATCGTCACGTTCGCGACGATGCGTGAAGAGCTGTCGCCGGCGGGGCGAGGTGGACCGCCTCGAGCCTCGGTGCCGATGATCCTTGCCGTGCGGCTCAAGGTCGACAACCGTCGTCTCACCGAGATCGAAACGCTGCTCGCGCACAGTGAGGGCGGCGCGAGGAATCTCGAAACCCGCGGCAAGCCGCGCGAGGCTTTTCTGCGCGAGACACCGAAGGCCGACCGTGCGTCACGCGCGGATCTCGTGCGCACCGCCAACATGTACTTCAGCGGCATGCAGCTCAATGACGGCAAGGGGAGGTATCCGTTCGGCGAGGACTGCGACCGCATCGAGAACGGCGGACAGACCACGAATGCGCCGAGCCGCGACGGTGGGCCGAAGCCGGATCCGAAGACCGCCACCGGGTACTCGGCGATGTGGTCGTGCCGCGAGCAGTTCGAGTCGGGGATGCTGCACTTCGTCAGCCGCATCCGCGATCGGCGCTATGTGGCCGTCGATGAAGAGCGCGGTCTTGTTGTCGGGTTTGCCTTCTTCGATCACGACGCGGGTGCGTCACGTCATTTCAAGACACCCGATGGCCGCGAGATGACCGCGGGACCCGTCGAGCCATGGACCTGGGAAATCGCCGAGCTGTTCAAAGTGGAGAAGGGGCTGCTGCATGAAATCGAGGCCGTGCTCGAGCGTGCGCCCTACGGCATGACCTCGGGGTGGAGCACCTGGGAAGACGGGATGAGCGACAAGATCCAGTTTGCGAAGTGATCTGCCGTTCGAGGTTCGACGTTCGAAGTTCGACGTTCGAATCACGAACACCAAACATTGAACACTGAACAGCGAACGTCGAACATCGAACATCGAACATCGAACCGAGAACGACGGTTCACTTGGGAGGAAACATGCGACGCACGTTAGTTCTTGGAGTCATCGTACTGGCCGGTGTGGTGACGGCGGCGATGTTGAGCGCGCAGGAACGCGGACGTGAAGGCGCGCAGGGACGCGAGGGCGGCCGCGGCGCAGGCGGCGGTCGCGGACCGGGCTTCCCGCCGGTGCAGAAAATCGAGAAGGTGAAAGACAACCTCTACATGATTCAGGGCCAGGGTGGAAACACCGCGGTCTACGTCGCAGAGGGCGGCGTCGTCGTGGTCGACACCAAGCTGGCCAACAACGGTCAGGCGATCCTCGATCAGATCAAATCGGTCACCGACAAACCGATCACGACCATCATCAACACCCACACGCACGGCGACCACACCGGCAGCAATCAGTTCTTCCCGGCCAGCGTCGACATCATCGTCCAGGACAACACGGCGGCGAACATGAAGAAGATGGACGTGTTCCAGGAGGAAGCGAACAAGAACGGCCTGCCCGATCACACGTTCAAGGACAAGATGTCGCTGCTCAAAGGAAAGGATCAGATCGACCTCTACTACTTTGGGCCCGCGCACACCAACGGCGACGCGTTCGTCGTCTTCAAGAACCTGCGCGTGATGCACGCCGGCGACGCGTTCGCGAACAAGGGGCAGCCGCTCATCGATCGCAACAACGGCGGCAGCGGCGTCGCCTATCCCGACACGCTGACCAAAGCGGCCAAGGGCATCAAGAACGTCGACGTCGTGATCAACGGCCACACGACCATGACCACGACGTGGCAGGACTTCGTCGACTTCGGCGAGTTCAACCGGCTGTATCTGGCGCACGCGCGCGAAGCGATGAAGGGCGGAAAGTCGCCGGAAGAAGCGCTGAAGACGTTCACGCTGCCGCCGAAATTCAAGGGCTACAACATCGCGCCGGGCGGCCGCGGTGGTCCAGGCGGGAACTTCGCGATCATTTACGAGGAGCTGAAGGGCGCGACGAAGTAGCCATGCGCCAGCCTCTGCTCGGCGTCGTCGCGAGCGCGGTGGTCATCGCCATCGCGCTCGGCTTCATCGCACTGTTCGACTTCCCCTCGTTCGCGGGCTCGGTGTCGTTCTTCATGCTCGGCCTCATCCCGATGCAGATCGTGATGGTCGTGCTGTGGGGCGCGAATCCCCCGTTCGCGGGCGCACTGAAGCAGCCGATCAAGGGCATCGTCTTGACGCTGGTGGCCGTGGTCGCGGCGATCGTCGTGATGCCGATCGCGCTGAGCCTCGTCGGCGAGGGGATTCGGCCTCCGGGTCCGATTCCGTCGCACTACGTGGTCGTGGTCGTGCCGACCACGTTCTATCTCGCGATCATGTTCGGCGGATGGCCGTTCACGAGCGTGCTCAAGAATCCGCTCTTCGCTGGAGTAGCGCTGCTCATCGCCGCCTACGCGATCACCTACGCCGTGTTTCGCGTCTTCTTCAACTACGACTTCATGCAGGGCGCGCCTGTGTACCTCGCCTCGGCGCCGCAGGGGATGTTCAACGCCGTCGTCGCGCTGGTGTTCGATGTCACCGCGCTTGCGGTGATGTTCCTGGTGCTCGGCTTCGATCTGTGGCCGCTCACGCGATCGGCCTCGTTGATGAAGCAGCCGGTGCTCGGTGTGGTGTGGTTGGCCATCTCCCTCGTGAGCGCCGCGGTGGTGATGTGGGTGACGCTCGGCGTGATGGGGCTGGATCCGATGATCGTGCTGACGCGAGTGACCGCCCCGGTCATCTTCGGGGCCATCATCGTGTTGAACATGCTGCAGAACTCGCTCTTCGGGGGAAAAGCGCAGCCGCTGAAGGGCATCCTCAATGCGGTTGCGGCCATCGTGATTGGCGTCGCGCTCGCCACCGTCTATGGCGCGCTGGCGCCTGCGATCATGAAGATGCCGCTGCCCTCGGGGGCTCCGGGCTACGAGTACGAGATCTGGCTGGTGAACGCGCTGCTCAGCGTGACGTTCCCCTTCCTGGTCTTCTATGCCGCGTGCTTCGGCTACTGGCCCCTCGCGCCGGCAGCGCCCGCGGCGCCTCAGGCGTCGGCACGCACGTAGCGATTTGGGCGTGTTTTCTTGGAAGACACCATAGGGCAGGCCGAAAAACGTCTGCCCTGTTGAGACCTTTCGAGCGGGCGACCGCCCGCAAGTGCTTCAATCTCACGAAAAGTGTCGCTGGCCTTTCGTTTGAATAGTGTGGGGATGGTGATGCCCCACACTATGGACCCTGTTGTCAGACTGTTCACGAGTCATCTCGGAAGCGTCCGCTGGGAAACCAACATCGTCGGCGACCAAGGCCTGGAATTCAGAGTGTGCGGGCCCCTCGCGTGGTCGACATCCTCCATCTTCCCCGATGCGATGTCGCTGATGCGGCATCAGTCCGAATACGAGCGCTTCCTCCTCGATAACGGCTACAAGATCTCGATGGTGGACGAACGGCGGAAGCGGCCGGATCGGCGCAAGGCGGCGCGATCGAGTTTCGATCGGCGGAGACGTTCTGACCTCGACGCAATCTAAGAGAACGCTACTTCGCTTGAATATGAATCCCACATTCGAGCTTCTGTCCCTGCCATCGTCCTGAGCGCGGGTTGTCGGGATCGGGCGGCAGCTCCGTGCACGGCTCGCAGCCGATGCTCGTGTAGCCCAGATCGTAGAGCGGCAGCAGCGGAATCTGATGCTGCTTCGCATACGCCCACACATCGCGAGCGGTCCAGCCGGCGATGGGCGCGACGCGCGTAATCGTTTTGCCGCTCGTCAACGTGAACGGCTCGCTCTCCTTGACGTTGGCGCGCGACGGCGACTGATCGCGGCGCAGCGCCGTGAACCAGGTGTCGTAGTCTTCGAGCGCAGCGAAGAGCGGCTCCACCTTGTGGCGCTTGCAGCAGGCCTCGGTGCTCTCCACCTGCCACAAGCCGACCTGCGGCGACTTCGCTCGCAGGTTGATCAGATGGAGGTCCCACTTCGCCGTCAGCTCGTCGCGATACGTCAGCGTCTCGGCGAAATGATGAAACGTGTCGAGGAAGAGCACGGGAATGTCCGGCCGCACCTCGCGGATCATGTGCGTCATCACGACGCACTCCGCCTGAAAGCTCGACGTGATACACGGGAGCTTCGCATCGGCGAGCGCGAGCTCGATAGTCTTGCGTGCGTTATCGATCACGTCAAAAGCTCCTCGAGCGCTTTCCTTACAGCCTCCGCGGCCTCCTGATCCGAGGCCGCTCTGCGGGCCAGATGAGCAATCCGTTCCGCAAAACTGAGCGGCGCGTGGTGCGCTTCGTGCGTCACGCCCAGCGGTTCGGTGATCATGCCGGCGCCGCAGGTGAACTGCGTCGCCGGATCGATCAGGATGAAGCTACCGGTCGCGCGGCTCTCGCGATACCGATCGAACACCAGCGGCCGCGCCGTCGACACCTGCACGGTGCCGATCTGATTCAGCACCAGACCGTGGTTGATCTCCGCGGTCACTGTTCGCGCGCCCTGCTTCAACAGATACAAGCGGCCGGGATCGAGCGGCCGTTCGTCCATCCACACGACCTCGGCTTCGAAGCGCTGCCCGACATGTGGTGGCTCCGTTGTCAGCACATCACCGCGGCTGATGTCGATCTCGTCGTCCAGTGTGAGCGTGACTGACATCGGCGCGAACGCCAGATTCAAGTCGCCGTCGTAGGTGACGATCCGCTTGACGCGCGCGCTGCGTCCGGACGGCCACGCGGTGACGCGGTCGCCGGGGCGCACCGTTCCCGACACGATCTGCCCGGCATAGCCGCGAAACACGTCGTCGGGCCGCGCCACCATCTGAATCGGGAAGCGGAACGACCCCTTGGTCGCGTCGCGGTGCACGGTCACCGTTTCGAGGTATTCGAGCAGCGGGAGGCCGTCGAAATACGGGGTGCGATCGCTGCGCGTGATCACGTTGTCGCCATTGAGTGCGCTCATCGGGATGGCGTGCACCGAGGCGCCCGTTAACAGCGGATCGAAGTCGTCCTGGATCTTTTCGTAGACCTCGCGGTCGTAGTCGACGAGATCCATCTTGTTGATGGCGAGCACGAAGTCGGTGATGCCGAGCAGGCGCGCGATGCGTGCGTGGCGCCGCGACTGCGTGCGCACGCCGTTGCGCGCGTCGACCAGCAGAATAGCGACGTCGGCGGTCGACGCGCCGGTCGCCATGTTGCGCGTGTATTGCTCGTGCCCTGGGGTATCGGCGAGGATGAACTTGCGCCGCGCGGTCGCGAAGTAGCGATACGCGACGTCGATCGTGATTCCCTGCTCGCGCTCGGCGCGCAGGCCGTCGGTGAACAGCGAGAAGTCGATCGGCCCGGCGTTGCGGTTCTTCGACGCCTTCGCCACCGAGTGGACCTGGTCCTCGTAGACCGATTGAGAGTCGTACAGGAGACGGCCGATCAGCGTACTCTTGCCGTCGTCAACCGAACCGGCGGTGCAGATGCGAAGCAGTCCTTTGCCTTCTCCGGCCATCAGAAATAGGCTTCGCGCTTCTTCAGCTCCATCGATCCGTCTTGATCGTGATCGATGACGCGCAGCTGACGCTCCGACTGACGCGTGGCGATCAGCTCGTCGATGATCTTCGGGATGGTGTCGGCGTCGGACCGAATGGCGCCCGTGCACGGCGAGCAGCCGAGCGATCGCATGCGGCACTTCACGACCTGCGGCTTCTCGCCAGGCATCGTGACGACGAACGGCTGCTCCTGGACGATGAGCGAGTTGCCGCGGACGATGACCTCGCGTTCCTTGGCGTAGTACATCGGGACAATGGGGATGTTCTCGAGATGGATGTAATGCCACACATCGATCTCGGTCCAGTTCGAGAGCGGGAAGACGCGGATGCTTTCGCCGGGTCGCAGCTTCGCGTTGAGCAGCGTCCAGAGCTCCGGACGCTGACGCTTGGGATCCCACTGACCGTTCGGATCGCGCACCGAGAAGATGCGCTCCTTCGCGCGCGAGCGCTCCTCGTCGCGGCGCGCGCCGCCGATCGCGGCGTCGAAGTTGCCCGCCTGCAGGCCATCGAGCAGCGCTTTCGTCTTGAGCAGACCACAGCAGCGCTGCGTGCCGACTTTGAAGGGCTGCGTGCCGTCGGCAATCGCCTCCTGGTTCGTGTGGACGATGAGCCGCGCGCCGACGGACTTGGCCATCTCGTCGCGGAACTGGATCATCTCGCGGAACTTGTAGGTGGTGTCGACGTGGAGCAGGGGAAACGGGATCGGCCCAGGGTAGAAGGCTTTCTGCGCGAGGCGCAGCAGCACCGACGAGTCCTTGCCGATGGAGTAGAGCATCACCGGACGCTCGAACTCGGCCACCACTTCACGCAGGATGTGGATGCTCTCGGCCTCGAGGGCGCGCAGGTGATCGAGACGAAGCGTCGGCGTCGGTTCTATCGCAGTAGCCATAAAAACAAAAAACCCGGGAGCCTTGGGGCCCCCGGGCTTCGATCTTTTCTCAGCGTGTCGTTGGGTTGTTCTGGTTTC
>Ga0075423_10005477_pt1 | contig 11861 bp, 8 predicted proteins | sample SoiMethybrSBSTD2_FD_80114 | JGI IMG/M metagenome (GOLD analysis project Ga0075423, IMG submission 80114) | Bulk soil microbial communities from a Populus tree surrounding site in Tennessee, USA - Soil MetaG P. TD hybrid SBSTD2 | ecosystem: Environmental > Terrestrial > Soil > Tree plantation...
AGAGGAATAGTCATGTGCGGAATCGTCGGCTATATCGGCAAGCGGGACGCCGCGCCGATCCTGATCGAGGGGCTACACCGGCTCGAATACCGCGGCTACGACTCCGCGGGAGTGGCGGTTGTTCGCGACGGCGCGATCGATTTGAGGCGCAGCGCGGGGAAACTGGCGCGCCTCGAAGAAGTGATCGCCACCACGCCAATCGACGGCGAATACGGGATCGGTCACACCCGATGGGCCACGCACGGACGCCCGACTGAAGAAAACGCGCATCCACATCGCGACTGCACTGGCCGGATCGTTGTTGTCCACAACGGCATCATCGAGAACTATCTCGATCTCAAGGCGCAGCTCGTCAAGGAAGGCCACCGCTTCGTCACCGAGACCGATACGGAAATCGTCGCCCACCTGGTCGAGCGCGAAATGAAAGACGACGGCCTCGAGAACGCCGTGCGACGGGCGCTCCTTTACATGCGCGGGCTGTTCGCGCTCGTGCTGATCTCGGCAGACGATCCAAACAAGATTGTCACGGTTCGCAACGGCCCGCCCATTGTCGTCGGCCTCGGCGACGGTGAATTCTTCGTCGCGTCGGATATTCCGGCAATCCTCAGCCACACGCGCGACGTTGTCTTTCTCGGCGACGAGGAAATGGCGGTGATCACGCCAGCGGGTGTCGAGTTCACCGATTACGCAGGGCGCGGCGTCTCGAAGAAGAGCACCAAGGTGTCATGGGATCCGGTCATGGCGGAGAAGGCCGGGTACAAGCACTTCATGCTGAAGGAGATTTTCGAGCAGCCGTGGGCGGTGAAGGAAACGGTTCTCGGTCGCGCGTCGCAGGAAACCGGCAAAGTGTTTCTGCACGAGATCGAAATTCCTGACCAGGTCCTCCAAGAGGTCGAGCGCATCGTCATCCTCGCATGCGGGACGTCGTGGCATTCCGCACTGGTCGGCAAATTCCTCTTCGAAACGCTGGCGCGCGTGCCTGTCGACGTGGACTACGGTTCCGAATACCGCTACCGGGATCCGATCGTGTCCGAGAACACGCTGGCGATCGTCATCACGCAGTCGGGGGAGACAGCAGACACGCTCGCGGCACTGCGTGAGGCCAAGAAGAAAGGCGCGAAAAGCATTGCCATCTGCAACGTCGTCGGCAGCATGGCGACGCGCGAAACCGACGGCACCGTCTATACGCATGCCGGACCGGAAATTGGCGTCGCGTCGACGAAGGCCTTTACGACCCAGATCGTCGCCCTCCACTTGCTGGCGATGTACCTTGGCCAGATTCGCGGTACGCTGACGCCCGCTGCGGCGCGCCCGCACATCGACGGGCTTGCACAGCTTCCCCTTCTGCTCGAGAAAACGCTTGGCTGCGAAGCGATCACCGAGGAGATCGCGAAGAAGTTCTATCAGCGAAGCGATTTTCTCTACCTTGGCCGCGGCCTCAATTATCCGATCGCTCTCGAAGGGGCTTTGAAGCTGAAAGAGATCTCATATATTCACGCCGAAGGCTACCCGGCGGGCGAAATGAAACACGGGCCGATTGCCTTGATCGACGAAAAAATGCCGGTCGTCACGATCGCCCCGCACGATCATGTGTTTGAAAAGATGATCGGAAACATTCAGGAGGCCAAGGCGCGCGGCGGATCGGTCATTGCGCTCACCACGCAAGGACACGAGAGCATCCGCAGCCTGCTCGACCCGGCTCATGATTTTCTGATTGAGATCCCGGAGACGCACCCTCTCCTGGCGCCGGTGCTGATGGTCGTGCCGCTGCAGCTTCTCGCCTACCACGTCGCGATTCGTCGAGGGTGCGACGTCGATCAGCCGCGCAATCTCGCGAAAAGCGTCACGGTTGAATAACTGAAAATGCTGATTGTTGAATTCTGATTGCTGAATTTCGAACGAATCCATTCAGCATTCAGAACTCAGCATTCAGCATTTCAATAATCGCTGCGGTCATCTCCTGGGTCCCCAGTTTGCGCTCGCTGCCGACCGCAATATCTGCCGTGCGGTGGCCCGCGGCGAGCGCACCGCCAATCGCCGACTCCACGACGAGCGCTTCCTTCTCTAGCCCAAGAGCGTGCCGCAGCAGCATCGCCGCCGATCCGATCGCGCCGATCGGATTGGCGATGTTCTTGCCCGCGATGTCGGGCGCGGAGCCATGAACAGGCTCGAAGAGCCCGGTGCCGTCGCCCAAGCTGGCCGATGGTAGAAGTCCCAGCGATCCCACCACCGCTCCCGCTTCGTCGGACAAGATATCGCCGAACATATTCTCGGTGACGATCACGTCGAAACTGGCCGGCGCGAGCGCAATGCGCATCGCGCAGGAATCGACGAGCATGTGGTCGAGGGATACGTCGGGATAGCCCGAGGCAACATCGCTGACGACCTGCCGCCACAACCGCGACGTTTCGAGGACGTTCATCTTGTCGACTGATGTCACCCGTTTACGGCGCAGCCGCGCGGCATCGAACGCGCGCCGCGCGATCCGATCGATCTCATCCCGCGAGTATCGCATCGTGTTGTGAGCCGAGCTGCCGTCGGGGGCGATGCCTCGCGGCTCCCCGTAATACAACCCGCCGGTCAGTTCGCGGACGACGAGCATGTCGGTGCCGCCGACGACCTCGGGCTTCAGCGGGCCTGCGGATTCGAGTCCGCGCCACATCTTCGCCGGACGCAGGTTCGCGTACAGCTTCAGCTCACGACGGATCTGGAGCAGCGCTGTTTCAGGCCGGCGGCTCGAGTCTCCTTTGTCGAACGCCGGGTCTCCGACCGCGCCGAGCAGGATCGCGTTCGCCTGGCGCGCGGCGGCGAGCGTGTCGCCGGGTAGCGGCGGAAGGTTCTGACGGAGCGCAGCGGCGCCAATCAGTGCGCGGTGCAGTTCGAATTGATGTCCGAATCGGGATGCGACCGCTTCAAGGACCGATGCAGCGCCCGCGACGACTTCAGGCCCGACGCCGTCGCCGGGTAACAAGAGTATGGAGGCTTTCATTGAGGCAGGCTTTATCGTGTAGGGCGGGGTCTTCAGACCCCGCCTCCAGGCGCGGTCTAAAGACCGCGCCCCACATCCAAGCTGAGTGATTACACCCCGTGGCCGTAGCCGACTTCTGCGGGGGTTCCGTTGAAATCGGTGACGCTGGCCGCGGTGCCGGCGGTCTGACGCTTGCCGCGAATGCGGCCGATGACATCCGCGAGATCACGATCGCTGACGACCTTCTCGCGATCCGCGATCGACATGATGGCCCAGTACACGGTCTCCACTTCGTGGCGCTCGAGCGGGAGACCAATCTGTTCGCAGCGGCGCTGGACCGCGTGGCGGCCGGAGTGCTTGCCGATGACGAGCGTCGCCTGCGGAACACCGACCTCCTCGGGCCGCATGATCTCGTACGTGCGGCGGTCCTTCAGCATCCCGTCCTGGTGAATCCCGGCTTCGTGCGCGAACGCGTTGCGGCCAACAATGGCCTTGTTCGCCTGCACCGCTTCGCCGGTCAACGCGGTGAGCAACTGACTCGACGGGTAGATCTCGCGCGGGTCGATGCTCGTCGTGTAGGGCAGCAGGTCGGCACGCACGCGTGTCGCCATCACAATCTCTTCAAGCGACGCGTTGCCGGCGCGCTCACCAATGCCGTTGACCGTGCATTCAACCTGGCGGGCACCGGCGCGAACCGCCGCGAGCGTATTTGCCACCGCGAGACCGAGATCGTCGTGGCAGTGCGCGCTGAACGTCGCATGTCCCGCGTTCGGAACCCGACTGAGCACGGTCCGGAAGAACTCACCAATCTCGTCTGGAGTCGAGTAGCCGACGGTATCCGGCAGGTTGACCGTCGTGCACCCGGCGGAAATGACCTCCTGGATGACGCGGCACAGGAAATCCATGTCGCTTCTGGTCGCGTCCTCCGCCGAGAACTGCACGTCCTCAGTGAAGCGGCGGGCGCGATGAATCGCGGCAACCGCGGCATCGAGGCACGCCTCGCGCGTCATCCGCAGTTTGCGTTGAAGATGGAGATCCGATGTCGCGATGAAGACGTGAATGCGGCGGCGGGGGGCGGCGGCGAGCGCTTCTCCGGCTCGATCGATGTCGGCGGGATGACAGCGCGCCAGGGCCGCGATGACCGGCCCGCGTACCTGCTCGGAAACGACGCGGACCGACTCGGCGTCCGCCTCCGATGCAATGGGAAAACCGGCCTCGATGAGATCGACGCCGAGCGTGGCGAGCTGCCGCGCAAGCTTGAGCTTCTCATCAATGCGCATCGAGAAGCCGGGCGCCTGTTCGCCGTCACGCAGGGTCGTGTCGAAGATCGTGAGCCGATCGGTAGACATAGGTCCTCCCTTGACAGTAGAACCCGGGAGGGTGTGTTTAGTCAAATTTATCGTTTTTGACTTTTTATCAATATTTCTTATGATGCTCGAATGCAGTTGCAGGACCTCAATGCGTTCGTCGCGGTGGCGCAGGATCGCAGCTTTTCGAAGGCGGCGAAGAAGCTGCACCGCACGCAGCCGGCCATCAGCCAGGCGATCCGCCGATTAGAAGACGAACTGGGCGATAAGCTCTTCGATCGCACATCGCGCAACGGCGCGCTGACCGAGGCAGGAGCACTGCTCCAGGACCATGCGACGCGATTGCTGCGCTTCGCCGCAGAGGCCGAAGCGGCGGTCAGGGAACTACAGCAGGTCCGCCGTGGACGAGTCGTCATCGGGGCAAACGAGGCGACCGTTCATTCGCTGCTGCACATCATCGAGCAGTTCACTCGCGAGCATCCGCATGCGAGAGTCGAAGTGCGCCGGGTCGCGTCGCGACAGATTGCGACCGAGCTTCTGGAGCGCAGCCTTGACTTCGGGGTGTTGACATTTCAGCCTCCCGACAAAGGCCTGCACTCGATCTCGCTGGGCGGCGACGAGCTGGTCATGCTCGCCCACCCCGGCCATCGTCTCGCCTCAAAGAAGCGCGTCTCGATCGAAGAGGTCGGCCGCGAGACCGTGATCGCGCACAACGATCCATCCCCCGCCCGTGAACGCGTCCTGCGTGTCTACGAGCGGCGGCACGCAGCGCTCAACATTCAGATTGCACTCCCGAGCCTTGATGGAATCAAGCGTGCCGTCGAAATGGGGCTTGGCGTTGCCGTGCTGCCCAGGCGTTGCGCGCTCGCGGAGATCGCGCGCGGCCATCTTGTGGCGGTGAAGGTGCCGGAGCTGAGCTCGCCGCGATCCGTGCGCTTCGTGTTCCGCCGCTCAGGAGAGTTGTCACGTGCGGCGGCGGCATTCCTGGAGCTGGTCCGAGGGATGAAGGAAGTCACGGAGGGGACCGAATCAGGCGGGATCCGGTAGAGCTCTGTCGAATGCCGGGATCCGGTAGAGCACTATCGAATGCCGGGATCCGGGATCCGACCACGGGATTCTAAGCATTCCGGACCACGGATCCCGGACCACGGATCCCGATCTCGCGTCATCTCCAGCTGCCGCTCACATATGGCAATGCCTTCGCCACCGCCTCGACCTCTTCGAACCGATCGAGCAGGAGTCCGGTTGCGTCCCAGGTCCCGTCGAGAAACGATTCGCGCGCGGTCGATGGGAGCGCAATTGTGAAGCTCTTCTCTCGCGCCGACACGCGCATCGCGTCAAGATCGACGACGAGTTGAGCTGCCGGATCCGTTTCCACGAGCTGCATCAAGGCCGCGAGCGACGAACGGTCCGCGGTGACGCACGGCATCCCCAGCGCGACGGAATTACCAAAGAAGATCTCGGAGTAGGACTCTCCGACGACGGCGCGGATCCCGTATCGACGGATGGCCTGCGGCGCGTGCTCACGCGACGAGCCGCAGCCGAAATTGGCATTGACCAGGAGGATCGTCGCACCTGCGTATCGGGGATCACCAACCGGGTGTGTTGCGCCAGCCGTTGCCAGTTGTTTGCGATCGTCCTCGAACAGATGATTCTCGAGTCCCTCGAAGGTAATCGAGCGGAGGAATCGCGCCGGGATGATCCGATCGGTGTCGATGTTCTCACCGGGCAGGGGGAGGCCCCGTCCCTCGATCCGTAGAATCTTTTCAATCGCCATGAACGAACTCGCGGATGTCGACGACTTCACCGGCGACCGCCGCTGCGGCCACCATGGCCGGGCTCATGAGCAGGGTGCGCCCGGTTGGACTTCCCTGTCGGCCCTTGAAGTTCCGGTTCGACGACGAGGCACAGATTTCTCGCCCCTCGAGCTTGTCAGGATTCATCGCCAGGCACATCGAACAGCCTGCGCCCCGCCAGTCGAATCCGGCGTCGATGAAGATGCGGTCGAGACCTTCACGCTCGGCCGCCAGGCGGACCGGCTGAGAGCCCGGGACGACCAGCGCGCGAACGTGGGGCGCGACATGCCGGCCTCGAATGACCTTTGCCGCTTCGCGCAGATCCGACAATCGTCCGTTCGTGCACGAGCCGAGGAACGCAACGTCGATGCGAGTGCCGCGAATGCGTGATCCCGCGGAGAGTCCCATGAACGAAAGCGCCTCGTCGATCCCGGCTCGATCCGACTGCGGGACGGCGGTGGGATTCGGAAGCGGTTCGTCGACATACACCGACTGTCCGGGATTGATCCCCCAGGTCACCGTCGGGCGGATTGATGCCGCATCAATCTCGACTTCATCGTCGTACGGCGCATCCGGGTCCGACGCCATGCTGCTCCACCACCGGCAGGCTTTCTCGAAGTCATCCCCCTGCGGCGCGAAACGGCGGCCGCGGAGGTAATCGAACGTCACCTGATCGGGATTGACGTAGCCGGCGCGCGCGCCTCCTTCGATCGACATGTTGCAGATCGTCATCCGCTCGTCCATCGTCATGCGCTCGATCGTGTCGCCGGCGTACTCGTAGGCGTAGCCCACGCCTCCTTTCACGCCAAGGCGGCGGATGATCTCGAGAATCACGTCTTTGGCATAGACGCCGCGCGACAGCCGTCCACGGACCCGGATGCGGCGGACGCGCAGCGGCTCCATCGCCAGGCACTGAGAAGCGAGCACGTCGCGCACCTGTGACGTGCCGATTCCGAACGCGACCGCGCCAAGCGCGCCATGCGTCGAGGTATGACTGTCGCCACACGCGATCGTCATTCCCGGCTGCGTCAGCCCCATCTCCGGACCGATCACATGAACGATTCCCTGTGCGCCCGTCGTCATGTCGAATAGCCGGATGCCCTCGTCCTGGCAGTTCCGCTCGAGCGCCGAGAACATGTCTTCCGCCATCACGTCCAGAAACGGCCGCCGCTGATCGCGCGTCGGCACGATGTGATCGACCGTCGCAATCGTGCGCTCGGGGAACCGCACATGCCATCCGCGCGCGCGCAGCATGTCGAAGGCCTGCGGGGTCGTCACCTCATGGATCAGGTGCAAGCCGATAAACAACTGCGTCTGGCCATTCGCCAATTTGCGGACGGTATGGGCGTTCCAGACCTTTTGGAGCAGCGTTGATGCCATCTGATCGGATGGTACTACACCACCAGCAACCGCCACATCAATCGAGATCGCCGGGATCCGGTACCCGGGATCCGGGATCCGTTTCGGACAGTGTTCTTGCTAATCAGACGCGCCTACCCTCTCGTTGCAAGGGCTTGCGGCAGCACGTGGCAATAATTGCGACACGGACGCGGCGCGGACAGTGAAGGAATGGAGGCACGCATGAAAGACATTGTCAGCTTTCGTGATCTTGATGCGTGGCAGGCTGCCATGGACCTGGTGATCACTACCTATGAAGTTTGCCGAAGATTTCCGGCAGACGAGCAGTACGGCCTGGTTCGACAGATGCGGCGCGCCGTTGTATCCGTCCCGTCGAACATTGCCGAAGGGCACGCGAATGGACCTGGGCTGCGGTACCGGAATCATGTCCGAATCGCCCTCGGGTCCCTTGGTGAGTTGTCAACGCAACTCGAGATCGCTTTCCGTCTCGGCTACGTCAATCGAGAAGCGGGCCGCCAAAGCCGCAGCGGAACTCACTCGAACTCGTCAGCTACTGCACGGGCTACGCCGGTCCCTCAATCGACAACTGCTGGTTCAGGGTCTGGCTTTTATCGCGGTAATGTGCACGGCCGGGGCGGTTCTGTTTTCGTGATCGCGCATCCCGATCCCGGGTCACGGATCCCGCACAACGGATCCCGCACAACGGATCCCGCACAACGGATCCCGGATCCCGACGGTATACTGAAGATCTCCCATGACGTTCCTCGAAAAACTCAACCCTGAGCAACGCAATGCCGTGCTGCATCGCGACGGGCCGCTGCTCATCCTGGCCGGCGCGGGCTCGGGCAAGACGCGTGTCATTACCTTCCGGATCGCGTATCTCATCGGCGATGGCCATGCCGCGCCGGATGAAGTGCTGGCAGTGACGTTCACAAACAAGGCCTCGGAGGAAATGCGTGAACGGGTCGAGTCATTGATTGGCTCGACTGCGAACGGAGTGTGGCTGTCGACGTTCCATTCGTTGTGCGCGCGGTTGTTGCGGCGGGAAGCGCCGAAGATCGGCCTGTCGCGTGATTTCGTCATCTACGATTCCTCCGACCAGGTGGCGGTCGTCAAGCAGACGCAGCGCGAGTTGGGGATCGACGACAAGCTGGTACCGCCGCGGATGGCGCTCGGCCGGATCAGCCAGGCGAAGAACCGGATGGAAGGACCTGAGACGCTTCGCGGTGGTTGGAATATCCGCGACGAACAGATTGCCAGGATTTATGAGCGCTACCTGCAAGCGCTGAAGGATGCCAACGCGCTCGATTTCGACGATCTGCTGCTGAAGACCGTCGAGCTGTTTGAAACGTCGCAGCAGGTTCGCGAGTTCTACGCGCGGAAGTTCAAATACGTCATGGTCGACGAGTATCAGGACACGAATCGGCCGCAGTATTTGCTCATTCGCCGGCTTGCCGAGGCCCATCGCAATATCGCGGTCGTCGGGGATCCGGATCAGTCCATTTACAAGTGGCGCGGCGCCGACCTCCGCAACATTCTCGACTTCGAGCACGACTTCCCTGATGCGGCCGTCGTTCGGCTCGAACAGAACTATCGATCGACTCAGACGATCCTGGACGCCGCAACGGCGGTCATCAGACAGAACCGCAATCGCAAGGACAAGCGCTTGTGGACGGATCGAGCTGGCGGTTCAAAGATTGTTTATTTCCGCGGCAACGACGAGCTCGAAGAGGCCGATTTCATCACGCGGTCGATCAAGCAATACCGATCCGAAGATGTCGACGCCATGATGGCGGTGCTTTACCGTACCAACGCGCAGTCGCGTGCGGTCGAAGACTCGCTGATGCGCGAGAGTATTCCCTACAAGATCATCGGCGGCGTCCGGTTCTACGAGCGCAAGGAAATCAAGGATTCGCTTGCCTACCTCAAACTCCTGATCAATCCGCACGACGATGTCAGCCTGCGACGCGTGATCAACGTGCCGGCTCGCGGCGTCGGCAAGGGCGTGATGGACTCGCTGCAGGCGATCGATCCAAATGCGGTGCTCGAGGACGCGCCGCCGCTCCTCGCGGCAGGGCTTCAGGAGGTCAGCTCGGCACGGTCGCTATGGGCAAAGCTCGTGTATGCCGTCGACGACGGCAAACTCGGCTCGCGGGCGATCGCCTCGCTGCGTGTCTTTCGCGATCTCATTGCCGGTCTCGCGGATGTTGCACGCCGGGAGACTGTCTCAATCACGATCGGCAAGATGCTCGACCAGACCGGCTATCTCAAGGACCTTCGCGACGAAAACACCGAAGAGGCCAACGAGCGGATCGAAAACCTCATGGAACTCGTGTCCGCGGCCCGCGAGTACGAAACGCGCGAGGCCGACGCGTCGCTCGGGGGGTTTGTCGATCGGCTGTCGCTGTTGTCGGAGGCGGATGAGGAATCGGGCTCGCGCGAAGCCAAAGTCTGGCTGATGACGATGCACGCGGCAAAGGGACTGGAGTTTCCCCTGGTCGTGATTGCCGGACTCGAAGAGGGCCTTTTCCCGCACTCGCGATCGAGTGAGGATGAAGAGGAGATCGAGGAAGAGCGGCGGCTCTGCTATGTCGGGATGACGCGCGCCCAATCGCAGCTCGTCCTCACCAGCGCCGCACGCCGGCGTGTCTTCGGCGAATATCAGTCAACCGAGGCGTCACGGTTTCTCGACGAGATCCCGTCGGAGCTCATCGAACGCATTGCGCCGACTTACTCGTCTGCGTATCAGAGCACCTTTACGCACAATCACTACGAGTTCCGCACCAATCCCTACGCACGCAAAGGCAAGGGAGCTCGTTTCAAGGAAGCGGAAGAGAGTTACCGCTACGAGGACGAAGATCAATCCATCCAGGCACTGCGTTCCGGCATGCGGGTCCGGCACGCGCAGTTTGGCGTCGGCACCGTGATGTCAGTGGAAGCGCACAACGACGATATGAAGATTACCGTGCGCTTCAACCTGGTCGGCGTGAAGAAGCTGCTGGCAAAGTACGCGAAGCTGGAGCCTGCCTAACGGCAGGCGATGTTCAATGTTCAATGCTCAATGAAGGCGTTCTCATTGGACATTGAACATTAATCATTGAACATTGTCGTCGCCATTCGGCTCTTCTTTCTCCGCCAGCTTCGCAATCCCGACGACGGCGTCCCCTTCCTCCATCTCGATCAGCCGGACCCCTTGCGTTGCGCGGCCGATGGCCCTGACGTCGCCGGCGCGCATGCGGATGATCATCCCTTGCTGGCTGATAATCATCAGCTCGTCGTCGTCGCTCACGTAGGCGATGCCGACGACCTTGCCGTTGCGATCTGAGGTCTGGATGTTGATGATCCCGACACCACCGCGCGACTGCAGGCGGTACTCCCCGAGCTCGGTCCGCTTGCCGTAGCCGTTCTGCGCGACAGTGAGCAGCGTGCCTCCCTCGCGCACCACTTCCATCGCCACGACCTCGTCATCATCTCGCAGCGAGATACCGCGCACGCCATAGGCGGTGCGGCCCATGGAACGAACATCGGTCTCTTCGAACCGGATAGCCATCCCATCGCGCGTTCCGAGGAACACGTGCTCCTTGCCGTCGGACATCTGCACGGCAATGACGGCGTCCCCTTGTTCGACACCCATGGCGATGATGCCGCCGGCGCGTGGATTGCGGAACGCGGAAAGGTCCGTCTTCTTGATCACGCCTTTGCGGGTTCCCATCACGACGTATTGCTGATCTTCCTGTTCCGGGAACTCCTTGACCGCGAGCAGTGCAGCGATTCGTTCCCCCTCCTCCATCGCGACGAGGTTCGCGATCGCCTTGCCCTTGCCGCCCGGGCCGACGTCGGGTATCTCGTGAACCCTGAGCCAGTACGCCCGCCCCCGATCCGAGAAGATCATGATGTACGAGTGGGTCGACGCGATGAAGAGGTGACTGACGAAATCCTCTTCGCGCGTGCGCATACCGATGCGCCCTTTGCCGCCGCGCCGCTGCGCACGATACGTCGAAATTGCGGTGCGCTTGATGTAGCCGGTGTTGGTCACCGTAATCGCCATGTCCTCGTCGGCGATCAAATCCTCGATCCGCAGTTCGCCGCTTTCCTCGACGATGACGGTCCGGCGCTCATCGCTGTACTTCTCGCGAACGTCCTTCAGCTCCTTGAGGACGACCTCCATCAGCAGCTCGTCGCTCGACAGGATCGCGCGCAGACGCTCAATCGTTTTCAGCAGCTCGACGAGCTCGTCGATGATCTTCTGCCGCTCCAATCCCGTCAGGCGCTGGAGCTGCATATCCAGAATCGCCTGCGACTGCGGCTGGGTGAGCTTGAACTCGGTCATCAGGCTGGTGCGCGCCTCGAGCGGGCTCTTCGAAGCGCGAATGAGCGCGATCACGCGATCGAGATGATCGAGAGCGATCTTCAGCCCTTCGAGGATGTGAG
>Ga0075423_10005478_pt1 | contig 11860 bp, 14 predicted proteins | sample SoiMethybrSBSTD2_FD_80114 | JGI IMG/M metagenome (GOLD analysis project Ga0075423, IMG submission 80114) | Bulk soil microbial communities from a Populus tree surrounding site in Tennessee, USA - Soil MetaG P. TD hybrid SBSTD2 | ecosystem: Environmental > Terrestrial > Soil > Tree plantation...
CCGGGACCATTATCGGCGTGGTGGAGGAAGATCGGGCACTTCATGGCGACCGGATCGTGCCGGGGGATGTCCTCCTGGGTTATGCGTCAACCGGTCTTCACACGAATGGGTATACCCTGGCTCGACGTATCATCTTCGATCGCCTTGGGTTGCGAATGGAAGACCGATTGGGGGACAGCGGCAGTACGGTAGAGGACGCGTTGCTCGCGATCCATCGCAGTTATTTCCGATGCATCACGCCGGTCCTTGATAGGATTCACGGTCTCGCGCATATCACTGGCGGCGGAATCGCGGGAAACCTGGTGCGAATATTGCCCTCCGGCTGCGAGGCGGTGGTAGATCCAACCTCCTGGACACCTCCGTCGCTCTTCACCACACTGCAGCAGGCGGGACAGATCTCTACCGAGGAGATGCGTGACGTCTTCAACCTCGGCGTGGGGCTGATCGCCGTGCTGCCCCCCGACGCCGTGTCATCGGTGCAGGCTGCTGCGACGGCTGACAGGGTCGCCACCTGGCCCATGGGCGAGATCCGCACAGGCAATCGACTTGTGCGGTTTGCCCGGCCCTGACGGAGATCTCCCATGCGCGCCGCCCCTCGCTTCTCCGCATGCTTTGTTCTCGCCTCGATCAGCCTTACAACGATGGTTTACGCTCAAGCCAGCGAGTGCTCTAACTATTCCGGCAGCGCCGCCCGAGTCTGCAGTGCTGCGGTTGATGGTACCCGTGCCTTCCACCCGATCGCGGGGCTCCTGGTTAGCGGCGGGAATCCGGTGCTCGGCACCGCGAATACGTTAGGTGGACTGGGGCACTTCTCCGTGACCGCGCGAGCCAACGCGGCGCACGTGGTCCTGCCGGATGTGAACTACGACGGACGCACCACCACGGTCCCGGCGAGTGACCAGCTCTTCGCGCCCACCCCATTGGTCGAGGTGGCGGCAGGCCTGTACGGCGGCATGCCATCGGGGCTGCTCGCGATCGACTTCCTCGGCTCGGCGCAGCTGCTCCCGACGGATCAGATCGACCATCTCACCGTGGAGTCGGGAGCCCGGCGGATCGGTGACGTCGCACTCGGCCTCGGTTACGGCGCCAGGGTTGGCGTGATCCGTGAGAACGGACCTCTGCCCGCAGTGGCGGTCAGCGTCATGCGGCGGGACATTCCTCGGCTGGCATACGGCGATCTCGCTAGTGGAGACCAGTACAGCTACTCCGTGAATCTTCATGCCACCAACCTGCGGGTGGTGGCGAGCAAGCAGCTCGCTCTCTTCGATCTGGCAGCTGGGCTGGGTTGGGATAAGTATACCGGAGACGCTTCGATCCGGTTCCGCGATCCTGTCACTTCAGTGGTTCAGCCCGAGATTCCCGTCGACCTGAGTCAGTCACGAGCCCTGGCGTTCCTGGACGCCGGCCTCGACTTGTCCGCGGTAAAGCTCCTGGGCGAGGTGGGCTATCAAGGCGGCAAGGATCAGAAGCTCTCCACTGACTTCGAGGAGTTCGATACGACCAAGGGGAAGTTCTTCGCGAGCTTCGGCCTGCGAGTGGGCTTCTAGCGGGGTGGACGAGCGGGAGGCAATGGCCCGCGCGATCGACCTCGCCTGGCGAGGTTGGGGCCGGGTACAGCCTAACCCGCTCGTGGGTGCAGTTGTCCTCTCCGGTGGGCAGTGCGTAGCCGAAGGCTGGCATGCCGAATATGGTGAGGCCCACGCCGAAGCCCTGGCGTTGGCCTACGCCGGGGAGAGGGCCCGGGGCGCCACCCTCGTGGTTACCCTGGAACCGTGCACCCACCAGGGAAAACAGCCGCCCTGCGTCGATGCGATCCTTCGCGCTGGGATTGCTCGAGTGGTGGCCGCACTGACCGATCCCAACCCCATCGCTTCCGGTGGCGCAACTCGGCTTCAGGCGGCCGGGCTGGAAGTGGAGATGGGTCTCCTGGCCGATGCCGCCGTGGCTCAGAACGCCGCATTCCTCCATCGCCTCCGCAATCACACTCGCCCATTCGTCGCACTCAAACTGGCGACCAGCCTCGACGGCTATATCGCTGACGCGTCAGGGCGTTCGCGCTGGATCTCGGGTGCGGAGGCCCGCGATTACATCCACTGGCTCAGAGCCGGGTTTGATGCGATTGCCGTGGGCGGCCGGACCGCTCGAGCCGATGATCCCTCGCTGACTGTCCGCGGCAGCGTCCAGCCCAGGGTGACTCCGCGCCGAATCGTGTTCACTGCGATCGCGGACCTGCCCGACACTGCCGGGCTGATCCGCACTGCACGGGAGATTCCAACGCTGGTGCTCGCCGCCCCTGCGGTGCCGGCCGATGCGGTGCGGAGACTCGAGGCTCGAGGCGTATCGGTGGTCAGGGCCGAGAGTCTCGAGAGGGCGCTCATGTCGCTGCGAGAGATGGGAATCAACTCGCTGCTCGTTGAGGGTGGAGGCCGCCTGGCTGGCGCTCTCCTCGCTGCCGAGCTGGTGGATCGCTACTATCTGGTCCAGAGCCCACTGTGGTTGGGTGACGGTAGTATCCCTGCAATCCAGGGGCTGCCGGGGGTTTCACTGGAGCAGGCGAAACCCTGGCGGGTGGTGGAGCGCAGGTCGTTGGGATCGGACACTCTTCTGGTCCTGGATCGGGATCCATGTTTACCGGAATCGTGACAGCGGTTGGGACTGTGGCTGCGGTGCGGCGTGCCGAAGACGGACTGGAGCTCACCATCTCTTGCTCCTACCAAGGCCTCGCGCTCGGCGAAAGCATCGCGGTAGACGGGGCTTGCCTCACGGTCCAGGAGGTGGTCGCCGGCGGCTTCACTAGTCACGTCATTCAGACTTCGCTGGAGCGGACCCGGCTGGGCGACTACCAGGTGGGGACCCGGGTCAATCTCGAGCGCGCTCTGCGCGCGGGCGATCGGCTGGGCGGGCACTTGGTTCAGGGTCATGTCGATGGGGTGGGGAGGGTCGAGCGAGTGGACCAGCGCGGCGATGCCCGCTTGCTGGACATCCGGGTGCCGCCCGATGTGGCGCGGGTGTCAGTGCCTCTGGGCTCGGTGACGGTCGATGGTGTGAGCCTCACCGTCAATGCCCTGCCGGCCCCCGGAACAATCCAGATCTCTCTGATCCCGTTTACTTTACAGCATACGACCTTGGGAGAACGCCGGGCCGGCGATGCGGTCCATCTCGAGGCGGATACGATCGGGAAATACGTGAAGGGACTGTTGGAAAAGCGTGGTAAAGAGGGTGAAGCGTGAAGGGTGAAAGGTGAAGGGGAACAGCACGCCGACTCATTGCGTGTTTCCCTTCACTCTTCACTCTTGACCCTTCACTCTTCGCCCTTGACGCTTCACCCTTCACTCTCACTCTACCCATCTGGGATCTATGCGCGGATTCGGCACCATTGAGCAGGCTATTGACGACCTGCGGAATGGCAAGATCGTTATCGTGGCCGATGATGAGGACCGCGAGAACGAGGGCGACCTCGTCTGCGCGGCGGAACTGGTCACTCCCGAGACGATCAATTTCATGACCTTGCACGGGCGGGGCCTGATCTGCCTGGCGCTCACCGGCGAGCGCTGCGACCAGCTCGGATTGCCCCAGATGGCGGAGAGGAACACTGAGGAGTTCGCTACCGCCTTCACCGTGAGCGTCGACGCGGAGCGACGGTTCGGGGTGACCACGGGTATCTCGGCCAGCGATCGGTCCACCACAATTCACGTGGCGATCAATCCGGCAACTGTTCCTCAGGATCTTCGCCGGCCGGGTCACATCTTCCCGCTCCGCGCCCGCCCGGGTGGCGTGCTCCAGCGGGTTGGGCAGACCGAGGCGAGCGTAGACCTGGCTCGGCTCGCAGGCCTCATTCCGGCCGGCGTGATTTGCGAGATCCTGAATCCCGACGGCTCCATGGCGCGCCGCCCCGAGCTCCAGGAGATGGCAAGCCAGTACAAGCTCACCTTCATCACTGTCGCTCAGTTGGTCGCCTACCGGTTACAGACCGAGCAGTTGGTTCACCGGGTGGCCGAGGCACGGATTCCCACTGAGTTCGGCGAGTTTACCATCATTGGCTATCAGAACGACGTGGATCGCGCCGAACATATCGCCCTGGTTTATGGGGAAATCGCCGGCCAACCCAACATTCTGGTTCGAATGCACTCCAAGTGCCTCACGGGGGACGTGTTCGGCTCTCAGCGGTGCGACTGTGGGTTCCAGCTGCACCGCTCGATGGAGCTGATCGCGAGAGAGGGGCGGGGCGCTGTGGTTTATCTCGATCAGGAAGGGCGGGGCATTGGACTGCTCAACAAGCTCCGGGCCTATGCCCTACAGGACGCCGGGGCCGATACCGTGCAGGCCAACGAGCGCTTGGGATTCGCTCCTGATCTCCGCAACTATGGCATCGGCGCGCAGATCCTGCGCGACCTGGGACTCTCCTCCATTCGGGTCATGACCAACAATCCTCGCAAGCTGGTGGGTCTAGAAGGCTACGGGCTGCAGATCGTCGAGCGCGTGCCTCTGATCGCCGACCCGGGCCAGGACAACCGAAGCTATTTGCAGGTCAAGCGAGACAAGCTCGGCCATCTCCTCGCCCACTGATTCCGTGTCCATCTTTGCCCCTCGGCTCCGGGGACGCGGGCGCGTGGCGATCCTCGTGAGCCGCTATAACGAAGCGATCACCACCAAGCTGCTCGAGGGTGCCCTGGCCTGCTGTGGCGAGGCAGGAGTCGCTCCTGATCAGGTGGACGTGGTCTGGCTGCCCGGGGCTTTCGAGTTGGGGGCCGGTGCGGCCGCCGCCGCGGAAACCGGACGGTACGCTTGTCTGGTCGCCCTCGGCGTGGTCATTCGGGGTGAGACCCCACACTTTGAGTATGTCGCCGGGGAGGCCGCTCGAGGGCTCAATGCCGTAGCGGTTCGGTATGCCTTGCCGGTCGGATTTGGGGTGCTCACGGTGGACACCTTCCAGCAGGCGCTGGACCGTGCCGGTGGCAGCGCGGGCAACAAGGGACATGAGGCGGCGGCGGCGGCGCTGCAGACGGCCGATGTGATCGCCCAATTGCGGGACCAGCGTGCTCCGGCTTGAGACCAAGGGTCGTGCGCGCGCGCTCCAATTGCTCTATGCCTGGGAGATTCAAGGCGAGCCGCCGTTGCCGCAGGTCCTGAGAGGGCTTTCCCGCCTCACTGGCCCGGAGCCCCAGATCCTGGATCGCGCCGCGGCCCTGGCCACTGCCGTCGTCGCCGACCTCCCCGCCCTGGACGCCGAAGCCGCGCGGGCTTCGGAACATTGGCGCATGAACCGCATGGCGGTCGTCGAACGCAACATCCTACGGCTCGGGATCCATGAGCTCCAGCTCGGTGAGGTGCCGCCCAAAGTCGCGATCGACGAAGCGGTGAGACTGGCGCATTGGTTCGGCGGGTCGCGTGCGCCGGGGTTCGTGAACGGGGTGCTGGACGGGATTGCCCGGACCCTGGGCCGGTTGTGAGTCAGCGGAGCGGGACTCGATGAACATCCTGCTGGTCAACTGGCAGGATCGGGAGAATCCCCATGCGGGCGGGGCCGAGATCCACCTGTTCGAGATATTCGGCCGACTCGCGGCCGGCGGTCATCGGGTTCGCCTGGTCTGCTCCGGCTGGAAGGGAGCGGCCAGCGATACGAGCATCGACGGCATCGAAGTCCACCGGGCTGGCGACCGGAACACCTTCGCGCTGCTTGGCCGGAGCGCGGTACGGCGGGCGCTTCGGGCCGAGCGACCGGACGTCCTGGTGGAGGATATCAACAAACTCCCCCTGTTCCTCGCCGGGAGCACGGAGCTCCCCTTCTATGCCATAGTTCCTCACCTCTTTGGCGCGACCGCGTTCCAGGAGGCCTCGTGGCCCATCGCGGCGAGCGTATGGCTGGCCGAGCGGCCACTGGCCAGGGCGTATCGACGGGCGACATTTCATGCCATCAGTGAGAGTACCAGGGATGATCTCGTGGCCCGAGGCGTCCCGACCGAGCGCGTGCGAGTGATTCATCCGGGCGTGGACAGTGCCCACTATACGCCCGACCCCGTCGGCCGCCGTGCGGCTGCGCCGCGATTCTTGTACGTTGGAAGGCTCAAGCGGTATAAAGGAATAGGGCTCGCTCTCCGAGCCCTGGCTCACGCCCGCCGTACCCGTCCGGACCTGCAGCTCGATATCGCGGGTACCGGCGATTATCGCGCCGAACTGGAGGCGCTTGCCGCGGAGCTTGATCTCAGCAGCGCGGTGAGGTTTCATGGGTTCGTGACGGAGGCGGAGAAGATGACGCTGCTGCGTCAGGCATGGGCCAATCTGTTCCCCTCGCCCAAGGAGGGGTGGGGCATCACCATCGTCGAAGCGGCCGCGTGCGGCACGCCCTCGCTCGCTTCGGACAGTCCGGGCCTGCGGGACTCGGTACGGCACGGCGAGACCGGCTATCTCGTGCCCCACGGCGATGTTGATGCGCTGGCTGAACGGATGCTGGAATTGGCGGGCTCACCTCAGCTGGTGGCCCAGCTCGGGCGGGCGGCACGCTGCTTTGCCGAAAGCCTGACCTGGGAGCGCGCCGCCACCGCCACGGGGGACCATCTCCACGACATCATATCGGGCCCGGCGTGAAGCCGGACCAGGAGGAATGATCATGCAGACGACCATCACCGCCCGTCATTGCGAAATTTCCGCCGCCCTTCGAGAGCGGGCGGTTGCGGTCGTCGAGCGCCTGGGAGGCATTGCCCAACGGCCCATGGAGACCACGGTGGTATTCGACACCGATGGGATCCAGCAGACAGCGGAGCTCCGGCTGCATGTTGCGCGAGGCGAGGTGCTGGTCGCCAAGGGAGAGGGAGCGGACCATCGGACTGCCCTCGATCGAGCCGAGGAGAAGCTCCGCCGACAATTGGAGCGGGCGTCGGCGCGGCCCCGGCGCTCCCGGCCATCCGAGGCCGAGCCGCTCTGATGCTCCGGCTGCGCGATTTTCTCTCCCGGCGGGGCGACCCGCTCCAGCTCGAGGCCCTCACCGGCGAGCTGGGACTCGACCGCCAACTGCCCGACGCCGAAGTGGCGAGCCCCGGGCTGGCCCTTGCGGGATACACCGGCCGCTTCGCGCCCAACCGGCTGCACGTCTTCGGTGAAACCGAGATCACCTATCTGCGCTCGCTGTCGCCGGAACAGCGGCAGCAATCACTAGCCAATTTCTTCAGCTTCGACCTGCCCTGCATCTTCGTCACCAAGGGACAAGAGATCCCCAGCGAGCTGCTCGACCTCGCCCGCAATCATAACGTCCCACTGATGCGCACCAAGCTCAAGACAGCGGAGTTCTATCGACGCATCAAGCCGATTGTGGAGGAGGCCTTCGCGCCGCGGACCACGCTCCATGGATCGTTGGCCGACGTCTATGGTGTGGGCTTACTGTTCGTCGGCCGGTCGGGGATCGGGAAAAGTGAGTGTGTGCTCGACCTGGTCGAGCGAGGTCACCGTCTGGTGGCCGATGACGTGGTGCAGGTGACCCGGCGGGGTAACGACGTCCTGATCGGCCGGGGTCACGAGCTGGCCGCACATCACATGGAGATTCGCGGCATCGGCCTGATCGACATCCCGGCTCTGTTCGGGGTGCGCGCTGTCCGGCAACAGAAGCGCATCGAGGTTGTCGTTCAGCTGGAAGACTGGGAGACTGCCAAGGATGCCGACCGCACCGGGCTGACCAGGGAGGAGACCCTGATCCTGGATGTGCCGGTGCCGCGCGTGTGCGTCCCGCTCAATCCTGGCAAGAACATCACTGTCATCTCGGAAGTGGTCGCCATGATGCATCTGCTGCGCTACTCGGGCGTCGACGTCGCGGCCGCGTTCAATGCTCGGCTTATCAAGCGGATGAAGGAGCAGCGTGGGGTAAAGGAATATCTTCAGGAAGACTATGAGTGAGGAATTGCAGGGTGTGGTCGTCTGTCACGGCAAGCTCGCGCGGGCCCTGATCGAGGCGGCGGAATCGATCAGCGGCGTTACCGGCGCGCTGACGCCGGTGTCCAACGCCGATTGCGATCGGGGCTCACTGGAGCAGCGCGTTCTCGAGGCGGTGGATAGTCGACCGACGCTGGTGTTCGTAGATATGGCGAGCGGGTCCTGCCTCTTTGCGGTGCTCAACCGCCTCCGTACGGCATCCGGTGTGAAGGTCGTGACCGGTGTGAACCTGGCCATGCTGGTGGACTTCGTCTTTCACCGCTCGCTGTCGCCGGAAGAGGCGGCCGCCCGGGCGGCGACGGCGGGCGAACGGGCGATTCGGGTCCCCTGATGGCCATTGTCCTCTGCCGGGTGGACGACCGGCTGCTCCACGGCCAGGTGGTGCTGGGGTGGGGACAGCCGCTGGGCATCGACCAGATCATTTTGGTGGACGATCAGGTCTCGGCCAGCGAGTGGGAGCAGGATCTCTACCGGATGTCCGTCACCCCCAACATCGAGGTCCGCTTCGTCAGCGTGGCCGAGGCGTCGGCCCACCTCGCCGAGTGGCAGGGCAACGGGCGGCGCGGGCTCCTGCTCACCGGTGACGTGGAGACGATGGCCGCGCTCTATTCCGCTGACCCCGTCACGGTGCACCACATCAATCTGGGAGGGATCCACCACCGGGCTGGCCGGCGTGAGCGACTGCCCTACCTGTATCTGACCGACGAGGAGCTTCGAAGTCTGGAGGCGCTCGAGGCCAAAGGCGCCGATATCACCGCGCAGGATCTGCCCACCACCCCGCCCGTCAGCCTGCGGGCGCTCGGATGAGCGAGCTTCCTCTCTACGCCACGCTGCTGCTCATCGTCTGGGGTACGGCGGTGGCGCTCGATCTGGTCAGCGTGCCCCAGGTCATGATCGCACGGCCGGTGGTGGCCGGCGCGGTAGCCGGCCTCTTAACCGGCGACGTGGAGGCAGGACTCAGAGTCGGCGTTCTGTTCGAGCTCTTCGCGCTGGATGTGCTCCCGATCGGAGCGGTGCGCTACCCCGACTACGGTCCCGCCACCGTCGCGGCGACTGCCTTGGCCTCGGGTGCGCCCTGGGAGCTCGGCCTCGGCATCAGCGCAGCGCTGGGATTACTGCTCGCCGCACTGGGGGGCTGGAGTCTGATGATGGTCCGGCGCTCGAATGCACGGGCGATTCAACGACACGCGGCGGCGCTCGCCGCAGGCGAGAGCCGCGCCATTCGGCGGCTGCAATACGGTGGGCTGCTGCGGGACGCCGCCCGCGGCGCGGCGCTGACCGTGCTGGGCCTGGTGCTCGCATGGAGCATCGCGCAGTTCGTGCACTTCGATCGCCGCACGGCAGTGGGCCTCACCCTGGTGGCCATCGGCTCGGCCCTCGCGGCCATCATCGGTGGCGCTGTTCGAAGCGCTGGGCGGGGAACCCGGCTCAAGTGGATGGTGGCTGGGCTTGTCGTCGGCATCTTGCTGGTCGTGCTCCGATGACTGGGCGGTGGCGGGCGCTGCTGCGGCTATTCGCGGTGCAAGGCACCTGGAACTACGAGCGCATGCTCGGTGTCGGGATGGGGTACGCGGCAGAGCCGCTGCTGGAAGATCTCAAGACGGTCGACCCGGTGCGTCACGGCGAGGCCGTGGTGCGCTCCAGCGAGTTCTTCAATTGCAACCCGAATCTCGCGGGGTTGGCGCTCGGTGCCACCGCTCGGGCGGAATACGAGGCCGTGCCCGGCCCCCAGATCGCTCGGCTGCGCACGGCGCTGTGCAGCCCGCTCGGAGCCCTGGGCGATCAGCTGTTCTGGGCGGGTCTGCTGCCGGCCTTGTTGGGTGCGGTGCTCGCCGCGACGGTGCTCGGTGGCGGATGGTGGGCCATCGCGGGTTTTCTGATCGCCTACAACGTGGCGCGACTGGCCACCGGTATCTGGTCGCTGCGAACCGGCCTGGAGGCCGGCATGCGGGTAGGGAGCGCCATCTCGAGCTCCTGGGTCCCGCGGGCAGTGGCTTGGGTAAGTCCGGTCGCCGGGTTTACTGTCGGGCTCGCCATTCCACTCCTCGCGGCGTGGTACCTCAAGGCGTTCGGTGCGGTTGGAGCGGTGGGTGCCCTCGCGGTTGCCGCCACCGGGGTGGCCGTCACCCGCTGGTTTGGGCCCTCCCTGACTTCGGTCCGGTTCGCCTTGCTCGCGATGGCCCTCCTGCTGTTCTTCCGATGGGCGGGGTTGTGATCGAGCGACAGGCGACCATCGTGAACCAGGATGGCCTGCACGCCCGGCCCGCTGCACGCATCGTGCGGCTGGCGAATAGCTTCGACGCTGAAATCGAGCTCCTCAAGGACGGTGTGGAAGTGAACGGTAAGAGCATCATGGGGGTGATGATGCTGGCGGCAGAGTTCGGCAGTTCCATCACCATCCGCGCCAATGGCCCGGACGCGGAGCAAGCGGTCGCGGCGCTCGCAGCGCTGGTGGCCGAAGGCTTCGGGGAGCAATAGGGTGTCCCGCACGCTACGAGGGATCGGCGTCTCGCCCGGTGTCGTCTGCGCGCCGGCTTTGGTCGCCCAGTTTGACTTTCCGGACGTACCGGACCGCACCGTGCGCCCGGACCAGGTTGAGGCGGAGGTCCAGCGGCTGCACGACGCCGTGGAATACGTCGTGGGCCAGCTCCGCGAGCTCGGCGAGCGGGTGCTCAAGCGCGCGGGGCCCGAGGAGTCCCGGATCTTCGACGCCCAGATTCTCATGGCCCAGGATCAGGATTTTCTGGCCTCGGTCGAGATCCTGATCCGGAACAACCAGCTCAGTGCCGAGACCGCCTATGAGTTCAAGGCGCTGGAGCTGCGCAATCTGTGGTCTGGCGCTGCCCGCCTGCGCGAACGTCTTGCCGACCTCAATGCCATCCAGCTCCGGATGCTGAATCTCCTCTTGGGGCGAGAGGGAGATGAGCTGTGGTCGATTCCCCAGGACGAGCATGTCATCGTGGTTGCCCACGAGCTCTCTCCCGGGCTCACCGTGCAGTTGGATCGGGAGCACGTGGTCGGCCTGGTGAGCGAGGAAGGTACCCGCACGGCTCACGCAGCCATCCTGGCGCACTCGCTCGGCATTCCCGCCGTCATGGGAGCGAGTGGCGCGCTGGCGCAGATTCCCAACGGCACAACCCTGTTGCTGGATGGCCAGAGCGGAATGATCGTCCTCGAGCCCACCACCGATGAGCTGCAGGATGCCAAGACGCAGGTGAGCCGAAGGCATCGGCTGGAATTCCAGCTCGAGGGCATTCTGGCGCAGCCCGCGGTAACACCCTCGGGGCATCCCATCATCCTCATGGGAAACGTGGACTTGCCGGAGGAGATCGAGCCCGCGGTGCGGATGGGTGCGCAAGGTGTGGGCCTGCTACGCACCGAATTTCTGCTCACTGGGCGAGCCAGCCTGCCCACCGAGGACGAGCAGACCGCCTACTTTCGCCGCGTCGCTCACGCCTTTCCTGATTCCACGGTGGTGATTCGCTCGTTCGACCTCGGCGGAGACAAGTTTCCGGCGACCTTTAAGGCTCCGGCTGAGGCCAATCCCTTCCTCGGCTGGCGCTCCATCCGCGTGTGCTTGGATGAGCCGGAGGTGTTCCGGCCCCAGATCCGTGCCGTGCTCCGGGCTGCGGCCGATCGCGATATCCAGTTGATGCTTCCTCTGGTCACGCTGGTGGAGGAGGTCCTACAGTCTCGAGCCATCATGCTGGAGGAAGCCGAGGCCCTGGCGCGAGAGGGTATACGGGCGGCAGCCTCGGTGCCGGTGGGAGTAATGATCGAGACCCCAGCAGCGAGTATCATCGCCGATCGGCTTGCCGAGGTGAGCGCCTTCTTCAGTGTGGGCACTAACGATCTGACCCAGTACACCATGGCGGTGGACCGGGGGAATGCCCGGCTGGCTGACCGCTTCACCCCGCACCATCCCTCGATCGTTCGGCAG
>Ga0075423_10005480_pt1 | contig 11859 bp, 10 predicted proteins | sample SoiMethybrSBSTD2_FD_80114 | JGI IMG/M metagenome (GOLD analysis project Ga0075423, IMG submission 80114) | Bulk soil microbial communities from a Populus tree surrounding site in Tennessee, USA - Soil MetaG P. TD hybrid SBSTD2 | ecosystem: Environmental > Terrestrial > Soil > Tree plantation...
AGGCAGCGCCGACGTGCTGCGCATCGAGGAAGTACCGATGCCCCCGCCAGGACCGGGGCAGGCGCTCATGAAAGTCGAAGCCGCCGGCGTGAACTTCATCGATATCTACCGTCGGACTGGGCTGTACAAGGCTAGCTACCCTTTCACGCCCGGCAGCGAGGCCGGAGGTACGGTTGAGGCCATCGGCACCGGCGTCACCACGGTGCGACCGGGGAATCGGGTTGCCTCAGCCGACGTGATCGGCGCATATGCGGAATACGCATTGGCGCCCGCCGATCGACTGGTGCTCCTTCCGGAGCGGGTGAGCTCGCACGATGCCGCGGCTGTCATGCTCCAGGGAATCACCGCCCACTATCTCACGGTTTCCACTCATCGAATCAAGCAGGGGGACACCTGTCTGGTGCATGCCGCTGCCGGCGGGGTCGGCCTGCTTCTCTGCCAGATGGCGCGACAGCGCGGGGCTCGGGTGATCGGCACCGTCTCCACCGAGGAGAAGGCGGCCCTGGCCCGCGAGGCCGGCGCGAATGAGGTGATCCTCTATACCGAGGCCGATTTCGAGGTCGAGACCAGGCGGCTCACTGACGGCGCTGGGGTGGAAGTGGTCTATGATTCGGTGGGCCGGACGACGTTCGCCAAGAGTCTCAACTGTCTCGCACCCCGCGGCCTCATGGTGCTTTGCGGGCAGTCGAGTGGCCCGGTGGAGCCGTTCGATCCCCAGATATTGAACCAGAAGGGCTCGCTCTTTCTGACTCGCCCGACCATTGCACACTACACCGCTACCCGACGGGAGTTGCTGCAGCGTGCCTCCGCGGTGCTTCATGGCGTGGCCGATGGTAACCTGGTAGTGCGCATCGGTGGCGAATTCCCCCTGGCGCAGGCCTCCGAGGCGCATCGGCTGCTCGAAAGCCGACGCACCACTGGCAAACTGCTCCTGATTCCGTGAGCGAAGACTTTCCGGCGTTGGTCTCGACCGAATGGCTGGCGGGTCGGTTAGGCCAGCCCGGGTTCCGGGTGGTGGATGGCTCCTGGTATCTGCCCAACAGCGGACGGGATCCCCAGGCGGAGTATGCGGCAGCTCACATCCCGGGCGCGGTCTTCTTTGATCTGGACGCGACCAGCGATCGGACCTCTTCGCTCCCCCACATGCTTCCGAGCGAGGGCAATTTCGCCGCAGCGATGACCCGGCTCGGCCTGCACGACACCGACTCGCTCGTGGTGTACGACGGATCGGGAGTGAATCTGAGCGCCCCACGCGTGTGGTGGACCTTTCGGGTGTTCGGACATCAGCAGGTTGCCGTCCTCGATGGGGGCTTCGGCAAGTGGCGGCGCGAGGGACGTCCGGTCGAATCCGGAGTAGTCCGCTTGCCTCCGGGCCGCTTCTCCGCTCGCCTCGATCCGGCTGCCGTCCGCGATCTCCCGAGCGTCCGAGCCAATATCGGCACCGGCGCGGAACAGGTCGTGGACCTCCGCTCTTCGGGTCGGTTCCAGGGCACCGAGCCGGAGCCTCGCCCGGGTCTTCGAGGGGGACACATTCCCGGAAGCCGGAGCTTGCCGTTCACCGAGCTGGTGACCTCGGAGGGCACGCTGCTTCCATCCGATCGATTGCGTGAGACCATTCAGGCGCGCGGGATCGATCTGAGCCGACCGATTGTGGCAACCTGCGGCTCGGGCACGAGCGCCTGTGCCTTGCTGCACGCGCTTCACCTGCTGGGCCACCGCCACGCGGCGCTGTATGATGGCGCCTGGAGCGAATGGGGAAGCCGGGAGGACACCCCGATCGCGCGAGGGTCCGGTCCCTGAACCGCATAGCCACGAGCTTTGGATGCCTGGTGGCTTTTCTGCTGCCGTTTGCCGCGGTCGGCGGGTTCACGGCGGTGCAGTGCATTCGCTTCGTGTCCCAGGGGAAATGGAGCGAGGCGGGCTTCTTTGCCATCTTCGCCCTGCTGTTCGGCGGCGTGGGCTTCGGCGGAATCGCGGCAGCGTTCGCTGGCCGTCGGAAGGCCGCTGAGATCGAGGCTCTGCGGCTGAAAAACCCCGCGGCCCCGTGGCTCTGGCGGCCCGACTGGGCGGCAGGACGGGTAGACGACTCGAGCCGTGCCACCATGTGGACAGCGTGGGTCTTCGCCGCGATGTGGAACCTGATCAGCATTCCGAGCGCGATCCTGGGTGTGCGGGCTGCAATCCGGGAAGAGAAGCCGGGCGGTTATTTCGCTCTCCTTTTTCTGCTTGTGGGAATTGGCCTTCTCGTCTGGGCGGTGCGCGCCACCATCCGCTATCGTCGCTTCGGCGTCTCCCGGTTCGAGCTTAACACTCGGCCCGGTGTGGTGGGGCACAGCCTGGCAGGAACTGTGCGCACCACCACCACTCTGCGGCCGGTCGAAGGATTTCAAGTCTGCCTGCGCTGCATCCGGCTGGTCACGAGTGGAACTGGGAAAAGTCGCTCTACCTCAGAGTCGACTCTGTGGCAGGAGGAGACCAGGGTACAGGGTCAGCTGAGCCGGGACGCGAGCGGCATGGGAACCGCGATCCCGGTGGCCTTCGCCATTCCCGCGGATGCCCTGGCCTGCGACGACCGCGATTCGGACAATCGAGTTCTCTGGCGATTAGAGCTGTCCGCCGGCGTACCCGGTGTGGACTACGACTCGAGCTTCGAGGTGCCGGTCTTTCGTACGGGGTTGAGTGATCAGCCGCCCACGGCGGCGGAGGCGGCGCTCAAGGTGACGGTGGACCTCGCGACCTACCACCAGCCGGTCGGCTCACGAATCGAGGTCAGCACCACCAGGCGGGGAACCGAGATTGTCTTTCCAGCCGCGCGAAATCCCGGGGCCGCGCTTGGTCTCACGGTTTTCGTTCTGCTGTGGAGCATAGTGGTGTGGTGCCTGGTCCACTTCCGCGCGCCGATAATCTTCCCCATCGTGTTTGGCGCGTTCGAGCTGCTCCTGCTCTGGTTCGTTCTGGAGCTCTGGTTGCGAGTCTCACGGGTGGTGGCGGGCGACGGCAGCCTGGCGATCGCGAGCGGTTACCTCTTTCCGGGGAAAGACCGGAGCTGGGCGGCGGCGGAGATCGACGATGTCACGACCAGGATCACGATGCAGGCGGGAGGGAGACCCTACTACGATATCATCGCCGTCACCAAGAACGGCAAGAAGGTGACTGCCGGCCACTCGGTTCGCGACAAACACGAAGCCGAGTGGCTGGCCGCCACCATCAAGAATGCCCTGCACCCCTAGTGCGACGGAGGCGCGAGATTTCCGCAGGCGACTATGGTGCCCATGTTAGCCGTCGACGCGTGCACGTTGACGAAGTACTGGCCGTCCTTGGGCTCGGGTAACGGCAAAGTAGCCTCTGCCTTGGCCTCTCCATTACCACCCACCTTCAGTATGCGGTACGCGTCCGGCGGACCGAAGATTCCACCGTCCTGGCCGCACTGTCCTCGATGTACATGCCACGGGTGCGCTCCACCGGGTGCGGCGTTGGAGATCTCCACGTGGACTTTGGTCTGCGCTGTATCCTTCACATCCGGCTCCATCCAGGCGGTTCCCTTGACCTGTACCGCGCCAGCCAATCCCGCGGGAGTGGCCAGGGTTGCGTTCCAGCGCTCCGGCGCCGGCATGGCGGCAGGGCTGATCTCAACTGACTTATGACAACCAGCCAGGGTAAACCCGCAAAGGACGAGCCCAACTGTGCCAAGTAGTTTCATGAGTCCTCCACTGAGCGAAGTAACACTTCGCTATATGGCAGGACTTCCCGATTGGTTGCCGTGACGACCGACACAGGAACGGGCTACTTCTGCTTGCGGCTCCCGCATACCCGCAGCACCTGGCGGGGAGCGGGATAGTTGGGGAAGAGCGACCGCGCTGCTTCAGCGTGGGGCCGAGCTCGGTCGCAGCGGCCGGCCGCGCGCCAGTTCTCAGCCAGCAACATGTGGATGCGGTAGCTCCCGGGATCCACCCGGGAGGCGCGCTCCATAGCGGCTCGCTGACCGGTGCTGAAGAGGCCCATCGCGAGCACCTGCGCGCTGCTTCGCCAAAGGAAGAGTGTGCCGACGGCAGCCGCCGCCAGCATCAGATAACGTCGTGACCGAGCATTGAGCCGAATCTCCCGAAGGGGTCGGGCGGATGATGCGAGCGTGCCCACGATGGTCCAGCCGAAGAGGGTATTCACCGGCAGCAGCATCACCGCGTCGAACGCGCCAACCGTGCCGATCGCAATCAGGGTAGCGACGATGGTGAGGTCGGTGAGCGCCGGAGTATCCCGCGGCCCGCGGCGGAGCCTGGCCCACGCGCCCAGTGTCAACGAGCCGCCGACCAGGGCCAGCAGGATCAGCGCGACGAAGCCGCGTTCGGCCAGCATGGCCATCCAATCGCTGCTGGGCCAGGGATTGGTGGGGATGATGTCGCCGATGTGGAAGGAGGGGTCGCCGGGAGACATGAATCGAGGATACGCCACTGGCCAGTTACCCGGCCCGACGCCGAAGATCGGATGATGTACCGCCATCGCCAAGGTGTTTCCGTACTGAATCAGACGGCCCCGGCCGCTACCTTCGCGATAGTTGGCGACCCCTGTCAGCGAATCGAGGTAGGGCGAGTTGGACCTCCAGTTCAACCGATTGGGGAGTATCAGCGATAGCACCAAGCCGGCCGCGGCCGTGGTGGCCAGGCGCAACACCCGTCTTCGCAGCCGGTCATCGGCCCAGAGCCGACCTACCCACAGCCCCTCGATAGCGAGAAACGCCCCGCAGACCGCAGCACCGACCCACGCGGCACGGGAGCGGGAGAGAACCAGCGCCGCCGCCGCCAGCATCACGCCAATCGATCCGAGCACAAAGCCTGCCCGGCTGCGACTCTCGACCGAAACCAGCAGAAGAACCGGCAGCCCAATCGTCACCAGATGGGCCATGAAGTTTCGGTTGCCGAAGGTGCCTCCAGGCGCGCGACTCAGGCTGGCCAGGCTGGTCGTCACCAGGCCGTAGGCCTGTGCCAGCGCAGTGAGTGCGCCGAGCACGACGGCAAGAGCAAGAGCGACGAGCAGAGCCTGACTTCGTCCGGCCCGGGCGAGGGTGCGCCCGCACCAGAACAGCACCGCACCCGAGAGACTCACACCGAGTGCCCGAAACGCGAGCCAGCCATTCTCCGCCAAAAGGGTAGAGAGAATCGACAGGGCCAGGAAACCGACGAGAGGGACATCTACCATGAAGACGGTAAGCCGTCGGGCAAAGGCGAGACAGAGCAGCGCGGCGGTCAGCGCCGCGAGATGGAGCACCAGCTCCTTCAGCACGGTAAAGCGGTCGAGCTGGAAGACCTGATAGGGGAGGGCCGCGATGACGATCAGGACTGCGGCCACCTGCAGTACCAGCAGCGCGGTGCCGCTCAAGGTGGTCGCGTCGGTCAGGCTCGCCGAGGTGACCCGGAAGGAGACGGGGCCCTGCCGCGCCGTGGACTTGCCGGGCAACTCGCTCTCCTTAGGGGCCGGTGGCTGAGCGAAAGAAGTGTCCGTAGCGCAGCATGCCACCCGTCGACCAGGGCCGGTATCGATTGGCGAACTCGATCCGCTCAGCCAATGACGGGTGACTTCCACGCCAGAGCTGGTAAAGGAGACCTGGCCTGGGTAGATCGAGATTCTGCTCTTCCAGCCGCACGAAGGTCAAGGCCGCCGCCCGGTTGTCACGGGTGAGCTCGAGCCCAAACCGGTCGGCCTCGTGCTCCATCCAGCGGGAGCCCACCAATACCACCGGCGTCACGGCGAACGAAACCACGCCGCTCAGGAGCAGGAGCAGGGGCAGTGAGGCCACGTCGTCGAGGCGGTCGAACCCGAACCGCGGGGCGTACCGGGCGATCAGGTGACCGGCGAGTCGATGAACTGTATAGAGCGAGAGAGTCGCCAGAACCGTGGCCCCAAGTATAACAGCCAGTGTGTGGTGCAGGACGAAGTGGCCCATCTCGTGGCCCACGACGAAGAGGATTTCCCTCGGGGTGAGCCGAGCGAGAATGGTGTCCCACAGGACGATCCGTTTGGTGCCGCCAAACCCGGTGACGTACGCGTTTACCTTTTTGGTCTCGACGCTCTTCTTGACCTCGTATACCCGGCTCCGATCGATACCCGCCCGGCTGGCGAGCGCCAGGATCTGGGTCTCGAGCGCCTTGTTTTCCAGTGGGCCGAACTGGTTGAAGAGGGGTTCCACCCAAAGTGGCGTGACGATGAGCGCAAGGATGGAGAGTGGAATGGCCGCCAGGCCAGTCCAGAGCCACCACCGGCGGGGACTCTTTCTCAACAACCAGTACGGGATCCAGAGCAGCAATGGCGCCACGACGCAGCTCAAGCCGAGGGCCTTGATCCAATCTCCCAGCCACCGACTCAGGCTTTCCGTGGAGAGCCCGTAGGCCTGTTCCCGCACGAATCCCTCATACCATGCGAGTGGCAACCCAAGGAGGGACATGACCACTATGTACAGGACGCCATAGAACGCGATGGTTCGAAACCTGCCGGCGCGGCCCGTCCGTGCAGCCCAGGTGCGCATCCGGGCAGACAGGCCGGACCACAGCAGCAATGCGGGAATGAGAAATCCAACGGCGGTGTCGACCACCCAGAGGACGTCGCCGCTCCGCTGGTACCGCCGGGCCAGCTCGCTGGGCTCGGGGACCGGCACCGCGGTTGTTGCCAGAGTGTCGGACTGCTGGACCGAATCGAGTCGCATGGCGCACGAATGACGGTTCACGCTGGACATCCCAAGACTGGCCAACACGGGTGGAGAGTAATCGAGCCAGCACGGGTGGTGGAGGCTGCCAGGGCTGGCCGGCATCTTGGGATCGCTGCAGATTGGGAAGACGCCATGTGACCGAGGTCCGCCTGGTATGCAACTGACCTTGACAGAGCAGGATGCCGAGATCCTGAGGGATCTCCTGCACGACTATCTGCCAGAGCTGAGAATGGAAGTGGCGCGGACTGATCAGCGGGATCTGCGGCACCTGCTGGCCCAACGAGAGGATCTTGCCGAGCGGCTCCTGGCGGATCTGGACCACCCCAGCTAGCACCGCCGCCCTTAAGCGATTCGGCCGTCGCTGCTGTCCAGTATCTCCCTCACCTTCCGAGCCAGGATCCGGAAGCTACGCCAACCCGTGCGTCATCGCGTACCGCACCAGGTCCGCGTTGGTTTTGAAGTGCATCTTGGAAAGCAGGCGGACGCGGTGAGTGCTCACCGTCTTGACGCTCACCTTGAGCTCGGCGGCGATCTCTTTGACCGAGCGGCCTCTCGCAAGCAGACGAAAGACCTCATACTCGCGCTCCGAGAGTCGCTCGTGCGGCTCGCGGATGCCACCTGGACGGAGGCGGGAGCCGAGCGATTCAGCGAGGGTGGCGCTCACATAGGTGCGGCCGGAATGCACCCGCCGGATAGCTTCGACCAGCTCCTCCGGGGTTCGCTCTTTGGTGAGATATCCCGAGGCACCCGCCTTGAGCGCGCGCATGGCATACAGATCCTCGCCATACATGCTGAGGACCAGCACCGCCAGACGGGGGAATCGCCGCCTGACCTGCGCAAGGACCTCGAGCAAGCCGGGACCGGGCATCGCCACATCGAGCAGGAGCACGTCGGCATCGGCCCCGGCCAATTTGTCGAGCACTTCCTCCCCGGTGGCTGCCTCGCCCACCACGTGGAATTCCGCACCTAGGGAAACAATCCGGCGCAATCCCTCGCGCACGATCGGGTGATCGTCCGCGATAAATACCTTGATTGTGCCGGACGCTAGCTCCAGTGCGTTCATAGGACAGGGCGCTCCTGTTCACGTTGGCGAAGTGGGATGCGGACGATGATTCTGGTACCGCGCTTTGGTACTCCCCACATCATGAAGCTCCCCCCACAGCCGGCGGCGCGCTCTCGCATGCCCAGCAGCCCGAGCGAGCGCTCACCGCCGATCTCGGTTTCGGCGATCCCGGACCCATTGTCGCTGAGTTGAAGGGTGAGCTGGCCGCTCCTCGCGGTCAGCTTGATGCGAACATGGGTGGCGCCGGCGTGCCGGGCCACGTTGGTCAGGGCCTCCTGCATGATCCGGAACAGGGCGGTGGCGGGGTCGGCGCCGACCCGGGGAAGCCGGCTTGGGAGCCGCAGATCGCACCGAACTCCGGTGCGCCGCTCGAAACGGCGCACGTACGAATCCACCGCATCGAGCAAGCCCAGCTCATCCAGCAGATCGGGCCGCAGTTCGGAGGCGATGCCCCGCACGCTGGCCGTGATCGCGTCGATGCTGCGCAGCAGCGTCCGGGCCTGCTCCTGCAGCTGGCTGCCGGCCAGCGGTGGCTGCCCGGCCATCCAGGCGAGGTCCATCTTGAGCCCGGTGAGCGACTGCCCGAGCTCGTCGTGCAACTCGCGGGAGATGCGGGCCTGCTCCTCTTCGCGAGCGGCGTCCAGTCGCGTAGCGAGCAGCCGCAGCTCCTCGTGCATCACCCGGACTTCCCGTTCCAGCCGGTGGCGTTCCGAGGCTTCGGCTCCGCGCGATGGATCCGATGTGCCCCGGCATACGATCACCAGTTCCGGCGGCTGGCCCGGAGGACCTTCGAGCGTCTGAACCGAGAGCTCGACGCTTACCAGCGTGCCGTCCTTGCGCGCCTGCGGCAACCGGGCCTTGAACGGCCCACCCAGCCCTACCATTTGGTGGAGGCTAGCCCAGGATCCCAGTGCGCTGCCCAGTCGCAGCAGGTCGTCCCCGGGGCGACCCAACGCCTCCTCGCTGGTCCAACCGAACAGGATCTCGGCGGCGCGATTCCAAGTTATCACCCTGAATCGCTCATCCAACGCAATGATCGCATCTGGTACGCTGTCCAGCATCCGGCCCTGCCGCGCTGCGCGGTCCTCGGCTCGCTTCCGACGAGTGAGGTCCTGAAGCGTCGAGAGCACCGCCTGAGGCTTGCCTGCCGGGTTTCGGATGAGAGACGCGGAGTGACGTACTAAGATGGGGGGTGAATCCGGCCGATGGTACTGCAGCTCGAGCTCCCAGCCCTCACTACCGGCGGCCATCTCTTGCATGAGGTCCATGGCTTTGGGGAGGTCGGCTGGGTGGACGAAACTGAGAAATGTCCGGCCGAGCAGCTGCGACATGGACCGGCCCAGGAGGGTGCAACACGCCTGGTTAACCGAGAGGATCCGCCCGGTCAGATCGCTGTCGCAGAATCCGAGCGATTCCTGGTGCAGGATGGCCTGGAGCCGGGCCTCGGTGTCGCGCCAGAGCTCTTCGGCTCGCCGGCGGCGGGTGATATCGGCGCTGATCAGCATGACCTCGGCGACCGCCCCGGCCCGCTTCACCGGGATGACCCGATTGTCCAGCCAGAATCTCTCCGCGCCCCGTTGACCCACAGTCTCGTACTGGTCCGCGACACCAGTCTCAAACACCCGTTCCACCGCGGCCTGGAGCACGGTCCGATGCTCGCCGGTCAGCAGGTCATACAGCCGTTCGCCCAGCTGGATATCAAAATGGGAATCGGCCAGCCGATGATTGAGGTACTTGACCCTGCCCTGACGGTCGAGCAGGGCGACGAACTCCAGGGCATGCTCGGCCCAGGAGCGCCAGCGAGAATCCCCCAGAAGCCCCGACGATACCGAGGGATCGGTTACCCGGCCCCCAGTCCCCGTCCCTCGGCGCTCGTGCTTCGGCTGACCCAAGCTCAGGCTCTGGGGTAGGCGTGAACCATCGTCATTTTCTGTGATTTCCACAGGGCACACCTCGACGGTGGCCCTTGTAGGACGGGGGGAAACTCCGGTCCCCGAGTCACCGGCTCCGGAGTATCGTCGAATATGGTGACCCGATGCTGATTCGTCTAGAAGAATCGCCACAGTCAGCTTGTACAAGCTGTTCACGAGAGGCGAGTTACGAGTGGCAAGAAACGGTGCAGCCAAGCCCCATCCCGGCCAAGTCAGACAAAGACGACAGGAGCACGCCGCTGCGGGCTTCGCCTTCTACAAGTAGCTTGGAGGATGACTTTCTACCTCGTGTCTGCGACGCCTCGCTCCGCCCTTTTGGCCGAACTGTCTCACCGTCTCACTAGAGACGAGTTCGCTCGGCTTCGGCCGTTTGGTCCGTCTCTCACGAGCGCTTTGCGCGGAGCGAGACGGCTCCCCAACGGTCGCGCGATGTGGGAGGAAGAGGACTACTGCGAACCTCCCCTCGCTGAGGAACGTACCGCTGTGCTCGACCGCTATTTCGAGGGGCTCACCGTGGAGCCCGTAATCCAGGGTACCGGCTGGGCTCTGATCCAGGACCTTCCGCCACTGTTCCCTGACTTCGCCTGACTACTCCCCGAGGCTCCAAATGCGTTCAGCAGCGCTGCTCCTGCTCTCCTGCCTTGGCTTACCCCTTCAGGCACAAGTCCCGAGCGGCGATTACGCCCGACGACGCCAGGCCCTTATCGATCAGATCGATAGCGGATTCGTGTTGTCGGCGGGGGGACGAGAGCCGGTCAACCATTATCCCGACTTCTATCAGATTCCGGCATTTCGCTATCTCACGGGATATCTCGAGCCCGACGCCGCGCTGGTACTCCTCAAGCGGGCGCGGGCGACCGGGATTCTCTTTGCGCCGCCTACCAACCTCAGGGCGGCACTTTACAACGGGCGGTCCACCGATTCGGCCGCGCTGGCCCGTGGGACCGGCCTGCAGGTGCGCTATTCCGCGGGACTGCTTCCCCTCCTCGACTCCCTGGCCCAGACTGGCCTTCCGCTCTATGTGATTGGTGATTTCCAGTCCAACGAGTTCGCCCGGAGTGACACCCTCTCCTTCACTCGAACGCTGGTCCGCCTACTTCAGGAACGGCATCCGTCGCTCCAGGTCCGGGACGCCACGCCGATCGTGGATCGTCTTCGCGCCCATCGGAGTCCGGCGGAGCTGGCCCTGCTCCGAAAGGCGATCGAGATCAGTGACAAGGGGCACCTCGCGGCCATGGAGATGATCGCGCCAGGCCGAACTGAAAACGAGGTGCAGGCCACGATGGAGTTCGCCTTTCGCCGGTTAGGCGGTGACCGGCCTGCCTATGGCTCGATCGTTGGGTCCGGCCCCAATTCGACGGTGCTCCACTATCCCGCCGGGCGGAGAGTGCTGCAGGCCGGTGAGGTCCTGCTGATGGATGTGGCCTCCAGCTATGACGGATATGCCGCCGACATCACCCGCACGGTTCCTATCGGCGGCAGCTTCACGACAGGGCAGCGAGCGATTTATCAGATGGTGCTGGAGGCGCAGAAGGCCGCCGAGCGATTGGTCAAACCGGGCGCCTCGCGGGACACGTCCTACGGCGCGGCTCGAGCCGTCATCAAGGCTGGGCTGGCCAAACTGGGGCTGATCGAGTCGGCCGACGCGGTGTTCGATGCACCGGAGGGTCTCTGTCCCGCCCGACCGGGATTCCGTCGCGAGGGAGACCCCTGTCCCCAATGGTATCTCTATAGCTACCACGGCTACGGCCACGGGATTGGTCTCGACGTCCACGATCCCGCCCAGTATAGCGATGTCCCGCCATTCACCTTCCAGGTGGGCGACGCGTTCACCATAGAGCCAGGGCTCTACGTGCGCGCCACGGCCCTGGACGGGTTGCCAGACACGCCGCGAAACCGGGCTATGATCAACAAGGTGAGGCCAGCCGTTGAGCGGTATAAGAACATCGGGGTACGGATCGAAGATGACTATTTCGTGACCGCTACAGGGGTGGAGCGGGTGTCCCAGGCACCGCGAGAGGTCTCCGAGGTGGAGGCGGCCATGAGCCATCCCAGGGTGACTCGAACCACCCGCTAGCTTCCCGCCAACGAGGACTGCCGAATGGATCTCGAGCTGAGAGGCCGACGGGCCCTGGTGACCGGCTCGACCGCCGGGATTGGCTTCGCGA
>Ga0075423_10005481_pt1 | contig 11858 bp, 6 predicted proteins | sample SoiMethybrSBSTD2_FD_80114 | JGI IMG/M metagenome (GOLD analysis project Ga0075423, IMG submission 80114) | Bulk soil microbial communities from a Populus tree surrounding site in Tennessee, USA - Soil MetaG P. TD hybrid SBSTD2 | ecosystem: Environmental > Terrestrial > Soil > Tree plantation...
CGATCGGCGTCGGCGGAGGCAATGAGATCCACCGGATTGGCGACGCTGCACTCCGGGGGAAGCTTTTTTCTCAGGGTTCGACGCGTCTTCTCCTCCAGCGGGGCCAGGGTCAATCCGAGCGTGACCGCGGCATCGGTGGCCATGATGGCCGGCCCGCCGGCGTTGGTGAGCAGGGCCACTCGGTTCCCGCGGGGAAGAGGCTGGCTGGTGAAGGCGGTGGCGAGCGTGAACAACTCTTCGATCGTATTGACGCGCAGGACGCCGCATTGATCGAAGAGCGTGGAGGAAGCCACGTCACCCCCGGCGAGAGCCCCGGTGTGGGAGAACGCGGCTCGGGCCCCCGCCTCGGTCCGCCCGGATTTCACCACGATGATCGGCTTCTTGCGTGTGACGCGCTGCGCGATGGTCGTGAACTTGCGGGGATTTCCAAAGCTCTCCAGGTACATCAGGATGACGCTGGTGGAGGGATCGTTCTCCCAATACTCAATCAGATCGTTGCCCGAGATGTCCGCCTTGTTTCCCACGCTGGCGAACATGGAGATCCCCAGGTTGATCTGCCGGGCATTGGCCAGAATGATTTCCCCAAGGGCTCCCGACTGGGACATGAAGCCGGCCTTGCCGCGGGTCGGCGCCGAGGCGGCAAAGGTGGCGTTGAGGCGAATCGCTGGATCCGTATTGATCACGCCCATGCAGTTCGGGCCGATCATGCGCATTCCGGCTCCGCGCACCTTGTCGCGAAGCTTCTCCTCCAGGCGGGCCCCCGCCTCGCCCGCCTCGCGAAACCCCGCGGTGATGACCACGAGCCCGCGCACCTTCTTGCGCCGGCACTCCTCCACGACTCCCAGGACCTGATCCCGGGGGACCACGATCATCGCCAGGTCGACCGGATCCGGGATGGCCCGCACGGAGGGATAGCACTTCATGGAGTGGAGGTACGAAGTGTGGGGATTCACCGGATAGACGGCGCCTTCAAACCCCGCCTGTAGCAGCTTCGCGAGAATCTCGCCGCCGATGGATCCGATGCGGCGCGAAGCGCCCACCACGGCGACCGATTTCGGGCGGAAAATGGCGTCGAGACTTCGATTCACGAAAAGGCCCCCGGCCGCCGGACCTCGCGTCCGGGCGGGCGGATGTTATCGAAGCCGAATTGGAAGTGTCAACGGGAAGAGGTGGTCGGGACGCCCAGGGGAAAGAGGAATTCAACCCGCGTGCCCTGGCCCGGCGCACTGATGATGGCGAGCGTCGCGGAGTGCTGCTCCGCGATGCGCCGGACGATGGCCATTCCCAGCCCCGAGCCTCGCACTTTGCCCTGGCTGAAGAACGGCTCACAGACCCGGGACGCGGTTTCGGCATCCATGCCGCATCCATTGTCGGCGATGGCGAGCACGGCCCGATCCTCGCGCACGCTCGTCTCCACCGTCAGCGTACCCCCGGGTTTCATGGCCTCCAGTGCGTTGCCCACCACGTTGTGGAGCACCCGCACGATCTTCTGGCGATCCAGCTGAAGCGGCGCCTCCAGGCTGAGGCGGCTCTCGAGCCGGATCTGGTGCTGCTCGAACTGGGGCTCGACGGTCTTGAGGAAGGCCTGAACCACCGCAGTCAAGGAGACGGACTCGATCTTCAGCGGCTGCGCCCCCGAGGAGAATTCCAGCATTTCGCTGGAAAGCTTCGTCAGCCGGTCCACCTCGCCAATAATGACGTTCAGCTTTTCTTTATGGTCGGGCTCGGGAATCTTGTTGCGCAGCAGCTCCGCGGTCCCGCGCAAGGCCGCCATGGGGCTGCGGATGTCGTGGACGATGGAAGCGGCCATCCTCCCTATGGTCGACCAGCGCTCATTCTGTAGCCGCTCCTCCACCATGCGGGCATTCTCGATGGCGACCGCCGCCAGCCCCGCGAGCACCGCCAGCACCTCCCGTCCCGTGCGGTCGGGCATCGCCGCCCGACGGTGGCTGTCCAGGTAGACGATCCCGATGATTCGCTCCTGGATCTTCAGCGGGACGCAGGCGATGGTCTGCAGACGCAGCCGGACGATGCTGGCCGTCTTGTCGCGCAGGTTCTTCCCATCCAGATCCGTAAAGAACTCGGCCCGGCCGGTCGCCGCCACCCGGACGGCGATGCTCCGGCTGAATTCCACCTGCTCGGCGGAAGAAGGGTCTTGCTGGTCGTCGCGCCGGGCCCGCAGCTTCAGCTCGGCCCCCTCGTGCAGGAACAGATAGCCCCGCTCAGCGTGAGTCACGCGCAGGCAGGCATCGAGAACCCGGCCCAACACATCCTCCAGCTCCAAAGTGGAGAGGAGCACTTTGGAGATTTCCAGGACTTCCAGGAGGTTCGCGTTGGCCGTGACCGTCGCCTCGACGGAAGCTACAGGCTTGGCGTCCTCCGCCTGGAGGATGAAGCGGAGCTGGTAATTGCCCGGCTGTCCCAGGACCAGGTTCGAGCCGCTTTTCAGTCGAATGGCGTCCTTCGCCGAGGCGCTGTCCACCCAGGTGCCGTTGGTGCTGCCGGCGTCCCGGATGACATAACCCGAGCCGGCCGGCTCGATCCGCGCGTGGCAGGCCGAGACGAAAGGCTCCGCGATGACCACGTCACAGTCGGCGGCCCGCCCGAGGGTTATGGGATGGTCGGAGAGGGGGACGGTGCGCTTCCCGTCCGAGGTGACCACCTCCAGAATTGCCTTCACTGATTTCGACACCGGCTCCCTCCGTGGTTCGACCCGTGAAATATAGGTCCCAAATTCTTGACAGGCCAGCGTGGGCTTTCTAGACTCGGGCCATGCCTGGTCTGGAAAATCCTGGAAAACTGCTCATGGCAATCGGGGCCCTGCTCCTGGGGATCGGTGTCGTTCTGACCCTGGCGGGTAAGGTGGGTTGGCTGGGGCGGCTTCCGGGGGATATTCGAATCCAGCGCGACGGGTTCTCCTTCTATTTCCCCCTCGCCACTTCCCTGCTGTTGAGCCTGCTGCTCACTCTGCTGCTGAACCTGTTTTTCCGGCGGCGCTGAAGCGCCGGGCCCCGAGTTCCCGGCGGCGGGACGGGGTGCGGCTCAGGGCTCCAGGACCAGCGTGACTCCCTCGGGCTTGCGGACCAGGCGGCGCCCGTAGAGCAAGCAAAGTATCCCCATAACGATGATAGCGCCCCCCAGGAGCTGCTGGGAGGTGGGAAGCGTCGTGAATGCGACGTAGGCCGCCAGCAGCACGAAGAACGGCTGCATCGTCTTGATGGCCGTCGCCCGGGTCACGTCGATGCGCGCCAGCGCCGCGTAGTAGGTGACGTTGGCCATGAAGGACCCCCCCAGCGACGCCGCCGTGATGATGAGAAACACCTTGGCGGACGGCATCTGCAGCCTCCCGGTGAGGAAGCCGTACACCAGCGCCAGGGAGGACGCGAGCAGGGAGCGGTAGAAGATGACCACCAGCGGGCTGACCTTGCGTACCGCTATTTTGACCAGGACCACGGTGATTCCTTCCATGACCGAGGAAATCAGGCATAGCCCCAGCCCGATCATGAGCATCTGCCCGCCGCGATAGGTCGTCACAAGGCTGCCCAGCAGCGCGATGGCCACCCCGACCCCCTCGAATGAGTTGAACCGCTCCCGCAGGAAAAGCACCCCCATCAGCACGGCGAAGACGTTGTCCGCCCGGGTATAGAAGGAGACGACCGCCGGGTCGATGAGCTGGATGGCGTAGAAGAAAAGCACGATGGCGACCGCGGAGGCCACCCCCAGCCCCATCAGCTGCTTCCAGGGATTATCGGGTTGGAACAGCTCGCGCCTTCTCCCCTGCTTGGTGAGAAGCACGAGTGCGTAGAACGACCCCATGGCGAACCAGAAGACGACGAACGTCTCGGGATTGATGGACCTCAGGACGTACTTGCTCGCCACATAAGTCACTCCCATGCAGGCGGCTGAGGCCAGCGACAGGAGCATTCCCTGGGCTTCCCGGGACTGTTTGGACCAGAGGTGATGCGGACTCATGGGCGGCGATTTCTCTTCAATGCGGGCGCTGTGTCGATTCTCTGAGCACTCCGGCCAGACCAATATGGGGCTTCGCGACTACCGGAGCAAATTCGAGGGGTTAGTGAAACCTGGTTAATTCGTTGAAACCATTTTAGTTGGCACCGATGAGTCTCACTTGAATACAGGAATATGGCAGTGAGCCTGAATTCTAACCTATTCAAATATTGAGACTTATTAGATTAGGTCGCGGAGAGCCGCCTGCGGGGAGTTTTTCCGTGAGACTGTCGATCTAGCAACCTACTCATTATCAGTGATTTACAAGACTATCGTTTTAAAAGCAAGCATTTCATCCTGAGACGGCAACATAACTCTCAGCAGTACAATAAGTTACATCAACCCGATTCTCATCCCGCGAGAAAGGCCTGAAGATTCAACTACTTCCGCCGCCCTACGGGATTTTCTGTATATTAAATAACTCATTACGGTTCAAGCCATTACAAAATTCTTGAAGCGACCGACGAACCGTTGGCATCACCGTTGCCTTACTGCCAGTCGTACGACAAACCAGAATCCTTATCGAGGGAAGGGAGGAAGGAAATGAAAAACACGGTGAAGTACCTGGCAATCATGGTGGTGGCCCTGACGGTGAGCTCAGCTCTTTTCGCAGCCCAGGGTGTGCGCTCGGCCAACTGCTCCACGACACCTTCAACTGACGGAACGACTTGGGGTGTCAACACTCACAGTGTTTCTTCGGACACGGTCATTTCCAACTCGTCTTGCAAGAATTCAACTGTGGGAAGCTCCAAAATCGAGGGTGGAAACGACCAGCAGCACGGATTGGGACACGCGTTTGGCAGGCTCATGAATTCGCTCGGAGCTTACATTGAAGGAGCAACTTGGGGTGGTGGCACAGGGATTCCTGGCCGATAACTCTCCGATGGCAATCCCGAACGACGAGGCGAGAGGCTCACTTAGCTCTCGCCTCGAGTTGTTTTTGTTATTTTGACGACTAGATTTCTACACGAGTCGAGAAGCGGGAGGTTAATGGGTATTCAGTGAATGACCCAAGTGAAGATCACAAGTAGATACAGAATCCTGGAAGTACTGAGCTCAAAACCGATGTCCAATGAGCCAGTATTCTTGGCGGAGGATTACCTCTCGCCCGGAAGGAGTGTGGTTTTAAAGCCTTGGCGAATACCTGAGCACCTCCGGTCGGATCGACTAAGTCTCTTCAAAACCTTGGATGCGTACTTAAGTTTGGCTCATCCGGGGTTAGTAAGTCATCTTGATTTCCTCTTCGACCGATCAGATCCCAACAAGGCGTATTCTGTCATCGAGTATTTACCAGGCAAACCCTTTCTACCGACTATCAAGTCATTAACCCACAATTCGTTTTTCGATGTACTCGGACAGTTCTGTGCTGTCCTCCATTTTTTGCATTTGCGAAACTATGTCCACCTTGATCTCCATCCAGGCAATGTACTGTTGTTCCCCCCGAATACCGTCGAAGGTTCATGGCAACTAAAACTGATCGACATTCCTCTTCTATCAGTATCCCAGCTATTGCACCATCGGGACATCGTTTCCTTTAATCGAGTTTTCTCTGCACCTGAAATACAAGCCGGCAAGAACTTTGACGGACGAGCCGATCTGTATTCGCTTGGAGCGCTTCTCCATCATGCACTGATCGGTGAAATGCCCTCCAAGCGCCTTGAACTTGAGAACCCCATACCTAGCCTCCTGATTAGCAATGAGATACCGATCCCACATTTAACACCTGAGTTCCTGGGCCCGATCATTCATAAGCTCCTTCAAGAAAATCCGGACAGAAGATACAGCTCAACATATCTCCTCATGCAAGACTTAAACTCAAACCTCCGAGATCATCGCTTGCTCCTCGATACGGTCGATTCCACCCAATTGATGGTGCGATCGGTGCCATTAGTGCTCACACCGGAGTTCGAAACAGGTACTCAAGCGATCGACCAATGGACGAACAGTGACATGGTGGGCACGCAGCGAATCACAATTTCGGGACCGCCAGGTGCTGGAAAAGCCAGGCTCTTCAGATCCCTGAAAATCTACGCCAAGATTGTGGGAGTGGTGGCAGGTGAAATCATCTATGAACCAGGCGGCAAAGTCGACATGGTACTTGATGTGGTCACAGACTCGAAAGGCGATTCAGAATCGCGGTCTCTCATCGCACATGGATCATTGGCGCTGGTTTCTAGCGAAAATCAGCGAAAAATACTTGCACTCACTCATTCAAGGACTTTAGAGGGGGAACTTTTACCGCTCCGGATTGAGGCGCCTCTGAAGGAAGAATCGGCTGCCTATGCTACGCAGCACAAGTCCACTGAATCGAGATTAACACTCAATCTCAGGAGGCTCAATACTCATCAATCTGTCGCTTTTCTCGACAGAGCCTTGTTGCCAAACAATCTAGCAGCCGACTTCAAAGAGTCTATTTCCACTATTGCGTTGGGTATGCCCGGATTAATGGCTGACCAGATGGTGGCTCTCATACAGTCCGGAGCTATTTCCCGATCCGGGCCAATATGGTATGCGAAAAGCATCACCGGAAAGAAGTCATTGGAGCCTGTCCCTATAGTGCTTGCGCGACTAAGACCGACAATCCAGAGTCTTTCACCAGCTCAGTTTCAGGTTCTTTTGCTCTTGTCACTCGCGCCTCATCCATTGAGCGATGAGTGTATTTCGAAAATACTCGACACAGATTCTCGCACCCTGCTTGAGTCCCTAGCATCGCTCCAGGGAGGCATTTATATTTGCTCACAAGACAGATTCTTCTCGCTGTCAGGAACCACTATTTCTCACTTAATAAGATCCATCGGGAAGTCCTCAGAACGAGTTGAGATGGCAAGAAGAGCCTATGAAGCAATGTTGTCGGCGGATCCGACATCGCACGATTCTATCGAATCCCTTCTCGCACATTATGCTGCGGAATCCGGTCTTCGTCTTGAGGCTGTAAATCTCTGCATCAGAGGGGCTGAGAAATTCGAATCAGCAATTCGACTGACGGAAGCCCTGAGCCTGTATCAGCTCGCGCTTTCCCTCATCGACGAAAACGATTCGCAAGAATCGACCCTTGTCCTGTCGAGAGTTCTTCGCTTGGTGGACAAACTTGGGGAACGCAATTCCTTCATGGAATACTCTCGACTTCTGGAATCGGTCATCAAGGATAAGGGCAGAAGTCAAAATGTAACTCTCCTGCTCCAGCTAGCCCAACACTACTCTAATTTTGACGACTTCGAACGCTCCCTTGAGCTTACAAAGCGAGTTCTCGACCTCCCATCTTCGCAATTATCAGTTGAGGAGAGAGCTCTTGCCTTTCAATCGCTTTCTTATGTCTATGTGCGTACCGGAAAGTCGACGGACGCGATAGATGCTGCCAAGAATTCATTGCGCCTATGGGCCATCTCTAAGAAAAAAGACAAGATGAAAAGTGCTCTGCAAAACTTGGCAGGTGCCTATTATCTTGAGGGGGACTACCTGAATGCACTGCGCTGCATGCGCCATTCATCGACAGTCGACAAAGCTGCGTCATCCTCACCTGCTGACAGCAGACACAGTACAAACCTCGGAATCCTCTACATGGAGAGTGGAGACCTCCTCGCCGCTGGCCGCGCCTTGCATCGTGGTCTTGAACAGGCTCAGAGGTCAAAGCGACTGCTCTCGATTCTGGAGTCGAAGGTGAACTTATGCTTGTTTCACCATTACTGTGGCAACCTCAAAACCTCTGCCCGTTATTATTTCGAAATCATCGACCCCGCTGCATCGAATGGTTACCGGCACGTTCTGCATGCAGCAGAGTTGTCTCACGCAGAGAATCTTGCTCGTTGTGGCCAGCTCGAATCTGCGATTCAGTTGCTGGAGACGGCCAAGATAGGTCTTCGCTCGCTCAGCAATGAAGCAAGTCTGTATTGGGGTGAATTGCAGACAGGTCTGTTGCTTCTTCACATTGGGGACCACAAGAATTCTCTCGAGCGACTTATGAGCCTTTCGAAGAGCCTTGTGAATCGTTGCTATCGATTCCAGGAATCGCTATGCCTCTTGGGTATTGTTTCGAACTTGATGCATCTTGGCAGGCTATCTGATTGCCCCGAACGTCTCGATGAATGTGCCTCAAAGATTTCTCCACAGAACGTGATTTCCAACCTAGTTCAGCGACTCGTGACTGCCAGACATTCTGCCCTCCGGGGCCATTCCAGAACGGCCATCCGACAATTTCTGCAAACTGCAGAGTTAGCCCGTCGTCTCGGCTACCGAACCTATTACTTTGAATCACTTCTTTCTGCAGTGACGCTCCTCCAAGCCTGTGGTGAGTACGAAGAGGCAGGATCCAGGTTGCCTCGCCTGATTGGGCTGCATGGCGCCACCGGGGATCGGCTCTTCGAGCCGTGGCTATACCAGGCGATGGGGGATCATGCCGCGGCAGTAGGTGAGGAACGGGAATCGAAAAAGCATTTGCTGAATGCAAGGACGTCATTGCTCGAGATGGCCTACAACATAAGTGACTTGGAGATGCGGAAGCATTTTCTAAATCGACCGGACAGCCGGGCACTCCTTGCCAGGTCGGAAGATTTGGAAGACCTTGCTTACGAAGGCTTTCCGGAGCCGCAAGGGTCACCCCAGGCGACTCGCGCTCTGGAAAGTATCGCCCGCATCAACGAGCAGCTTCACCGGCGTGACTCCCTCAAGTCCACCTTGGCGCTAATCCTCGATGAGGCGATTCGCCTGAGCGAAGCGGAGCGAGGTATTGTCTTCCTATTCGATCCCTCCGGACGTGAAGAGCTCAAGGTGTCACGCAACGTTGGCCGCCGTTCGTTGGCAGACGCGAGGAGGTACACTCGTACGGCACTCCAGCGCATTCGACACGGCGAATTAGTCTTCGCGGCAGACACCTTTACCGACCCGCAGCTCAGCGCCGCGGAGAGCATCACCCAACTGCGAATCCGCTCGGTAACCTGCGTTCCCCTGCGTTCGCGAAACAGCATCATCGGCGCGCTTTACCTGGACAGCCGTCGCCCGCGATTGGCGGCGAGTCCGGAACTCTTGAAGTCCCTCGAGATATTCGCACAGCAGGCTGCCGCGGCACTGGAGCGTGCGATTCGATACTTCCACCTTGCTGAGGAGAATCGCAGGCTCCGCGAGACCGCCCTTATTGGCGTCCCCAACCTCATCGGACAGGGGGCCTATTTCGCGGGACTCAAAAAACTCATTGCAGCAGCTGGCAACTCGGATCTCCCCGTCCTGATCCTGGGCGAGAGCGGAACGGGCAAGGAGCTCGTTGCGAGGGGCATCCACTACTCAGGGAGACGCAGCGCGGAGCCATTTCTCTCTGTCGACTGTGGTGCCCTGCCGGAGAATCTCGTCGAAAGCGAATTATTCGGCTATCGGCGAGGCGCCTTCACAGGGGCCGATCAAGACAAGGACGGTCTCTTCGTCGCCGCCCGGGGAGGCAGCATCTTCCTTGATGAAATCGGCAACACGCCGCCGTCCCTCCAGGCCAAGCTGCTGCGCGCGATCCAGGAGCGAGAGATTCGTCCACTGGGTGCGACTCAGCCAGTCCCTTTTCACGCGCGGCTGATCGCCGCTACCAATCGGGATCTCCGGCGTGACGCGAGAGATGGCCGATTCCGGCAGGATCTTCTCTTTCGGCTCAATGGAATCACAATCGAAATTCCATCACTTCGCGATCGCAAAGCAGAGGTCCCGCTCCTCATGAACCATTTCCTTCAAAAAACCCGTGAGAGATATAACCACCGGGTCTCTCGGATTTCGGATGAAGCCATCCAGGCGCTCTCCCGATACGACTGGCCGGGGAATATCCGAGAGCTTGAAAACTGCGTCGAGCGAGCCGTAGCCCTTGCACAGGATGAAACCATTCAGTTGAAAGATCTTCCCGATCCTGTCCGATCCGCTTGCGTCGTCAGCTGGTCCGAGAAGAAGGGAGAGCATCGTCTCATTGAGGAGGCTCTGGCGAGATTTGCCGGAGACAAGAGCCGGGCCGCTGAATACATTGGCTGGAACCGACAAAAGCTTTACAGAAAAATGGAGCAGTACAACATACCAATGGACTTCGGCAGGCGTAATACTGCATAACACATTCCCTGCCACCTAATGTCACCTAAGTGGTTTGCCGCCGGAGCTCTCCCGAAATAATTCCGGCCTAGGTCCTCCACAACCATTTCATTATAAACAAGTTATCAGGCAATGCCACGTGCCATTCCTGTGCCTTCCGCGAGCTGGTACCGGCCTTGCACTCCTGGGAGCTCGACGGGAGGTGAATGAAGCGATGCATCAAGATTCAACCAGGCGATTCGGGATAAACCCGGTCCGCGCAGCAGAGCTGGCCAGGCGGCTCAGGGAGCGGCAGAACCCCGCAGCACCGCATTTGAGCGGGGCTGAAATGGAAGAATTGGCGAGCCTGCTCTCCTCATTTGTAGGAGGTCCCACGCACGATGTTTCCGCTCTTCCCCCTCCTCTGGAACCGCGGGCGAACAAACCTCTCGGCGGAATCGATTCACCGAGCATGGCTCGAATCGAACGACTCATCGGAAAAGCGGCAGCCTGTGATCTTCCCGTCCTGATTGTCGGGGAGAGCGGCACGGGAAAGGAGATTGTCGCACGTGAGATCCATCGGCGCAGCCTCCGCTCCGGCAAGCCATTCTTCTCAGAAAACTGTGCCGCACTTACTGAAACCCTTTTGGAGAGCGAGCTGTTCGGCCACGTCCGTGGCTCATTCACAGGCGCAGAAAAGGACCGTAAGGGAATTCTCGAGCTAGCCCATCAGGGGACCCTCTTCCTCGACGAGCTGGGAGACATGTCCCTGGCAATGCAATCCAAGCTCCTCCGGGTGCTTCAAGAGGGTGAAGTCCGTCCGGTGGGCTCGCGCACGACCACTCGCATTGACGTTCGTTTCATTTCTGCCACAAACCGCGACCTGCATCGCCTCGTCGAGCAGGGACTCTTCCGACTGGACCTCTATTACAGAATCAATGTGATCAGCATTGCACTCCCGCCCTTGCGCGACAGGCGAGAGGATATTCCAAACCTGGTCGAGCATTTCGTACAACGCTATGCCCGGAGGGCGGGCTTCCCGAGGAAGCAATTCAGCGTCCATGCGCTGGATTTGCTCTGCGCCTATTCATGGCCCGGGAATGTCCGCGAGTTGGAGAACACCGTTTATCGGTGCCTTGTGCTGAGTGAGGATTCGCATATCGAATCTCTCGACCTGCCGGAGAGAATCCGTCAGATGGAAGGACTCTTCGAAGGTCGTGCCCGTGCCCAGATGCCCAAGACCGGTGAACAGATACTGATTGAGCGAGCGCTGCGCGACAGCCTTGGTGACAAGGCCAAGGCAGCGCGATACATCGGCTGGTCGAGACCGAAGCTCTACCGGAAGATTCGCGAATATGGAATCTCCATCGACTGTGGTCGCCCGAGCCGCCCCGCCGCAGCTCCAGGGCCTGACGAGATCTAGGCATTCAGGTGTTAACAGTTCTCAGGCAGGCCAGATGTCGTTGTTGGCGATTTCCAGGACGTTGCCGTGGGGATCGTGGAAGTAGAAGGACAGGCCCAGGGGCCACTCGACCTGCTGGATGACCGGCACGCCGTGTTCGGTGAGATACCCCTTCCAGTTCTCGTATTCGTCGGCGGGCACCACGAAGCAGGTGTGCACCGGCCCGATGGCGCCGTGGGAAGGCAGGGTGTTTCCTTTGAGGGTCTCGGCGGCCTGGAAGAGCAGGAAGACGCTTTTGCCGGCCCGGTAGAACAGGCTCCTGCCCGGCTCGCGGGCGACGAGCCGGAAGCCGAGCAGCTCGGAATAGAACTGCTTCGTCTTCTCCTCGTCGGAGAAGTAGAGCACCGTCTCGAGCACTCCA
>Ga0075423_10005483_pt1 | contig 11857 bp, 9 predicted proteins | sample SoiMethybrSBSTD2_FD_80114 | JGI IMG/M metagenome (GOLD analysis project Ga0075423, IMG submission 80114) | Bulk soil microbial communities from a Populus tree surrounding site in Tennessee, USA - Soil MetaG P. TD hybrid SBSTD2 | ecosystem: Environmental > Terrestrial > Soil > Tree plantation...
AAGGCCTCGCTCGAGTCCGTGACCGCCGCCGCCGCTTCTAGCGTCGACACGATGCCGGTCGATTTCCGCGTCTCGATCACGGGCGCGCCCGGCCCCGACGCCTATCCGATCGCGTCGTACACGTGGATGCTCCTCTACGAGCACCCCGCCGACAAGGAGCGCGCGCAGACGATGGTCGCCTTCATGAAGTGGGCGCTCACCGACGGGCAGAAGTACGCGTCCGAGCTGGGCTACGCGCCGTTGCCCGAGAAGGTCGTGGGCCTCGAGCTCGAGGCGTTGAAGAAGATCGGATAGCTTGAGGAAGCACGACGACAGGGCATTCCGGCTGTTGACGGGGCTCGTCGCCGCCCTCGTGCTGGTCATCGTCGCCGGCATCGCGGCGACGCTGGTCCGCGAGTCGTGGCTGTCGATCCGCGCCTTCGGGTTCGCCTTCTGGACGACGAGCACGTGGGACCCGGTAGCCGGGCAGTTCGGGGCGCTCCCCTTCATCTGGGGCACGCTCTACTCGTCGCTCCTCGCCCTGCTCCTCTCGACGCCGGTGGCCCTCGGCATCGCGATCTTCCTCGCCGAGCTGAGCCCGCGCTTCCTGCGCCAGCCGCTGGTGTTCCTGACCGAGCTGCTGGCCGCGATCCCGTCGATCGTATACGGGCTGTGGGGCATCTTCGTGCTGGTCCCGGTGGTGCGCCGGCTCGAGGTGGCCACGCCGGATTGGCTGCGGCACGTGCCGCTCTTCTCGGGTCCGCCGCTCGGCGTGGGGATGCTCGCGGCCGGCCTGGTGCTGGCGGTGATGGTCACGCCCTTCAGCGCCGCGGTGGCGCGCGAGATCCTGAAGGCGGTGCCCGTCTCGCAGCGGGAGGCCGCCTACGCGCTCGGCGCGACGCGGTGGGAGGCGATCCGGGGGGCCCTCTACTACGGGCGCACGGGGATCATCGGGGCGGTGATGCTCGGCCTCGGCCGCGCGCTGGGCGAGACCATGGCGGTGACGATGGTGATCGGCAACAACCCCCAGGTCTCGGCGTCGCTGTTCGCGCCCCAGTACACGATGGCGGCGGTCGTCGCCAACGAGCTGGCGGAGGCGGCCCTGGACCTGCACAACCACGCGCTGGTGGAGATCGGCCTCGTGCTCTTCATCCTGACGATCGTGGTGAACGCGATGTCGCGGCTGCTGCTGTGGCGCGTGTCGGACAAGGCGGTCAGCACGGTGCCGGCGGCGGCGGCCGTCTCCGCGCAGGCGGCGTGATGACCGCCCACGACCTGCGCCGTCGCGCGATGTCCCGGGCGGTGGAGGTCTTCTGCGCCGCGTCGGTGATCCTGGCCCTGATACCCCTCGGCCTCGTCCTGTTCTTCGTGATCAGCCGCGGCGTGACCGCGCTGCGCCCGGAGTTCTTCACCTCGATGCCGAAGCCGGTGGGCGAGCCCGGCGGCGGCATGGCCAACGCGATGGTGGGCACGCTGATCCTCATCGGCATCGCGACCGCGATCGCGGTGCCGGTGGGCGTGGTGAGCGGCGTCTTCCTCTCCGAGTACAAGGGCAGCCGCCTCGGCTCCGCGGTGCGGTTCGCGGCCGACGTCCTCAACGGCGTTCCCTCGATCGTGATCGGCGTGTTCGCCTACGCGGTGGCGGTGATGCCGTTCCGCCGCTTCTCGGCGCTGGCGGGGGGAGTGGCCCTCGGCGTGATGATGCTGCCCCTCATCGTGCGCACCACCGAGGAGCTGCTGCGGCTGGTCCCGGAGTCCTTCAAGGAGGGCGCGCTCGCCCTGGGGGCGACGCGCTCCCGGGCGGTGTGGACGGTGATCCTTCCCGCCGCGCTGCCCGGCATCGTGACCGGCATCCTGGTCGCGCTCGCGCGGGTGGCGGGGGAGACGGCGCCGCTGCTGTTCACCTCCTTCAACAACGCGTTCTTCTCGACCCGCCTCGACCAGCCCATCTCGTCCCTGACCGTGCAGGTCTACACCTATGCGATCTCGCCCTACGAGGACTGGCACCGGCAGGCCTGGGCGGGGGCGACGGTGCTGATCGCCGCCATCCTCTTTTTCTCGCTCCTGGCCCGCTTCGTGACCCGGCGCCTGGAGCGCATGCATCGAGGCACCGCATGAGCCGCGAAGTGGAGACACCGCCCGAGACCGGCATCCGGATCCGCACCGAGGTGCGCGCACCCTCCGCGCCGGCCGAGGCGGCCACGACCGCCATCAAGCTGGAGAACATCAACTTCGGCTACGGCCAGAACCAGGTGCTGCACGACGTCTCGATGGACGTGGACGAGAAGCGGGTGACCGCCTTCATCGGCCCCTCCGGCTGCGGCAAGTCCACGCTGCTGCGCTGCCTCAACCGGATGAACGACCTCATCGAGAGCGCCCATCTGAAGGGCCGCGTGCTGGTCAAGGGCAAGGACATCTACGCGCCCGGCACCGACGTCATCGGCGTGCGCCGGCGGGTGGGGATGGTGTTCCAGAAGTCGAACCCGTTCCCGAAGTCGATCTTCGACAACGTGGTCTACGGGCTGCGCATCAGCGGCGTGCGCGACCGGACGACCCTCGACGCGGCGGTGGAGAAGAGCCTGACGCTGGCCGCCCTGTGGGACGAGGTCAAGGACCGGCTGAACCAGAGCGCGCTGTCGCTCTCCGGCGGCCAGCAGCAGCGGCTCTGCATCGCCCGCGCGATCGCGGTCGAGCCCGAGATCCTGCTCATGGACGAGCCGTGCTCGGCCCTCGACCCCATCGCCACCCTGAAGATCGAGGAGCTCATCTACTCGCTCAAGGAGCGCTACACGATCGTGATCGTGACCCACAACCTGCAGCAGGCGGCGCGCGTCTCCGACAAGACCGCCTTCTTCTGGCTCGGGCGGCTGGTGGAGTACGGCCCGACGGCCGACCTCTTCACCAACCCGCGGGAGAAGCTGACGGAAGACTACATCACGGGCCGTTTCGGATAGAGAGGAGAGCATGGCGGAGGAACGCCGAGTCGCCGAGGAACGCCGCCACTTCGAGCGGCATCATTTCGAGGAGGAGATGCAGGCCCTCCGGAACCGGCTCCTGAACATGGGGGCCCTCGTGGAGGAGCGCGTGCACGACGCCACCCATGCGCTCATCGAGCGCCGGCTCGATACGGCGGAGCGCATCATCACCGGGGACCAGGACGTCAACGAGCTGCAGATCGAGATCGACGAGCGCTGCCTGCGCCTGCTCGCCCTCCAGCAGCCGATGGCCTCCGACCTGCGGCTGATCACCGCGGCCATGAAGATCAACGCCGACCTCGAGCGCATCGGCGACCAGGCGGTGAACATCGCCGAGCAGGCGGTGAGGATCCTCGCCCATCCGCCCCTGAAGCCCATGATCGACCTTCCGCGGATGGCGGAGATCGCCGAGCGGATGACCCGCGAGAGCCTGGACGCGTTCGTGCGCAAGGACGCGCGGCTGGCCCGGGCGATCCTCGCCCGCGACGACGAGGTGGACCAGCTGAAGGACCAGGTCTTCCGGGTGCTCCTGACCTACATGATGGCCGACCCCGGCACCATCGAGCGGGCCCTCGGGCTCATCCTCGTGAGCCGCCACCTGGAGCGGATCGCCGACCACGCCACGAACATCGCGGAGGACGTGATCTTCGTGGTGGAGGCCAAGGACGTCCGGCACCACCACGAGGAGCGCCAGCCGTGAGGCAGGTCCTCCTCATCGAGGACGACCGGGACATCGCCGAGGCCATCTCGTATCAGCTCGACAAGGCCGGCCTGCAGGTGAAGGTCGCCCGCACCGGCGAGGAGGGGCTGGAGGCGTCGCGCCGCGGCGCGGACCTCGTGCTCCTCGACCTCAACCTGCCGAGCATGGACGGGCTGGAGGTCTGCCGGATGATCCGCCGCCAGACCGCCACCGCCCACGTGCCCATCATCATCGTGTCCGCCCGCAGCGAGGAGGTGGACCGCGTGCTGGGTCTGGAGATGGGCGCCGACGACTACATGGTGAAGCCGTTCAGCCTCAAGGAGCTCGCCGCGCGTTGCCGGGCCGCCCTCCGCCGCGCGGAGACCTCGTCCGGCCCCGCCGGCGCGTACCACGACGAGAACTTCGAGGTCGAGTTCGAAGCCTACCTCGTGCGCTACCGCGGCCAGGAGGTGCGCCTCACGCCGAAGGAATTCGAGCTGTTCCGCTACATGGTGGAGCGGCCGGGGCGCGTGGTGACCCGCGAGCGCCTGCTCGAGCACGTGTGGGGCTACGACACCGACATCGAGACGCGGAGCATCGACGCCCACATCCGGCGGCTGCGCATGAAGCTCGGCCCCGCCCGCGACCACGTCGAGACGATCGTCGGCCTCGGGTACCGGTTCGTGCCGAACCCGCGCGAAGCCCGCTGAGCCCTCCCGGGCGCGGACGCGGTCAGGCGGCGCGCCGGCGCCAGACGATCCCGATGGCGCCCCCGAGCGACAGCAGCGTCACGCCCAGGCCGAGGCGGCGGGCCCGCGTCATGCGGAAGCGGAGCTCCACGTCGTGGCTCCCCGGGCCGAGGTCGACGGCCAGGAAGCCGTCCTCCTCCCGCAGGGGAGTGTCGACGCCGTCGACGCGCGCCTGCCAGCCGGGGAAGGCCTGCTCGCGCACCGTCAGCCGTCCCGGGCCCTGTCCGTCGACATGGACGTCGATGCGGCCGGCCCGCCGGCGCATCCCCGACTCGTCGATCGCCCGCTCCGTCCCCGCCGAGCCCAGCCCCGCGTAGGGCAGGGCGGGCAGGGCGAGCGGCTCGATCTCTCCGGTCGTGAAGCGGTAGCGGACCGCCACGCGGGCCAGCGCCTCCGGCGTGTTCGCGTCCCACGCCGCGTAGAGGGGCGGCGTCAGCCACTCGGGCGGCGAGGGACGGAACGACGCGAGCGCGGTCTCGTAGGACGTGGGGGGAAGCCGCAGGCCGGCGACGCGTAGACGCTCCCCGGTCCCGGCCGCGACGGGATGGGCGGCGAGGGCCTCCTCCCAGTGGCTCCAGTTGGGGCCGACCCCGGGGTGAAGGGACCAGTGCACCAGGCCTTCGTAGGCAGGGATGCGGTCGGCGGCGCCCGTGAAGGGAGCCGCATCCCAGACGAGGAGGGCGATCGCGAGCGCGGGCCAGAGGGCCGACCGGCCCGCCCGCTCGAGCCCGTCGAACCCGAGGCCGACGGCGAGCGCCCCCATGACCGCGGCGGGCGAGAGGAACCGCCATGGGAATTGAAGGGCCGAAAAGCCGGGAAGCCCGGCGAGCAGGGGAGCGGCGAAGCGGGTGGAGCAGACGAGGGCGAGCGCGCATCCGGCCACCAGCGGCGTCGTCGATGCTCCGCGCGCCCACCGCGGCGCGGCGAGCGCCAGCGACGTCAGCACGAGGCCCACGTAGAATGGCATGCGCGCCTCGGCGGTCACGCTCTCGGGCACGGCCAGCTCGGGCTGCGACCAGAGCCGGCGCTCGACGAGCGCGCCCGCTCCGGCGCCGTTGTCGTCGAAGCGGAACTGGCGGCTCTCGACGGTGCGGGCGTGCAGGGCCGTGTGACGGCTCTCCACCGCGATCGGGATCCACCAGGCGGCGGTGAGCGCGGCGGCGGCGCCGACCGACGCCGCGAGGGCCGCGTAGCGCGGGATCCGCGGCGGGCCGCTCGCGGCAAGCCGCCATTCCTGGAGGAGCAGCGCGGGGAGAACCGCGATCGCGGTCGTGAAGAGGGACAGCGGATGCGTGAGCGCGAGGCCGGCGAGGGACGCGACGAGCAGCACCGAGCACCGGAAGGACGGCGCGCGGGCCACGCGGAGCGCGCTCGCGATCGCGAGGGGAGCGAAGACGAACGCGTCGGCCTCGCCCAGCGCGCCGCGGTAGCCGGTGACCGCCAGCCGCCACGGGGCGAAGGCCAGCGCGCCCGCGCCCACCAGCGCCGCCGGCCAGGCCGCGCCCAGGATGCGCAGGGCCAGGAGCATGGAGAGGGCGGACAGGACGTGAGCCTGCAGGAAGACGGCCTTGAGGGCGGGCACGGGAGGAAGGCCGGCCGCGATTCCGGGCAGCGCGGCCAGGAAGTTGAGGGGGCCGTAGAACTGCAGGAGCGGCATGCCCGCGCCCAGGTCGGGCACCCAGCTCGGATAGATGCCGCCCTCGCGCACGCAGCGCCCATACGCCCACAGGCTCCAGGCATGCACGGGAAGATCGTGCGCCCGCGGCGCCCCCGGAAACAGGAGCAGGTGGCCGGCGGCGGCGCCCATCACGACCGCGCCCAGAGCCGCGGCGGCCGGCCCGCGGCGCCGGGCCGCATGGACGCAGGCGAAGGCGACGAGCACGGCGCCGACGAGGACCTCCGGGCGCGGCGGAACCCAGACGAACCCGCGCGTGAGCAGCGCGGCGGCGGCGAACGAAAGCGCCGAGACCAGCGCCAGCTCCCAGGGCTCGGCGCGCGCGGGCGCATGATCCAGGCGGTCGGGCATGAGGCGGTGGCGCCGGCGAGTCTAGCCGATGGCGGTTGAAGCGGGCCATCCTCTGCGTCTGACCGCCCGGCGGGCCGCCCTGTTCCTCGGCCTGCTGTGGCTGTTGCAGACGGGGTGGGCGGCGGGGGCGGAGGGATGGACGGCCGACGAGCCCACGCATCTGCACTGGTCCGCACGGCTCTGGAGCGAAGGCGTCGCGGAGCGCACGAGCTTCTACTGGTTCGAGTCCAAGACCCCGATCAGCATCGCCCACATGCTGAGCCAGCGCGCGGCGGAGCGCGCCGGCCTCGGGCCGGGAGCGGTGCGCTTCGTCACGCGCCTCCCGTCCGTGGCTTTCGGGGTGGGCGTGTTGCTGCTGGTGTTCTTCCTCGGCCGCGACCTGATCGGTGAGCGCGGGGCCTGCCTGGCCGTCGCCGGGTGTGCGCTCGATCCCAACCTGATCGCGCACTCGTCGCTCGCCACCGTCGATGCCGCCTTCGCCTGCGCGACGATGGCGGTCCTGCTGACCTCCGTCCGCTACATGACCTGTCCCTCGCTCGGCCGGGCGGCGGTGCTGGGGCTCGCCTTCGGCTTCGCGCTGACCGCGAAGTTCGCCGCGCTCTACCTGCTGCCGGGCCTGCTCGTGGCCCTGGTGTGGCCCCGGTGGCGCGCCGGGGAGACGCGCCCGGCCCGGGCCCGCCTGGGGGACGTCTGTGCCGCGGGGCTCGTCACGCTCGCGGTGCTCGCCGCCGCCTATCTCTTCCATGACGTGGGACAGCGGCTGGACGCCGTCGAGTGGACCTCGGCGCCCCTGCGCGGCCTGGCCGCCGTCGCGCCCTGGCTCCGACTCCCGATGCCGCAGGGGCTGCTGACGGGCCTCGATCTCTCGCTCGCGCACGAGCGGGGAACGTGGAACGTGATCCTGCTCGGCCGCCTCCATCCCTCGGGCGTCTGGTACTACTACGCGTTCCTCTGGCTCATCAAGACGCCGGTGCTCCTGCTCGCGGCGCTGGTGTTCGGCCTCGCGCGCGCGCTCCGGACCGGCGCCTGGGCGCGCCACCCCGGCCTCCGCCTCATCGCCTTCGACCTCGTCATCCTCCTCGGCTATTTCTCCTTCTTCTATCGGGCGCAGATCGGCTACCGCCACGTGCTCATGTGCCTGCCGATGGCGTACCTGCTGGCGGCGGCCGGGCTCGATTTCGGCGAGAACGCCCGATGGCCGCGGCGGGCGGGCCTGCTCGTGGTGGCGGCGTCGCTCGCCGAGGGCCTGGCCTACCTGGGCAATCCGATCTCCTTCTCGAACTCCTTCGTCTGGCCCAAGCGCGACGCGTATCGGTTGATGGCGGACTCCAACCTCGACTGGGGGCAGAACGACGACGACCTGCCCGCGCTCCTCGCCGGGCACGGGGCGGCGCACACGCTGCTGAACCCGCTCCACCTGCTCCCCGGCCGCAACACGTTCCGCGTGAACGACGTGGCCGGCGTGGCCGACTTCGAGCAGCACCGCTGGCTCCGCGAGCACGTGGAGCCCGTCGCCCAGATCGGCCACACCTACCTGCGCTTCGACATCGATCCCGCCCTCTTCTCCCGCTTCATGGACGAGGCGCGCACCGTGGATCCCGCGGGCGCCGGCCTCTGCCCCGATGCGGGCGCGCTCGCGCCCACGCCGGCGGGGGCGCGGGTGCCCGTCGACCTGTCGGGGACACCCGACCCCGAACGGATGTGGATCGCCTGCGTGAGCGTGGACAAGGGTGTCGACGTGGCCTTGCGCGCCCTCGACGGCCACGCGCGCTTCGGGCCGCGGGGGCCGAACGGCTGCCGGTGGGAAACGGTGGAGGCGGATCAGGTGAGCTGGTGGCGGCTGAGGCCCGGCCTCCACGCCCTCTGCCTCGACGACATCCCCAACCGCCGGCCCTGGCTGCCCTACCACTTCGCCGGCGTGCTGATCGTGCGCGGACGCCCCGTCCGGCTGCAGCTGAGCGAGAGCGCGGTCGCGGAGGGCGACCGCGTTCCCCCCTCCGCTCCCTAGCGCGTGGTCGAGAAGGCGAGCACGGTCTTCGAGCGGTACTCCGCGCCCGGACGCAGGATCGTCGACGGGAACGCCGGATGGTTGGGCGAATCGGGGTAGTGCTGGGTCTCCAGGCACAGGCCGTAGCGACGGCGGTAGACGTGCCCCGACTTGCCGGTGATGCTGCCGTCGAGGAAGTTGCCGCTGTAGAACTGCACGCCCGGCTCGGTGGTGGAGACGTCGATGACGCGGCCGCTGGTGGGCTCGGCGAGCCGGATCACCCGCGCCAGGCCGGGCCCCTTCCGGTTGAGCACGAAATTGTGGTCGTACCCCCCGCCGCGCATGATCTGCTCGTCCTTCTCCTCGATCCGGGCCCCGATCGCCGTGGCCTTGCGGAAGTCGAACGGCGTGCCCGCCACGGAGGCCAGCTCGCCGGTCGGGATCAGCGTGGCGTCGACCGGCGTGTAGCGGTCGGCGTCGATCGTGAGCTGGTGGTCCAGCACGTCGCGGGTGCCCTCGCCCGCGAGGTTGAAGTACGAATGCTGGGTCAGGTTGATGGGCGTGGCCTTGTCGGTGGTGGCGAAGTACTCGAAGGACAGCTCGTCGCGGTCCGTCAGCGTGTAGGTCACGCGCGCGTTCAGGGTGCCGGGGTAGCCCTCCTCGCCGTCGGGGCTGGTGTACGTGAGGACGACGCCGACGCCGGACGGGCCGTCGAAGGGATCGGCCTTCCAGACCACCTTGTCGAAGCCGCGGGTGCCCCCGTGGAGATGGTTCGGGCCGTTGTTGGTGACGAGCTTGTACGTGCGTCCCTCGAGCGTGAACGCACCCTTGGCGATGCGGTTGCCGTAGCGGCCCACGATGGCGCCGAAATACGGCGTCGCCTTGAGGTAGCCGTCGAGGCTGTCGTAGCCGAGGACGACGTCGCCCAGGTGGCCCGCGCGGTCCGGCACCCGCAGGGAAACGATGATGCCGCCGTAGTTGATCGCGCGGACCTCGATGCCGTGCGCGTTGGTCAGCGTGAACAGCTCGACCTTCTGCCCGTCGGCGGTCCGGCCGAAGTCCGCGCGCGCGACGCTCGCCTTCTTCTTGGGGGCCTGGCCCGCCGCGGGGGTCTCGGCCGCGGGGGCCATCCTCCCGAGCGGCGACAGCAGCAGGAGCGCGGACGAGACACGGCCGACCTCACGCAGGAGGCTCTTCATCATTCTCTGGCTCCTTCCTTATTGAGGGCCGGATGGGACTGCACGATGCCCTTCTCGCGGACGAGGGCCTCGATCTCGGACAGCTCCGAGGGCAGGAAGGCGGTGAAGTTCTCGACGCCGCTCCCGGTCACGACCACGGTGTCCTCGTAGCGGAGGTAGAGGTTCTCCTCGGGCACGCGCAGCTGGGGGTCGACGGAGAAGACCTGGCCCAACTTCAGGGGGCCGTCGCGGTATCCGCCCACGTCGTGGACGGCCATGCCCACGGTGTGGGAGAAGACGCCCCCTCCCGTGTCGACCAGCTTGCGGGCGGCCTCCGCGTAGGCGGGCCGGGAGAAGCGCTCCCCGGCGATCCGCGGCTGCATCGCCTGCCGGGCCTGCTCCTGGATCTCGGCCGCGCTGATGCCCGGACGGATCCGCGCGAGGACGGCGTTGCGGTAGTCCAGGACGAGCTGGAGCAGCTCGCGCTGCCCCGCGTCGTAGCGGCCGTTCACCGGCCACACCCGTCCGATGTCGCTCACGTAGTAGTGGTAGTCGGGGGCGTAATCCATCAAGACCAGGTCGCCATCCTTCAGCTCGGCGGTGTTTCGATAGTAGTGCATGTTGCTGATGTTCTCGGTGCCCGCGGCCGTGATCGACCGGTAGGCGTCGAGCCGGGCGCCGTTCAGCAGGAACACGTAGCGCGCGGCCGCCTCGAGCTGGTATTCGACGACGCCGGGCTCGGTGCTGCGCATCGCCTCCATCAGGCCCCGGCCCGCGATCTGCGAGGCGCGACGGACGAGCGCGATCTCCCGCGGGCTCTTGACGCTGCGCATCTCGTCGAGGATCGGCGTCAGGTCCTTGACCGCCCCCCGCGGCTGCCGGGCCCGCAGCAGCTCCGCGAAGCGGCTCTCCCGCGGCAGCCGCCCGTCCCAGTAGTCGGAGGCGACGGCGGCATCGGCGGCCTTCAGCTCGCCCCGGCTCTGGGCGTAGCCCTCGGCAGGGGCCGACTCGGCGTAGATGGCCTTGACGGCGCCGTCGCCGACCGGCCAGCCCTCCGTGAGGGCCGACGTCGAGAGGACCTCGTCCGCCCCCGTGAGCTGCCGGACCCGGTCGGCGTCCCCGGCGGAGAGAACCTTGCCCTCGGCCCGCTCGAGGCGCTCGTTGCGCGGAGGCAGGTACAGCACGGAGTGGCGCGAGCGGCCGTCGAGCAGCAGGTACGCGCCCGGGGTCTCGATCCCGCTGAGGTAGTAGAAGGTGTTGGACTGCCGCGGGAGCTGGAAGCCGTTCGTCAGCGGAGCGCCCTGGACGACGGCCACCGCCTCGTTGCCGATGGCGTCGAACACCCTCGCCCAGCGCGCCCGGAACTCCTCGGGCGGAAAGTCCGTCTGGTAGTGCTGGGCCGCGCCCGCGCACGGCGCGAGGGAGGCCGCGGCGGCGAGGAGAGCACCGCCGATCCGGCTCGTCACGGTCGTCATTTCTGGCCGGCCGCGGTCGGCACCACCCTCACCTCGGAGATGCTCGCGGAGGCGACGTCGGGGGCGGTCTGGAACCTCACGGTCACGCGCTCCTTCCCGCGGGTGAGTGTCTCGGGGATCGCGTATTCCGCGTCGAGCAGCTCGGTCGGATGGTACTCGACGGTCTTGGTCGCCACCGTCTCCCCGTCGACGAGCACGTCGAAGCGGCGGGTCCGGCCTTCGGCGCCCCGGTAGGTGAAGACGAGGCTCATCGGCTGGTCGGGCCGGACCTTCAGGTCGTAGCTGAACCAGCCGCCCCGCGCCTCGCGGACCTTGCGGCCCTCGAAGCTCCACTGCTCGGTGGCTTCGCCTCGATAGCCGTGACCGCTCTCGCTGGCGGGATCGTCCACGTTCACCGCGTCGACGGTCGCGTCCGCGAGGGCCTGGCGCCGCCGGCCGGCGGCGTCGCGCGCGGCGCGGTGCGCGTCCCACTCGGCCGGCGTCAAGAGGTTCCAGTACACCGTGTAGCGCTCGTCGGCGGCCCGATAGAAGGGGATCAGGGTCACGTCACGGGGGCGGCCCACGCCTTCCGTCCGGAAGCTCAAGGGCGCGCCGGGCGCCCGCTTGACGCGGGCCAGGAGCTTCCCGTCGTCGGCGACGAGGGCCGGCACCTCCAGCGGCGGGACGCGGCGCATGGGCGGCACGCCCGGGCCGTAGCGCACCTCGTTGCTGAGGCCCTCGCGGCCCAGCTCGCCGGCGAGGACGAGCGGGCCGTAGAGCAGGGCCACCGTCTTCGGGTCGTCGGGCATCGCCTCCTCGCGCAGGCTCAT
>Ga0075423_10005485_pt1 | contig 11856 bp, 9 predicted proteins | sample SoiMethybrSBSTD2_FD_80114 | JGI IMG/M metagenome (GOLD analysis project Ga0075423, IMG submission 80114) | Bulk soil microbial communities from a Populus tree surrounding site in Tennessee, USA - Soil MetaG P. TD hybrid SBSTD2 | ecosystem: Environmental > Terrestrial > Soil > Tree plantation...
GCAGGGCGCGCTCCGCGACACGGAGAACAAGGCGCAGGAGCTGCTGCATCTCATCGAGGACCTGCTCGAGGTTGCGCGCATCGAGGAGACGTCGATCTCGCTGGACCTCGAGCCGCTCACGCCCGGGACGCTCGTCCCGGAGATCATGAACGACTGGACGCTCCGGTTGCAGCAGGAACGCGCGGTGACCACGATCGAGGTTACGGCCGACGCCCCGACCTTCCTCGCCGACCGGGCGCTGCTCAAACGCGTGTTCGGCAATCTGATTCAGAACTCGCTCGTCCATTCGTCGAGCGCGGTCGAGCTGCGCGTGTTCGCGCGCGCGGATCCACGCGGTGTCCTGTTCACCGTCGCCGACAACGGTCCCGGTATACCGCCGCAGTATCACGAGGTGATCTTCCACAAGTTCGAGCGTGTGAAGACGCCTAACGTGCCGCGCGTTCGGAGCTCGGGCCTGGGGCTCGCTTTCTGCCGCCTCGTCGTCGAGGCACACGGTGGCAGGATCTGGGTCCAGAGCGCGGAAGGAGTTGGGAGCGCGTTTCACATTCTGCTTCCGCTACGTCCGCCCACGGCACCAATGCCCCGAGCCACTGCGGGAGCCAGCGCGGCGTCGTGAGCCCGAGAAGGGTCTATCTCCGCACCTTCGGGTGCCGAGCGAATCAGTACGATACCGAAGCGGTTCGCGCGATGATCGAAGCGGCCGGCGGTGAGATCGTCTCGACGCCGGATGACGCCGATGCCGCGGTGTTCAACAGTTGCGCCGTCACAGCCGCAGCCGAAGCGGACCTCCGCCAGAGCGTGCGCCGTGCGGCTCGCCGTTCGCCCGCGCTGACGACGATCGTGATGGGATGCGCCGCCGCGCGCGACGACGGGACCATAGCAGGGCTCCCGTCGGTCGAGCACGTCGTGGCTGGCGGGGATGTGTTAGGCGTCGCCGCGGCGCTCGGCCTCCCAGCAACCACGCGGCCGCCTAACGTTCAAACGGGAACGCGCGCCCTGCTTCGCATCCAGGACGGGTGCGACGAACATTGCACGTTCTGCGCGACCACGCTCGCCCGCGGCGCAGCGCGGTCGCGGACACCCGATGCCCTGGTGGACGAAGCGAGTCGGCTTGCCGACCACCACCCCGAGATCGTGATCACGGGCATCCACATCGGGCACTACGGCGTCGACACCGGTGATACGCTGTCGTCACTCGTGGAACGGCTCGTGCTCGACGTGCCGCGCGTGCGTTTTCGCCTCAGCTCGCTGGAAGCGACCGAGGTCGACGACCGCCTGCGCGAGCTGTTCGATCAGCCGGATCGCCTCGCGCCGCACCTGCACGCTCCGCTGCAGTCCGGCTCGGACCCGGTGCTCAAGCGGATGGGCAGGCATTGGTATCGAGCCGAGAGCTATGCCCGCGCCGTCGAACGGATCGCGAGTGGGACGCGCGTGCTCGCGCTTGGTGCCGATGTCATCGCCGGCTTTCCGGGCGAGACTGAAGATGATCATCGCGCCACGGTCGCCCTCGTCGAGTCTCTTCCGTTCACTTACCTGCACGTTTTCCCGTACTCGGTCAGGCCAGGAACGGCCGCCGAGAGTCTCGACGGTCACGTTTCGGCCCCGACGATCGATCGCCGGTCCACCGAGCTCCGCGCGATCGGCGAGCGCTGCGCCTCGGCGCACGCACAGGCACGGGTTGGAGCCGAGTGCGACCTCGTTGTGATCGGTGCTGGCACTCGGCGCGAAGGGCTAACCGAGGACTATCTCACGGTCGATGTGGCCGCGGCGCTCGCCCGCGGCACGCGCTGTCGCGCGCGACTCGAGGCCAACGGTCCGCGATTGCTCGGCGTTCCGCTTCAGCCCATCATTCCCTGATGCTCGATACTCGCCCCACGGTCTACATCGAGACCTACGGCTGCCAGATGAACGTGAGCGATTCCGAATTGATGCTCGGTCGGCTCACCGACAGCGGCTACCGGTCGGTCGACTCGCCGGACGGGGCGGATGTCATCCTGCTCAACACGTGTGCGATTCGCGACCACGCCGAGCAGCGCGTCATCGGGCGGCTGGGTGAGCTCAAGCGGAACATGAAGCCGGACTCGGTCATGGGCGTGACCGGGTGCATGGCGCAGCGACTCGGACCCCATTTGCTCGAGAAGGCGAAGCACGTCAGTCTCGTGGTGGGGCCCGATGGGTACCGCGCGCTGCCCGCGCTGGTCGAGGGCGCGCGTCGCGGCGAGCGGGCAATCGCCACCACGTTCGACCTCGAGGAGCACTACGAGGACTTCACACCGCGTCGGTTCGACAAGGTGAAGGCGTGGATTCCGGTTCAACGCGGCTGTGACTACCGCTGCACGTACTGCATCGTACCGACGACGCGCGGTTCCGAGCGCAGTCGCATGCTCGCGGACGTCGTGCGCGAGGTCGAGCAGGTAGCAAGCGAGGGGATGACCGAGGTCGTGCTACTCGGGCAGACCGTGAACTCGTATCACGACGGCGAGCGGGGCTTCGCGGATCTGTTGCGCGCCGTCGGGGCTGTTCCGGGTATCCAGCGGGTTCGGTTCACGAGCCCGCACCCTAACGATTTCTCGGCGGCGGTCATCGAGGCGATGGCCGAGGTGGACGCCGTGTGCGAGCACGTGCACCTGCCGATGCAGTCGGGGTCGAACAGCGTGCTGAAGCGAATGCTGCGCCGCTACACCCGTGACGGGTATCTCGACTGCGTCGATCGGCTGCGCGCGGCAATCCCGGGGCTTGCCCTGACCACCGATGTGATCGTCGGCTTCCCTGGAGAGACCGACGTCGACTTCGAGGAGACGCTGGACGTCGTTCGGGCCGTCGGATTCGACGATGCCTACACGTTCAAGTTCTCCCCTCGCGACGGCACGCCGGCAACCAGGATGCCGGTCGAAATGACCGTTCCGGATTCGGTGGCGACTGAGCGTCTCGCGCGTCTGATCGATACAGTCCGGCGCGGCGCCAGGGAGCGGAACATGAAGCTCCTCGGTGCCAGACGCGAAGTGCTCGTCGAGAAGGGCGCGCGACGGGGCGAGCTGCTACAGGCCCGCACGCGAGACTTCAAGACCGTGCTCATGCCGGGCGACGAGTCGATGATTGGCCGCTACTTCACTGTCGAGCTCACGGGCACGACTGGCTCGACCTTTACTGGTGCGGTATGTCACAATCGCGAGCGCGCGCCGTTGCCGATGGCCGGATGAAGAACGCGCTGGAAGAACTGGTGTTCGAGACCTACGAGCAGCTCCGGACTAAGCATCCGGAGTTTTGCTCCTGTGAGCGATGTCGCGATGATGTCATTGCTCAGGCCTTGAACAAAGCTAGACCGCGTTACATCGGCGGCTCGCCACTCGGAGCGGCCGTCACGCGCGTCTCGCTTGCAAGCGACCAGGCACGAGCCGAAATCGCGGTGCTGGTGTTCGACGCGATGCGCCGAGTCAACCAGAACCCGCGCCATGGTCCCGAGGACTACGTCCCAATGGGAGCAGGCGGATAGCAGGAGCATTCCGTGCCACTCATCGCCGCAGCGTATATCGCACACGCCGCCGGACTCCTTCTCGGGTTCGGCGGCGTTTCGTTGCTGGGTCTCGTTGCATCCGCGGCGCTTGGTGCGGCCGGGGCAGTTCGTCGCGACGCGCGCCTCGGTGCGCTGTCTCTCCTCGCGCTCGGCGGCCTTCTGAGGGCGATGTCCGCGAGCGGCGCGGACGCTCGATGCGCCCGGCGCGCCGTCGCCTCGAGTCCCGAAGCCCAGGCCGGCGTGGTGTACCGGGCAACGATCGAAGTCGACGCGCGACCACGCGAGCGCGTACCGGCGACTCTGCACGATGGCGGCTGCCAACTTCGCGCGAGCCTGTTGATCGAGCATGGCGCAGCCCCGGCCGGCTCTCGAGTGGCCGTCCGTGGCGACGCGGCCCGTGCGGGCCGCGTTGTGATCGTTCAGCACGCGACGCTCGTCGCGCTCGCTGGCCCCGATCTCGCTCGGCGATGGCGAGAGCGCGCCGGGCGCGCGATCGATGCAACGTTCGGTGCCGACGCGCCGCTCGCTCGCGCGCTGCTCATTGCGGATACCCGGACGCTCGACGCGGGAATTCGATCGCGTTATGCAGACGCCGGGATCGTGCACCTGTTGTCGGTGTCTGGACTTCATGTGGCCATCATCGCTGGAGCGGCAGAGCTCCTGCTATGCGCGGCGCGAATGTCGCGCATTGCGTCGGCGTGGCTCGCGCTCCTCGTGACATTGGTGTACGTGGTCGTCATTGGCGCGCCAGCGCCGGCAGTGCGCGCCGGCGTCATGCTCGGTGCAACCGCGGTGTCGCGCCTAACGCAACGTCCGACGTCGCCGTGGGCGGCACTGGCGCTGGGCGCCTCGGTTCCATTGGCGAACGCACGCATCATCACCGATCTCGGCTATCAATTGAGCGTCACTGGCCTGGCGGCACTGATTGCCTCGGGTGCGCTCGCGCGACGACTCCTCGCCGAACGACTGACCGGCTGGCGACGAGTCATTGTGCGTGACCTCATCGCGTCGACACTCGCGTCCGTCGTCACGCTGCCGCTCATCGTGTGGACGTTCGGTCGCCTGAGCCTCGTGGCGCCGCTCGCGAACCTCGTGGCGGGTCCGATCTTCACCGTGCTGCAACCGACGCTGTTTCTCGCGCTGCTGCTATCGCCATTGCCATCGGTCGCGTCGGTGCCGGCCGACGCGGCGCACGTGCTGCTGCAAGGCGTCGACATCGTCGCAGGTGTTGCGACACGCATCCCGTTCGCTGCTGTCCCGGTTGCGCCAACGCTCTGGACCACCGGACTGCTGGCGGTTGTGTCGGTGTCCCTCGTGGTCGCGTGTGCGAGCACGGTGGGGACTGCGTGGTCGGCGCGGGGCATGATTGCGGCCGCGGCGGCATCGGCGCTTGCCGTCGTCGGTGTTCAGGTGAGTGGGGGCGGCGGGGTTGTCGAGCTGCACATGATCGACGTGGGGCAGGGTGACGCGCTCGCGGTTCGAACACCGAAAGGCCGCTGGATTCTCTTCGATGCGGGACGAAGCTGGACCGGTGGGGATGCTGGGCGGTCGACCGTGGTGCCATACCTCCGACGCCGCGGCGGAGACCTGTTTGCGTTTGTGCTCTCGCATCCGCACGCCGATCACGTCGGCGGGGGCGCATCGGCCGTTCGCTCGCTGCACCCTGCGGAGTACTGGGATGGCGCGTACGTCGCGGGCAGCGAGCCGTATCGAGCGTCGCTCGAGGAGGCAACGCGGCTCCGCGTCGCCTGGCATCGGGTCCATCCCGGCGACTCGCTCGATGTGGATGGCGTTCGAATTCGGTTCGTCGCCCCTGACTCTGCCTGGACCGCATCCCTCGCCGACGCGAACGAAGCGAGCGCCGTAGCGCTCGTGCAGTACGGACAGATACGATTCCTGCTGACCGGCGACGCCGAGGCGGGTGAAGAGGATTGGATGCTGGCACGCGACCGGAGTGACCTGCGCGCAGACGTGCTCAAGGTCGGGCATCACGGGAGCTCGACGAGCACCACACCGGACTTTCTCGCCGCGGTGCGACCGCGTGTGGCGCTCATTTCCGTCGGGGCCGCAAACACGTATGGGCACCCAAGCAACGCCGTGATCCATTCGCTCGTGGCTCGTGGCGTGCAGGTCTTACGGACCGATCAGGTCGGAACGGTCGTCGTCCGAAGCGACGGTCGCGCGCTCATCGTGGAAGCTGGAGGCGAGCGGTGGGTACGCTGACGCGACTCCTCGAGGCGATCATCGGACGCGCGGCCCAACTGCCGCCACAACTTGCGGATCGATACCCCGAGCTTCGAGAAGCGCGCTATCGCGTTGGTGGGCTCCCACTTCGCATTGGCGGCTGGACGCTCGGGGCCGCGACGGTATCAGGCTTCACGTTGTGGCGTACCATCTGGGTCGAGCCAGGCGTCAAATGGGAAGCGGAACTGCTCTTGCACGAAATCCGCCACGTTCAACAGTTTCAGGCCAGCGTGTCCTTCCCTCTGCAATACGTGTTGGAATCGCTGCGGCGAGGCTACCACGCCAATCGCTTCGAGGTGGACGCGCGGCGTTATGCATCGGCACGACTCGAACGGAGTCATGCCTCTCCATCAACGCAGGACGTGTAGCCGTGGTCAAGCATACCGCCACTTCGGTCGTCACGATCGAACGCTTCATCATCGAGCAGGAGCGCCAGCATCCGGAAGCCACCGGTGAGCTTTCGGGAATCCTGTACGATCTCGCGCTCGCGGCGAAGATGATCGCCAACAAGGTCCGGAGCGCCGGGCTTGCCGACATCCTCGGGTCGGCGGGCCAGGAGAACGTTCAGGGCGAGGTGCAGCAGAAGCTCGACGTGTTTGCGAACGAGACGATCATCAAGGCGCTCGATCACGGTGGACGGTTGTGTGCGATGGCGTCCGAGGAAGAGCCGGACATCATCCCGATCCCCGAGGGCTTCAAGTGTGGCAAGTACGTGCTGCTCTTCGACCCGCTCGACGGATCGTCGAACATTGACGTCAACGTACCGGTCGGGACGATCTTTTCCGTCGTTCGGAAGATCACGCGCGGCGCGCGCGGTGAGATGGAGGATCTGCTGCAGCCCGGCCGCCGGCAGGTCGCGGCAGGCTACGTGATCTATGGCTCGAGCACGATGCTCGTCTACACGACGGGGCAGGGCGCGCACGGCTTCACGCTCGATCCGTCGATCGGGGAATTCCTGCTTTCTCACCCCGACATCAAGATCCCGGAGCGTGGACGCTACCTGTCGGTGAACGATTCGTACGAAAACGACTGGGCCGACCCGGTGAAACAGCTCATGCGCAGCTATCGCGGCATTGGCGGAGTGCGGAAGCCGCTGAGCGTGCGGTATGTGGGCTCGCTCGTCGCAGATTTCCACCGCAACCTCCTGGGCGGCGGAGTGTTCTGCTATCCCGGCAACCGTCGCAATCCGAACGGGAAGCTTCGCCTGCTGTATGAAGCGAGCCCGCTCGCGTTCGTCGTGGAGCAGGCCGGAGGGCTCGCAACCGACGGCCGTCAACGCATTCTCGACGTGAGCCCAACCGAGCTCCATCAGCGGACACCGCTTTTCATCGGCAGCCGCGATGAAGTCGAGGCAGCATCGGCGATGCTCGCTGACGAGCGCCCGCTTTCGGCTGCGGTCTAAAGGCGCGGCGGCTCGGGCAGGCCTCGCGAATGGGCCAATCGAGTCATCGGCAATGAGTCCTCCGGTCCTGAGTTGCCAGTCATCTGTCATCAGTCGTGAGTTTGTGAAAACTGATGACTCATGACCGATGACCGGCTACTCATTACTGTAGGACTGATTGCTCACGACTGGTGTTGAGCAAACGAGATCTCAGCACTTTCCCGGCCCGCATTTTGACCGCTACATCTCGCCCGTCTTCTCCGCAGTCTGATGTGCGCGTAACCCCATCCGGTATTCCGGTCGAACCGGTCTACCGGCCTAACGACGCTCACACGGACTACGCTCGCGACGTCGCCGACCCCGGGCGCTTTCCGTTCACGCGCGGCGTTCAGCCGACGATGTACCGCGGTCGCTTGTGGACCATGCGCCAATACGCCGGTTTTGGTACGGCCGCGGAGACGAACGCGCGATTCCATCATCTGCTCGACGCCGGTCAGACCGGGCTGTCGGTGGCGTTCGACCTCCCCACGCAGATGGGCATCGACTCCGACTCGCCGCGCGCGCTCGGCAAGGTCGGTCGGGTTGGCGTGGCGATCGACTCTGTCGACGACATGCACTTCCTGCTCGACAAGTTGCCGCTCGAAACGGTGTCGACGTCGATGACGATCAACGCCACCGCGAGCGTGCTGCTCGCCATGTATATCGTCGTGGCGGAAGAACGGGGGATCGGCCGCAACCAGGTGAGCGGGACGATCCAGAACGACATCCTGAAGGAGTACATCGCTCGCGGTACCTACATCTTTCCGCCCGCCCCGAGTCTCGCGCTCATCGCCGAGATCTTTCGGTTCTGTGCGGCGGAGGTGCCGAACTGGAATCCCATCTCGATCTCGGGCTATCACATTCGCGAAGCCGGGGCGACCGCGGTGCAGGAGCTCGCGTTCACGTTCGCGAACACGATCGAGTACGTGAAGCGGGCGCAGGCGGCGGGGCTCGATGTCGATGGCTTCGCGCCACGGCTCTCGTTCTTCTTCGCTGCACACAGCGACCTGTTCGAGGAGGTCGCGAAGTTCCGCGCGGCGCGCCGCCTGTACGCCCGCCTCATGCGAGAGCGCTTTGGCGCGAACGACGCCAGCTGCCGGATGCGATTTCACACCCAGACAGGCGGGGTCACGCTGACGGCACAGCAGCCGCTCAACAACGTCGTCCGCGTCGCCGTACAGACGCTCGCCGCGACGTTAGGCGGAACACAGTCGTTGCACACGAATGGTTACGATGAGGCGTTGGCGCTGCCTACCGCCGAAGCTGCGACGCTCGCACTGCGCACCCAGCAGATCATCGCGTACGAGTCCGGCATTGCCAATACGGTGGATCCGCTCGCCGGTAGTTACTTCGTCGAGTCGCTCACGACCGAGGTCGAACGGCAGGCTACGGCACTTATCGAGAAGGTCGACGAGCTTGGCGGTGCCGAGCGGGCGATAGCCGCCGGGTTCTTCCAGGAGGAGATCGCCAGGAGCGCCTACGCCCAGCAACTCCGCGTCGAGGCCGCTGAAACGGTCGTCGTCGGTGTGAACCGGTTCGCCGACGACAGGGAGCCACCATCGATCCCGTCGCCGGACTTTTCGGCACTCGAGCGCGAGCAGGTGACCCGCGTTCGAGCGCTCCGAGCGAAACGCGATGCTCGCCGGGTCGATCAGGCGCTCGGTGCATTACGAGCGGCGGCTCCGGTGTACGCCGAGTCCTCCGGTGCGCGTACGCCGCTCATGCCGCTTATCATCGAGGCTGTTCGCGCACGGTGCACTGTCGGCGAGATATCGGACACGCTCCGCGCTGTGTGGGGAGAGTATCGACCGGCCTAGATTAGGTCAGATTCCATCGGCCGCTTGCGCCCGCTATGTTTCCGGTTCCGCGCGCTCCCTAAGTTTCGTATCAATGCCAACTTACGACTATCGTTGCCCGAACGGGCACGATTTCGAACACTTTTATCGCAAGATCAGCGACGCGGAAGCGGAGCTCGCGTGCCCCACGTGCGGTGCGCTCGCGCAGCGTCGCGTGTCCGGCGGCGCCGGCCTCGTGTTCAAGGGTAGCGGATTCTATCTCACCGACTACGGCAAGAACGCACACCGCAAGTCGGCGCCGGACGCAGCGACTTCGAGCTCGAATAGCGACGGCGCAGGCGAATCGAAGACGACCAGCGCTGGTGAGTCGACCAAGAGCGAAGCCGGCGCCGCGGCCGCACCCAAATCGGAAGCCGCACCGGCTAGCGCAGCCAAGTCCGACAGCGCGAAGAGCGTGGACAAGCCGTCGGCGAAAAAGAGTAATGGCGGCGACACGAAATGACCGCGCCGGATCTCATCCGTGACGAGCTGACTCGCGCGGCTCGCGAGCTTGGTGCGCCGGATTCGGTCGCGCCGGTGCTCGAGCGCCCGCGCGATCCGGCGTTCGGCGAGTGGACGACGAACCTCGCCATGACGCTCGCGAAACCGCTCAAGCGAAAGCCCCAGGAGATCGCGAACGATCTCATCGGACGCATGAACCTCTCACGCGCGACCGTGAGTGAGGCGTACGTAGCGGGGCCGGGGTTCATCAACTTCCGGCTCGACGCGGGCACGGTCGCGAGCGGACTCCGCGACATCGTCGCGGCAGACTCGGCCTATGGGCACTCCAACGTCGGCCGCGGGCAGCACGTGAACGTCGAGTTCGTGTCTGCGAATCCGACCGGGCCATTGCACGTCGGCCACGGGCGGCAGGCGGCGTTAGGCGATGCCATCGCGAGCCTGCTCGAATGGACGGGCTGGGGCGTCTCGCGGGAGTTCTACTACAACGATACCGGCGCGCAGATCGCGAACCTGACGCGCAGCGTCCAGGCACGCATCGCCGAGATTCGGACGGGAACGGTCGCGATTCCCGAGGGCGGCTATCACGGCGACTACATTCGCGAGATCGCGGCCAAGTACGTCGCCGAGCACTCCGAGGACCCGAGCGGCAGTGATGACGATGCCGTGCGCCGCTTCGCCGTCGCCGAGCTTCGGAAGGAGCAGGATCTAGACCTGCAGGCGTTCGGCGTGAAGTTCGACCACTACTTCCTCGAGAGCTCGCTCTACACCGACGGCAAGGTCGATCAGACCGTCGACGCGCTCGTCGCGTCGGGCCACACGTTCGAGCAGGATGGCGCGCTGTTCCTGCGGACCACGGACTTTGGCGACGACAAGGATCGCGTGATGCGCCGGAGCGAGGCGCGCGGCGGCGACTACACGTATTTCCTCCCCGACGTCGCCTACCACGTGGACAAGTGGGGACGCGGATTCCGTCGCGCGATCAACGTGCAGGGCTCCGACCACCACAGCACGGTGACGCGCGTCCGCGCCGGCCTGCAGGCGTTAGGCATGGGCATCCCCGAAGGGTATCCCGAGTACGCGCTGCACCAGATGGTCACCGTGATGCGGGGAGGGCAGGAGGTAAAGTTTTCGAAGCGCGCCGGCGACATCGTAACCGTGCGCGATCTCGTGGACTGGGTCGGTCGTGACGCGGTCCGGTATTTCTACCTGATGCTCAAGCCGGAATCGCAGCTCAGGTTCGACGTCGATCTCGCGCGCACGCAGTCCGAGGAGAATCCGATCTACCGGATTCAGATGGCGCACGCGCGGATGTGCGGCATCTTCCGACAGGGCGGAATCGATCCGGCGACGATCGATGCGACCGCCGTGGATCTCGGCGTCCTGGATACGACTGAGGAGCGCGAGCTCGCGAAGAAGCTGGTGGACTTCCCGAGCCTCGTCACGGGCGCGGCAGAAGCGCTCGAGCCGCACCGCGTGGCGGCCTATCTCCTGGAGACGGCGGGTCTCGCGCACAAGTGGTACCACGAGCACCACGTGCTGGATCAGCCGGAGCCGCTCCACAGCGCTCGGCTCGTCCTGACGCGCGCCACCCAGATCATTTTGCGAAATGCGTTAGGCATTTTGGGGATTGGCGCCCCGGAGCGAATGTGAGCTGTCGGGAAGCGGGAAGCGGGAGACGGGAAGCGGGAGCTGCCCGGCTGAGTGCTGCGAGCCTTTTACCCGACGGCCGACGGCCGCGAGCTGGTGCCGCGAGCTGCGAGCTGCTGCCACTAGCGCCGGGTTGGCGTCTAGGTAGTACTTGATCCGCTTCCCGCTTCCCGCTTCCCGCTTCCCGCTTCCCGCTTCCCGCTTCCCGCTTCCCGACAATGACCGTCCTCGTCGTCGGCTCCGTCGCGCTGGACTCCGTCGAGACTCCCTTCGGCAAAGCCGAGGATGTCCTTGGCGGTTCGGGCACGTTCTTCTCGGCGTCGGCGAGCCACTTCGCTCCCGTGCAGCTCGTGGGCGTCGTCGGCAGCGACTACCCGACCGAGAAGCTCACGCCGCTCGCGCAGCGCGGCGTCGATCTCGCGGGACTCGAGCGTGCCGACGGCGAATCGTTCCGCTGGCGTGGACGCTACCGGCACGATCTGAACTCCGCCGAGACACTCGAGACGCGCCTCGGCGTGTTCTCGCACTTTCGACCGAAGATCCCCGAGCAGTTCCGTCGCGCGCCATTCGTGTTCCTCGCGAACATTGATCCGCGGCTGCAGCTCGATGTCCTCAACCAGGTCGACAAGCCGAAGCTCGTCGCCTGCGATACGATGAACTTCTGGATCGAGAGTCGCCGCCCGGATCTCCACGCACTACTCGGGCGCGTGGATCTCATCACGCTCAACGACAGC
>Ga0075423_10005487_pt1 | contig 11855 bp, 9 predicted proteins | sample SoiMethybrSBSTD2_FD_80114 | JGI IMG/M metagenome (GOLD analysis project Ga0075423, IMG submission 80114) | Bulk soil microbial communities from a Populus tree surrounding site in Tennessee, USA - Soil MetaG P. TD hybrid SBSTD2 | ecosystem: Environmental > Terrestrial > Soil > Tree plantation...
AGGAGTCTTTCGTCGCCACGTGAATAGGTTCTGAGAAAGAGCACCCGTTCGCGCAGTCCGAGAGGCTCCGATTCCGCCGCCTCCTTCGCCAGGGAGCGGTAAAGCCTAAGAAGATTAGAGCCTCTCTCTCTCGTAGTAAGAAAGTTTCTAAGACGGGCGCCGTCGAGATCCAGCAGGTGGATTTCTCCCGGCGTCATGAGGAGATTGCCGAGATTGAGATCCCGGTGGAGACAACCGGCGTCATGAAGAGAGCCCACTGCACGGGCCGCAAGCCGGAGCACCTCTTTTTTGGGAGGCCCTGGCGGTATCCCGCCGTCTACCCAGCCGCGCAGATTGCTTCCTCCGGAAAGGTAGCGTGTGAGAATCCACCCTCGTAAGAAACCGCCCGCGCTCCTTCGACAATAAAGGGCCATTACCTCCGGCGTCGCGACGCCCCGTGACCGCAGATGCTCGGAAGCATTGAGCTCGGCAACAAACCTTCCGATCCCCAAGAAACGGTCTTCGAAGAAGCGCCCCAAGATTCCACCGTGTCGATAGGCGCGGATCACGGAAGGCCCCACGCCGGGAGGTTTCACTTGATAGACGGGTGCGCGCCCTCCCGGTCCTTCGAGGAGCCTCCCGCCTTCCCCGCGTGCCCACCCGTCCCAGATCCTGACGTCCGTCGGGAGGCTGAGACCTTCGCGTAGGATCCAGAGCACACCCTCGGGGCCGGTGATCGCGCGAAACCCGCAGGGAAGCCCATCCTTCAGGAGGCTGGAGGGGCGTGCGTCAGCGGCCATCGCGGTGGGGAACAAGGTAGGCGGCACCGATTCCCAGCAGGTAGAGACCGATCATGGGAAGGGCAAAAACGCACTGGGTGATGACGTCGGGAGTGGGCGTGATGATGGCCGCCACAATGAAGATGATCAGCACGGCATACTTCAGATGATGCAAGAGGAACTGCGGTGTCACGATCCCGAGACGAGAGAGCAGAAAGATCACGGCGGGCATTTCGAAGACTAGACCCATCCCGAGAATGATCTTGCTTTCGAATCCGAAGAGGCTTTTGACGGTCAGCGCCGGCTCGAAATCGCCGGCCACGGAAAGGAGAAAACGGGCCGCATAGGGGAAACCGATGTAATAGCCAAAGAGCCCTCCTCCCAGAAACAGGAGGCTGGCAACGATGACGAACGGAGCGACATACTTTCTCTCCTTCGGATAGAGGCCCGGCGAGACAAAGGCCCAGAGCTCGTAGAGGATCACCGGGGAAGCGGCAAAGATCGCGGCCAGCAGGGATACCTTCATGTACAGGAGGAACGGTTCCGTCAGTTCGATGAAGACGGGTTTGCGTCCGTTGAGATAGGGCTGTAGAGGATCCAGAAGAATCCTGAAGATCCGGCCGGATTGGGACCAAGCTACGGCAAAGCATAGGGCCAGGACGAGAAGAGCCCGGGAGAGCCTGACTCGGAGCTCCCCCAAGTGCCCAAGAAACGACATCTTTCCCCTGTCAGACAGGGGGTCTTCCGTTCTCGACATCGCCTTGGGGGATTGCAGTCGTTTCTACGCCTCGATTGGTGAGTGCGGTCACGGCGGGTTCGTTCCGTGCTTCCTCCTCGGCCATCTCGCGCTCCAGGGTCACCTTGAGCTCCGCGGTTGCCTTGCGGAACTCTGCGAAGCCCCTCCCCAGGGCGCGGCCGATTTCCGGAAGCCGCTTCGGTCCAAAAAGAAGAAGGGCCAGTACGAAGATGAAGACGAGTTCCGGCGCTCCCAGAGATCCGAACACTTTCCAGCCCTTTCTGAGGCCCTCGCCCCTTCAGGAAGCCAGTTTCCCGACAAGAATCCCTATGTCTTTGCGGTATGCTAGTTTGGTGGATAAGGCAAGTCAACGACCTCGTCGTCGGATGGTTCAATCTCGCTTCGAAAACCCCCCTCCTTCAAGGCTCCAAGTATCGACCCGTCCTTTACTTCCGCTCTTCATCACCCTATACTTTATCCAATCATAGGAGCGTGGAGTGTGAAATCCCGACAGTTGGCCCTGGCAGTGGCGATCTTGGCGGCAGGTTCTCTGACAGGAGGACTTCTGGGCCCTCGCCTCGACGCGGCCGCCGATCGCTCCAATGATCGTCTGAAGACCTTCAGCGAGATTCTCGGGATTATTCAGGACCAGTACGTGGAGGATGTTTCTCCAGAGGTTGCCATTGAAGGCGCAATCGATGGCATGCTCAAGACTCTCGATCCGCACACCAACTTCCTGAATTCCGCCGAATACCAGGACATGATGGAGGAGCAGCATGGCAGCTTCAGCGGCCTGGGCATCGTCATTTCCAAGCCGACCCTCGAAAAACCGCTGACGGTGATTGCTCCCATCGAAGGCACGCCGGCCTACCGGGCCGGCATTCGCCCCGGAGACGTGATTTCGCAGATTGAGGGAATCGACACTCTCGATATGTCCGTCGACCAGGCGCTCAAGAAGCTCCGCGGCGCCAAGGGTTCCCAGGTCACCATTACGGTCGTCCGACCCGGGGACGAGGAGGCTCTGCACTTCACGATCACGCGCGACGATATTCCGACCCGCTCCGTGCAGTATGCCTTCATGATTCGTCCGGAGGTCGGCTTTATCCGAGTCAGCAACTTCACGCAAACGACGGATCGAGAGCTGGAGGAGAAGCTCCAGGTGCTCAAGAGTGCCGGCATGAATCGTCTGATTCTGGACCTCCGCGGCAATCCGGGAGGACTCCTAGAGCAGGCGGTCCGGATGGCGGACAAATTCCTGACCCGCGGGCAAAAGGTCGTCTATACCCAGGGAAGGACCAAGGGTTCCGATCAGGAATACACGGCCTCCGGCAGCGGAACCCACATCGACTTCCCCGTCGTCGTCCTCGTCAACAAATACAGTGCGAGCGCTTCCGAAATCGTGGCTGGCGCCCTCCAGGACCATGACCGGGCACTCATTCTCGGAAAAGTCACTTGGGGCAAGGGATTAGTGCAGACGGTCTATCCACTCAGCCATCACTCGGCGCTGGCGCTCACCACCGCGCATTACTACACCCCGAGCGGTCGATTGATTCAACGAGATTACGGTTCTCTCGAAGACTACTTTTACCTTTCGCGGGATGAAGACGAGGAAATCCCTGCGGAGAAAGAAATCCGACACACTGATTCAGGCCGCATCGTGTACGGGGGAGGAGGCATCACACCCGACATTCTCGTCGATTCCCTGAAGCTGGATAAGTTCCTGCGACATCTGGAGAACGAGCAGGCCTTCTTTGCGTTCGCGGTCCAGTTCAATCTCCAGCACAAGGATCTCGATCGCTCCTTCCAGGTGGACGACGGTGTTGTCGAGGACTTCAGAAAATACCTCTCGCAGCGAAAAATCGAGGCATCCGAATCCGAGATCAAAGAGCACGACAGCTACATTCGTGCTTCGATCCGCAAGGAGGTTTTCTCGGGCCGGTGGGGCAACGAAGAAGGATTCCGGGCCTTCTCAGACATCGATCCGCAGATTCAGAAAGCTCTCGCGAGCTTCCCCCAAGCGCAGCAGCTGGCCCACCTCACGGGGAAGCCCACCGAAGAAGGTTCAAGCAGCAACAAGTAGCCCGTCCTCGAGCATCGCGTCGGTCGATTCCAGGCAGTACCGCTGGCTTGCCCACGACCGGCGGCCGAATCTCCTCAGTGCGACGAGCCTGGCGGGTGCGGCGAGCCTTTCCAGGACCATGAGAAAGCGTCTCGCGAGCCGTGCGGCAGTCTGGTAGCGGTTCCGATAAGGCTCCGGAAGATCCTCTCCGGCACCCTCGAACAGGAATTCATCGAGCCCGCGACGCAGACCCGTCGACAATCGCGAGCGTCCCTCGGCGCGTGCCAGGAAATGGGCAAGCACGAGATACTTCGTGATGTTCGCGTGGAACTCCAGCTCCATCAGACGAACCACCCTTCCATGGCGGGCGGACCAGGCGAGCATGAGAAGATGGTCCAGCTCCTCCACGAGAAGAGAGAAAGGGATGAGATTCTTCTCTCCCACGCCGAACAACGGATTCCTCTCTTCCAGGTCTCGGATCATCTCGTTCGGATAATAAACTCCGAGACGAAGAACACCATTCCTCCAGGTCACGAGAGTGCGCGGAACCCGATCCGCTCCAGGAAGCAGACCGACAATTCCACGATCCCCGTAGAGCGTTCGATATCCTTCATCACCCACCAAGTAGGGACCCAAGTCCCGGATCCCCGTCCGCCAGTCGTAGCTCGCCTCGATGATTCGCTGGAGGCGGGTGAGGAGCGGAAGACCCTGACTCATTGGGGAGATCCTGTGTAGAAAAACTCCCCTTCCTGAAAGTCAATGATCAAGCGGGAATAAGGAACGGAGACGCGGGCCTGCTGGCGCACCTCCCGCTCCACCGCTTCCTGTTCGAAAGCGCGGCCTCCCTCCCGGATTTCCCGGAGATAGCGGACCGTCGTCTCACGATCCTCCGAAGAGTGCACTTCATCACGCTTGATCTTCCGGCTCACTTCAATATTGCAATGGCGTTGCACCACCGCCGCCAAGTGCCTTGCCCCTTGAGCCGGGCTGAACCCCTCCTCCAGAAGCTGCCTTCGGGCCGCGTCCGTCACCTCGATCTCGAGGCCATGCAAATCTCTGAAGCGACGAAAAACCCTCGAGGTTTCCAGGTCCAGGATTGCTTCCATGGACTGAGCCGAAAGCGGGAGGAAGCGAATGAGCCTAAGCCTCGAAAGGAATTCGGGAGAAAGGTGCCTGCGCATCTGGCGATCGGCCTCGGAGCGCTGCCGCTGCAAACGGTCCTTCGAACCTCCCCGGTAGCCGATGGGCTCGACGGCGGATTCGGGGATCGAGTACCCAAGGTTGGACGTAAAGGCCAGGAGGCACCCCTCGAAACTCAACTCCTGTCCACGATTATCGTGAATGGTTCCGCGATCCATCACGGAGAGGAAAAACTTTTGAAGCTGAGTATGAGCTTTCTCGATCTCGTCCACCAGCAGAATCGAAAGCGGGGATCGCGAAGATCTCTCATGGAATTCGCTGAGGATTCCCGGCTCATCGCTTCGAATGAATCCACGCGTGGCGCCGCGCAGCTCGTGTACATCTGAGGGATATGTATATTGCGGTCCCTCGATGATCAAGAACGGGATCTCGACTTTCCACTGAGCCTCCAGAATCCGAGCCAAAGACTCCAGCAGATGATTCTTTCCGACCCCAGTGGGCCCCACCAGGAAATAGGATTGTGGTACTTCTCGGACCTGCGTGCCGGTGGCATTCAGCAGGAGGTCGTCGCAAAGTGCGTCGACTGCCTGTTCTTGATCGATGACCACCCGCTTGAGATCTCGTCGAACCGCCTCGAGATCCATGTCCGCGAACAGCAGGATTCGCTCGAAGCGAGAGAGCACTTTCTCCCGCGATTCCCCGCGATTGCTCAACTCTCCTTTCCGACGCCCGTAGTCGACCTCCCCGCGAACCGGCACTTCGTCCATCTCCGGAGGAGGTGGGGACAATGTGACAATCGTCTCGGTCCCGAGCTGGGACGCCGCTTCCTCTCTCAGCGTGCTGAGCAGGCGCGAGTAGAGGTTGAAGCGCTCGGCGCACTGCCGCAGGAACGCGACCTCCTCCTCGATGGGCAGCGAGCGCATTCGATTGCGCTGGAAAAGCTCGCGAAGGTCTCTTTCATTGGCCAGAATCGACAAGATATCCGCCGCCATACGGTAGGAACGCACTCCCAGGGTCTCAAGGCTCAAGCCCCGGTAGTCCATCACGCCCGCCATGCCCACGTCATAGAGGCACCGATCGCCAAGCGATCGCAGCTCGTCGGGCACGCGAGTGACTCTTCTCAGCGGCCTGCCGGAAGGGGCACTGGAGGGAAAGAGATCCCCGAGGTCACGCGAGGCTTGGACCGTTCCGCGCAGAATCTGGTCCAGGTTCACGGTGCGGTAAATGTCGGAAATTGCGCGCGAGCAGTGCTCGACGACCTGGACGAGATGCCAGGTTTCCAGGTCATCCACCTTCTTGTCCGAGAAAAGCCTCTTGGCGAGATCCCGGATCCTGGATTCCAAGCGCTCTTGATTCAGGTCTTCGATCGGAGGTCTGCTTCCCATTTTTCCATCGCCCTGCAACAAAGAAACTATGGGGCACTCATTACATATATACGGCACCAACTCATTTGTTCAAGCTCCGGAGGTCTTGATCTTTCGGTTAGGCCGGGTTCAAGAGAGTGCCTTCTTTCCATTCTACCGACCAGCGGGTGTTCACCTCGAATTAGCGCCTTTGTTGACAGAGCTCAAAATGATCGATATATTGTCACTCGCCTATAGAGAGTGCTAACAACCAACGTCTACTAACCCGCTACCAATAAATGACTTATGGAGGCACTGCAATGAAAGTAAAGCCACTTTACGATCGGATCTTGGTTCGGCGGCTGGATCCTCGGGAAGAGGTAAAAGGAGGGATCATCATCCCGGACACCGCCAAGGAGAAGCCGATGGAGGGGAAGGTGGTCGCGGTCGGCGCCGGAAGGATGGACAAGACCGGCAAGCGGATTCCCCTCGAGGTCAAGGTCGGCGACAAGGTGCTGATTGGGAAGTACGCGGGCACGGAGGTGAAGATCGAGGACGTCGAGCACGTCATCGTCAAGGAAGACGAGGTTCTGGGAATCGTCGGTTAGGACTCCATAGGGCAGCTCACGCCAACGTGGGCAGTATCTGGGACCTCATTTCTTGGGGGCCCACTGAGGAGGTAATCAAGCATGGCAGCGAAAGAAATCGTTTACTCGGAGGATTGCCGTCACGCGATTCTCCGAGGGGTCAACAAGCTTGCGGACGCCGTTAAAGTGACCCTCGGACCGAAGGGTCGTAACGTGGTCCTCGAAAAGAAATTCGGCTCCCCCACCAGCACCAAGGACGGTGTGACCGTCGCGAAGGAGATCGAACTCGAAGATCCCAGGGAGAACATGGGAGCCCAAATGGTTCGGGAGGTGGCGAGCAAGACGAGCGACGTTGCCGGGGACGGTACGACCACGGCGACGGTCCTGGCTCAGGCCATCTATCGGGAGGGCTGCAAAGCCGTGACCGCCGGTGCCAATCCCATGGACCTGAAGCGGGGCATCGAGAAGGCCGTCGAGAACGTTGTGGACGAGATCAAGGGCCTCTCCAAGAAGGTGGCCGGAAAGGCCATCGCTCAGGTCGGCACGATCTCCGCGAACAATGACAGCACGATCGGTCAAATCATCGCGCAGGCGATGGAGAAGGTCGGCAAGGACGGAGTCATTACCGTCGAAGAAGCGAAGGGGATGGAGACGTCGCTCGAAATCGTCGAGGGAATGCAGTTCGACCGCGGCTATCTCTCCCCTTACTTCGTGACCGATCCCGAGAGGATGGAGTGCATTCTCGACAATCCTCTCATCCTGATTCACGAGAAGAAGATTTCCAGCATGAAGGATCTGCTTCCCCTTCTTGAGCAGGTTGCCAAGATGGGCAGGCCGCTCGTCATCATCGCCGAGGAAGTGGAGGGAGAGGCTCTCGCGACCCTGGTGGTCAACAAGCTCCGAGGCACTCTGCAGGTGGCGGCGGTGAAGGCCCCTGGTTTCGGCGATCGCAGAAAGGCAATGCTCGAGGATATCGCCATTCTCACCGGCGGCAAGGTCATCACCGAAGACCTGGGTATCAAGCTGGAAAACGTGAAAGTCGACGACCTGGGCGAGGCCAAGAAGGTCACCATCGACAAGGACAATACGACCCTCGTCGAGGGCGAGGGGAAATCCTCCGAGATCGAAGGACGCGTCAAGCAGATCCGCACCCAGATTGAGGAGACGACCTCGGACTACGATCGTGAGAAGCTCCAGGAGCGGCTCGCGAAACTCGTGGGCGGCGTAGCCATCATCAAGGTCGGCGCGGCCACCGAGACCGAGATGAAGGAGAAGAAGGCCCGCGTCGAGGACGCGATGCATGCCACGAAGGCGGCCGTCGAAGAGGGGATCGTTCCAGGTGGGGGCATCGCCTTCCTGAGGGCCATCCCGATTCTCGAGAAGCTCAAGGAGAAGAACGAGGATGTCCAGCTCGGCCTCAACATCGTGCGCCGGGCCCTCGAGGAGCCTCTCCGGCAGATTGCCAACAACGCCGGGCACGAAGGCTCCATCATCGTGGCCGAAGCGAAAGAGAAGGACAAGGCCACGGGCTTCGACGCCTACTCCGGGAAGTGGGTCGACATGTTCGAAGCCGGGATCATCGATCCTGCCAAGGTCACCCGCAACGCGCTCCAGAATGCAGCCAGCATCGCGGGGCTGATGCTCACGACCGAGGCCCTGATTCACGAGGTACCGGAGAAGGAAAAGGCGGCTCCGGCGCCTCATGCGGGCGGCGGCATGGGCGGGATGTACTAAGCCTGTCCTTGGCCTGACCAAGCCCCTCCGGTTTTTTCAATAGAATCGGAGGGGCTTTTTTTCGTTCCAGGAACGATGATGCGTCGGAAGGAAATGCCGTCAGCGGCTCAGGCCTGACCCGCTGAACCCCGAGAAGGTGCTGGTGACCATCACGTCCTTGGGGATGTTGACGCTGAAGCGGGCCTCTGCAATCTCGGGGTTCAATCGCAGGTTGGCGAAGGTCAGAAGGGTGGAGTCCCCGTCGGATTCGAGGTATTCGAGCTTGCGCGGAAGGTAAGTCTGCGCATCCACCCAGAAGCGGACTCGGGTAAGGCGATCCTTCACGCGCCGGCGCTTGGGCGTCAGCACCAGAAGATAGCATCCGGATTCGGCGCCGGGATCCGCTTGCGTGATGTCGAAGAACTTCTCCAGGTCTTCGGCCGTCTGGCCAATCCCGAATACGCGGAAGACTCGTCGGCCCGCGAGCTTGCTGAGCGGCACTTCCTCCGCCCGCTTCTGGGCCGGATAGTAGGCTACGAAGCGATCCTCCGTGATGAGGAAAATCCTGGGCTCAGGCTCGGAATACTCCCACTTGATTCTCGCGGGCTTGGAATAGAGGAACGTGCCGTTCGCGACCACCGGCTTGGCCAAAAGGCTCAGGTTCTTTCGCTCGGTAAAGGTGGCGGTGAGGCTCTGGACCGCCTGCTGTCTCTCGTTGAATTTCTTTAGCAGGTCGGGCAACTGCATCTTTTGTTCGGCGGATTCCTGCGCCACCCCGTCCCGGTAGGGAGCGACGGTCGCTAGCAAGAACGCCAAGACCAGAGTCACACGCTTCATCATCTTCGGGGTTTCCTATCTTGATTCCGGGGAGAACCTGACTTGCGGGGTCGATCCATCGCGGTTCCCGCAGTGAATCGCCGAGCTCTTCGGACGGCCCGCAATATAAAGAATCCCCACCCGGGAGTCAAGGATTCTGGACACCCGCCGGGGTCGGAGTCCTGTGCTATGATGCGCGCGCCTCCTTGTCGGTGTCGAGTCATTTGAAATCTTTCCTCCTCCGCAGAATGCTCCTCTCGCTGCCCGTGCTACTAGGCGTCTGCACCCTGGTCTTCATCCTCATCCATCTTATCCCCGGAGATCCCGTCCAGGTCATGTTGGGCGAGGGAGCCAACGCGGCGGACATCGCCGACCTGCGCGCAAGGCTGGGGCTGGATCGCCCCCTCTCGGAACAGTATTTTCATTTCCTTCGTCACCTGGTCCAGGGAGACTTGGGCGAGTCCTTGAGGTACCGTGAGCCGGTTCGGGGCCTGGTTCTGAGTCGTTACCCCGCCACGCTGCTTCTCGCGGGCGCCAGCATGCTCCTCGCCTTTCTGATGGCTTTCCCCGCCGGAGTCCTGGCGGCCGTGCATCGTGGGACCCTCTGGGATCGTCTGGCCACCTTCATCGCTTTGCTGGGGCTGTCCCTCCCGAGCTTCTGGGTGGGGCCCGTTCTGATCCTCATCTTCGCCGTGCACCTCGACTGGTTTCCCGTTTCCGGAATGGAGAATCCCTCCGCTATCGTGCTCCCCTCGCTGGCCTTGGGGACCGCCCTCGCAGCCATCCTGGCTCGCATGATCAGGGCCAGCCTCATGGAGGAAATCGCAAGCCCCTATTGCCGGGCCGCCTCCGCCCGCGGCCTCGGAAGATGGAAGGTCGTCTTGCGTCATTCACTCCGGAATGCTCTCGTGCCGGTGCTTACTGTCATCGCCTTGCAGTTGGGCGTGGTTCTGACCGGAGCCGTCATCACCGAAACGGTTTTCGGCTGGCCGGGGCTTGGACGCCTGACGATCCAGGCAATCGAGACCCGGGATTACCCGCTGGTGCAAGGCTGCATCCTGATGATCTCCCTGACCTATGTCCTGGTGAATCTCATGACGGACCTCGCTTATGCCTTCTTCGATCCTCGCATCCGTTATGGATGACACCCTTCCGACTCGGAGTAAGACTCCGGTCTCGTCCCTGAGGTCCCGACTGCGCAAGGATCCTCTGGCGATGTTCGGCTTGACCATCCTGTCCCTGATCACGGCCGTCGCGATTCTGGCCCCGGTCCTCGCCCCGTACCCCGCGGGCGATCAGGACCTGGGGCGGCGCTTCGAGGCGCCTTCACCTCAGCATCCGCTGGGCCTCGATGAGCTGGGGCGGGACATTCTGTCCCGGCTCATGCTCGGGGCTCGCATCTCGCTATTCCTCAGCTTCATGGTGGTTCTCACGTCGGCCGTGGTGGGCCTGGGTGTGGGCTCGGTGGCCGGGTATTTAGGAGGCTGGACGGACGACCTCATCATGCGTGGCATCGACATTCTCCTGGCGTTTCCGAGCGTGCTTCTGGCCATCTCGCTGGTCGCTGTCCTGGGCCCCGGATTGGGCAATCTCGCGCTGGCTCTTTGCGTGATCGGCTGGGTCGGGTACGCTCGCTTGGCCCGCGCGCAGATTCTGCGCGAGCGGGAGATGGAATACGTTCTCTCCGCGCGCGCTGCAGGGGCGCGCTCCGAGAGAATCCTCCTGATCCACCTCCTTCCGAACATCTCCGGTCCCATTCTTGTGCAAGCCACCGTGGGGATGGCCGGCGTCATCCTCTCCGAGGCGGGGCTCAGCTTTCTCGGCCTCGGTCTGCCGCCGCCCCACCCCAGCTGGGGAAGCATGCTCCGGAGCGGAAGCCAGCATCTCTTTGACGCGCCTCACCTCATCCTCTATCCGGGGCTGGCGATCATGCTCGCCGTTCTGAGCTTCAATTTTCTCGGTGATTCAATCCGGGACTGGTTGGATCCCAGGCTTTCGCGCGGCACCGAAACGGGAGGGGCTTAGCCCAGGCGGTCGGGATCCCTCCGATCGGGATTGCGTCGGTGCATCGCCTTCCATTCTTCAGGCGGAATGGAGAGGAACGCCTCCACGACTCTGGGATCGAACTGGATCCCCGAGTTGCGGACGATTTCCTCCCGCGCCGTCTCGTAATCCAGCGCCGAGCGATACGGTCGATCCGAGGTCATGGCATCCAGGGTGTCGACCACAGCGAAGATCCGCGCACCGAGGGGTATCTCATCGCCCTTCAATCCTCGCGGATACCCCGACCCGTCGAAGCGCTCCTGGTGGGCAATCACGACGGGCATCGACTTCTCCAGGAAATTGATACCCGAAAGAATTCGATAGCCGATCTCAGGGTGCTTCTTCATCTCAGCCCATTCCTGAGCCGTGAGCTTTCCTGGCTTGCGAAGCACGGCATCGGAGATCCCGATCTTTCCGACATCGTGCAACAGCGCGCCGCGTCGAATCTCCGTGAGCTCGGGATCCGCGACGCCCATGCGGCGAGCAATGACGACCGTGTACTCGGAAACGCGCACCGAATGGCCTTGGGTTTCGGTATCCCGGGTGTCCAGCGCCGCCGCCAGCGCCTCGAGGGTCGTCTCGTAGGACACCTGCAGCTTCTCGTAGAGCTCCTCGATTTCGCGCCGCTTCAGGACCAGCTCGACGGTGCGCTCCGCGACC
>Ga0075423_10005488_pt1 | contig 11853 bp, 7 predicted proteins | sample SoiMethybrSBSTD2_FD_80114 | JGI IMG/M metagenome (GOLD analysis project Ga0075423, IMG submission 80114) | Bulk soil microbial communities from a Populus tree surrounding site in Tennessee, USA - Soil MetaG P. TD hybrid SBSTD2 | ecosystem: Environmental > Terrestrial > Soil > Tree plantation...
CGAGAAGTGCCCCTGATCGGCGGAAGACATCGAGAACGGACTCGGGAGTCATGGAGTCGTGAGTATATGACGGGGCTCGGGGCTCGGGGTTCGGGGCTCGGAAGCCGGTCTTACTCAGAGGCAACGAGCAGCTCGGACTTGCGCCGGTTGCCTCTGAGGACCCCCAGCTTCCCGAGCCCCGAGCCCCGAGTCCCGAGTCCCGAGCCCCGTCTTTGATGCGCGACGTGCCGCGATTGCCGTCGCCGTCGGGGTATCCCTCGAGCGTCCGCGTCGAGTCATTCGCTCCAGCGGCCAGCGGGAAGGCGGCGACAGTGGTGAGACCGTTGAGGGCCACGTTTCGCTGCAGCTCGTCGAACATGCGGGGATCCGGCTCGAGGGCCAGTACTCTACCTCCCGGTCCGGCCAGCCGCGCGGCAATCAGCGTGAAGTATCCCCAGTTCGCGCCCAGATCGACGACGGTCGCGCCGGGACGAACGAGGCGGGTGAACACCTGCGTCACCGGCGGCTCGTACGCGCCGATCAGGCACACCTCGCGCGCGATCGCGTCGGACAGATCGCAGCGGAAGAGCGCGCCCCCGGAGCCGGCGGGCATACGCGCGACGAAGGGCGCCGGATTCGTGGAGGCGAGCAGCGCGGCGGCGCGAAACCGCCCCGCGGGAAGCGATTGAATCAGGCGGGCACCCGCGGCAATCCACCAGGGCGCGCCGCGACTCACGTGGCTCGCGTCCGGGCGCCCGCGGCCCGCCGAGGTCGCGATCGCTCACCCCCGCGACGGAGTAGCCAACGACTGACGGACGAAGGTTTCGATCTCGGCCGCGGGCCGCGCACCGGCCGTCCGTGCCACCTCACGCCCGCCCTCGAACACCGCCATCGTCGGGATCGAGCGGATGCGGTAGCGGTCGCCGAGCTCCGGCACCGCGTCGGTGTTCACTTTCACGATCAGGTACCGGCCGGCGTTCGACGCGGCCACGCGCTGCAGCTCGGGCGCGACCATCCGGCAGGGTCCACACCACGGCGCCCAGAAGTCGACCACGATCGGGAGCGCGGACGCGCGCACCAGCGCATCGAACGCCGCCGCCGACGGCACCTCGACCGGCTCGGACGGCGCCGTCAGCGCCGCGCCGCAACCGCCGCACTTCGCTTCGCTCGCGGCGAACGGCACGCGATTCTTCTGGCCGCACCCGCCGCAGCTCACAATCACGCCACGCTCATCCATTGAGAGAGCCATGGTCAAGGATAACTCTCAACGGGGCTCGGGACTCGGGGCTCGGAACTCGGGGAAGCCAATGGTTCCCAGCGGCAACCGTGGCAAATCCAAGCGGCTTGTTGCTTCTGATTAGCACCGGCTTCGAGTCCCGAGCCCCGAGTCCCGGCCCGCGGACTGCGGAATCAGTCCGAGACGATGACCTCCCCCGGCAGGATCGGCCGGGTGCGTGGCAGGAGGCCGCGGCGTGCCAGGTTGCCGGCCCACGCGAGGATCCCGACGAAGACCGTCAGCTTGATCGCATCGGCGCCCGGCGTGTGCGGCAGGATCTTCCACATCACCCACAGCACCGGCTGGGCGATCGAGACGGCCCAGACCGACCCATAGAAGAACCGGCGTTCGTGCCCCTCTCCTTGCGTCGACGGTTTCACGCGCGGGAGCCAGCCGAGCGCGCCGAGGATCCAGATCGTGATCACGATCGGGAAGTACGCGGCGTCGTACATCTGACGGAGCCTCCACGCGCCCGACGCGAGCGCGTAGGCGAGGCCGAAGACGTTGAGCACCGCGAACGCGACCACTTCGCTCCAGGCGAGGGTGTAACAGATGCGCCGGTAGAGCGGATTGGGCCGGTCCTCGGTGAAGCGCAGAATGTAGGGCGCCGGCTCGACGCCGGGCAACCGGCCGCGCAGGCCGGCGATGCCGGTACCGATCAGCACGACCGCCAGCCACGCCGCCATCCGTATGTCGAACCCGCGATCGAACAGATCGAAGGTCAGCGGTCCGGGCGCGATGAAGAACACGAAGATCCAAATCGGCCAGTGCGCGAGCCGGTAGCTGACCTTGTTGCGCGCGCGATAGCGCCGGTCCGAGGCGAGCTCGATGCGGCGGGCATGACCGAGAGGCTGTTCGTAAGACGGCGGCAGAAGAGGCCAGGACACGCGACGCGGATCTCCAGGCAAGAAGGAACGGCCGATGTGCCGAATCTACCACGCCCACCCGCCAATCGCCGGCGACCTCCGTGGCGTGATGTAATCTTCCCCGAGAGATGCGCCAATCGACCGCCCTCTTCCTTGCCGCCGCGTTATGGTCTACCCCCGCCGATGTGGCCGCCCAGTCAACCCGCGTAGAGGAACTTGAACAGCAGCGGGCCAGGCGCGCAAACCAGCTGAAGCCGTACGAACCAGGACGGATCGAGAAGCTGATCCTCCACGCCGAGGAAGGCAAGCTCCGCCGCCTGATCGCGCCGTACAACGGCTTCTTCGTCGAGTACGGCTACAGCTACAAGCCGGTCGGGTCCGGCATCGGCTTCGGCGGGGGATACCGGCACGACCTGTTCGATCGACGGGCGCGGGTGGTGTTCGAGGCCGGCGAGACGTTCCGCCGATATCGGATGATCCGCGGCGACTTCTCGCTGCCCCGGCTCGCCGGCGGGCGCCTCGAGCTCGGCGTCGAAAGCGTGTATCGCAAGCACCCCCAGGACGATTTCTACGGGCCCGGCCCCGGCTCCCGCACGGACGATCGGGTCAGTTTTCTTTTCGAGAACCGCGACTTCCAGGGACGCGCGGTCGTGGCCGTCCGGCCCTGGTTGAGCGTCGGCACACGCCTCGGGCGGATGTCGCCGGAGATCGGATCGGGAACCGACGATCGCTTCCCGTCGATCGAAGCCCGGTTCGACGATGACGACGCGCCCGGTCTTGCCGAGCAGCCGGACTTCACCTACGGCGAGGCCTTTGCCGAAGTCGACTACCGCGACGAGCCCGGCAACGCCCGGGCCGGCGGGCACTACGTGCTATCAATCCGCAAATACTCCGACGGCGACCTCGATCGCTACAGCTTTCGATCGGTCGATCTGCTGCTCCAGCACTTCGTGCCGATCTTCGACAAGAAGCGCGTGTTCGCCTTCCAGCTCGGCGTGACCGGCACCGACGCCGATGCCGGCAACCGCGTGCCGTTCTACATGCAGCCGACGCTCGGCGGCAGCCGGACGCTGCGCAGCGCGTACGACTACCGGTTCCGCGACACCCACGCGCTCTGGCTGAACGCCGAGTACCGGTGGGAGGCGTTCTCGGCGCTCGACATGGCCCTGTTCACAGACTGGGGCAAGGTCGCCTCGAAGGCGTCGGACCTCGACTTCTCGGATCTCGAGCACGCCTACGGCATCGGCTTCCGGTTCAACACCGCACAGGCGGTGTTCCTCCGCGTCGACATCGCGACTGGCGGCAGCGAGGGTCTTCGCTACTTCTTCAAATTCAGCAAGGCCTTCTGAAATCGATGAGCAGACGGGTCTCAGCGCTCAGCTTCCTCCTCGCGGCCGTGTGGCTGTCGGCGCCGGGCGGCCGCGCCGCGGCGCCGCGCTTCTATTCCGACGATCCGATCTGGCGCGACCCGGAGACGCAGGACGCGTCGAAGGCGCAGCCGGTCAAGGTCAGCGATCAGTACGACCTGGTCGAGAACTCCTTCCTGGGCGCGGGCGACAAGGCCGATCGGCCGGCGGTCAACATCAACACCGTCGACGAGGTTCCCGACTCGAGCTGGTTCACCAACCGGGTGGGCCCGCGTCATAAAGGCCCGCTCGACATCGCGGCGCTCACGGCCGGTCCCGACACGGGCAGCGGTCCGGCGCCGGGGCCGTGGACGATCATCGCCCGCAAGGGCGAAGGGGTCACGCCCGGCTTCACGATGCGCGACAGCGCCGGCGAGATCTACTGGATCAAGTTCGACCCGGTCGGGTTCCCGGAGATGGCGAGCGGCGCGGAGGTGATCTCCACGAAGTTCTTCCACGCCTTCGGCTACCACGTCGCGGAGAACTACCTGGCGACGATGAGGCCCGAGCTGCTGCAGATTGCGCCGGACGCCACGATGAAGGACGAGGACGGGCGCAGCCGGCGGTTCACGGACGAGGACCTCGAGGACATCCTGGAACGAGCGGCGGTGCAGGCCGACGGCACCTACCGCGTCCTGGCCAGCCGCAACATCGGCGGCCGGCCGCTCGGCCCGTTCCGGTACTACGGCAGCCGGCCCGATGATCCGAACGACATCTTTCCGCACGAGCACCGCCGCGAGCTGCGGGGGCTCGAGGTCTTCGCCGCCTGGCTGAACCACGACGAGGTGCGGAGCTCCAACTCGCACGACAGCGTCGTGCCGCACGACGGCCGCCAGATCGTGCGGCACCATCTGCTCGATTTCGGCTCGACGCTCGGCAGCGCCAGCATCAAGGCGCAGAGCCGGCGCGCCGGAAACGAGTTCGTCTGGGAATCGCGGCCGACGCTGATCACGATGCTGACGCTCGGGCTCTACGTCCGACCGTGGATCAAGGTCGACTATCCCGACATGCCGGCGGTCGGCCGGTTCGAGTCCACCTATTACCGGGCCGAGAACTGGAAACCTGACTACCCCAACCCGGCGTTCCGCAACGCCCGTCCCGAAGACCGCTTCTGGGCCGCGAGAATCGTCGCGGCCTTCTCCGACGAGGCGGTCGCGGCGATCGTGCGGACGGCGCGCTTCACGGATCCGAAGGCGACGGACTATCTCACGAAGACCCTGCTCGAGCGGCGCAGGAAAGTGCTCGATGCGTGGCTGACCGCGACGAACCCGGTCGTCGATCTGACGCTCGATGCGAACGGCGGCCTGACGTTCGAGAATGCGGCCGTGCGCGCCGGAGTGGCGGCGCCGGCGGAACGCTACACCGTGGAGTGGTCGCGCTTCGACAACGCCACCGGGACCCACCACCCGGTGGGCGGCGAACAGAGCGTCACCGAGCCGAAGGCGTCCGCGCCCGGGGCGCTCCTGTCGGCCCGGCCGGACTACATCTCGGCGCGCGTGCGCACGATCCACGCCGCGCAACCGGCGTGGGCGCAGCCCGTCGTCGCCTATTTCCGCAGAGCCGGCGACGCGTGGTCGCTCGTCGGGCTCGAGCGGAATCCGTGACCGCGAGGCTGCCGGTCGCCGCCGCGCTGCTCGCGGCGCTGGTGGCCTTGTTCGCCTACAAGGTCTCGGCGAAGATGCCGGACTTCGAGGTCTACTGGCGCGCCGGCGCCCGCGCCCTCGCCGCCGAACCGCTCTACCGCGAAGAGGACGAACACTACCAGCTGAAATACCTGCCGGCGTTTGCTGTCCTCGCCATCCCCGCGGGCGCTCTGCCGCTGCCGGTGGCGAAGGCCATCTGGTTCGGCGCCACGGTCGCGCTGATCCCGGTCCTGCTGATCCTCAGCCTCGAGCTGCTGCCGGTGCGGCGGAAACCGGCATGGCTGATCGGCCTCCTGACCTTTGTCCTGATGGCCAAGTTCTACGGACACGAGCTGGTCCTCGGACAGGTGAACGTGCTGTTTGCGGCGCTGATCGTGAGCGCGGTCCTCCTGGCGGCGAATCAGCGGGCCGTGGCGGCCGGTCTGCTCGTCGCGCTCGCCGTCGTCATCAAGCCGTACGCGGTGTTGTTCGTGCCCTGGCTGGCGGCGCAGCGCGCCGTGCGGGCGCTGGTGTGTGCCGCGGCGGGCATCGCCGCGGCGCTGGTCCTTCCGGCGGCCGTCTACGGTCCGCGGGCGACACTCGCCCTCCATCGCGACTGGTGGAGGACGGTCAGCGAATCGACGGCGCCGAATCTGCTCAACGCGGACAACGTGTCGCTGGCAGCCATGTATGCGAAGTGGCTCGGCACCGGCGCCGCCGCGGCCGCACTGGCCGCGATCACCGCCGCCGTGCTGCTGGCAGTTGCGGCGATGGCCTTCACGTGGCGGCGGAACCTCGCCCGGCCCGAAGGCCTCGAGGTCTCGCTGATGCTGACGCTGATTCCACTGCTGTCGCCGCAGGGCTGGGACTACGTGTTCTTGCTCGCCACGCCCGCGGTCGTCTACGTCGTCAATTACGACCGCGACCTGCCCTCGCCTCTTAGAATTGCGGTCTGGATCGCGATGGCGATCGCGGCCTTTACGCTCTACGACATCGTCGGGCGGCGGCTGTACAGCGGCTTCATGGCCTGGTCCATGGTGAGCGTGTGCTACCTGGTCGTGATCGGGACGTTGGCCTCGCTCCGATGGCGGAAGGTGGCGTAGCTGCCAGACGGACCCTTGTATACGGAGGGGTCAATCAGCTTGGTGGCCGCTCGCACAGAAATACCAACCGAACGATATCCACGTGCGTCCAGGACGAGAAGGAGTTCCGATGCGACAGTGGGGCGGCGCGCCAATGCGAGGAACACAGATGAGCCGATTGGGTAATCTGAGGGACGGGCTCCTCGTCGATCTGTGGGTCGAGCGCCTGTTGCAGGACGTTCGCTACGCGCTGCGGTCATTCGGACACCACAAGGCCTTCACCGCGGTTGTCGTCGCATCGCTCGCGCTCGGGATCGGCGCCAATACCGCCATCTACAGCTTCATGGAAGCGATCGTGCTTCGGCCGCTCCCTGTTCGCGATCCGCAATCGCTCGTCGTGATGAAATGGCGGGCCAAAGGGTACGCGCTGGCGAGGTCCGGCATGAGCTGGTCGACCGGCGGTTCCTCTTTTGACAAGACCACCGGCACCGTCAGCAGCATATTTCCGTATCCCGCGCTCGCGGTCTTCCAGCAGAACCGTGACGTCCTGTCGGCCGCCTTCTGCTATTTCTCCGCAAGTCGCCTCGCGTTGACGGCGCAGGGAGAAACGGACGCCGTCAAAGGCCAGTACGTCTCGGGCGGCTACTTCGACGGAATGGGCGTCGTCCCGCTCGCTGGACGGCTGGTGCAGCCGGAAGACGACACGGCCAGCGCCAGCGCCGTCGCGGTCCTCAGCGCCCGCTTCAGCCGCCGCCGCTTTGGCAGCCCGGACGCAGCCGTGGGCCAGACAGTCCGCATCAATGACACGCCGTTCAGCGTGATCGGCGTCGTGCCGGCGTCGTTCTTCGGCGCCGAGCCCGGCGCAGTTCCCGACGTCTATATTCCCCTGCACGCCGACGTGATCCTGAAAACCGGGCGCAGCAGCAGCTACCTGGACGATCACCTGTATTGGATCGAAGTCATGGGCCGGCTCCAGCCGGGCGTGAGCCTCGAGCAGGCCCAGACGGTGCTCGCACCGGCGTTTCACCGGTACGTGACGGGCACCGCGACAACGGCGGCACAGCTCGACGATCTCCCGGCCCTCACCCTTCAGCCGGGAGCCACCGGGCTCGACAGCCTGCGCCGGCGGTACTCCCGCCCCATCTACATCCTGATGGCGATGGTCGGATTGATCCTGCTCGTGGCGTGCTCGAACATCGCGAGCCTGCTGCTGTCGCGAGCAACCGCACGACGCCGCGAGATCGCCGTCCGTCTGGGCATCGGCGCGAGCCGCGCCCGCGTCGTCCGGCAGCTGCTGACCGAGAGCTTGTTGCTGGCGTCGATTGGCGGTGCGCTGGGCATTGCCGTCGCGTTCTGGGGCATTGGCGTCATGACGGCGCTGCTCGCCAACGGCCGCGAGAACTTCACCCTGCACGCGGAACTCAACTGGACCGTCCTGGGGGTCACGGGGGCCCTTTCGCTGGCGACAGGAGTGCTGTTCGGCCTGGCGCCGGCGTTGCGGGCAACCCGCGTTGATGTCGCACCGGCGCTCAAGGAAGTCCGCGCCAGCGAAGGACCGCGCGGGACCTTCGGCCAAAGCCTCGGCCGCACGCTCATCGTCCTGCAGGTTGCGCTGTCTCTCGTGCTCCTGGTGGGCGCCGCATTGTTCGGCCGGTCGCTTGCGGGGTTGCGCCGGATCGAGCCGGGCTTCGACCGTGACAATGTCCTCCTGTTCACGATCCGGCCGTCGGCGGTCGGCTATGAGGGTCCTGGCCTCCCGCGGTTCTTCGAAGGAGTACGGGAGCAATTGAGCCGGGTCCCCGGCGTCACGGACGTGAGCCTGTCGACGGCGCCTCTCCCGATGGGTGGCGGCACCGTCGTCCCGGTCGGCATCGTGGGCGCGCGGACCGGGGATGCCGACGGCGGCGGCAAGGCGGTCTTTGCGATGGTCGGACCCGGGTTCTTCCGGACGATGCGGATTGCGCTCGCTGGTCGCGACTTCTCGGATCGAGACGCGGCTGACACGCCGAAAGTCGTGATCGTGAACCGGCGCCTGGCGCGCTCGTTCGGCCTCGAGAATCCGATCGGCCGGACGTTGACGCTCTCGAAGGAGTCGTTCGAGATTGTCGGCGTCGCAGACGACGCGCTGACGTTTGCGCTGAAAGGCGAGCGGCGAGGGGCTGTCTATTTCCCGTACCTTCAGGCGGGTTCGTACGTTCAGGTGGCGAGACCGCCGGGACAGATGACCTATGAGATTCGAACGGCGGGCGATCCGCTGGCGCTCGCGACCGCGGTGCGGCAGACCGTGCGTCGGGCTGACTCGCGCCTGGCGATCTACGACCTCGGGACGCAATCGGCACACATCGATCAGGAGATCAGCACCGAGATCACGCTCGCGCGTTTGTGCACCGGATTCGCGGCGCTCGCGCTGCTCATCGCGTGCGTCGGTCTCTATGGCACGGTGGCGTTCAACGTCTCACGGCGCACGAACGAGATCGGCGTCCGCATGACCCTCGGCGCCACACCGGGGCACATCGTGTGGATTGTCCTCCGCGAAATCCTGATGATGTCCGCCATCGGCCTTGCCCTCGGTATTCCCCTGGCCTTCGCGGGTTCGAGCTACGTGCGATCGCTCCTGTTCGAGCTTGGTCCGCACGACCCCACGGCCATGACGATCGCGGTGGCCGCACTCACCATCTGCGGCATGCTGGCGGGGCTCATCCCGGCACGACGGGCGGCGGGGATCGATCCGATGACGGCGATCCGGCACGAGTAAGGTTTCGGGCTGACGCGTGTCAAGGGACACGCTTCCTTTTCCCCGCGCTGACGTAGCGGTACGCTCCGGTGACGAGATCGCGCAGCGCCTCGGCCCGGATCCTGGAGAGGCGGACCAGGACGCACGGATAGTTCACATAGTGCTCCTTCAGGTAGTAGGTGTCGGGCGCGTCCTCCAGAAGCGCGTCACGATCCGCGAAGTCCATCATCACCACGAGGGTATTGGGTTCGGCCGCTTTGTTCGACGCGATGCAGGCAAACATCTTCCCGCGCACCTTCACGGCCGGTTTTCCGTAGGCGGTCGTCACCTCGACGTCGGGCAATGTCCGCGCGATGGCCTCGACATTCCTGAAACTGCTGCCGCGTGTCATACCCTTCCTCCGGGTGCCGGCGCTGATCGTACCCGGCAGCGCCGGGGCCAGTCGGCGATAATCGTCCGGCGTGCCGAGTCACACCGCCGTCGCGACCGTGATGCTCTTCGCCATGATGTTCCACGCTTCCCTGGCCGGCGCCCAGGACGCACCCGGACCGGGCGTGCCCCTGACGCTGGCGCAGGACCGCGCCGCACGGATCGGCGACGTCCGGTACGAGCTGCGCTTCACGATCCCCCCATCGTCGACCGCGGCAGTGACCGGCTCGGTGACGGTCCGCTTCCAGATCCCCGATGCCACGCGACCGGTCGTCCTGGACTTTGCCGGCCGCCCCGAGAGCGTACGCGAGGTCCGCGGCGTCGCGGGACCGATCGCGGTCACGGTCCGCGACGAGCACATTGTCATTCCGGCAGCGGCGCTACGGGCCGGCGCCAATGCCGTCACGCTGGCGTTCGAGGCCAGCGATCTCGCGCTCAATCGCAACCCTGAGTTTCTCTATTCCCTGTTCGTTCCGGCCCGCGCCAGGCTGGCGTTTCCCTGCTTCGACCAGCCGGACCTCAAAGCGCGCTACGCGCTGACCCTGGACGTGCCCGCGGGATGGGAGGCGGTCTCCAACGGCGCAGAAACGGCGCGCGAGCAGAAACCCGAGGGCACGACGATCCGGTTCGCCGAGACCCAGCCGGTGTCCACGTATCTGTTCGCCTTCGCGGCCGGACGATTCCAGATCGAGACCGCCGAGCGCGGCGGCCGGCGCTTCCGGATGTTCCATCGCGAGACCGACGCTCAGAAGGTGGCGCGGAACCGTGACGCGATCTTCGACCTGCATGCGTCCGCCCTCGAGTGGCTGGAACGCTACACGGCGATTCCGTATCCGTTCGGCAAGTTCGACTTCGTCCTGGTGCCGTCCTTCCAGTTTGGAGGCATGGAGCATCCGGGATCGATCTTCTACAACGCCTCCTCTCTGCTCCTGGATCCGTCGGCCACCATCAACCAGCAGCTGGGGCGCGCCAGCCTGATCGCGCACGAGACGGCGCACATGTGGTTCGGCGACCTGGTCACCATGCGATGGTTCAACGACGTCTGGATGAAAGAGGTCTTCGCCAACTTCATGGCGGCGAAGATCGTGAACCCGTCGTTTCCGCAGATCAACCACGAGCTGCGATTCCTCTACGCGCATTACCCGGGCGCCTACGACGTCGATCGCACGCCCGGGACCAACGCCATCCGGCAGCCGCTCGACAACCTCAACGAGGCCGGCAGCCTGTACGGCGCGATCATCTACCTCAAGGCGCCGATCGTCATGCGGCAGCTGGAGATGATCGTGACGCCGGACGGCCTGCGCGATGGTCTGCGTGAGTACCTGACGGGCCACGCCTACGGCAACGCGTCGTGGACGGATCTCATTACGCTGCTGGACGGGCGCACCGCGGAAGATCTGGGGGCATGGAGCAGCGCCTGGGTCGGAGAAGCCGGACGGCCGATCGTGAGGACCGAAGCCGTCGGCGCCGGGGCCATCGGTTTCCGTCAGCAGGATCCCGGGTCACGGCCAGGCCTGCGATGGGTCCAGCGCCTGGCGGTGGCGATCGGCGGGCGCGACGGATCGCGGATCGAACAGGCGACCGTCGGCCGCGAGGCCACCGCGACGGTGACGAATACCACACAGAGGACGCCTTCGTACGTCCTGCCGACCGGAGGAGGCATCGGTTACGGCGACTTCGTCCTCGACGCGGCGAGCCGCAGCTATCTGCTGGCGCACCTCGCAGACGTCCCGGACCCGGTCACACGCGGCGCGGCCCTCGTGACACTGTGGGAAGAAATGCTGGCGGCGCGCGTGCCGACGGGCGTGATGTTCGAGACGCTCACCGCCGCCCTGCCGCGCGAGACCGACGAGCTCACGGTCCAGCGGATGCTGTCGTACACGCAACAGCTGTTCTGGAAGTTTCTCAAGCCGGATGACAGCACGCGGCGCGCGGCCGCACTCGAGCGGCTGCTCGCCGACGGGCTGGCGCGGGCGCAGACCTCGAGCCTCAAATCGGCGTGGTTCAACGCGCTGCGCGACGTCGCCCGCACGCCGCCCACACTCGCGTGGCTCGAACGGGTCTGGCGGAAAACGGAGACGGTGCCGGGCCTGACGCTGGCCGAGCCCGACTACATGACGCTGGCGCTGGAGCTCGCCGTGCGCGAGGTGCCGGCGTGGAAGGAGATTCTCGAGGAGCAGCAGGGCCGGATCGAGAACCCCGATCGCCGGGCGCAGTTTCAGTATGTCCGGCCGGCCCTGTCTGCCGACCACGCGACGCGCGATTCGTTCTTCGCAGGCCTGTCCGACGTCAAGAACCGGCGCCGCGAAGCGTGGGTCCTACAGGCGCTCGGGTACCTGCACCATCCACTGCGAGCCGCGGCATCGGAGAAGTACATCGTGCCGAGCCTCGAGCTGCTGCCCGAGATCCAGCGGACCGGCGACATCTTCTTCCCGAAGCGCTGGACGGACGCGACGCTC
>Ga0075423_10005490_pt1 | contig 11852 bp, 10 predicted proteins | sample SoiMethybrSBSTD2_FD_80114 | JGI IMG/M metagenome (GOLD analysis project Ga0075423, IMG submission 80114) | Bulk soil microbial communities from a Populus tree surrounding site in Tennessee, USA - Soil MetaG P. TD hybrid SBSTD2 | ecosystem: Environmental > Terrestrial > Soil > Tree plantation...
GAGCTGTGGAACTGCTTCGCGATCGGCCGCATCGCCGGCTGCAGCACGCCGTCGATCCGGTACTTCACGTGGACCGCATCGTCCTGCGTCTCGATATGGATGTCGCTCGCGCGCCGCTGGATGGCCGTGTAGATCGTCGAGTCCACGAGCTTGATGACCGGGCTGATGTCGCTCGTCAGCCGCTCGACCGTCAGGCTCTCGTCGCCGTTTTCCTCTTCCTTGAGGAGCTGCAGCTGGAAGCTCTCGGTCGCTTCCTCGAGCACCCGCTGCGAGCTCTCGCTCTTCTTGAGGATCGATTCGATCGCCGACTTCGGTCCGACGGCGACCTTGATCGGCGTCGACAGCAGGACGGCGAGCTCGTCGATCATCGGCAGATCCGTCGGATCCGACACGACGATCTCGAGCGCCTTGCCGACGCGCCGGAACGGCACGAAGCCGTACCGCAGCATCAGGTCGGCCGGAATCGATCGGAACAGCTCCTGGTCGATCCGGAAGGTGTCCATGTCGACGAACTCGAGGCGGTAGCGGTCGGCGAGCCGCCGCGCCTGCTCGAGCTCCGCGCGGAAATCGACCTCGGTTGACGCCAGGTTCGCGTGCACGTCGGCGGGATGCGGATTCGTCGCCATTCGAACTCTATTGCCCCAGCACCGAGCTCAGCTGGAAGAGCGGCATATACAGCGCCAGCAGGAGCCCGGCGATCACCATGCCCATAATCACAAGGAGAATCGGCTCGACGAGCGTCACGAATCGCTCCATGGCCGTCGAGATCTCTTCATCGTAGAAGTCCGCGACGGTGTTCAGCATGTCCTGGAGCGCGCCGGTCGACTCCCCCACTTCCGCCATCTTGACGGCCACCTCCGGAAAGGCGCGGCGCGCCTCGAGCGCCGTCGCGAACGACTCGCCTTCGCGGACGCGGGCGCTGACGATCTCGAGCTGACCGGCCATGAACCGGTTCCCGACCGATTTCGCTGCGATGTCGAGTGCGTTCACGAGCGGCAACCCGCCACCCAGCAGCGTGGCGAGCGTGCGCGCCATCTGCGACGTCGCGAACTTCCGCGCGACCTGACCGAGCATCGGCAGCCCGAGCAGCACGTGGTCGAAGCGCGCCTTCTGCCCCGGCTGGCGAACCCACGCGACGATCAGCAGCACGCCGCCAACGATCGCCGCCACCAGGAGCAGGAACTGCGCGCGCACGAAATCCGAGACGCGCACGATGACCCGCGTCACGAACGGCAGCTGCGCGCCGAACGAGCTGTAGAAGTCCGAGAAGGCCGGGACGACCTTCAGAATAATGATGGTGACCAGAATCAGGGCGAGCGACACCAGGATGGCCGGATAGACGAGCGCCGACAGCGATTTCCGCTTCACCGTCGCGATGATCTTGGTGTATTCGACGTAGCGGCGGAGCACGGCGTCCAGGTTGCCGCTGCGCTCCCCGGCGAGCAGCGAAGCGGTGTAAACCCGCGGAAACAGGTCCCCCTGGCTGGCAAACGCGTCCGACAGCGCGGTCCCCGACCGCACTTTCTCGTGGACGTCTTCCAGCACCGACCGGAACGTCGGGTTCGTGACGCGCCGCTTCAGGAGGTCCAGCGACTGAACGAGCGGCATGCCGGCCTTCAGGAGGGTCGCCAGCTCCTGGTTGAAGACGAGGAATTCGCGGGTATTGACCGCGCGCGCCTGGGGTAGCCGCAGCGAGAGGCCGGCAATGGCCCCCTTTTGCTGGAGCGCGAGGACGAACAGGCCCTTCTCCTCCAGCTCGTGGCGCAGCCGTGCCTCGCTTTCGGCGACGTACACTCCTTCTGTAATTTCGCCGCTGGGCGAAGCGAGACGACAGCGAAACTCCATCAGATCTCGGTCATTGTATCGGACTTACAGCTTCGGTCCTTGCGATCTTAGACCGCCGGCGCGCGCAGAAGGCTGGGCGGGACTGCGCGCGATTTCAGCGGCTGACGAGCTTCAGGATTCGGGCGACGTAGTCGCGGGTCTCGGGGTACGGCGGGATCCCGCGGAACCGCTCCACGGCCGCTTCGCCGGCGTTGTACGCCGCGAGAGCGAGATCCCGCGGCATCCGCTGCAGCAGATCTTTCAGGTGCCTGATGCCGCCTTCGATGTTCGACGCCGGATCGTACGGATCGGCCACGGCGTACTGACGCGCCGTTTCCGGCATCAGCTGCATCAACCCCATCGCACCTTTTCGCGACCGCGCCCGCTCGTTGTACGCCGACTCGACCTGAATCATCGCCCGAACCAGCTTGGCGTCGACCCCGTGCTCTTTGGCGACCTTGTCGATGAGCGCGCCGTACGGGACCCCTTCGGCCGCGGCGCTGTAAACCGCCGGCGTTGGCGCCGGGGCCTCCGGCTCCGGATACGGGACTTCGTCCGGCGCAAACCGCGCAATCGTCGACGTGGCGACGACCATCTCGCCGCCGCTCCGCAACATCAGGACGTATGAATCCCCGTCGACGCGATGAGACTTGATGGAAAGGTTGCGGCCGTTCGAAAGGAATGCAAGCTCCGCCCCCGCCGGCGCGGCAATGGCCAGCGCCGTGAACAAAAAGACGACTCGAGCGGATGCCCGGGAGTGGCTCATCGATTCCGTGCGGGGGGTCCTCTATTTTAGCGCGGATCGATAAACGCGTGAAACACGCGGATTCCCAGCTCTCGCGGGTCCTTGCTGTTGCTCGCCGGGACGAGGGCTGGCACGTATGTCTTATCGACTGAGATCCGAAGCTCCGCCATTTCCGACTGCCCGAGCTGCGCGGCCTTCAGCGGGATCCGTTTCAGCTCCTGATGATCCGGTTGTACGACGAATTCGTCGAGCGGCTGGCCGTTCAGCGTGAGCTGCACGTGCTTCGGCTCGGTGACGACGCTGGACGGATTGTCGACGTCGAAGTAGAAGACGCTGTCCTTCTTTGGGTTTCTGAACGCGAACGTCGCATCCTTCTTCGTCCAGTTCCACTGGACCGTCTGATTGTGCTCGGCGATTTCGGCCGGATGCCAGCCGTCCTTGAAGAACGACGGCAGATTTTCGGTCTGAGGCTGAAGCTGCAGGCGCGCCGCCTTATACGCGCGCTGACCGACGTTCTCGCCGCTCAACGGCAGACGCTTCTGCGTCGTCAGCGAGTACAACCCGACCTGAATCGTCGCCTCGCCGACGTACGGGTAGACCGGGACGAAGATGGTTCGCGTGTATTCGATGGTCTGCCCCGGCTTCCACTCGCGCGTCGGCGTCGGCGGATTGTGGTCGTCGTTCCAAATCATCTCCTCGTCGGTGTCGACGACGTGGGCCATCACGCGGTAGTTCTCGTCGAACTTCGCGTCGGGCGCGACGACGAACTTGTACGTGATCTCCAGCGGGCTGCCGAGCGGAGCTTTCTCGTGGTTGAGCGCGACGGTCGGCGTCGCGACCGGCGGCGCCTCCCGTTCCTTGCGGCGGCACGCCGTCGTCACTGACACCGTTGCCAGGCACACGGCCGCCGTCAGACAAATCGCGATGTATTTCATGCTCGGAGAGGACTGTACGACAGTTGTTGTATGTGTCGCAATCTGTTAGAGTTCCGGCTTTCGCAGCAGTAGTTCCAGATGTAGGGCGGGTCTTTCAGACCCGCCGCCGGGTCCTGAGGACCCGGCCTGCACTTCAGGCGGACCGTACATCGATCATGGCGCAAGAAGCGCTCGGACTCGTCGAAACCAGAGGCCTCATCGGCAGCGTGGAAGCGGCGGACGCGATGGTGAAGGCCGCCAACGTCACGCTCGTCGCGAAGGAATACATTGGCGCGGGCTACGTCACCGTGATGGTTCGCGGCGACGTCGGCGCGGTCAAGGCGGCGACCGATGCGGGCGCGGCGGCCGCGCGTCGCGTCGGCGAGCTCGTGTCGGTTCACGTCATCCCCCGGCCCCATACGGAAGTGGAACGAATCCTACCGAAGACCTGAGGACACAAAGATCCTTCGGCGATGGCGGATCAACCAGCGACTGCGTCCAACAAGGATCTGACCTCGATCGCCGAAGCCCGCGATCTCGCGAAACGCGCGAAGCAGGCCTGGCTCGAGCTGGCCGAGTTCAGTCAGGACAAGATCGACGCGATCGTCGATGCGATGGCGGCGGCGGCCACCTCTTCCGCGGAAGCGTTCGCCCGGCTCGCCGTCGAAGAGACCGGCTACGGCGTGGTCGAAGACAAGATTCAGAAAAACTTTTTCAGCTCGCAGAAGGTCTATCACTTCATCAGGCCGATGAAGACCGTCGGCGTCATCGCCCGGTACGAAGACAGGCGCGTCGTCGAGATCGCGGAGCCGTTCGGCGTCGTCGCCGCCGTCGTGCCCTCGACGAATCCGACGTCGACGGCGATCTACAAGATCCTCATCGCGCTCAAAGCGCGCTGCACGATTGTCCTCAGCCCGCATCCGGCGGCGGTCCGGTGCATCACGCGCGTCGCCGAGGTGATGGACGAAGCCGCGCGGCGCGCGGGCGCGCCGGCCGGCGCCATCAGCTGGATGACGACGGTCACGCTCGAGGGCACGCAGGAGCTGATGAAGCACCGCGACGTCGCGGTGATTCTCGCCACCGGTGGGATGGGACTCGTTCGGGCGGCTTACAGCGCCGGCAAGCCCGCGTACGGCGTCGGCCCCGGGAACGCGCCCGCGTTCATCGAGCGCACGGCGAACGTTCGAAAGGCCGTCCACGACATCATCGCCGGCAAGACGTTCGACAACGGGGTCCTCTGCTCCTCCGAGAACTCCGTCGTGGTCGACGAGCCGATTGCCGACGAGGTCAGGCGCGAGTTCGTCGCTCAGCGCGGCTATTTCATGAACAAGGGCGAGATGGAGGCGCTCGCGAAGCAGCTCGTCACGCCGCAGCGGCTCCCGAATCCGGCGCTCGTCGGGAAGACGGCGGTCGAGATTGCCACCAGGTGCGGGATCGCGGCGCCCGCCGACACGCGCGTCCTGCTCGCCCCCCTGGAGGGCGTCGGCCGGGACTACCCGCTGTCAATCGAGAAGCTCTGTCCGGTGCTGTCCTACTACGTCGTGAAGGACTGGCGCGACGGCTGCGAGCGGTGCAAACAGATCCTTCGATACGGGGGGATGGGCCACACGATGTCCATCCACTCGCAGAACGAGCAGGTCATCCTCGAGTTCGGACTGCACAAACCTGCATTCCGCATCTGCGTGAACACGCCGGCGACCCACGGGTCCGTCGGTCTGTCGACCGGTCTGGATCCCGCGATGACGCTCGGGTGCGGCGGGTTTGGCGGCAACATCACGTCGGACAACATCTCGCCGCGCCATCTGTTGAACGTCAAGCGCCTCGCGTACGAGACCACGCCGGTCGTGAGCCGCTGGGATCGCGCCGCCGGAGCGAGCGTTCCCCTTCCCGTCGCGCCCGAGCGACAGCCCGAGCCGGCCGGTATCAGCGCCGAGACGCTGAATCGACGGATCGATCAATTCCTGGGGTCGCGCGGCTTTGCACCCGATACAACGGGGGTCAGACCCCAGGTTGCGGGATCGGCCCGCGGATTGGGGTCAGACCCCGTTACAAAACCGTTGGACTTCGTTTCGGAGGAGGACGTGCGAAAAGCGATCAGGGCCGGAAGAAAGCTCCTGGTCGCCGAGCGCGCCATCATCACGCCGGCGGCTCGCGATCTCGGCGAGCAGCACCGCGTGTTCGACGTGGCGCCCTGGCACGTGTGAAATTCTGCCAACTGCTGAGGCAGCTGGACTTATTGTTGACCACGCGCGGGTAGCTTGCTAGACTGCCTCAACCATGGTGCGGGGGCGTCCGTAGCCCTCCCGCGGACAATCGAAACGACGATCGTCGAGTGGCGCGCGGGGACGTTGCGCGCGCGAGTCGGCGGTCGGAGCCCCCGCAGTGGCAGGTGGGGGCGACTTACGGTGAGGACGACCAGTCGGACCGGTCGGCAGTCATCGCGGAGCGCCCAGAATGAACGGACCCGAGTGGCGGCGTCGTCTTCTTCTCGCGCTGCTTCCTTTCGTCGCGGCCTGCGGTTCCAGCCTCAAGTCCCAGACACCCGTCGTGTCCCCGGCGCAGATGTCGGCGCCGGTCCGGACTGCGTCCGCTGACGTCCGGCCGACACTCGCGGAACCCCAGCCCGCCGCCCCGGTCGTCGACCCCGTCCTGACACTAATCGCCACATCGGACCGGCACTTTAAGGCCGCGCAGACCGAGCTCGAGCAAGGGCATTTCGAGGCGGCCAAGCAGGAGTTCAATCGCGCCGTTACCGTGCTGCTGGAATCCCCGTACGGCGCGCGTACGGAGCCGCGCATCCGCGAGCACTTCGACCGGCTCGTGGACCGCATCAGCACCTACGAGGTTCGCGCGCTCGCCGCGGGCGACGGGTTTACCGAGAAGAAGTACGAGCCGGCGACCATCGACGAACTGCTCGCGCTGTCGATGACGTTCGGCCCGCCGGCGCCGACGCCGGAGCTGAAGAGCGCGGTGCAGTCGGATCTCGCCGCCGTCGAGCACGACATCCCGATCCCGCTCAATCAGCGGGTCCTCTCCTACATCGAGCTGTTCCAGGGACGGCTCCACGATTTCATCGAAGACGGCATGAAGCGCGGCAGCAAGTATCTGCCGATGATTCAGAACGTCTTCCGCGCGGAAGGCCTGCCGCTCGATCTTGCGTACGTGCCGCTCGTCGAGAGCGCGTTCAAGCCGAACGCGTTGTCGCGCGTCAAGGCGAAGGGCGTCTGGCAATTCATGACGGGCACGGCGCTCGAGAACGGCCTGCGCCGCGACTGGTATATCGATGAGCGATCGGATCCCGAGAAGGCGACCGTTGCGGCGGCCAAGTATCTCCGCACGTTGAGCAAGATCTTCGACGGCGACTGGCATCTGGCGCTCGCGTCGTACAACGGCGGTCCCGGACGGCTGCAGCGCGCGATGAAGAACGCCAGGCTCGACGACTTCTGGAAGCTGGCCGAACGGCCGCGGATTCTGCCGCGCGAGACGCGCGAGTACGTGCCGATGATCCTGGCCGCGATCGTCATCGCCCGGAACCCGGCGCAGTACGGCTTCGAGTTCGTCGCCGACCGCACGCCGGAATACGACCGCGTGACGCTGCCGCGGCCGGTCGACCTGCGCCGCCTCGCCGAGTGGACCGACAGCACGATCGATCAGATTCAGTCGCTCAACCCCGAGTTGCGCCGGTGGACGACCCCGGTCAGGGACACGCAGTACGAAATCAAGGTGCCGGTCGGGACCGCCGGGGTCGTGCAGGCGCGCCTCGACGAAGCCGCCGCAGCCGACCTCGCGTCGCTCAAGTACTACACGGTGAAGCGCGGCGAGACGCTGCCGACCATCGCCCGCAAGCTGAGTGTCAGCCGCGCGGACCTCGCCGAAGCGAACTACCTCTCGCCGACGGCGCGCGTCGCGGCCGGCCAGAAGCTGATGGTGCCGCACGAAGCGGCGGTGCTGATGGCCGCCCGTACCGAGCGGGGCGTGCCGGTCGCCGAGTCGCGGAAGACCGTCGGCGAAGCGGGCCAGCTCGCGTCGGCCGCGTCGTCCGATCGCGTGAAGTCCGTCTATCACGTGAAGCGCGGCGACACGCTCGCGTCGATTGCGCGGCTCTTCGAGACGAGCGTCGCGTCGCTGAAATCCTGGAATCCGCGGGTGGCCGGCGATCGCGTCACGACCGGCCAAAGGCTGACCGTCTACCGCCTCGCGAACTAGCGCCATCTGGGCGTGTCGTCAGAATCTGCACCCATACCGGCGCGATCGCGCGGCAGAATCTGCCACGCGACGCGCCTGCCTCGCTCGTAACTCGTTGACAACTCACGCGGCGCGCTGACGCGCCGGCCTTTGCATTGGGCGGTCTGCATGCTGGCCAGCCTGCGGACCGCGGCGGTCTTCGGCGTCGAGGCGTGCCCGGTCCAGGTCGAAGTCGACGTGACGTTCGGCCTCCCCTCGTTCACGATGGTCGGTCTGCCCGACACGAGCGTGCGGGAAAGCCGCGATCGCGTGAAGAGCGCGATTCGAAACTCGGGCTTCGAGTTCCCGCCGCACAAAATCACCGTGAACCTCGCGCCGGCGGACGTCCGGAAGGCCGGTGCCGCATTCGACCTCCCCATCGCCCTCGGCATCCTCGCCGCCGCCGGCGTCGTCGAGCGGCGGCAGATCGCCGATCTCGTGCTGCTCGGCGAGCTGTCGCTCGACGGCTCGATTCACCCGACGCGCGGCGTTCTGCCGGTCGCCGTGGCCGCGCGTCGCGATGGCGTCGCCGGCATGCTGCTGCCGGCCGCGAATGCCTCCGAAGCGTCGATTGTCGCCGGTCTTGGCGTGCTACCGGTCTCGTCGCTCGTCGAAGCCGTGGCGGCGTTGAACAATCCTGCCGCCGCGGTGGTCGCGGGCGTGCCGCGGCCGGCGGCCGCGTCGACTCCGTCGATGCACTCGGACGATCTCGCCGACGTCCGCGGTCAGCTGCTGGCCCGTCGCGCGCTCGAGATCGCGGCGGCCGGCGGCCACAACCTCCTGTTCATCGGACCGCCCGGCTCCGGCAAGACGATGCTCGCGCGCCGCATTCCGGGTGTCCTGCCGCCCCTGACGTTCGAGGAAGCGCTCGAGGCGACGGCCGTACACTCGGTCGCGGGCCTGCTGCGACCGGGCGCCGGGCTGCTGGTGAATCGTCCGTTCCGGGCGCCGCATCACACGATCTCGAACGCCGCGCTCATCGGCGGCGGATCGTTTCCACGGCCGGGCGAGGTGAGCCTCGCGCATCACGGCGTGCTGTTCCTGGACGAGATGCTCGAATTCAGCCGCCACGTGCTCGAGGTGCTCAGGCAGCCGCTGGAGGAAGGCGTCGTCACCATCGCGCGCGCCGCGCGGACGGCGGTGTTCCCCGCCCGCTTCATCCTCGTCGGCGCCATGAACCCGTGCCCGTGCGGTTTTTACGGCGACGAGATGCGGTTGTGCCGATGCTCCCCGCCGCAGATGGCCCGCTATCGCGATCGCCTGTCCGGTCCGCTGCGCGATCGGCTCGACATGACGGTCGAAGTGCCGACGGTGCCGCTTCAGGCCCTGCAGGACGCGTCGCCCGGCGAAACGTCAGCGGCCGTTCGGGCGCGCGTCATCGCGGCCCGCGAACACCAGGCGCGGCGATTCGCGGCCCAGGCCATCGGCACGAATGCCGAAATGACATCACGCATGTTGAGCGAGCACGCCGCGCTGAATCCGGCGTGCCGGCGTGTGATGGCGGCGGCGGTGAAGAAGCTGGCACTCAGCGCGCGCGGATACGATCGTGTGCGCAAGACCGCGAGAACGATCGCGGATCTCGCCGGCGCCGACACGATCGATTCGGATCATCTGGCCGAGGCGCTGCAGTTCAGGGTATTGTGACTTCGTTCGCCGCCGACATTGTTTCACGGAGGCTGACATGGTCCGCGGCATCGCATCTGCTGCTCTCGGCGCGGGCTGCCTTCTCGTCCTCTCGGCGTACGGCCAGGAAGCGCCGAGGACGCTCGTCGCGGTCTGGGCGCATGCCGACGACGAGACGCCGGTCGGGCCGATCCTCGCACGCTATGCTCGCGAGGGCGTCCAGGTGTACGCGATCATCGCGACCGACGGCGCGCAGGGCGGAGCGAACACGACGATTCCACGCGGGCCGGAACTCGCGCGGGTTCGCGCCGATGAAGCACGCTGTGCGTCAGAAGCGCTCGGGATGCGCCCGCCCGTGCTCCTTGGGTTTCCTGACGGCGTGCTTGGCAATTACGTGGCCGATCCGTCGCTGCTCTTTCGTTTGACGGAACGTCTGCACGCCGAATTGCAGCGCCTGCACGCGGACGCCCTGATCACGTGGGGCCCGGATGGCGGGACCGGGCACCCGGATCATCGCCTCGTCAGCAACGTGGTAACGCAACTGATCAGAGCGGGCGCTCCAGGCGTCACGGAACGTTTGTTCTACGCATCGATTCCCGAACAGGGGTTTCGCGCGGTGAATCCTGGACGCGGCGCGCCGCCGTACCTCGTGCCACAGCCACGATTCTTCACGACGCGCGTTCCGTTTACCACCGCGGACCTCGCGGCGGCTCGCCGCGCGATGTCGTGCCACAAGACTCAGTTCACGGACGACGTCGTTCAACGCGTGGCCGAGGCGATGGCGGGCACGCTTCAGGGCGGAGTGACCCTGGCGCCGGCGTTCGCCGGAGCTGGCGCAAGCGACTTGTTCCGGTGAGCGCCGCGGCCGCGACTACCTTGTCGGCGTCCGGCAGTCCTCCAAACGCAGTCTCCGCCCGGTGAACGGATCGATCAGGTCGACGGATTCATCAACGCGGAGACGCGCGCAGCGGATCGATTGCGTCATCCTTGCAGCGTGCCACGTCATTCCCTCGAGCACCGAGCGCTCGCCCCACGTGCGTCCTTTCGGACAGCTCGTCAGGATTGGCGCCTGGTTCTTCGCATCCTCGGATCGAAGATGAAAGGTTCGGGCGCCCCAATCGTGAGCGCCGCGAATTGCGCGTGCCGGGGATTGAGAATGAAGTTGCGTTCGTGAGGAATCACGACGGATGGGACGGACAGCACGGCCGAGTTGCCATCTCGCAACCATCGCGCCCCGATCGGTTGAAGCGTTGGAGGCGCCGGATACGTCCGCCAGTCGGACGGCAGATCGGCAGGTGACACGCCCTCGATCGCGATGTCCGGATCGATCGTCACGTCGATTGCGACGAGATCGACCGGCTCGAGGTCGGGATCGGTGTGCACGAACCGCTCGAGCGCGGCGAGCGACAACGTCGCCGACGTGAAAACCGCCGGCAGACCGCGGGGCGTCCAGCGGCTGCCGTACCGGCGCGCGCCCTCGCCGTCGAACGCCGTGTGCGCAGCGCTGGCGATACGCCAGACGCGCACTAACTCACGACCCCGTGCTCGATCCGCCCAAGAAGGTCTTCGACCTGCCGCGCGCCGACATCCGTGTCGAGCACGTGAATCGGGACCTCGTCGTTCAGCGCTCGATTCGGCCGGCGCAGCCACGCTGCAGCCTTGTCTTCTGTCCCGAACACGGCGAATGCGTGCGCCGCGATCCGCGCGATCCGATACAGCCGGTCCGATTCGTGCGCGGCGAGCCTGCGCGTCTGCTTCCGGCGCGCCAGCGTCCGCGGCGGCATATGCAGCACGGTCGCCGCCTCGGGAAGCGACAAGCGGAGACGCTCGCGAACCGCTTCGAGCGAGCGATACGGAAGCCCTTCCTTGATCCGCTCCCGCAGCTCGCTCGACGTCGGCACGCGTCGCCGCTTGAACACGCGTGCGCCCCCCAGGACCTCGTACTCGGCCGCCGTCATCAGATCGCTCCTGTGCCAGATGGCATTATACAACGTGCCAGATGGCACAGGTCGGCTCGGTCCCGCTCGCGCGATCGCGTCCGGCCGATTCGGGTTCTGGCAGCCACCGCCACGTTGTTCGGGACGCGGCGATTATCACCACGCGAGCGCCAGCGCGCCCGTGCACGCGATGACGGCGACGCCGATCGCGGCAGCCGCCGCAACCGTCCACGTGGCGGCCCGGCCGATCGTCAGCAGCGACGGCAGGTTGATCGCCGGGCCGGCGAAGAGCACGACCGCAGCGACGGCCGGTGGTGCGCCGGCACCAAGCAGCGCCAGCGCGATGGGGATTTCGAAGAACGTCGGGAGCGCGATCGGGATCGCGATGAGCGTCGTGACGACAACGGCCAGGAACGTGTTCGTCCCCGGCTGAAACGGCGGCACGCGCTGGACGAGCCACATCGACGCGACGATGCCCAGCACGAGCAGCGGAAGCGTTCGAAGCGCGCCGTCGAGCGAGAACCGGATGACGCGCCAGAGATCCGATTGGTCGACCGCAGAGGCTCGAACCATCTCGGCGGCGGA
>Ga0075423_10005492_pt1 | contig 11849 bp, 9 predicted proteins | sample SoiMethybrSBSTD2_FD_80114 | JGI IMG/M metagenome (GOLD analysis project Ga0075423, IMG submission 80114) | Bulk soil microbial communities from a Populus tree surrounding site in Tennessee, USA - Soil MetaG P. TD hybrid SBSTD2 | ecosystem: Environmental > Terrestrial > Soil > Tree plantation...
GATGGCCGCGGCGGCGGCGGCGCGCGGCGAGGTGGTCGCGCTGATCGATACCCACGATCGCTTCGATCCGGTCGTGGCGCAGGCGGCCGGCCTCGATCTCTCGCGACTATTGTGGGTGCGGGAAGCGGGCGCCGCCGATCGCGCGCTGAAGGCGATGAACCTGGTGCTTCACGCCGGCGGCTTCGGGCTCGTCGCGCTCGATCTCGCCGACGTGACGGGACCGGCGCTGCGCCAGTTCCCGCACACGACGTGGCTGCGGATCGCGCGCGCGCTCGAAGGGACCGTCACGGTGGCGATCCTGCTGGCGGCCGAACACGTCGCGCGCAGCCCCGGCGGCGTCACGCTCGCGCTCGATCGCTCGCCGGCGCGCGTGGCGGATGAATGGGCCGGCGCGACCGCGCGCGATCGCCGGTTGCGCGGCCTGGCGCTCCGGCCGCGCGCGATCGCGGCTCGCTGAGGCGCATCGTGCCGATTCCGTCGTACGACGATCTCACGCCGTCCATTCCCGACGTCTCCCCGGGCGAGGTGCTGTCGTCGGCGGGGACGATCCTGATCAATCGGGGGGAGAACCCATCGGCGTCAAGGGAGAAGGGACAAGGCACAAGGCACAACTCAGCGACGCCCCGCGAGCTCTACGCCGCCCTGCACGACGACGGCGGCGCGGCATCCGTTGAAGGACTGATCGGCATCGCCCGGGATTTCTCGCCGCGGCTCGAACGTCATCCCGGCGGGACGGTCGTGCTCGACGTCTCCGGACTGCAGCGCCTGTTCGGCGGCCCGCGCACGCTTGCGGAGCATCTCGCTCGTGCCGGCGCCGCGCGGATCGGGATTGCGGCGACCCAGACCGCGGCGCTGCTCCTGGCGCGCGCGTACCCGGGACTCTCGGTGGCGGTGGAGGATGCCGAAGCTGCCGTGCGCGACGTGCCGCTCACCCTCTTGCAGCAACTGGCCGGCGAGCGCGAGATGGTGGCCGCGCGTCCCCGGGCGGTCGACGGGTTCGAGGTGCTGCGGCGGTGGGGGCTCACCACGCTCGGCGAGCTCGCGGCGCTGCCGGCCGCGGCATTGTCGGCGCGGCTGGGCGGGGACGGCATCGCGCTCCAGCGTCTGGCGCGCGGTCTCGATCCGCGGCCGCTGGTCCCCGATCCGGGCGTTCGCCGCTTCATCGAGACCTGCGAGCTCGAATGGCCGATCGAGACGCTCGAGCCATTGTCGTTCGTCTTCGCCCGGCTGCTCGATCCCCTGGCGACCGCGCTCGAACGCGCCGACCGTGGCGCGATCGCGCTGCACCTGCGGCTGCGGCTCACCGATCGCACCGTCCATCCACGCACGCTGGCGCTGCCGGTCCCGATGCGGGATCCCCGGGTCCTGCGCACGCTGTTGCTGCTCGATCTCGAATCGCATCCCCCGTCCGCGGCCATCGACGTGGTCACCATCGAAGTCGATCCGGCGCCGGGCCGCATCGTCCAGTACTCCTTGCTCGAGCGGCCGGTGCCGTCTCCGGAAACGCTGGCCACGCTGATGGCCCGGCTGGGCGCGCTGGTCGGCGACACCCGCTGCGGCTCGCCCCGGCTTCTCGACACCCATCGCCCTGACGGCTGGATCCTGGCGCCGGTCGCCTTCGACGACCGCGCGCGGCCGTCGGGCGGCGCCGCGCTGCCTCCGGCATCGGCCTCGCCGATGGTGCTCCGCCGCTTCCGGCCGCCGGTGGCGGTGCGCGTGAAGGTCGAGGGCGGCCGGCCGGTGCGGGTGGCGATCGATCGGCGCGGCATGCCGGGCGGCGCGGTCCAGGAAGCGGCCGGTCCCTGGCGATCGTCGGGCGGGTGGTGGGAGTCGCCGTGCTGGAACCGCGACGAGTGGGACGTCGCGCTCGACGGCGGCACGGTGTGCCGGCTATTCCAGGACCGCGAGACGGGGCAGTGGTTTGTCGACGGGATCTATGACTGAGCGCGGGGCTCGGGGCTCGGGGTTCGGGACTCGGCGGGCCGGTGGTCGCCAGAGGCAACTAACCGCTTGGATTTATTTCGGTTGCCTCTGAGTACCACCGGTTTCGAGCCCCCGAGCCCCGAGCCCCGACATTGCGATGTACATCGAGCTTCATGCGTCCTCCGCATTCTCTTTTCTCGACGGCGCCTCGCTGCCCGAAGTGCTGGTCGACCGCGCGGTCGCGCTCGGCTATCCGGCGCTGGCGCTCCTCGATCGCGACGGGGTCTACGGCGCGCCTCGATTTCATCTCGCGGCCAGGCGCGCAGGCATCAAGGCGATCGTCGGTGCGGAGCTGACGGTCTCCACCGCTTCGCGCCAGGGGTCCGCCGGCCGGGAAGCCCGGAAGACGTCTGACGCTCGCACCCCGCCGCGCGAGGAGCGCCTGTTCACGCTGCCGGTCCTGATCGAATCGCAGCGCGGGTATCGCAATCTGTGCCGGCTCGTCACCACCATGAAGCTGCGGGCGGCGAAGGGCGAAGGCGCGCTCAGCTTCGACGATCTCGACGGCCACACCGAGGGGCTGGTCGCGCTCGCCGGCCGCACCGCGATCGACGGGGCCCGCTACGGCATCGGCGGTCTCGTCGATCGGATCGTCGCCACGTTCGGCGCGTCGCAGGTGTACGTCGAGCTGCAGCGGCATCTGCTGCGCGAGCAGGAATGGGACAACCAGGTCCTGCGCGAGCTCGCCGCGGCCTACCGCCTGCCGGTGATGGCCAGCAACGGCGTCCGTTTCGCCGAGCCGTCGGATCGGCCGCTGTACGACGTGCTGACCTGCATCCGCCACAAGACCACGCTCGATCGTGCGGGGCGCCGGCTGACCTGCAATGCCGAGCGGTACCTGAAATCGCCGGAAGCGATGGCGCGGCTGCTCGCCGACGATCCGCGCGCGCTCGCGGCCACCGGCGAGCTCGCCGCCCGCCTGACCTATTCGATGACCGATCTCGGGTACCGCTTCCCCGAGTATCCCGTCCCGGCGGGCGAGACCATGGCGTCGTTCCTGCGGAAGATCACGCAGGCCGGCGCGCGGGAGCGCTACCGGCCGTACGACGATCGCGCCCGCCGCCAGATCGAGCGCGAGCTCGATCTGATCGACAAGCTCGATCTCGCCGGCTACTTCCTGATCGTCTGGGACATCGTGAATTACTGCCGGCAGCAGGACATCCTGGTGCAGGGGCGCGGCTCCGCCGCCAACAGCGCGGTCTGCTACAGCCTGGGCATCACCGCGGTCGATCCCATCGGCATGGATCTGCTGTTCGAGCGGTTCCTTTCGGAAGAGCGCGGCGAGTGGCCGGACATCGATCTCGATCTGCCGAGCGGCGACCGGCGCGAGCAGGTGATCCAGCACATGTACCGGAAATACGGCACCCACGGTGGATCCGCCGGTCCGCGCATCGCGATGACCGCGAACGTGATCACCTACCGGGGCCGCAGCGCCGCGCGCGAGGTCGGCAAGGCGCTGTCGCTCGAGCCCGAGCAGATCGATCGCCTCGCGAAAGTGATGAATCACTTCGAGTGGGTCGATCCCAGGGACACCCTCGACCGCAATCTGCGCGAAGTCGGCATCGACGCCCGGCAGGCGACCGTGCAGCTGTTCGGCCAGCTCTGGCACCGCATCCAGGATCTGCCGCGGCATCTCGGCCAGCATTCCGGCGGCATGGTCATCTCTCACAGCCGCCTCGACGACGTCGTCCCGCTCGAGAACGCCAGCATGCCGGATCGCGTCGTCGTGCAGTGGGACAAGGACGACTGCGCCGACATGGGGCTGATCAAGGTTGATCTCCTCGGGCTCGGAATGATGGCGGTCATTCAGGACGCCTTGCAGCTCGTGAATGCACCCGGGACTCGGGACTCGCGGCTCGGGGCTCGGGGCGAATTACCCCACTGCCTCACTTCGAGTCCCGAGCCCCGAGTCCCGAGCCCCGAGCCCCGGCGCGAAGTCGTCGATCTCGCCCATCTCCCCCCCAACGATCCCGTCGTCTACAAGATGCTGCAGGAGGCGGACACGGTCGGGATCTTCCAGGTCGAGTCCCGCGCGCAGATGGCGACGCTGCCGCGGCTGCGTCCGGCCTGTTTCTACGACATCGTCGTCGAGGTCGCGATCATCAGGCCGGGGCCGATCGTCGGGCAGATGGTGCATCCGTACCTGAAGCGGCGGCAGGGGGCGGAGCCGGTGGTGTACCCCCATCCGTCGCTGCAGCCGATCCTGCAGCGCACGCTCGGCGTGCCGCTGTTCCAGGAGCAGCTGCTGCGCATGGCGATGGTCGCGGCAGGGTTCTCCGGTGGCGAAGCCGAAGAGCTGCGGCGCGCGTTCGGATTCAAGCGATCCGAGAAGCGGATGGCACAGGTGGAAGGAAAGCTGCGCGCGGGAATGGCGCGGCAGGGCATCACTGGCGATGCGGCCGAGGAGATCATCCGGTCGATTACGTCGTTCGCGCTCTACGGATTCCCGGAGTCGCACGCGGCGAGCTTTGCCCTGCTCGTCTATGCGAGCGCCTACCTGAAGGCGCACTATTCCGCGGCGTTCTTCACCGCGATGCTGAACAACCAGCCGATGGGGTTCTATCACCCGGCGACGCTGGTCAAGGACGCGCAGCGCCACGGCGTCCGCTTCGCGCCGATCGACGTCCAGATCTCCGACTGGGAATGCCGGGTCGAGCCGGACGGCCGGGTGAGGCTGGGGTTGATGTATGTGAACGGGCTGCGGCAAGAGATTGGCCGAGTGATTGAGACCGCCGGGGCTCGGGACTCGGGGTTCGGGACTCGGCGGTTCGGGGGGGCAAGTAGTACCAGCCCGGTTGAATTCGGCAGGCCTGTGGCCAGCTGTTGTCCGAAATGTGGAAACGACGATCAATCGATGCTCGAGGATACGCAGGCAGGCGGTCGATTCTGCAACATTTGCGCGCATGAGTGGAGCGAGCAGCGATCGAACGTGGCCGTGCCGACGGAAGCCAGGACTCCGGATTCCGAGCCCCGAGTCCCGAGTCCCGAGTCCCGAGGCGATTCCCGCTTCTCCTCCATCGAAGATCTGATCGCGCGCACAGGATTGAGACGCGACGAGCTGGCGACGCTGGCCGAGATCGGGGCGCTCAATGCGTTCGGGCACGATCGCCGCAGCGCGTTGTGGCAGATCGAGCGCGCGGCGCGGCCGGCGGGGAAGATGTTCGCGGGCCAGGACGTGGAAGACACCAGTGCGCTGCAGCACCTGGCGCGGTCGCCGCTCGCGCCGATGACCCCCTCCGAACGGCTGATGTCCGATTACTCCGGCACCAGCCTCACCATCGGTCCGCATCCGCTCGCGCTGCGGCGGAGGGAGCTGGCGATGCGTGGAGTGCTGCGGGCCATCGATCTGCCCCGGGGCAGGCACGGCCGGCGCGTCAGGGTGGCGGGGGCCGTCATCACCCGGCAGCGCCCGGGAACCGCCAAGGGCTTCGTCTTCCTCACGCTCGAGGACGAGACCGGCATCGCGAACATCATCGTCCGTCCCGATCTGTTCGGCGACCAGCGCCTGACCATCGTCAATGCGCCCTATGTCATGGTCGAAGGCATTCTGCAGATTCAGGAAGGCGTCACCTCGGTGAAAGCCGAGCGCGTGGTCGCGCTCGGCGGCGCCGGCCCGGAGCCTCAGTCACATGACTTCCGCTAACGGGCCGTTTCTTGTTGAGGTCGGTGGCGCGCGGCTTGCAAACTCGCGAATTGTTGTGGCGCCGAGCCAGCTGAACCGCGGCTCGCGGCGCCGTAGCGCAGGCTTCGAGCCTGCCGAGGAGCAGCCGCGTGCCGAACGTCGGACGAGCCGGGTCAGCCATGGGGGCACTCCTGGTCATCGCTCTGCCTATCCTCCTGCTCGGGACCAACGGGACGCGCATCCAGTCGACGCCGAAGAATCCGGCGGCCGCGGCCGCGGAGATCGCCGAGCTCTGGGTCGAGCCGGAGCGCAACCGCGATCTGTTCTGGGGCGTCGGCGGGCGGGCACTGGCGCCGGATCCGGCCGCGCGGTACACCGTGTTCGAACTGAAGCGAGGCGGGTTCAGCCGCGGCTACACCGTCAAGGATCCCCACGACCGCGAATGGAGCGTGAAGTTCCCGCCCGAAGCCTCCACCGAAGTCGCGACGTCGCGGATCCTGTGGGGCATCGGCTACCACCAGCCGCCCGTGTATTACCTCAGCGAGTGGCAGGCGCACAAAGCGGCGTCGCCGAATCCGCAGCTTCCCGCGCGCTTCCGCGAGCGTGCCCCCGACTTCCACGGGCTGGAGGCCGGCGGCCTCTGGTCGTACTACGACAACCCGTTCGCGGGCACGCGGCAGATGAACGGTCTGCTCACCGTTCATGCGATGCTGGGCAACTCCGATCTGAAGGACGAGCAGAACACGATTTACACCTTGACGAGCACCGCCGAAGGCGCGCGGCGCTGGTATGTCGCGCGCGATCTCGGCCAGACCTTCGGCCGCACCGGCGCGCTGGATCCACCGCGCGGCGATCCCGAGGTCTTCGAAGCGACGAAGTTCATCACCGGCGTCGAGGGCGGCTACGTCCGATTCGAGTATCGCGGCCGCCACAAGGCGCTGTTCGAGCGGATCACGCCGGCCGATGTGCGCTGGGTCTGCCAGCGCATGGCCGCGCTCACCGACACCCAGCTTCAGGATGCGTTCCGCGCCGCCGGGTATCCGAAGATCACCGCCGACCGTTTCATCCGCCGTCTCGAGCAGAAGATCGCCGAGGGCCTTCAGCTGAAAGATTGATCCGCATGTCCCGTATTCGCCGCATCGGCCAGGCCGCCGCGCTCGGCGCCGCCCTGGCGCTGATGGCGTGGTGGCCGCTGACGCTCGCGGCCCGGTCGCAGAACCCGGCCGACGCGTCCGCTCAGGCAGCCGCCGAGCGTCCCCTGCGCGCCGACACCGACAACCATCCGCCGCACCCGCTGCACGAGATCGACGATGCGATGGTCCGGCTGCCGCTGGCGGCCGTCCTCGGGGCGGCGCTGGCGCTGCGGCCCCGCCGCCGCGGCACGCCCAAGCGCGATCCCGCGGTCATCCAGACCCAGATCATCCTTGCCGTGGTCGGGGCGGTGATCATGCTCGTCGTCGGCGCCAGCCTGGCGCGCGCGTTCGGCATCGTCGGCGCCGCCAACCTGATCAGGTACCGTTCGAAGATCGAGGATCCCAAGGACGCCGTCGTCATGCTGTGCACGCTGGCGATCGGCCTGGCGTCCGGCGTCGGCCTCTATGCCCTGACCGCGTTCTCGACCGTCTTCATCGCCGCGGCGCTGTGGGTGATCGAGGGTTTCGAGCAGGGGGTGAAGCGGTTCGATCTCAAGATCAAGGCGGGCAAGGACACCGACGCGATGCGGCCCAAGTTCGAAGAGATCCTGCGCCGTTACGAACTGAAATACGAGCTCCGGACGTCGTCGGACGACGAGGTCTGCTACGATGTCCAGGTGCCGCTCGAGGTGCGCACGGATCGCGTCTCGAACGCGATTCTGAAGCTGGATCCCGAGGGCCACGCCTCGGTCGAATGGGGTGAGAAGAAGGGCAAGAACAAGTAAATGCGCGGTCCCCGACTCACGTGAATCTGATCATCCAGCCGGACGACGGCCTGGCCCCGCTGCTGCAGGCCGTCCGTCACGCCAGGAACAAAATCGACATCCTGATCTTCCGGTTCGACCGCCCGGAGCTCGAGAAAGCCCTCGAGGCCGCGGTCGGGCGAGGGGTCGTGGTGCGCGCGCTGATCGCGCACACCAACCGCGGCGGCGAGAAGAGCCTGCGCAAGCTCGAGCTGAAGATGCTGGCCGCCGGCGTCATCGTCGCCCGCACCGCCACCGATCTGCTGCGCTATCACGGCAAGATGATGATCGTGGACGACGAGCTCTACGTGTTCGGGTTCAACTACACCAAGCTCGACATGGAGAAGAGCCGCAGCTTCGGCATCATCACGAAGGATGCGAAGCTGATCAAGGAGGCCGGTGCGCTGTTCGAGGCCGACAGCACCCGTCAGCCCTACGTCTCGACCCACGATCGGCTCGTGGTCAGTCCTGAGACCTCGCGCCGGATTCTGAAGGAGTTCATCGACGGGGCGAAGAAGCAGCTGCTGATCTACGACGCCAAGATCACCGATCGGACCATGCTCAAGGCGCTGCAGGCCAGGGCGAAGGACGGCGTCGAGATCCGCGTCCTCGGCAAGGTCGCCAAGGGGGCGGTCGGGCTCGACGCACGCAAGCCGGGGCTGCGCCTCCACGTGCGCGCGATCGTCCGCGACGGCTCGATGGTCTTCGTCGGCAGCCAGAGCCTTCGCAAGCTGGAGCTCGACGGCCGGCGCGAGGTCGGCGTGATCGTCAGCGATCCCGAGGTCGCCAAACGGCTGCAGGAAGTCTTCGAGGGGGACTGGTTCAAGACGCTGTCGAAGGCCGAGGCCAAAGAGGCGGCGGAAAACGGGAAGCTCGAGAAGGCAGCGGCCGCTACTGCTTCCGGCGTTCGATGACGCCGGAGTCGATCACTTTGCCGGTGCGCGAGACCGCGTCGAACTGGAGCTGGTCGTCCGAGATCTCCGCCACCAGGAAGGCCTGCTCGGTCGCGTTGGCGACGGCCGTGAAACCGGTGCTGCGATCGATGTTGCCCTTCCGGAGCTGGCCGCTCGACCCCACCACGAAGTAGGTGATCCCGTTCTGGGGCAACACGCGTTCGTAGACGTGATCGTGCCCCGCGAACACGACCGTCACCCCGTATTTCTGGAACAGCGGCTCCAGCACCTTGCGCTTCGTGAGGTCGGATCCGTGCCGATCGCCGGACGAGTAGAGCGGATGGTGGAAGTAGGGAATCTTCCAGTCCTCGCGCGAGCTCTGCAGCTCCCGCTCGAGCCACTGCAACTGCGCCGGGTCGAGGTAGGTAGTCTCCAGCGCGAAGAACCGGACGTCCTGCTTCGGCGCCTTGAAGGAGTAGTAGGTCTTGCCGTCCATGTTGAACAGCGCGTAGGCGGCCTGGGTGCGAGGGTCGTGGTTGCCGAGCGAGGCGCGGAACTTGACGCCCGCCGACAGCAGGGCCTTGTAGGGCGTCTCGAACTTCTTCACGAAGTCGCCCGGCTTCGATCCGCCGTAGAGGTTGTCGCCCACGGTGAGCATCAGCTCGAACGGCACCTGCGCGTGGACGCGCGCCATCTGATCGGCGAGCTGGTACTGTTCGCGGCCGCCGGTGCCGAAGTCGCCCATCACCCCGAACTTGAGCGCGCCGTCCTTGTTGGGCAGGGTCAGCGGAATCGGCGCCGCCGCTGGAGCGGCCGGGGTCTGTACGAATGCCCCGCGCAGGAGCGGCACGGACGCGCCCGAGAGGGTGGCCGCCGCGATCACGCATACGAGGAGGGCGAGTCCGGGTTGCGGGCGCGAAGTGGGCATCAGGCGGGGACCTAGCGCGGGATCGCGTCCGTCATGTAGTCCACGATCAGCTGGGCGTGGACGTCGAGCAGCACGAGCCGCTCGCCGATGAAGCGGTATTCGATGTCGTCAGGCAGCTTGGGGAGCGACCCGAGAATCGGCGGCGGCATGGTCGTCAACGGAATGCCTTCAGGGTATGGCGCGTTGACGCGGAGCTGCACCTTGCCGGGGTTTTCCGCCATGATCTGCTGCCGCATCGCCGGTCCGTCCGGACCGGCCAGCGTCCGCCCGATCTGCCGGCGCAGGTAGGCGCGCACGTCTTGGGGGAGGAGATCGCCCTGTTTCGCGCGAGCGCGGGCCTGGGCGATGAGCCGGGCCAGCTCGCGCGCGTGCGTGTCGAGCTGGGTGGGCGTCGCGTGCTCGGGCCGCGGCGGCAGCGTGGCCTCGAGCTTGTTGTGGAGCGCGACGTACTCCTCGATCCGCTTCACGAATTGGACGCTGAGCGCCGCGTCGGCGTTGACGCGCGGCTTGTCCTGTGTGGCGGCGGCTCCCGGAACCTGCCAGGCGAGGAGCCCCAGAATCAAGCCGCCACGGACGGCCGCCAATGCGCGTCGTCCAGCCATCAGCCTCGATAGTTGCCGAACTGGAGCGCCACTCCGAAGTCCTGCTCCCGCAGGACCCGGATGACGTCCTGCAACTCGTCCTTCGATGCCGACGAGATCCGGACCTGGTCGGCCTGAATCGCCGCCTGCACCTTCTTCATCTTGCGATCTTTGAGGAATTGGACGATCGCTTTGGCCGCTTCGGTCGGAATGCCCTGCTGGAGGGAGATGACGCGCCGCACGGTGTCGTTGGCGGCGCGCTCGACGTCGCCCTGCGTCAGGTTCTTGATCGGCACGCCACGCCGGACCAGACGCCCCTGCACGATCTCCCAGAGGGCGTTGAGCTTGAAGTCGTCGTCGGCGACCAGCGTGATGGTGTTCTCGGCCCGATTCAGATCCACCGACGCGCGCGAGCCCTTGAAGTCGTAGCGCTGGGCGACTTCCTTCTTGGCCTGATTGACCGCGTTGTCCACTTCCTGCAGATCAACGCCGGAGGTGATATCGAACGACGCGAGATTCGCCATGTCAGGAACGGATGCGGCGGATCATATCAACTGGCCGCCGGCGCCCGGAACTGCCGCACCGCCTCTCCGATCTGCAGCGATCGCTCGAAGATCGCGCCGACCCGGAGACCGCCGGGCAGGCGATGCCGTCCGACCGCGCCGAGGCCCGCCGACGCGATGCAGCCGCAGTTCGAGCAGTCAGGCGTGCCGCCGAACTGGCACGGCGCGATGCGGCGCTGGAAATCCGCCGACACGCAGGTCGTGGTCCGGGCGAAGATGCACTCGTCGGGACTCTTCGGCGGCTCGGCGTAGACCTGAATCATCCCCTTGGGCATCCGGAGCTTCGGATATCGACTGCGCAGCATCATCAGCGCCGCGACCACGCGCTCCCGATCCTGCGGTTCGAGCCGCTCGGCCGAGACTTCGCCGACCTGCGGCGTGTAGAGCGATACCCAGATCTGACGGGTGTGAGGATTGGCCGACCAGTAGTCGACGAATTGATCCAGATAGCCGTCGCGCTGGACCTGCTGCCGGGTCACCGTGCAGTGAACGGTGATCTGGTGCCCGACGATGTGCTTCAGGATGCGGTCGTAGGTCGCCGGCTTCCGCCGCTCGTCGTGCTCCGGCTGGAGACCGTCGATCGAGACGACGAGTTGCAGACGCGGAATGCTCGCCCACTCGATCGGGATCGGCCGGACCGCGCTCGTGACCACCTGCGTGTAGATGCCGCGATCCACCAGCTTCGGCAGGATCTCGTTGAGCTCACGGAAGCGAACCAGCGGTTCGCCGCCGACGATCGAGACGTGCAGCGGATTGTGCCGGTCGATCAGCTCCATGAAGCGATCGACGAGCTCCTGGCCTTTGTAGTCGCTGACCTGCCTGAGCGTGACCTCGCCGCCCAGGTGTTCGTCGCCGTAGGCGTAGCAGCCCGGGCAACGCAGAGGACATTCGCGGGTGATCTCGACTGACAGCGCGGGACGGTACCCACGGAGGATACGGCCCCACGCAGTGATAATTCCTTCCATCGGCCGACTATATCAGACGGTTCCGCGCTTTCAGACTCTCAGCGGCACTGCATCGGCCGGTTTTCGCGCGTGAAAGACCGCGCGATCCTGCCGGAATGCCGGCGCCAGATGGTTCCTGCGCTTCATGCGGTGCCAGACGGCGCGTGCGCCGCGATAGAGAGCGCCGGCTGTCGGCGTGACCACCTGCACGTTCTCGAACCCGGCGTATGTCAGCATGCCGATCACCGCCTCGTGATTCGGGCCCCACCAGTTGGTCGGATCCGCGTTGAGCTCGCGGCCCGGATAGAAGGCCATCGCCGGACGCCCGAGCCCGACGAGATCCACGACCGTCTCGAGCATCAACAGCTCCCGGGTGACCGCGGCGATCTTTTCGATCGC
>Ga0075423_10005493_pt1 | contig 11848 bp, 10 predicted proteins | sample SoiMethybrSBSTD2_FD_80114 | JGI IMG/M metagenome (GOLD analysis project Ga0075423, IMG submission 80114) | Bulk soil microbial communities from a Populus tree surrounding site in Tennessee, USA - Soil MetaG P. TD hybrid SBSTD2 | ecosystem: Environmental > Terrestrial > Soil > Tree plantation...
GACACCGAACTGAGGGTCGGCAATGGCTTCGCTGACCCCTGGCAATAGGGACAGAGTAGCATGAGGGCCTCGTTAGCTCGGCTCGATCCATCCATCGCGGGACCATTGCCCACGCAACGCCCCGAGCTCCTCGGCCGCCGACGACATCGTGGCGTGCCGGCTGCGATACAGCAGCATGCCGTCCAGGAGAATCCGGGCCTCGATGTTCACGTCGTCTCTCACGATCGCGGCAGCGATCACATGGCCGTTGCCGTAGAGCGACCACACGGGCGGAGTGGGGAGGGGCACACCGGCGCCGCCATACGCCGGATACATCACAAGACTCATGTCACGCTCTGTAGACGATGTCAGCAAGCTGTAAACGCAGATTGAACTTGGTGTGTCGATAGTAGGTACGAGCTCAACCGTTGTAAATACGCCGATGGTCGAAAAAAGATGGGACTTTGGTCTAGGTCGGCAGGATCAGCGCGCGCGCGTGGGGACCATCCGCAGACCGGACGCCCCGGCTTGCGCTCCGGCGGTCCCGGCCTCGTGGTATTCCGCGTCCTGGTTGACTTCCCAGACGTCGTACAGGTTCTCGCCCGCCAGGATGTTTCGCGCCGTGAGCATGGCGGTCATCATCGCGTGATCCTGGTTGTTGTACTTGTGCATCCCGTTCCGGCCAACCAGATGAAGATTTGGGAACCGGCGCTCCAGTTCCTCGCGGATCGTGGCCACGTGGCGCGTGTAGTCGTCGTCGTAGACCGGGTACGCTTTGCGCTGCCGGACGACGCATCCGTCCAGAATGTCCTCGGGCCTGGCGAGCCCGATCGCGGCCAGCTCGCGGCGCCCCAGGTCGATCAACTCCGAGTCGCGCGCGCTCCAGACCTCGTCGTTCTCGAAGCAGAAATACTCCAGGCCGTAACAGGTCATGGAGGGATCGGGCACCATCTCGGGCGACCACGACTTGAAGTTCTGGATGCGGCCGACGCGCACGCCGGGATCGTGGACGTAGATCCAGTTGTCGGATACGAGGCCGCGGTCCTTGAGGATCAGCACGACGGTCAGGAAATCGCGGTAGCGCAGCGCGGCGGCGGCCGAGCGGCTCGCGTCGGACATCGGCGGCTCGATGCCGGCGACGAGCTGCCGGATGGGCGCGGACGAAATCACGTGATCCACTTCGATCGACCCGCGCAAGGGGTCCGGCCCAGCAGGCCCACCCGACCCGCCTGGCCTACGCGAATGTCCCAGCTCGTACGTGATCGTCCAGCGTCCAGTCGCGCCATTGAGGCGGCACCCCACGACCGTCGCACCCATGCGGATGTCGCCGCCCATCTCTCGGACGCGCTCCGCGCACCGCTCCCACATCATCCCCGGACCCCGTCGTGGATAGCGGAAGGTGTCGATCAGCGTCTTGACGACGTCGCGGGCGTCCTTGGGAGTGCGGCGCGGGAGCACGGCGTTGAGCACGGCCGTGGTGAGCGACAACCCTTTGATCCGCTGCGCCGCCCAGTCCGCGGAGATCTCCTTGCAGCTCATGCCCCACACCTTCTCCGTGTAGGTCTTGAAGAAGATGCTGAACAGCCGGTAGCCGAAATGGTTGGTCACCCACTCTTCGAGGCTGCGCGGATTTTTCCTCGGGAACAGGCGCGCGCGCACGTACGACAGAACGCAGCGAGTCGACTCGAGAATGCCCAGCTTGAGCAGCGCTTCGAACGCTTTGAGCGGGTACGTGAAGAACTTTCCCTTGTAGTAGATGCGCGAGGAGCGGGGCCGCACGAGCATGTCGTCCGGCAGGATCTCGGTCCAGAAGTCCTCGACCTCTTTGGCTTTGGAGAAGAACCGATGCCCGCCGATATCGAAGTGGTAGCCCTTGTAGCGCGCCGTGCGGGCGATGCCGCCGACGTATTCGGGGTCTGCCTCGAGGACCGTGACGGGGACGCCGTGCTTGCCGAGGACGTAGGCGGCGGTCAGCCCCGCTGGGCCGGCGCCGATGATGCCGACTCGCATCTATTTCTATTTTCTACTTTATCGGGGCAAAGTACCCGCCGCGGCTGCGCACCTGCAGCGTGCCGGTCCGCGGCCTGATCTCGACGGTGCGCCACTCGCCGTCGCGCTTCGGATTCGTCGACGCGTACCCCAGCACGTACCGCCGGCGGAGGTTCTCGATGATACCGCGATACTGGGCCGCGAGGCTGGACGCGTCCTCGGGAAAGAACGCCCGTCCGCCGGAGATCTCGGCGAGACGCTCGAGCATCGCGGCATCGACGCGCGGCCCGAGGCCGATCGGATAAATCGCGACGTCGACTTCCTTGAGCCGCGCCAGCACATCGTCGAGCGTGTGGACGCTGCCGGGTCCGGTGCCGGGGTTGTCCTCGTCGCGGCCGTCCGTCAGGATCACCACCGCGCGCCGGCCCTTCACGGACTTGAGCCGCATGATGGAGTTGTACAGCGCGTCGTACAGCGCCGTCCCGCCGAGCGCCTGATATTTGTCGATGGCGTCGAAGCTCCACTCGCGCACCGTCGACAGATCGTGCGCGAAGAGGACCTTGTCGGAAAACGTGATCATCGCGAGGGGATCCTTGGGCTCGAGAGCCCGCACGAACTCGCGCGCCGCGTCCTTCACCGCATCGACCGCCCGGCGCATGCTGCCGCTCTCGTCGAGCGTCAGCACGATCTGAATGGGATCGACCGCGATCTGAAATGTCTCGATCGTCTGTTCGACCCCGTCCTCGACCACCTCGAGGTCGTCGCGCGTCACGTCGATGAGCTCCTGATGCTCGTCGGTGACGGTGAATTCAAGGAGCGGCTTCACCGGCGGGGCCTTCGGGGCGTAGTACCCGTCGCGCGTGGACACGCGCAACGCGTCGCCGAGGGCCGTCAGCGCCTGCACCGACACGCGCCGGAACACGCCGTCCTGCGTCTGATCGGTGGGCGTGTAGGTGATCACGTACCGGCTCTGCGCGTCCTCGGCCAGCTGATCGTAGACCTGCCGCAGCTCCTCGGCGCGCGCCGGCAGGAACACCCGCCCGCCCGTCTGAGCCGCCAGTTGTTTCAGCTGCAGCCCTCCCTTGAACGATACGCCGGCGCTGCCGCCGATCCCGACGGCATACACGGTCGCCCGCGCCCGCTTGACCGCCTCGACCGCGTCGTCGAACGTCTCGTGGCTGTTCTCATCGTAGCCGTCGGTGATGAGAATGATCGCGTGGCGCCCCGGCTCGGGCGCAATGCGATCGGCTACCTGCTTGAGGCTGTCGAAGATGGCCGTGCCCCCTGACGCGGTCGTCGCGCCGATCGCGCTGGTGATCGTCTCGCGGTCGTTGGTCGGACCGGTGATGGCGCCGAGCTCCTTCGAGAACGGCGCCACGATGGCGCTGTCGCGCGGTTTCAGATACGCGATCAGACGCCCCGCCGCCTGGCGCACGAACTCGAAGTTGCGCGCCATGCTCTGGCTGCTGTCGACCAGCAGCACGAAGGTGGCGGGCACCGATTCCTGGCTGACGAGCTGCGGCGTCTGCGCGACGCCTTCCTCGGCGACGCGAAAATGGTCCTGACGGAGTCCGCCTATGAACCGCCCCGTCTTGTCGCGCACCGACGCGTCGAGTACGACGCTGAACACTTCCGTCGTATCGGTCACCTCGAACGGGTCGAGGACGACGACGTCGTGCGCGGCGTGGCCGGCGCTGTCTTCGACTTCGACGGAGATCTCGCGGCGCTCGAACGGATTCTCGTCCACCCACTCGACGACGTACGGCGGACCGTCGTCTTTCGTCTTGTACAGCTCGCCGTCGAGCAGGAAGCGGACCGAGCGCACCTTCGCGTTCGCCGGCGCCTGCACGCGGGCGACGATCCGCACGGCGCCCGGCGTGCCGGTGCGGCCGAGGGGCGACGTCAGGCGCACGGTCAGCGGCGCATCCGCCGTCGCACCGCGGCCGTGGGCACAGACGAGAGCGGCCGCACAGGCTGCGATGGCAGCGTGCCTGGAGAGACGGTTCATCACGAAGTCTCGAAGAACACGTGGGTCACAAGAACCTTGCGGAGGCCGCGATCTGTGAGTTTACTCTGTGTCCCCGGCCCGACGCTTCGGCGGCGCGTCGCGATCCCGAATGAAATAACCGGCGGCCGCGTCGTCGAGGAGCTCGACCGTGAGCCGGCGCGGCTGTCGCCGATAGCTCGCCAGCGCCAGCGCCTGGTTCACCAGGTCGCGCGGATGGCAGCCGCGAAGCTCGATCTCCCGCGGCCCGTAGATATGCTGCAGCAGGTGCTCGGCGAGCGACGGGTCGAAGGGAATGCTCTTGTCCTCGCAGGCGATCTGAAAAATGCGGACGTAGTCTTCGGGCGACGGGTTCGCCGCGTAGATCTTGTACTGAATCCGCCGCAGAAACGCTTCGTCGACCAGCTCGGACGGCCGCAGGTTGGTCGCAAAGATGACGAGCGGGAAGAACGGCAGCTCGATCTTCTCGCCCGACTGCAGCGTCAGAAGCTCGAACCCGGACTCGAGCGGCACCATCCACCAGTTCAGCAGATCGCGCGGGTGACAGCGCTGCCGGCCGAACTCGTCGATCAGCAGGACACCGCCGTTCGCGAGCATCTGCACCGGCGCGCGGTAGACGCCGCTGCGCGGGTTGAAGACGAGCGACAGCGCGTCGAGCGTCAGCTCTCCGCCGACAGCGACCATCGGACGGCGGCATTCAATCCAACGCGGGTCGTGCGGCGTCTCGTGATCGTCCGGGGCGGCTCGCGCGACCGGCTCGTGCACCGTCGGATCGAAGAGGCGGATGATGTTGCTGTCGAGCTCGATGGCGTTGGGTATCGCGATCGTGCCCGCCAGCAGCGCGCGAATCGCCTGCGACATGACGGTCTTGCCGTTGCCCGGCGGACCGTACATGAAGATCGAGTGGCCGGAGTTGACCGCCGGACCGATTTCGTCCAGCACTCCGTCGCTCACGACGAGGTGAGCAAACGCCTCGCGCACGTCGCTGGCGCTCACCGTCCGCGGAACCGTGCGCCGGAACTCCTCGGTGTACGCGCGATATTGGGCGATCGAGACCGGCGCCAGACCGACGTAGTGATTCCGTTCGAACGCCCGCAGCGCGAAGGCATGGCCTGTCTCGGTCAGCCGGTGGCGGAACGAGGGACCGCCGAGCGACGGACCGCCGGTGATGCTGCAGTATCTTTGGGCCTTCAGCACTTCGAGGACCGGCTCCAGGATCACGAACGACAGGCCGAGACGGCGCGCCAACTCGGTACCTGACAGCTCCGTCGTTCGATGGAGCATCTTCACGATCAGATCGCCGATCAGATCGAAGCTCAACCCGGTGGCCTCGAGCGTCGTCGGCTCCATCGGGCGTATGCGCTCGATGACGGATGTGGCGAGATCGGTCATCGGTTCTCAGGTTGGGGCACGCGGGGGATGGAGTCCTCTACCGCCGCCAGCTCGCGCGCCCGCTGCGCCCGCTGCTGGGCGAGCTCGAGCGACGGACGCAGCGCCGCCGCCGCGTCGAACGCCGCCGCCGCCTCGTGGTAGCGGCGCATGGCGAAGAGCGCGACGCCCATGTTGTAGCGCTCGGACGCGGCATCGCCCCCCCGCAGGAATTCCCGCGACGCGGCGTCGAAGTCCCCGGCGGTCGCGTAGGCCAGCGCCAGATTGTTCCGTGCGGCCTGCAGCGACGGATCGACGTCGAGCGCCGCGCGACACCGGGCGACCGCACCGGCGGCGTCGCCCTCAAGCAGCAGCGCGTAACACAGATTGTTCAGCACGTAGGCCGCCCCGCGATCCAGGGCCAGCGCACGCTCGAAGGCCGCCCGGGCCGCCGCCGGCTGGCCCAGGCTCACCAGCACCGTGCCGAGCGTGTTCCGCGGCGCCGGCGCATCGGGCGCAAAGGCAATCGCGCGATAGGCGTGGCCCAGGGCGCGCTGCGGAAATCCCCAGTCGCGCCAGACACGCGCCAGGCCGTCGATTGCCGCGGCATCGCGCGGGTTGAGATGAAGAGCGGCCGTGAAGTGATCGAAGGCGGCGTCGCGCACGCCGAGTCGGGCATATGCCTCGGCAACGCGCCGGTGATTGTCGCCGGTAGGTGCCGCGGCGAGCAGCAGCCGTGCCGCCGCCAGCGCGGGATCGCTTCGCTCGAGCGTGACGGCGTCGTTCTGGCGCGGCGGCCGCGCTTCGAGCGTCAGCTGCCGAACCTTCGCGATGTACGCTTCGAGCGGCGTAGCTTGCCCTCCGCTCGCAGACTCGCGGGTCCCGGCTTTGCGGGCCAGGGCCGAACGATGCGCGGCGCAGCCGGCCAGCATGACGGCCGCGACGAGACAGGCGGCACCACGGGAGCGCATACGTGTCGAGGCTTGGTGCTGCGTGCCGGGCGGACCGGCACTCAACGCCCAGCACCCCTTCGTGTTAGTCCTTGTTCAAACGTGCGCGCCGCTTTATGAGGTACAGCGCGAGCGCGACCAGAAACGCGACTCCGACCGCAATCGTCGTCGTATCCATTTGATTCTCCTTCGTTGGTTCGAGCTCTATTTCATGAAGCTTCGGACGAACTGAATCACCGCCGGACCGAGGACCACGACATAGAACGCCGGAAAGAAACACAGCACGAGCGGAAAAACCAGCTTGACGGCAACTTTCTGCGCCTTCTCCTCAGCGCGTTGGCGCCGCTTGTCGCGCGACACATCAGCGTGCGTCCGCAGCGCCTGCCCGATGCTCGTCCCGAAGCGATCGGTTTGAATCATCATCGCGACGAGAGCTCGTACATCGTCCACCTTGGTACGCTGCGCCAGGCTCTTGAACGCTTCGATGCGCGGCTTGCCGGCCCGAATCTCCGTCGTGAGGATGCGAAGCTCGTTGGCCAGCACGGGATAGGCGATGGCGAGCTCGTCGCTCGTCTTGACAATCGCCTGGTCGAGCCCGGAGCCGGCCTCGATGCACACGACGAGCAGGTCCAGCGCGTCGGCGAGGCCGTTCTCGATGGCCCTGCGCCGTTTGGCCAGGCCGTGATCGACGATCAGACCGGGCGTGAAAAACATCGCGCCCGCCGCGAGCGCCGCGGCGAACCACTTCGGCGGTCCGTCCAGGAGGAACAGCGGGATCGCGCCAGCGATGAGCGGCGCGATCCGCTCGAGCGCGGCATAGATGATCGGCGCGCTCGAGTGCCCATACCCGGCCCGCAACAGCTTGATCCGGAGGCGATCCAGGTCCTTGCGCGAGAGGCCGAGCATCGGGGCCGCGCGCGTCCATCCGTCGACTCGCGGGTCGGTAGACAACGGCAGGATCTCGGGCCGCGTCGCCATCTCGCCTTTCTGCGTGACGGCGCGCAGCCGCTTCCGCTCGGTCGACGTCGACGCCATGACGGACGACGCCGCGAGACCCGCAATGAGGGCGACGGAGATGAACACGGCGACGAGCGTTATCAGCATTCCAGAACCACAGGGCAGGACAGGCGGGATGGGCTGGATAGGCAGGAAGGGAACGCCGTTCTTCCCATCCCGCCGATCCTGCCCATCCCGCCGATCCTGCCCATCCCGCCCATCCTAGTACTGAATATCCACGAGCTTGCGCACGATGAGGGTGCCCACGACCTGAAGGACCACAGCGACTGCGACCATCCGGATGCCCAGGGGGTCGGTGATCAAGGTCTTGGCGGCCTCGGGATTGGTCGAGAGCATCAGGACCGCCAGCACGGGCGGCAGGCCCGCGAGGACGAACGCGGTGATGCGGCCGTGCGCCGACTTGACGCGCACCTCACGTTTGATACGGAAGCGTTCGCGCATCACGGCCGCGAGCCGATCGAGCACTTCCGCCAGATTGCCGCCCGCCTCGCGCTGCGTCAGCACGGCGGTCACGAAGAATCGCGCGTCGAGCGACGGGATCCGCTCGGCGAAGCTCCTGAGCGCGTCCGGCAGCGGCGCGCCGTAGTTCTGCTGCTCGTACAGCGCCTTGAATTCGAGGCCGCACGGCGGGGGCAGCTCCTCAGCGGCCATTTTGATACCGGTCGAGAACGCATGCCCGGCGCGCATCGCCCGCGCGATGAGCTGAATCGCCTCGGGAAACTGCTCCTCGAACTGCCGAATTCGCGTCTTTCGCAACTGGTTGACGACGACGAACGGGGCGATGCCCGCCGCGGCGCCTGCAACGAGGCCCAGCCACCAGACGCCCAGATACCACTGAACGACGACGAGCCCACCGAGAAACAACGCGCTGGTCAGCAGCACGAACGATCCGACGGTCAACCCGACGCCGGCCTGCTCGATCAGCTCTTTCAGGGGGCCGGAGAATCCTTCGAGCCTGCCGAGGACGAAGTTGAGGCTCTGAATACGGCTCAGTACCTGGGGCTTCTTCAGCAGCCGCCCCTCGAGACTGCCCGTCATGGGAATGTCCCATTTCAACCGGCGGCGCACCGAGACTTGCCCGCGGCGCTCGGGCACGACGATGACCGCCCAGTAGGCGCCCACGACGAGGGCAAAGACACCGACGAAGATGCCTACGATGTAAATCGTCACATCCATCGGTCCCTGGGTCCTGGCCTGTTCACGCGACGGCCTTCACGTGCTCGAACATCTCCGGCAGGAGCGTCCTTCCGGACGCGATGATCCGATCGGCGCATTTCGGACGGATCCCGGTGGCGCGGAAACACCCTTTGACCCTGCCGTCCTCGTTGATCCCGGTACGTTCGAACAAGAAGATTTCCTGGGTCGTGATGACGTCGCCCTCCATCCCGGTCAGCTCGGACACGCCGGTCACTTTCCGGCGGCCGTCGGAGAGGCGCGTCACGTGGACGATGAGGTTGATCGCCGAGGCGATCTGCTGACGGATTGCGCGCTCGGGAATGTTGAGGCTGGCCATCGCGACCATCGTGTCGAGGCGGTGCAGCGCGTCGCGCGCGCCGTTTGCGTGAATGGTCGTCAGGCCGCCGTCGTGCCCGGTGTTCATCGCCTGCAGCATGTCGAGCGCTTCTTCACCGCGCACCTCGCCGACGACGATGCGATCGGGACGCATACGCAGGGCGTTGATGACGAGATCGCGCTGCTTGACGGCGCCCTTGCCCTCGATGTTCGAGGGCCGCGTTTCCATCCGCACGACATGGCGCTGACGGAGCACGAGCTCGGCGGCGTCCTCGATCGTCACGATGCGTTCTTTGTCCGAAATGAAGCCGGAGAGCACGTTCAGCAGCGTCGTCTTGCCGGCGCCGGTGCCGCCCGACACGACGACGTTCAGGCGCGAGGCCACCGCCGCCTCGAGGAAGTCGAGCATCGGCTCGGTCAGCGACTCGCGCTCTACGAGATCGTGCGCCCCCATCTTCTCCGTGCGGAAGCGCCGGATCGACAGCACTGGACCGTCGAGCGTGATGGGCGGGATGACGGCGTTGACGCGCGAGCCGTCGGCCAGGCGGGCGTCGACCATCGGGCTCGATTCGTCGACGCGGCGGCCCACGGCGCTGACGATGCGCTCGATGATCCGCAGCAGGTGGCGATCGTCCTTGAACACGACCTCGGTCAGCTCGAGCACGCCGTTGCGCTCGATGTACACCTGATCGTAGCGATTGACCAGGATGTCCGAGATCGCCTGGTCGCGCAGCAGGACCTCGAGCGGCCCGAGCCCGAACAGCTCGTTGAGGACATCGCCCGTCAGCACCTCGCGCTCGGAGAGCGTGAGCGGCGTGTCCTCCATCTCGCGCTCGAGCATCGCGATGATGAGCCGCCGGATCTCGGGCTCCGCCTCCTCGCGCTTGACGTACGCCAGGCGATCGAGATCGAGGCGGTCGAGCAGGCCCTGATGCAGCCGGCTCTTCAGATCCTGGTAGTCGGGCCGGCGCGTATCGACCGCGTAGGACGACCGGATGGAGAAGATGGGGTCCATTACTCAGCCTGTGACCTTTTGGGCGACAGCCATCCGAAGAGCCGCCTGGTATCCTCGTTCGGCCGCTCCGGCTGCGTCAGCAACCGCACGAGCTCGTGAAACGAGCTCGCCAGGCGGCTGTCCGTCGATCGCGCGACCGGCTGTCCGTGGTTGACGGCGGCCAGCGCCGGCTTGTACTCGCTCGGAAACACGTGCTTGACGCGGGCGTTCACCGCCTTCGCGATGTCGCTCAGCGAGATGTCGGAGTGCTTGTCGGAGCGGTTGACGAGCAGCGAAATGCGATCGCTGCCGTACTTCTGGCGCAGGCGCGAGACCAGCCTGTAGGCGTTGCTCAGCGTCGGGAGCTCGTGATTCACGACCACGAAGATCGATGAAGCCGCGTCGAGCGCGTCCAGCGCCGAGGGATCGGCGCGCGGCACGTCGAGCACGACCGCGCGGTAGAAGCGGACGGCGAAATCGATCAGCGTCCGCACGCGCTGCGGATCGAGCGGGCTGGGCAGCACGTGGACCGCCGCCGCGAGCAGGTCGAGACCCGACGGCGTGTGGACCACGAGTCCCCGGAAGAACGCCTCGTCGAGCCGCTGGGTGTTCTCGAGCGCATCGAGCACGGTGAAGCGCGGCTCGACGCCGAGGAACACGGCGGCGTCGCCCGTCGATACGTGCAAGTCGACGAGCAGCGTCTCGCCGGCCACCCGGGCGATCGATTCCGCGAGATTCACGGCGACGGTCGTGGCCCCCACGCCGCCCTTGGCGCCGATGATCGCGAAGACGCGGCCTTCGACCGGCGCCGCACGCTGGACCATCACGCGGCCGATGGCCGACTCGAGCGCCCCCTGCGTGAGCGGATCCGCGATGCACTCGGTGACGCCCGCCCGCATCGCCTGCAGCATCATCTCAGGGTCGAGCGACGGCACGACGATCGCGATCCCCATCGACGGGTTCCTGCGCTTGATGGCCGCGATCATCGTCAGCAGGTTGCGATCGGCGCGCACGTCCACGATGACCACGTCGGGCGTCGCCGACTACGCGCCGCGCGCCGACGAGAGATCCTCGGCCCGCAGCGCCAGCGGACGCATCCCCGCCGCGCGCACGAAATCTTCGATCTGCTTGTCCTTGGCGCCGACGATGCCGACGGTACCGGTCACGGAGCTCCTCTACCCGCCCGAACCCTTTTTCGGCGTTGGCGGGAACGTCGGAGCATCCACCGTGCCGCCGCCGCCTTGGAGCGCATCGCCGACGCCGTTGCCGCCGGGCTTCAGGAACCGGCTCGGATCCGTCGGGAGCGACGGCACTTCGTCGGGGTCGAGCGGCCGGACGAGGTGCGGCGTGATCAGCACCATCAGCTCGGTGCGTTCTTTCCGTACCGACATGTTCTTGAAGAGGAGGCCGAGGACCGGCAAGCTGCCCAGGCCCGGAATCTGGTTCCTGGCGTCCTGCGAGATGTTGTCCATGAGGCCGGCGATCGCAAACGACTGGCCGTCGCGCAGCTCGATCTCGGTCTCGGCTCGCCTCGTGATCAGCGCCGGGATGCGGAACCCCGCCAGCGTGACGCCGTTGGCGAAATCGAGCGAGCTCACCTCGGGTCTCACCTTCAGGCGGATCACGTCGCCCGCGACCGTGGGCCTGAACGTCAGGCGGATCCCGAATTCCTTGTAGAGCACGCTCACGGCGCCGATCGCGCCGCCCTGCACGACCGGGACCGGAATCTCGCCGCCCGCCAGAAAGCTCGCTTCCTGCCCGTTGTAGGCAATCAGGTTCGGCTCCGCGAGGCTCTGCAGGAGACCCTTCGTCTGCAGCGCCTTGATGAGCGCGCCGACGTTGTATTTGGTGTTGAACGCGAAAATGTTCAGAAAGTCGCTGAATGTCAGCGTCTCTCCGGGAATCGCGTTGAACGTCGGCGCGCCCGAGTTCGGCGTGATGCGAGCGATCCAGTCGTGGTAGCCCGACGCGCCGGTGAACAGCGAGATGCCGGCCTCCGTGAGCGCCGTACGATCGACCTCCGCAAACCGTACC